>LNFM01000327.1_pt1 | contig 121752 bp, 99 predicted proteins | sample 596031 | NCBI WGS metagenome assembly LNFM01 (sample SAMN04254537, study PRJNA301005) | activated carbon metagenome | isolation source: dual media filters at the Ann Arbor, Michigan drinking water treatment plant | place: USA: Ann Arbor | reverse complement strand
ATCTGAAGCACACATTCGGACGCCGGCTACGCGTTGCTGGTGTGACGTTCGAGGATCGGCAAGTGCTTCTCGGCCACAAGTCGGGAAGTGTCACGACCGATTACTCGGCGGCGGAGATCGCTCACCTCATCGCCCAGGCAAACAGGGTGACGGCGGGCGACCAGCGTAGTTCGCCGACGCTCACTGTGTTGAGAAGGAGAGCTGCTTGAGGGGATGGTGCTGGGAGAATTGCGAAAAGTCCCGCAAAACTCCCGCACTCGGTTCAAGGACCCAGCCAGAAAACAGGCTAAGTGCTTGATTTTATTGGTCGGGGCGAGAGGATTTGAACCTCCGACCACCTGCACCCCATGCAGGTACGCTACCAGGCTGCGCTACGCCCCGAGAAGGAAAATTATAGCAGTGGCACCGGCGAACCGGGCGCTACACCGCAAAAAATGAATCTAGGTCAGCAGCTCAAGGATTCTACGGATCTCAGCCCGGAGGAGCCCGAGGTCTATTCCCGGCTCGGCGACGCGTTCATTCGTCGCGGGCTGCGATGCGATCTCCTCCAAACGATTTCTAGCACCGCTGATCGTGAAGCCCTGATCATAGAGCAGTTCCCGAATCCGACGTATCAACAATACCTCATGATGCTGATAATAACGTCTATTCCCGCGTCGCTTGACCGGCTTGAGTTGGGTGAATTCCTGCTCCCAGTAGCGCAGCACGTGCGGTTTGACGGCGCACAGTTCACTGACCTCGCCAATGGTGAAGTAACGCTTGGCCGGGATGTGCGGCAGCGGAGACTTGGAGTTATTGTTGCTGTCCATCCGCTGGATAATGCTTGTCGACTAGCGCTTTAAGCTTCTGTGATGCATGGAATGTGACAACCCGACGGGCCGTGATAGGAATCTCTTCCCCGGTCTTCGGATTACGGCCAGGCCGCTGTGGTTTGTCTCGCAACTGGAAATTACCGAATCCAGACAGTTTGACCCCCTCACCTCGCTCCAGCGCGGTACGAACCTCTTCGAAGAAGGACTCAACCATGTCTTTGGCCTCACGCTTGTTGAACCCGACCTTCTCGAACAGCAAGTCTGCCAATTCAGCTTTCGTCAGCGTCCCTTTGCCGATGCTGACCTCGATGCCGTCTTCCGTATCGTCATCAGAATCGAACGAACCGGTGGTGAAGTGCGGGCCGGAATGCATTTCGACACCATTCTCCCAAATTGGCGCTCATACAGAGACCTGCACGCCGTTCTTAGTAAAACTATTAGGTTCGAAGCGTAGCGCCTTGTTTTTGTTTTAGATTTGTTATAATCGTTTGGATCAGAGCTTCGACGTCCGCATCCGTCAACGTTTTCTCAGTATCTTGCAATAACACTCGGAAAGCAAGACTTTTTCTGCCTTCCGGGACCCCCTTTCCACGGTACACATCGAAGAGCGTCGCCTCTGCAACAAGTGGGGCACCGGACTCCAGAATGTCCTTGCGAACGCTGGCAGCGGAAACGCCGATGTCCACGATAACTGCGAGATCTCGTCGCACGGGAGGAAACCTGGAAACGGGCGCAAAACTCGGCAGTGTGCGCGAACGAATCGCGTCGACATCCAGTTCGAAGGCGACGGCACTCGCTGGTAACTCATACCGTAGAAGAAGCCGAGGATGCAGCGCACCGACCCATCCCGCGGGCCGATCGTCGCAAAGAATTCGGGCGGTCTGCCCCGGATGAAACGCCGCATGCGATCCGGCGACGAAGACCAATCTGCCCCCACCGAGCACGGCTTCAAGATCGCCGCGAACATCGTAGAAATCCACGCCCCGACCGCCATCCCCCCACTGTTCAGGCAGAGCACTTCCGAAGGCAATACCTGCGATACGCTCGACTTGCGCGTATCCGCCCCCTGTTCGTGAGTAGCAGGCCGCCGTTTCAAAGATGCGCACTCGATCGAGTTTTCTGGCGATATTGAACCGCACGCACTCGACAAGACTTCCGAGGAGCGATGTCCGCATGACGCTCAGTTGACTCGCGATCGGGTTCTCTAACGCAACCGCCTCATCGCTCCCTGCGAAGTCGAGTTCGATCTGACGATCAATGAAGCTGAACGTGACCACCTCGAAGTAATCGCGCTGGGCAAAAGCATGCTTGAGGTCCATTACCGAACGGATATGCTCGGGATTCGAAAGCATCCCCTGCCGACCGATCGGCAACGTGGGGGAAATCGCATCGTAGCCATGAACGCGGGCGACCTCCTCGATGTAGTCGACTTCAATGGCGAGATCGAATCGGAAGCTTGGTGGCGTGACGGCTAGCAATTGCCCCTTCGGCTCAACGTCGATACCCAGGCGCCTCAGGAGTGCCGCCATGGCATCGGACGCCATATCGATGCCGATAACGCTCCGAACATGTTCAGGGCGCAATAGGGTCTGTGAGCGCCCCGGCAGATTGCCCATCGCATCGACGACCGGGCCCGGTTCGCCGCCGCAGATCTGCATGACGAGTTCGGTCGCTCGCTCCATGGCCCTTGAGGCAAGATCGAAATCGACACCGCGCTCGAAGCGATGTGCAGCGTCACTGTTGATCTCCAAACCACGGGAGGCCACGGCAACTGCCTCGGGAGCGAAGTACGCACTCTCGATGAACACCGTGGATGTCTGCGCAGACACTCCGCTTGCATCGCCTCCCATCACGCCTGCCAACGCCACCGGCCCCGCTTCGTCGGCGATGACCAGATGGCTCGGCACCAGATCGACTTCGCGCCCGTCCAACAGTCTTAGCTTCTCTCCGGGCTTGCCGAAGCGCACGTGAATACCACCCTGCAGCATTTCAATATCGAACGCATGCAACGGCTGCCCGGTTTCCAGCATCACGTAGTTCGTAATGTCGACGAGCGCAGAAATAGGCCGAATCCCGCTGCGCTTGAGTCTTCGCACCATCCAGGCCGGCGTTGCAGCCTGACCGTCCACATGCCGAATGACACGACCGCAATACCGCGGGCACGCTGCGCCTGCCTCCAGCGAAACGTTGAGGCGCAAGTCATGTACCGGAGCGATCGGACCTGGCCAAGTCAGGTTGGCGGTATCGCCCATGAGTGCCGCAACCTCCCGCGCCAAGCCGTAAATGCTTAGGCAATCGCCGCGGTTGGGCGTCAGCTTGAGCGTGAACAAGGTATCGTCGAGTTCGAGCGCATTGCGGAGATCGTCGCCGACGACTGCCTCGCCACAGAGTTCCATCAGACCATCGTGATCGTCACCGATGCCCAGATCGCGCTCGGAGCACAGCATCCCCGACGATGCGACACCACGCATCGTCGCACGCTTGATCTGCATGTCAGGCAGCGAGGCGCCGACCGTCGCAAGCGCAACCCGCATGCCGACCCGGGTGTTCGAGGCGCCGCATACCACTTGCAGCACCTCGGAGCCGCTACTCACAAGGCATACGCGCAGCCGGTCAGCATCGGGGTGCGCATCGACTGCGACGATCTCCCCGACGATGACACCGCTGAATTCCGGTGCCACGCGCTCCGCGTGCTCCACTTCGAGACCTGCCATCGTCAGCAAATGGCTGAGCGCCGCGCTATCGAAGGCAGGATCGTAAACACTGCGCAACCAGGATTCAGAGAACTTCATGAAAGGATCGCCCGCGATCGACTGTCGAGATGCGCTACGCGAACTGACGCAGGAAGCGCAGATCGTTCTGGAAAAAGAGTCGCAAATCGTCCACGCCATAGCGCAACATCGCCAGACGATCGATGCCCATGCCGAATGCAAAGCCTCGGAAGCGCTCGGTATCAACGTTCCCGTAGCGAAGCACGTTCGGATGCACCATGCCGCAGCCGCCGATCTCGAGCCAACTATCGCCAAAGCTCATGTCGATTTCGGCTGACGGCTCGGTAAACGGAAAGAAACTGGGACGAAACCGAACTTTCAGATCGGTGCGCTCGAAGAACTGCTGTAGAAACTCGATCGTCACGCCCTTCAGATCAGCGAAACTCACATGCTCATCGATCCAAAGTCCCTCGACCTGATGGAACATCGGAGAATGGGTGGCGTCCGAATCCGAGCGATAGACCCGGCCGGGCGCGAGAACCCGCAACGGGGGCTCGTTACGCAGCATGTAATGAATCTGGATCGGCGAAGTGTGCGTACGCAACAGGTGCTTGTTTCCATCCACGTAGAACGTATCGTGCATGGATCGCGCCGGGTGGTTCTCCGGCATGTTCAGCGCCGTGAAGTTGTAGTGCTCGGATTCGATTTCGGGCCCTTCGGCGACATCGAATCCGAGCGACCCAAACAGCGCCTCGATACGCGAGCGGACCAAAGTGATCGGATGGAGCCCGCCGGCTCCATGACCTCGTCCGGGCTGGGTGACGTCGATGGATTCGTCACTCAGCTTGCGCTCGAGCTCCTGTTCGCGCAGCGCAGTGCGCCGAGCTTCGAGCGCCTGCTCGATTCTGCCCTTGGCTTCGTTGATCCGGCTCCCGGCTTCACGCTTCTGATCGGCCGGGAGCTTGCCCAACTGCTTGAGCTGCTCGGTCATCAAGCCGCTCTTGCCGAGGAACCTGGCCTTGGAGTTTTCCAGCGCAGCGCCGTCTGCAACGGCCTCAAACTCGGCAAGGGCCTGACTGACGATCGCGTCGAGGTCGGACATGGGACGGAAAATATGCAGTTGTGATGATGCTTTCCGGGACGACGGCGCCACTGCTCATGGAGAAGCCAATGATCCGCCACCGCGAGCCCCGGCAGTAGAACGGCCGGGACGCCGCCTTTGATGCTTACGCTGCCGCGGGGGCAGGCAAGCAGTCTTTGGCGCGCTGCGCGAGCTGATTAAACGCTGCCGGATCGTGCACAGCGAGATCGGCGAGTACCCGTCGATCCACCTCGACCGCCGCGCGCTTCAGCCCGTTGATCATGGTGCTGTAGGTCAGTCCGAATTCGCGTGCAGCCGCGTTGATCCGGGCGATCCACAAGGTTCGAAATTGACGTTTGCGCTGACGACGATCGCGATAGGCGTACTGCCCCGCCTTCATGACGGCTTCGTTTGCGACCCGAAAAACGTTCTTGCGGCGACCGCGGAACCCCTTGGCCTGGGCGAGAACCTTCTTGTGGCTGGCGCGTGCGGTAACCCCGCGTTTGACTCTTGGCATGGCGGTCTCCTGTTACGCGTAAGGCATCATGGCTCGGATCGACTTCGTATCCGATGCATGCACACTGGTAGTACCGCGCAACTGTCGTTTCCGCTTCGTTGCCTTCTTGGTCAGGATATGGCGCAAGAACGCCTGGCTGCGCTTCACGCTGCCGCCGGCGCGCACCTTGAAGCGCTTGGCGGCGCCGCTCTTGGTCTTCATCTTGGGCATGACTACTCCGCTCTTCTAATAACATGGCGACCGGTGGCTACCTTGGTGGGAGCGCTTTCGGACCGGAAGACCACTTGGTCGGGCGCGTACGGCCCGAATGGCCGTATGCGCCGGATTCTTATGCCCTGCGTGCGGGCTGACTACTCCTGCTTCTGTACCGCTTCCGACGCCGGCTTAGGCGTCGCGGGTTTGGCTACCGGTTTCGGCACTACCTTCTTTGGCGACAGCACCATGATCATCTGCCGCCCTTCCATCTTGGGGAACTGTTCGACGACGCCATGCTGCTCGAGATCTCCCCTCACACGTTCCAGCAGCCGAATCCCGAACTCCTGGTGAGCCATTTCCCGCCCACGGAACCGAAGGGTGATTTTCGTCTTGTCACCTTCGTCGAGAAACCGGATCAAATTGCGCAGCTTGATCTGATAGTCGCCTTCGTCCGTACCGGGCCGAAATTTCACTTCCTTGACGACGATCTGCTTCTGCTTGAGCTTCGCTTCGTGCCGCTTCTTGCTTTCGCGGTACTTGAACTTGCCGTAGTCCATCAGACGACAAACCGGGGGAGACGCCCCGGGCGCAATCTCTACGAGATCCACTTCGGCTTGTTCGGCCATCTGGTTGGCCGCGCCGATCGCCACGATACCGATCTGCTCGCCGTTCACTCCGATCAGGCGAACTTCCTGAGCGGTGATCTCGCCATTGATCCTTGCATCTTTTTCCTGTGCTATCGCTGTGACTCCGGTTGATTGGGATCAGACCGCACGACTGCGGGCATCGATTTCGGCACGAAGCCGATCGAGCAATGCCGAAACAGGCATCGCACCGAGATCTTCACCCTTGCGATTTCTTACGGCCACCGTCGACGCCGCCCGCTCTTTCTCGCCGAGAATGAGCTGGTACGGCAGCTTCTGTAAACTATGTTCCCGAATCTTATAGGTTATTTTCTCGTTCCTCAAGTCGGTTTGCACGCGAATGCCGGCGGCACGCAACTGAGCGGCCACATCCCCGGCGTAGTCGGCCTGAGCATCGGTGATATTCATGACCACCACTTGGGTCGGCGCGAGCCACAAAGGGAACGCGCCGGCGCAATGCTCGATCAGCATGCCGATGAAGCGCTCCATCGACCCGAGGATGGCACGATGCAGCATGACCGGAGTGCGGCGAGCATTGTCCTCGGACACGTACTCCGCTCCCAGCCGCCCGGGCATGGAAAAATCCACCTGGATTGTGCCGCACTGCCACACGCGCCCCAGCGAATCCTTGAGGGAGAACTCGACCTTCGGCCCGTAAAAGGCGCCCTCACCCGGCAATGCCTCCCACTTCACCTCATGCGCATCGAGCGCCTTGGCGAGCGCGCCCTCGGCCTTGTCCCAAACGGCATCCTCGCCGACTCGCTTCTCGGGCCGGGTCGCCAGACGATAGACGATATCGGAGAAACCGAAATCCGCATAGACCTGGATCAGAAGCTTGATGAAGTCGGCCACTTCAGACTGTATCTGGTCTTCAGTACAGAAGATGTGAGCGTCGTCCTGGGTGAATCCACGGACGCGCATCAGGCCATGCAAGGCGCCCGAGGGCTCGTTGCGATGGCACGAGCCGAACTCGGCCAGTCGCAAAGGCAGTTCGCGATAGCTGTGAAGCCCACTATTGAAGATTTGTACGTGACCGGGACAGTTCATGGGCTTGACCGCATAGTCATGTTTCTCCGACTCGGTCGTGAACATATTCTCGCGGTAATTTTCCCAGTGACCGGAGCGCTCCCAAAGAACGCGATCCATCACCATCGGCGTACGCACTTCCTGGTAGCCATGTTCGCGCAGAACATTGCGCATGTATTGCTCGATGCTCTGCCACAAGGCCCAGCCCTTCGGATGCCAGAACACCATGCCCGGCGCTTCATCCTGTAGATGAAACAAGTCGAGCCCGCGACCTAGGCGGCGGTGGTCGCGCTTTTCCGCCTCCTCCAGCATGTGCAGATAGGCATCCTGCTCCTCCTTCTTCGCCCAGGCGGTGCCATAGATGCGCTGAAGCATCTCGTTCTTCGAATCGCCCCGCCAGTACGCACCAGCGAGCTTCATGAGCTTGAAGACCTTCAGGCGACCGGTCGAGGGCACGTGCGGCCCGCGGCACAGATCAGTGAAACCTCCCTGCTCGTAAAGCGAGATTTCTTCGCCGCTCGGAATCGAGGCGATGATCTCTGCCTTGTAGGTCTCTCCGATACCGCGAAAGTACGCCACGGCATCATCACGAGGCATAAGTTTGCGGGCCACGGGGAGATCGCGCTTGGCGATCTCCTGCATGCGCTTCTCGATGGCTTTGAGATCATCGGGCGTGAATGGACGCCTGAACGAGAAATCGTAGTAGAAACCGTTGTCCACGACCGGCCCGATAGTGACCTGAGCTTCCGGAAACAACTCCTTCACCGCGTGGGCGAGCAGGTGAGCCGTCGAATGTCGCAGGATTTCGAGGCCATCGGCATCCTTGTCGGTGACGATGGCGAGGTCGGCATCGCCATCGATCCGGTAAGAGGTGTCGACCAGCCTGCCGTCAACGCGTCCGGCGAGGGCTGCGCGTGCGAGTCCCGCGCCTATGGACTGCGCGACTTCGTGAACGGAGACCGGCGCTGCAAAGCTGCGTATGGAACCGTCGGGTAATCGGATTTCTGGCATGGCTCGCTCCTTACAGGCAAAAAAAAGCGCGGTCGAGCCGCACTTTTCTTCCATCGTCTAGCTCAACCGTATAGGGTCAGTGCATCGGGCACGTTCGGCGAGTCATGCGAAGATCCTCGGAGGGCTGCAAAGCGTGGTAGGCGCGAGAGGACTCGAACCTCTGACCCCCACCATGTCAAGGTGGTGCTCTAACCAGCTGAGCTACGCGCCTGCGAGCGGCGGATTGTAGCGAAAAGATTTCGATGGTTCAAACCAATTCGTCGATCGAAGCTACAATTCCCGGACTGAATCCCTGCTCCCCCTTCGTTAACGACCTGCCCGCCGCATTCTTGAAGGAGTATCGATGGCCGCCTACGTCATCGCGCAAATCGAGGTCATCAACCCGGCCGAGTTCGATACGTATCGACGCCAGGTACCCGCCACAATAGAAGCCTACGGCGGCCGATACATCGTGCGCGGCGGCGAGAGCGAAACGCTGGAAGGCACCTGGAACCCCAAGCGCGTCGTCGTCCTGGAGTTCCCCGACCGCGCACGTGCCAAAGCCTGGTGGTCGTCCGAGACGTACTCGCCCGTGAAAGCCATCCGTGAGCGAGCAGCACGCACCGAACTGATTGCCATCGACGGCGTTTGAGGCTGCCGCCGCGCGCGAATCCGCGATACGCGCGAGGCGTTGTCCGATCGTGTTCGCATCAGCGCCTGCGAGCGCGAGTCACTCCCGGTACTTTTCCCAGCAACAGAAGCACTCGGCCGAGTTGTGGCAGATCGTTCACCTCGATGGTGAACAACATGCGCGCCTTGGCGTCGCGCGTTTCGGTGTTCGCCGCCATGACATTGATGCGCTCTCGCGCCAGCATGTCGGAGACGTCGCGCAAGAGTCCCGTTCGGTCCGTTGCCTCCAACTCGATGTCGACTTCGAACGACCCGCCGGTGGCTTCACCCCATTGCGCATCGATGAGACGCGCCGAATCCATGCTGTGCAAATTCGAACAGCTCGCCCGATGGATAGTGACACCACGGCCGCGAGTGACGAATCCGATGATGGGGTCGGGTGGCGCGGGCTTGCAGCACTTTGCCGGTACGGTCAGCAGCTTGTCGACCCCCACCACCAGGATGCCGCTGCCCGGCGCGCTCGGGCGACTCTTGTTCTGAAATACGGGCGGCACGACTTCGATCGGCGCGGAGGCCTCCGGCTCACGTGCAAGCGCCTGGATCTGACGCGTGTTGATGTCGCCGCGTCCGGCGCTTGCAAAAAAATCCGCAACGCTCGCGTAGCCGCCCCGAGTCGCCACCACTTCGAGATTAAGCGCCGTCAACCCCATACGCTGAAGCTCTTTGTCGACCACCGCACGTCCTTGGGCGATCGCCGACTCGAGGTTCTGCGCATTGAACCACTGCCGGACCTTCGCTCGCGCCCGATGACTCGTGGTGAAGCCCAGCGAGGGCGTGAGCCAGTCGCGGCTGGGCCCGCCCTGCTTTGAAGTGATGATCTCGATCGACTGACCATGCCTGAGCGGTGTGTTGAGCGGCACCATCGCCCCATCGACCCGCGCACCACGACAGCGATGGCCAAGATCCGTGTGCACCGCGTAGGCGAAATCGACCGGCGTCGCACCTGCAGGCAGATCCACGACCTTGCCCTGAGGCGTCAGCACGTACACGGTATCGTCGAACAGACCGACCTTGGCGTGCTCCCCGAACGCGCGATCCCCGGCGAGATCGCTTTTCCACTCCAGCATCTGACGCAACCACGCGACCTTCTCGTCGTAGTTGCGGTCCCCCCTGGAGCCTTCCTTGTAGCGCCAGTGCGCGGCGATACCGAGTTCCGCCTGCCGATGCATTTCGTGGGTACGGATCTGAACCTCCAACACCCGCCCGCCCGGACCGATCACGGCAGTATGCAGGGACCGGTAGTCGTTGCCTTTCGGCTTGGAGATATAGTCGTCGAACTCGGTGGGAATCGGCGTCCAGAGGTTGTGCACGATGCCTAGGGCGGCATAACAATCGTTCACCTGGTCAACGAGCACACGCAACGCATTCACGTCGTAGAGTTGGTCGAACGCCAACGCCTTGCGCTGCATCTTCTTGTAGATGCTGTAGATGTGCTTCGGACGCCCCGTGATTTCGAACTTCAAGCCCGCCCGTCGAAGCTCCGCAGACAACTCCGCTGTCGAATCGGCAATGAACTTTTCGCGTTCGACCCGCTTCTCGTCCAGCATGCGCGCGATGCGCTTGTAGAGCTCGGGCTCCGTGACCCGGAACGCAAGGTCTTCGAGCTCCCATTTCAATTGCCAGACGCCGAGCCGGTTTGCAAGTGGCGCGAAGATGTCGAGCGCAAGGCGCGCCGCCGTATGTCGCTGCTCGTGCGTGCCGGCCTTGACGAGGTAGCGCAGGTGCTGGGTGTGACTGGCGAGCTTGATGAAGACGACACGGACGTCCTGCACCATCGCAAGCAGCATCTTGCGCAACCCCTCCAGCTGCTGTGCGGCTTCGCCGCGGTTGCCTGCCGCAGCGCCAAGGCTATCGATCTGATGCATGCGCCGCGTACCGGCAGCCAAATCGGCAATCGCAGTGCCCACCTTCTCGGTCAGGAGTTCGCGCTCGCGACGCCCCGGCAACTCGAGTTCTGCCAGCAGAGCGGCTGCGACCGATTCGTGATCGAGATGCAGCTGTGCGATGAGCGCGGCCGTTGCGACATCGTGACTGAGCGCGGATTCGCCGGAGGACAATACGACAGGTCCCAGCATCTCTTCGGCATAGCTCAGCGCCGCCCCGATCGCATTCAGGCCGACCGCCCTGTACTGTTCGCGTAACGATGCGAGCCAGCGTCCGGTGTCCGATACGGCCAGGGTCTCACCAGAGATCAGCTTGACCTCAGTCATTGCGCTCGGCCCGCTTGACGGCGGCATACTGCATCCAAAGCACGCGTGCACCCCATGCGAGACCGAGCAGAAGCAGAAGCTCCCCCGTTCGATCGGCGGCCAAGGCGATCTTGCGTTCGTGCTGAATCATTCCGAGGTCGAGAAGCAGGTTCTCCCAATCGTGCACGCCTGGCCGGTCCTGCCCGGTACCGCCTCCCAGGAGCATGAGCTGAAGATCGCGCGCATCGTTGATATAGGGCGCGCAATCCATGAGGCTCTGACCGAACCACCACAGGGCGAGCGATGCCCCGAAGGCATCCCGGTTCTTCCACAACAAGACGCCCCCTGCGATGACCGGCATCAGAAGCTGTCCGAGCGTGCCGCCCAGCACCATCATGAAGTGACCGAAGGGCATGAAAATGACGTGACCCGCTTCATGAAAGACGAGGTTCACGCGGTGCATGAAGGATTCCCCGATTTCGTTGGTCCGCAGATCCAGGGAGACGAAATAGAGGCCCCAGATCACGAAGAAAACGTACAGCGCACACCGGCCATAGAAAGCGATCGGATCGACGCGCCCCACCTCGGGGAAAAAAAAGTCTGCCCAGCGCCCGGCATCCTCCTCATCCGCCGGCACCCGCGCGCCAGCCGAACGAACCGGTGCCTGGCCCGTCATGCGCTGCACCCATTTCGCAAATACGAGACCGCAGGCGGCGCATTCGACCTGTTCGCTTGCATTGGGCGACCGGGGATGGCCGCACTTCGGACACTTGAGTACCATGAAGAGATTGTAACCTTCACCAACCGTTTCCCGCCGCCATGAACGATCGTATCCGCTGCGCCTGGGCCGAGAGCAATCCCATCAACGTCCCCTATCACGATGCCGAGTGGGGCGTGCCGCTACGCGATGATCGCGCATTGTTCGAACTGCTCATCCTGGAGGGCGCCCAGGCTGGTTTGTCGTGGACCACGATCCTCGCCAAGCGCGAGAACTATCGCTGTGCGTTCGACGGATTCGACCCGGCGAAGATCGCGCGGTACCGCCCTGCAAAGGTCGAGCGCCTCATGAAGGACGCTGGCATCGTGCGCAATCGGCTCAAGATCGAAGCCACGATCGGCAACGCTCAGGCGTACCTCGATTTGCAGCAGCGCGGCGTGACCCTCACCGATTTCCTGTGGGCATTCGTCGACGGGCATCCTGTCCGCAACGCCTGGCGGCAGTCGGAGCAAGTGCCCGTCTCGACGCCGATTTCCGATCGCCTGAGCAAAGAACTCAAACGCTGCGGATTCCGGTTCGTCGGATCCACTATCATGTACGCATTCATGCAGGCGAGTGGCATGGTGAACGACCATCTCGTGACCTGTTTCCGACATGTCGAGGTCGATCGCGGCCACTGCCCCACCGGAGGGGCAGCAACATCCTCTCAGGACGGCGGATCGTGCCAGTAGCGCCTGCGCAGCTCGCGCGCGATTTCGATCGTGATCGACGCATCCCCGATCTCCACCCGCACGGCGCCGTGCCGGTCGGAGCGCAGCAAGCGGCTGCCCTGATCGATGTAACGCTGCAGGACCTCGGGTCGCGGATGCCCGAACCGGTTTCGATAGCCCGAAGTAAAGACGGCGATCTTCGGCTGCACCGCTGCAACGAACTCCGGCGTCGACGAGGTGGTGCTGCCGTGATGAGGCACGACCAGAACGTCCGCCTGCAGCTTCGAAGCATCGACGGCGAGGAGCTCACGTTCGGACCGTGCCTCGATGTCGCCGGCGATCAGGACGCGCCAGCCTCGCGCAGCGATCCTCAGCACGCAACTGCGGTCATTGGATTTCATGCGTTCGACGCCGTAGCTCTCCCAGGACGGATGCAGCATTTCGAAGTCGACGCCGTCCCAGTGCCACGCTTGTCCTCGAAAGCATCGCAGGGGTCGTCTTGCAAGATCATTGAGTGCGTGATCGCGCGCAAGCGAAGATGCCATCCAGCCGATGGGCAGCGCGTCGAGCACCGAAGCCGTGCCTCCGGCATGATCGTTATCGGCGTGAGAAACGATCAAGCCATCCAGTCGACTCGCCCCGGTCGCGCGCAGAAACGGTACGACGATACGACTGCCGCTGTCAGCGTCGGGCGAGTACATCGGGCCGGCGTCGTAAAGCAATGCATGGTTCGCGGTGCGCACGACGGCCGACAACCCCTGGCCCACGTCGAGCACCGAGACTTGGACATGCCCTGACGGCGGCCCCGGCGGGCGCTCGGTAAACATAGGGACCAACAGGGCAAGCCCGCCCCACCGAGCCGGCCAGCCGCGGGGCGCAAGACACCATGCAACACCGAGCGCGGCGAAGGGCACGGTCCAGACCGGCGGTGCGTGCTGCTGCCACACGGCATCCGGCAGGGACGCCAGAACCTGCAAGGCCAGAAGCGTCCATTCCATGATTTCGTGCGAGACGTGCAGCAGTATGTCGAGCAGCGGCAATGTGCCAATCAGGGCGAGTGGCACGACCGCGAAGCTGACGACCGGGATCGCCAAGGCATTAGCAATCGGCGACACCACCGAGACCTGCTGAAACAATACCAGAAGTACCGGCACGAGACCCAACGTCACCGCCCACTGGGCTTGCGCCCAGCCGACCAGCCAATGGGGGCGTCGCAAGGGCCCCACCCCGACGAAGAACAAGACGGCCACCGCACCGAACGAAAGCCAGAACCCCGGCGAGAGCACGGCCCACGGGTCGAGCACCGTTACGACGATCAATGCGAACGCGAGCACAACCGGGGCGGCGTTGACCTGCCCCAGCCACACTGCAAGCGCGGCCGCGGCGAGCATGTACACCGTGCGTTGAGCAGGCACCGCGAACCCCGCCACGCCCGCATAGACGAGGGCGGCCAGAAGCCCGGCCAGTACTGCCGCCTTCTGGGCCGGCAGTCGCGTGACGAGTCTGGCACTGCGCCGCCACGCGAAGCGTACGATCGAATAGACGAACGCCCCCACCATCGTGACGTGCAGACCTGAAATCGACATCAGATGATTGACCCCGGTTCGAGTGAAAACCGTCCACTGCGAAGCGGAGATCGCCCGCTGATCGCCCATCACCAAAGCGGCGATGACGCCCGCGCAGGTCTCACCCGCAAGCGCATCCAGGATCCGGTTGCGCAACCGCTCGCGCACGGATTCGACGATATAGGATGGACGCGCAACGAACTCGGTCAGCCGCCGAGGCGGATCGAGCAGGCGCACATAGCCCGTGGCCCGTATACCGCGCTCCAACAGCCAAGCCTCGTAGTCGAAGCCGTGCGGATTTACCGTACCGTGGGGACGCCGCAGCCGCAGCATCAAGGACCAGCGCTCACCGACGTGAAGTTCCGGGGTCGAAGCGACTTCCCCTTCACCACGCCACGTACCGTACCAGGCGATCGACAAGCGATTGGGAACCACGGCTTCCCGGGTCTCGACCGATTCGACGTCGAACTCGAAACGAATGCCGCGTGCGAATGGCTGCGGCAATCCGGCGATGACACCGATGACCCGCACATCGCGCCCTTCCCAGATGGCCGGCAACTCGTCGGCGAGACGTGTGGCGGCACGCCACGCCGCCCAGTGGAATCCGAGCCAGACGGCCAGCATGCAGATCGCAATCCGGCGCAAACGCACGATCGACACGCGCGGCCCGCGAACCAGCAGCAAGCCCATTACCGGGATACCGATCAACATCCATTCCCGAGTCGGCAATTCGGACTGAATCTGCAGCATGCATACGCCAGCCACGAAGCAAACGACGAACGCGATCAAGGGGTCCCCCGAAGCGATACCAGCCACCCCCACGCTATCGTGATCGCTGCTTCAGGACACTCCACCCATCGGACTACGACCGGCAGTCGATTGACCTCAGGTGCCAAGGGTAGATGGCGCCACTACAATTCGACGAAACGACCGAGGTCATCGCAACGATGAAGCCGCAGGGACGAATACCAGCGTACTGGCAGGAAGCGACGCAGACCTTGTCCGCACGCGATCCGATCATGGCGAACCTGATCGTCGCCCATCGTCCCTTCCTGCTGGGTACGCGCGGCGATGCCTTCCAGACGCTGGCTCGCGCAATCGTCGGCCAACAGATTTCGGTCAGGGCGGCCCAAAGCGTCTGGCAGCGTTTCGTGGCGTGCGTCGGAACAATGGCTCCCACCGAGGTATTGCGCGCCCCGATCGAGGCGCTGCGGAGCGCAGGCCTCTCCGCTCGCAAGGCCGAGTACGTATGCGACCTCGCCAGGCATTTCGAGACACGTGCAATCGATATCGCTGCCTGGCCTGCGCTCGAGGACGAGGCGATCATCGAGCAGCTCGTCGAGGTGCGCGGCATCGGCCGATGGACCGCCGAGATCTATCTCATCTTCCACCTGGGCCGACCCGACGTACTGCCTCTGCTAGATCTCGGCCTGCAGCGGGGACTCAGCCTCAACTACAACCACGGCCGACCGCTCTCGCCGCCCAAACTGAAGCGCGTCACCGCGGCATGGGTGCCGTGGCGCTCCGTCGGCACGTGGTACATGTGGCGCAGCCTGGAACCCGTTGTGGGCACCGATGCGGGTGAAGGCGCCGAGTCGTCGGGATGAGCGGTATGCCGGTTCGAACCGTCGCCCCCCCGCCCCCCAAGCTCGACCACGCGACGTTCGTCACCGCCTGGCGCGCCGGCGAGATCGAGATTGCGGTCGATCCGATCCGAGCCGCACGCCTGATGTCGTCACGGATGTTGTTGCCCTTCGTGGCGATTGCCGTGATCGGGTTCGGCATCGGCCTCGTACTGTGGGGCTGGATGTGGACGGGTATCGCGATCGGCGCGCTCGGCATTCTCGGACCCCGGCTGATCAAGCGATCGGCCGCCGGCATGCTGCTGGAGCAGGTCGAGCACGATGCCGATCTGTACCGGGACGCAGTCGCTTGCGGGGCCGTGGTTTATCGGGAGTCGAACGCCGACATCTCGCCCTAAAGGGCATCGCGCCCCACGGACACGCATCGCACCTTCGCGGGAATCACTTGACGACGTAGACTGCACGATGCCCTCAGGCGGGCCCGAGCAGCCCGTCCTCGAGTTTCAGGATCCGGCCCGTTCGCTCGGCAATAGACGGATCGTGCGTCACGATGATCAGGCTCGTCCCACTCGCACGATTCAACTCGAGGATGAGTCCGAACACCCCCTGCGCAGTCTGACGATCCAAATTGCCGGTGGGCTCGTCGGCGAGTATGCACGCCGGGCGGGTGACGAGTGCACGCGCGACGGCACAGCGCTGACGTTCGCCGCCGGACAGCTCGCCTGGCCGATGCTCGAGCCGATGACCCAACCCCACCTTTTCCAGCATCGAGGCCGCCTGCGCCTTCGCATCGACTGGCTGCATGCGCCGAATCAGCAGCGGCATGGCCACGTTCTCCACCGCAGAGAACTCGGGCAGCAGGTGATGGAACTGATAGACGAACCCGAGCGCACGATTGCGCAGACGCCCCCGCTCCGCGGCACCCATTGTGGCGAGCGGCTGCCCGAGGACGTTGATCTCTCCCGCCGATGCGTCGTCGAGCCCGCCGAGCAGATGCAGCAGCGTGCTCTTTCCGGAACCGGAGGCGCCGATGATCGCCACACTCTCGCCGACATCCACATCGAGATCGATCCCGTGCAGTACCGGCACTTCCAGCCCGCCCTGATCGTAGATCTTGCGCAGCCCGCGACACGCGAGCACGGAACCCGGTGTGGGCATCGCTCCCGACTCATTCATAACGCAGTGCATCCGCAGGATTGACGCGTGCGGCGCGCCAGCTCGGATAGATCGTCGCGAGGAGCGTGAGCACCAGCGATACCACGCCGATCACGATGACGTCTGACCATTGCAGATCCGAGGGCAGATCGCTGATGTAGTAGACGTCCTTCGCGAGGAAGCGGACACCGAACGTCTGCTCGATGAACGGCACGACGACGTCGATATTGAGCGCCAGCAACACCCCTGCTGCCACCCCTGCCAGCGTCCCGATGACCCCCATGAGCGAACCCTGCACCATGAACACCTTCATGACGCTTCCCGGGGAAGCGCCGAGCGTGCGCAGGATGGCGATGTCCGCCTGCTTGTCCGTGACCGCCATGACCAGCGCCGAGACGATGTTGAACGCCGCGACTGCGACGATCAGCGTCAGGATGATGAACATCACCCGCTTCTCGATCTCGACCGCGCGAAAGAAGTTGGCGTGACTGCGCGTCCAGTCCGCGGCATAGGCCTCGCCCGGCAGCAGACGCGCCAGTTCCCTCGCCACGCGCGGCGCCTGCATGAGATCTTCGAGCTTGAGCCGTACCCCGGAGACCGCATCTTCCAGCCGATAGAGCCGTTGTGCATCCTGGATATCGATGTAAGCGAGCCCGTAGTCGTACTCGTACATGCCCACTTCGAAGATGCCGACCACACGGAACTGGCGCAGACGCGGAAGGATCCCCGCCGGCGTCACCTGGCCCTGCGGGGCGATCAGCACCACGGTCTCGCCCACTCGCACCGTCAGTGCGCGCGCCAGCTCCGATCCGAGCACGATCCCGAACTCGCCGGGCTTGAGATCCTCCATCCGGCCGCTGCGCATGTGTTGGCCGACTTCCGCAACCGTCGACTCGGCCTGTGGATCGATGCCGCGAATCACGGCGCCCTGCACCGCCGAGCCGACCGACAGCATCGACTGTGCGAGCACGAAGGGCGCGACCGCAACGACATCCGGATGCTTCGTGGCCGATGCCATGACATCGCGCCAGGGCACGAGCCGGTTGCCGACGCCGTTGATCACCACGTGCGAAGCAACCCCGAGAATCCGGCCGCGCAACTCCTTCTGAAAGCCGTTCATGACCGAAAGCACGGTGATCAGCGCCATGACGCCCAGCGCGATCCCAAGCATCGAAATGAGGGCGATCACCGAGATGAAATGATTGCGGCGCTTGGCTCGGGTGTAGCGCAGGCCGATGAATAGCTCGTAGGGCTGCAAGGCAATGGGCTACCAGGATGCGAGAACGGCGGCAGTGTACCTTGATCGCTTGGCATTTGCTCGACCGACCGTTGCACGCATCCGATGGATCCCGGTGGGACCGAATAAGGTTTGACGCTGCGGGACGACGCTCCGTATAGTCCGCCGATTCCCGTCCCTGCACCGTCATGCGCATCGCCCTGCTCGTCGACATCCGCTGCGAGTCCCCCGCCACCGACGCGAACCGGCGGTTTCCGGTACTGGAGCGCTGCATGGCCCGCGGCGAACCGATCGAACCCGCGTCGCATCGATATCAAGACTGCCTGCTCGACGACTTCGGGATGAAACCCGGGGACGCGCCCATAGCCGCACTGGCGCTTGCCGGGGAAGGCGGAGCGCCCGGTTCGGACTACTGGCTGCGGGCAGACCCGGTCAGTCTGCAGCCGACGCTGCATCGCCTCGCCGGTCGCTCATTGAAGGCCGGCGAACTCGACTGGAACGAAGCGCAGGCGCGCGCGGGTGCCATCGCATCACACCTGCGTACGGATGGCTGCGAACTTTCGGTGAAGCATCCGGTTCGGTGGTACATCCGCTGCCCGCCGCAACGGATACGCACGTCGCCCCTGCCGACGACACTGATCCCTCTGGACGAGGCGCTCATGCCGAGCGGCCCGGATGCCGCGTACTGGCAGCGCACGATGACCGAAGCGCAGATGCTCTTCCATTCGGCCGATCTCGATGGCGCACGGCAAGCGTCGGGACACGCGCCCGTCAACGGCATTTGGTGTTGGGGCGGAGGCACGATCGATACCCCGCCGCGTCAAGCCTACACGGACGTGATCAGCGACGATGTCCTGGCCCTGGGGCTTGCCCGCCTCTCGGGCGCAAGCGCAGCCCTCCTTCCTGACGATCCGCCCGCAATGATTACAGGATTGCGCGGTGCGCCAGAGCGCCGCGTGCTGATCGCGATATCAGCGGCCGAACGGGAGCTCCCGCTCGCCGCGCTGGAATCGAACTGGCTTGCACCACTGGCGTCACTTGTCGGCACCGGTCTGACAGACGCGTTAGACTTTCGTTTGCTTTTGGGTCCCCGGGCCATCGGAGGGCGCATCACGCGCAAGTCCCTGCGACGCTGGTGGCGCCGCTCCCGTCCGCTCTTCGCTCATGCTTAGCATCGTCCGCCGCCCGATCGTCGAGCCGGCCGTGCACACGCTGCAGTCCGCTGGCATTGCCCCCCTGCTCGCACGCATCTATGCCGCGCGTGGCATCGCAACCGGCAATCAGGTGGGCTATTCGCTCTCCGCATTACTCCCTGTCGGCCAACTCAAGAACATCGAGGCGATGGCGGGCATACTTGCCGATTCGATCTCGGCCCGGCGTCGCATTCTGATCGTGGCGGACTACGATGCCGACGGTGCCACGGCCTGTGCCGTGGGCATCCGAGGCCTCCGGGCGCTGGGCGCCGACGTCGACTACCTGGTGCCGAACCGGTTCGAGTACGGGTACGGGCTCACCCCGGAGATCGTTCGCCTTGCAGCAGCAACGAAATCCCCGCAGTTGATCGTCACCGTGGATAACGGCATCGCGAGCCTGGAGGGCGTGACCGAAGCGACACGCCTCGGCATCGATGTCCTGGTGACCGATCATCACCTCCCGGGTGCCGAACTGCCCAGTGCGCGCTGCATCGTCAATCCGAATCAATCCGGCTGCGAGTTCCCGAGCAAGCATCTCGCCGGCGTGGGCGTCATGTTCTACGTACTGGCCGCACTACGCGCCGAACTGCGCCGACGAAACGCCTTTGCCGCAGGCAAGGAACCGAATCTTGCGCACCTGCTCGATCTCGTGGCGCTTGGGACAGTGGCCGACGTCGTGCCGCTCGACACAAACAATCGCATCATCGTTCACCAAGGCTTGAAGCGCATTCGCGAAGGGCGCGCGCACGTCGGGCTGCAGGCACTCTATCAAGTCGCGGGGCGGGATGCGCGACGGGCCTCGGCCTACGACCTGGGATTCATGCTCGGTCCTCGGCTGAATGCTGCCGGACGACTCACCGACATGACACTCGGCATCGAATGCCTGATCACCGACGATGCCGTCCGCGCGCAGCAGATTGCGCGCGAGCTCGACCGCCTCAACCGGGAACGCCGCGAGATCGAAACGACGATGCAGGCCGATGCGCTCGAAGGCCTCGAAGGCATCGACGCAAGCGAGCGCTACAGCCTCGCGCTCTTCCAGGAAAGCTGGCATCAAGGAGTGGTCGGCATCCTGGCGTCACGACTTAAGGATCGGTTCCATCGCCCCACGATCGCATTTGCACGCGGCAGCGACGGACTGCTCAAGGGCTCCGGGCGATCGATCCGCGGTTTGCATCTGCGCGATGCGCTCGACCTCGTCGCAAAGCGGCATCCCCATCTTCTGCATCGATTCGGCGGTCATGCCGCAGCAGCCGGCGTCACGCTCGCTGCAACCTCGCTCGATCAATTCGTTGCAGCATTCGAGGTCGTCTGCCGCGAGCGCATGTCGCCGCGGGATCTCGCCCGCGAGATCGAAACCGACGGTCCGCTGCAGGCAGATGAGTTCGATCTGGCATCGGCCCGACTCCTGGAACAGGAAGTCTGGGGTCAGGGCTTCGCGCCACCATCGTTCGACGGCGAGTTCGACGTAGCGGATCAGCGAATCATGGCTGACAAGCATTCGCGCCTGTTGCTCACGTGCGGTCAGCGCACGGTGGAAGCGGTCCTCTTCGGCTGTACGGATCCCCTCCCGGCGCGCCTGCGCGCAATCTACCGGCTAGGGGTCAACGAGTACGGCGGCGCTAACCGCCTGCAACTGGTGATCGAGCACTGGGAAGAGGCATCCTGAATCGCGGAAGGGGGCGCTACCGGCATCGACCAGGGCAACCAAACCCGTGCCGTACCCGATCAATGAACCTAGTGCGTTATACTTGCAGGATTTTATCGGCTGCCACCCATGGAACCCGAGCGCATCAACGCCATCGCCTCCCGCATGCAGGATCTCGACCGACGGAGCTCCGAGCTCAGGAGGTACCTTTGACTTCGATGACAAGCGCAAGCGTCTGGACGAAGTCAGTGCCCTGATCGAGGATCCCTCGATCTGGCAGGATCAACAGCGCGCACAGGATCTTGGCAAGGAACGCAAGGCCCTCGAAGACACGGTCGGCACGCTGGAGCGCGTCGGCTCGGCCCTGCGGGACGCTGCTGAATTGTTCGACCTCGCACAAGGCGAGAACGACGACGACACACTCATCAGCGTCGAATCCGATCTGGACAACGTCGGCAAATCGGTCGAAGGGCTCGAATTCCGACGCATGTTCTCGAACCCGATGGACCCGAACAACTGCTTCCTGAACATTCAAGCAGGATCCGGCGGTACCGAAGCGCAGGACTGGGCCCTGATCCTCGAGCGCATGTACCTGCGCTATTGCGAACGCAAGGGATTCTCGGTCGAGGTGCTCGAGGAGTCGCCCGGAGAAATCGCGGGCCTCAAGAGCGCGGCCCTCAAGGTATCCGGTGAGTACGCCTACGGCATCCTGCGTACCGAATCGGGTGTCCATCGTCTGGTGCGCAAGTCGCCCTTCGATGCCAATGCACGCCGCCATACCTCGTTCGCGAGCGTAATGGCCTACCCGGAAGTCGACGACACCATCGAAGTCGAGATCAACCCCGCCGATCTGCGCGTCGATACGTTCCGGGCGTCGGGTGCGGGCGGGCAGCACATCAACAAGACCGATTCTGCGATCCGCATCACGCACAACCCCACGGGCATCGTCGTCCAGTGCCAGAACGATCGTTCTCAGCACCGCAACCGTGCCGAAGCCATGGCGATGCTGAAGTCCCGGCTGTACGAATTGGAACTGCGCAAGCGCAATGCCGAGCGTCAGGCGATGGAAGACGCCAAGACCGACATTGCCTGGGGGCACCAGATTCGTTCCTACGTACTCGACCAGTCACGCATCAAGGATCTGCGAACCAACGTCGAGATCGGGAACACGCAAGCAGTCCTCGACGGCGATCTGGACGACTTCATCGAAGCCAGCCTCAAGCAGGGCGTCTGAACGCCGCATCGCGTAGACCACCGAAGCCATACCGCACAACCGTACCGACTGAGACAACCGCGAGAATCCCCATGCCGAACGATCAACTGCCCCAGGACGAAAACCATGTCATCGCGGAACGGCGCGCCAAACTTAAAACCCTGCGCGATGCAGGCACCGCCTACCCGAACGACTTTACCCGCGTCGAACTCGCCGCGGACCTGATCGAGAAATACGAAGCCCTGGACCGCGACCATCTCGACACCAACCCGGTGGTCGTCAAAATCGCCGGCCGCCTCATGCTGCGCCGGACCATGGGCAAGTTGAGCTTCGGCAACCTGCAGGACATGAGCGGCAACATCCAGATCTTCATTGCCGACAATTTCCCGGGCAAGGCGGAGCACGAGTTCTTCCGCAAGCAGGTCGACATCGGCGACATCCTGGGCATCGACGGCGTAGTGATGAAAACCCAAAAGGGCGAACTCACCGTTCGGGTGCGAAAGCTCTCGCTGCTCACGAAGTGCCTGCGTCCGCTCCCCGAAAAATGGCACGGCCTCGCGGACCAGGAAGCACGATACCGTCAGCGGCACCTCGATCTCATCACCAACGAGGAAGCACGCCTGCGCTTCGTACAGCGCTCGCGCACCATACAGGCCGTGCGACAATTTCTGCTCGACCGGCGCTATCTCGAAGTCGAGACGCCGATGATGCATCCGATACCGGGCGGGGCGTCTGCACGGCCGTTCACGACGCATCACAATGCCCTAGACATGCAGCTTTATCTGCGTATCGCGCCGGAGCTGTACCTGAAGCGGCTGGTCGTCGGCGGTTTCGAGAAGGTCTTCGAGATCAACCGCAATTTTCGCAACGAAGGCATCTCGACCCGGCACAATCCGGAGTTCACCATGCTCGAGTTCTACTGCGCATATCGCGACTACCGCTACCTCATGCGTTTCACGGAAGAGCTGTTCCGCTATGTGGCGCAGAACGTGCTTGGCACGACCGCATTCGCGTATCAGGGACGCGAGATCGACTTTGCCAAACCCTTCGAGCGTCTGACCGTGGTCGATGCCATACGCAAATACCATCCGGAGTATTCGGAAGCGCAATTGACTGATCGCTCCTTCCTCGTCGCCGAACTGGAAAAGGCCGGCGTCTCGTACCGTCCGCAGGATGGCGTCGGCGGCCTGCAGCTCACGATGTTCGAAACAAAGGCCGAGGAATTCCTGTTCGAACCAACCTTCATCATCGACTACCCCGCGGAAGCCTCGCCCCTCGCGCGCCGCTCCGACAAGAACCCGCAGATCACCGAACGCTTCGAGCTCTACATCGCCGGACGTGAAATCGCGAACGGATTCTCCGAGTTGAACGACCCCGAGGACCAGGCTGAACGCTTCCGCGAACAGGCGCAACAGAAGGCAGCTGGCGACGCCGAAGCCATGCACTACGATGCCGACTACGTCCGCGCCCTCGAGTATGGCCTGCCGCCGACGGCCGGCGAAGGCATCGGCATCGACCGGCTCGTGATGCTCCTGACCGATACGCCGACCATTCGTGACGTGATTCTGTTCCCGCATCTGCGCCCGGAGGACTGATGTCGATCGACCGACCCTTGTGGCAGCCTGAACGCAGCGATGTCGAGGGTGCGAATCTCACGCGCTTCATGCACCATGCGCGAGCGCAGTACGGGGTCGATGCCCGCAATTACGCCGCGCTCTGGCGCTGGTCGATCGATGAGCGTGGGCAATTCTGGGAAGCCGTATGGACCTTCTGCGCAATCATCGGTGATCGCGGTGCCGGCCCCGTGCTCGAGCAGGGTGATCGCATGCCGGGGGCGCGCTGGTTCCCGGGGGCACGCCTCAATTTCGCCGAGAACCTGCTGCGCCGACGCGATGATGGCACCGCCATCGTATTTCGCGGGGAAGACAAGGCACAGGGACGCATGTCGTATGCGCAACTGCATGCGGAAGTGTCCCGCCTCTCGCAGGCGCTGCGCGCGGCCGGCGTGAAGCCCGGCGACCGGGTCGCCGCCTATATGCCCAACATTCCGGCAAGTGTCGTCGCGATGTTGGCTGCAACGAGCCTTGGCGCCGTGTTCTCGTCCTGCTCGCCCGATTTCGGCGTCCAGGGCGTGCTCGACCGTTTCGGCCAGATCGAACCGAAGATCCTCATCGCCGCAGACGGCTGCTATTACGCAACCAAGACCATCGACGTGATCGACCGGGTCGCGGAAATCGCCGCGCGGCTCCCGACCGTGGAACGAGTCGTTGTCGTCCCGTACATCCATGGGAAGCCGGACATCGGCCGCGTCCCTCGTGCGAGTCTGCTCGCGGATTTCGTCGCCCCCTACGAACCCGGCGAGATCGAGTACGCCCGTCTTCCTTTCGACCATCCGCTGTACGTGCTCTATTCGTCGGGCACCACGGGCGCGCCGAAGTGCATCGTGCACGGCATCGGAGGCACCCTGCTGCAGCATCTCAAGGAACATGCGCTGCACGTCGACCTGAAAAAGGACGACCGGTTCTTCTACTACACGACCTGCGGCTGGATGATGTGGAACTGGCTCGTCACGGGGCTCGCATCGGAAGCCACGCTACTGCTCTACGATGGCTCCCCATTCCATCCGACTCCGTCCGTGCTCTTCGATTACGCGCGCGACGAGAAGACCAGCGTGATGGGCGTGTCCGCGAAGTACATCGATGCCCTCGCCAAGCAGGGCCTCGCCCCCATCGAGACGCATGATCTCGGCTCGATGAGAGCCATGCTTTCGACCGGCAGTCCGCTCGTGCCGGAGGGCTTCGACTACGTCTACGCAAAGATCAAGGCGAACGTGCGCCTGTGTTCGATGTCGGGTGGGACAGACATCATTTCGTGCTTCGTCCTGGGCAATCCGCTCCTGCCGGTCTGGCGAGGCGAGATCCAGTGCCGCGGACTCGGCATGGACGTCGCCGTCTACGACGAGGAGGGCCGGCGCCTCGAAGAGGGCAAGGGCGAACTCGTCTGCGCGCGGGCATTCCCGTCGATGCCGGTGGGATTCTGGAACGACCCGAACGGCGCCAAGTACCGCAGCGCATACTTCGAACGGTATCCAAACGTGTGGTGTCACGGCGATTGGTCGGAACTCACTGCACACGGCGGCATGATCATCTACGGCCGCTCGGATGCGGTGCTCAATCCCGGCGGCGTACGTATTGGTACCGCCGAGATCTATCGCCAGGTCGAGCAGTTGTCCGAAGTCGTGGAAAGTCTCGCCATCGGTCAGCAGTGGGACAACGACGTGCGCGTCGTCCTGTTCGTGCGGCTTGCAACCGGCGTCGTGCTCGACGAAGCCCTGGAGGACAAGATCCGCCGCCAGATTCGCAGCAACACCTCGCCCCGCCATGTGCCCGCACGCATCGTGGCCGTCGCCGACATCCCGCGCACGAAGAGCGGCAAGATCGTCGAACTCGCCGTGCGCGACATCGTCCATGGCCGACCGATCAAGAACCTCGAGGCGCTCGCCAACCCGGAAACGCTGGACCTGTTCCGCGATCTCGACGTGCTGAAGGGCTGAAGCTCTGACGCCCGGCTGCGGGATTCCCTGATTGCCATATACCCCCTCAGGGTATATGCTCAACATCATGAATTCGCTCGCGCCCATCGCTGCCGGAGAAGCACCACCGACCTCGGCGAGTACGTCGCTGACCCGGATCGATCTCGCGATCACCGGCATGACCTGCGCCGCGTGCTCGACCCGCATCGAAAAAGTCCTGAACCGGCTGCCCGCCGTCGAGGCGACCGTCAATTTCGCGAGTGAACGCGCTCAGGTGTCGTTCGATCCGAGTTCGATGACCGTCGATCGGCTGCTGGAGACCATACGCAAGGCCGGTTACGACGCGCACGAACCTGCCCAGGCGCAACAGGAGGATGCTTTCGCCGAAGCGAGTGCCCGCACGGATCGACAGCACTTCGTTGTCGCTGCCTTGCTGACTGCACCATTGGTCGCCCAGATGATCCCGATGCTGCTCGGTCTGCACGAATGGATGCTGCCGAACTGGGTGCAGTTCCTTCTCGCAACGCCCGTCCAGTTCTGGATCGGCGCACGCTTCTACGCGGGTGCCTGGCATGCGTTGCGTGGCGGCGCCGCCAACATGGACGTGCTGATCGCCCTGGGGACGAGCGCTGCGTGGGCCTACAGCACCTACGTCCTGATGCAGAGCGGCGAGGGTCACGTTTATTTCGAAGCCTCCGCGGCCATCATCACGCTCGTACTCCTGGGCAAGCTGCTCGAAAGCGGTGCCAAGCGGCGCGCTTCGACGGCCATCCGTGAACTCATCAAGCTGCAGCCCGCGCAGGCGCTCGTTGAACGCGATGGCAATGTCCTGGCCATGCCCGTCGCCACGCTGCGTCCGGGCGACGTCTTCCAGGTACGATCCGGCGATAGCGTGCCGGTCGACGGCGAGGTGATCGAAGGCGACTCGAGCATCGACGAGTCGATGCTGACAGGCGAGAGTCGTGCGGTCGAGAAGCAGGTCGGATCGCGAGTCTTTGCAGGAACGCTCAACGCCGAGGGTCGCCTGCGGTGCCGTGCAACCTCGGTGGGCAACCAGACGGCGTTGGCCGCAATCGTTCGCCTGGTCGAGCAGGCACAGGGTTCGAAAGCGCCGATCCAGCGCCTGGCGGATCGCATCTCCGCGGTCTTCGTACCCGCCGTTCTCGTAGTCGCCATGTTGACCGGTATCGGCTGGCTCATGGCGGGGGCGGGTCTCGCCGAAGCGCTGGTCAACGCGGTGGCGGTACTCGTGATTGCCTGTCCCTGTGCGCTCGGCCTCGCCACGCCGACGGCCATCATGGTCGGAACCGGTCGAGGTGCACGCGCGGGCATCCTCGTCAGGAATGCTGCCGCTCTCGAACTCGCCGGTCGCATCGACTGGCTGGCCGTCGACAAGACCGGCACTCTGACCGAAGGACGTCCTGCCGTGACGGATATCGTCCCCGCACATGGAACGTCGGAGCACGATCTCATCGCACTTGCACTCGCTCTGGAACAGGGCTCCTCGCATCCGATTGCCGAAGCAATTCGTCGGGAAGCCAAGAACCGTGGCATTGCTTCCCCGATCATCGCGGGGTTTCGCAACGATGCTGGCCGCGGCGTGCAGGCAACGATCGATGGGCAGACAGCACTGCTCGGCTCCCCGTCGTATCTCGACGAGCACGGCATAGCGGTCGACGCGGCTGCTGCCGCCTCCCTCGCAGCGCGTGCCCGTACCGTCGTCGGCTTGGCGCATGCGGGCCGTTGGCTGGGATGGATCGGGCTCACGGATCCGGTGCGCGCGACGACACCGGCAGCGATCGCCCGCTTGCGCGCAATGGGAATCCGGGTCGCAATGCTGACGGGCGACAGTGAAGAAACCGCGCGCGAAGCCGCGCGACACGTGGGCCTCGACGAAGTCCTTGCGAAAATGCTGCCCGCCGACAAAGCGCGGGAAATCGAGCGTCAGCGAGCTGCCGGGCACCAGGTCGGCATGGTCGGCGACGGCGTCAACGATGCCCCTGCACTCGCGATGGCGGACGTAAGCTTCGCCATCGGTGCGGGCACCGATGTGGCCATCCAGACGGCCGACGTTACGCTGATGCGCAGCGATCTCGTCGCCGTGGCCGACGCTGTCGATTTATCGCGTACCACATTGCGCAAGGTGCGGCAGAACCTGTTCTTCGCGTTTTTCTACAACGCACTCGGGATTCCCCTCGCCGCGCTCGGCATGCTCAACCCCATCGTCGCAGGCGCCGCCATGGCGATGAGTTCCGTATCGGTCGTCAGCAATTCCCTGCTGCTCAAGCGCTGGCGACCACGCCCGATCCAAACGAAGGAGCCATGATGGACAAAGCCACATTGAAAGTCGGCGGGATGACGTGCATGGGATGCGTGGGTAGCGTCACGCGCGTGCTGCAGGCCGTGGACGGGGTCAGCGAGGTCGCGGTCTCTCTGGAGAAGGCACTGGCCGAGGTGAGTTTCGACCCGTCGCGAGCAAAGCGAGAAGACCTCTGCGCCGCCGTCGAAGGGGCCGGATTCGATGCCAGCCTCTGAGGCGTCTACCCACGCCCATGCTCACACCGTCGAGCGCAAGGACAAGGACGATCTGCTGAAGCGTCTGAACCGCATCGGCGGTCAGGTCGAAGGCATCGCCCGCATGATCGCCCAGGATCGTTATTGTGTCGACGTGATCACCCAGATTGGCGCGGTTCGGTCGGCACTCGACGCGCTTGGGTTGAAACTTCTGCACGACCACGCCCATGGCTGCGTGCAGCACGCGGTGAAATCAGGCGAAGGCGATCAGGCCATCGAAGAACTGATGAAGGTCGTGGAACGATTCACGCGCTGATGACCTTGCGCGGTGAGGCAAACACTGACCTTCGCGCGTTTGGGAGCTCGAACGAATCGCCCCTAACGCGCGTCCATGCTTGCTACCAGATGACCCACCACGGCTTGTCCGGCCGACCGTCGCCAGACAGGTACTTGCTCTTGGGGAAATTCTTGAGCATCACGCGCTCGGCATCGTTACGTAGGTCGGTCAGACCCATCGCATCGTAGGCCTTCACCATGATCAGCAACCCCTCCTCGTTGGCTGGTGCCTGCGGATAGTTCTTGAGCGACGACTGCGCACGGTTCGCGGCCGCGACGTATGCCCCCCGCTTCAAGTAGTAGCGAGCCACGTGGACTTCGTGCGAGGCGAGCGCATTCACCAGATAGGACATCCGGGCCCGTGCATCCTCTGCGTACTTGCTGGACGGATGCCTCTGGACCAATTCGCGAAATGCGTCGAATGCATCGCGTGCGGCCTTCGGATCGCGCTCCGTCAGATCCTGACGACTGACGATGTGGAGTAACCCGAGATCCTCATTGAAATTTGCCAGGCCACGCAGGTAATACGCGTAGTCGACGTTCGGATGGTTGGGGTGGAGCTTGATGAAGCGGTCCGCCGCTGCGATGGCGAGGGCGGCATCGCCTTCCTTGTAGTGGGCGTAAGCGATTTCGAGTTGCGCCTGCTGCGCGTACCGACCGTAGGGGAATCGTGCTTCCAGCTTCTCGAACAGCTTGATCGCGCTGTTGTAGCTGCGCCCCATCAGCTCGGAATGCGCCTCGTTGTAGAGCTTGGAGACCGACCAGTCCTTGGTCTCGTCGGGCGCCTCGCCGAGCAAGGTGCTGCATCCGGCAACGAGGAATGCCCCGATGAGGATTAAACTACGCCACCCGCTGATTTCCCGCAAAGCCATGCTGACCCTCCGCGTGACGGGGACGAAGCGCCAACTGCCCCCCGCTGACCGTCTACGAAATGAGCCGCGATTATAGCCCAGCGTCCGCGATGCGCTTCGACCTGACCGTTCCTGCCGACATGGCCGGACTGCGGCTTGACCAGGCCCTGGCAAAGCTGCTGCCCGAGCACTCCCGCAGCCGCATCGCAGGCTGGGTGAAAAGCGAGCAGGTACGTGTGCAAGGCGGCGCGGCCAAGCCCAAACAGAAGGTCTGGGGCGGCGAGCGCATCGAGATCGACGCGGCGCCGATGCCGGACGTCACCGCCTATCGACCGGAAGCATTGGCACTCGAGATCGCCTACGAAGACGCCGACCTGATCGTGATCGACAAGCCTGCCGGGCTGGTCGTCCACCCCGGCAGCGGCAACTGGCAGGGGACGATGCTCAATGCCCTGCTCCACCATGCCGACGCACTTGCTGCACTCCCGCGGGCCGGCATCGTACATCGCCTCGACAAGGATACGAGCGGCCTGCTCGTCGTCGCCAAGACGCTGCCCGCGCACACGAGTCTGGTGCGGCAACTGCAGGAACGAACGGTCACGCGTCTCTACTGTGCCTTCGTCCATGGCGAGGTCGATCGACCCGGCGAAGTGGATGCACCGATCGGCCGTCATCCCACGCAACGAACACGCATGGCGATCGTTTCCGCCGGGCGCAGCGCACGCACCCGATATCGGCCCGTGGAGAGATACGCCGGCGCCACCCGCCTCGAGTGCCAGCTCGATACGGGCCGAACGCACCAGATCCGGGTCCACCTCACGTCTATCGGTCATCCGTTGATCGGCGACCCCGTGTACAAGTCCGGTGGACAGCGCCCGCTTCCTGCGGCGTTGACCCTGCAGCGCCAGGCCCTGCACGCGATGAAGCTCGAACTCGATCATCCCCGCACGGGCATGCGCATGCGCTGGCATTCGCGTCTGCCCGCCGACCTGAGATACGCATTGCTGCAACTGAGAGAATCGACCCGAGATGACACTGCCTGAAGACTGGATCACACCTGACTGGCCTGTGCCTGCCCGCGTCCGGGCCATGATCACCACACGCAGCGCAGGTGTCAGCAAAGGGGACTATGCCAGTTTCAACATCGGCGATCTCACTGCCGACGATCCCGCAGACGTCCTGGAAAACAAGCGCCGGTTGGAGACGCTCGCCCCGGCACCAATACGTTGGCTGCGCCAGGTTCACGGACCGCGCGCGGTTCGCGCGGACGACGTTGTCGGCCTCGTCGAGGCAGATGCGTCATTCACGCATGCGCGCGGCGTAGTCTGTGCCGTCAAGATCGCCGACTGCATGCCTGTGCTGCTCGCAGACCGATCCGGCACCTGCGTCGGCGTCGCTCACGCGGGTTGGCGCGGTTTATCGTCAGGCGTGGTCGAAAATGCCGTCGCTGCGCTCGGCGTTGCGCCCGATACCTTGATGGCCTATCTCGGTCCGGCGATCGGCCCTGAGGCCTTCGAAGTCGGCGACGAAGTCCGCCAGGCATTCTGCGACATCGATCCCGCCGCGACCGGCGCATTCGAATCGCATCGCCCCGGCAAGTGGATGGCCGACCTGTTCAGGCTCGGCAGACAGCGTCTGGCCCGCTGCGGCGTGCACGACGTCTACGGCGGTGGCATGTGCACCTATTCGACGCCGCATCGCTTCTACAGCCACCGCTACAACCCGACTACCGGACGCATGGCCGCGCTGATCTGGCTCGATCAGTAGCGGGCGAGCCACGATACGCAGCGAGGGGCTCTTGACAGGGTCCGTATAATTTCGAGACCTGCAGCATCTTTCGATCGGAACCGTTTTGCCCACTCTCGCTTGGATCCTACTGACGTGCCTGGCCGGCGGCGTGTTGTCCGTACTGGCCGCAGCCGCTTTCGCCTTGCGCTTGAAGCCAGCCAAGGTGCCGATGCTGATCAGCTTCGCCGTCGGCGCGCTGTTGGGGGCTGTCTTTCTGGAAATACTTCCGCACGCCTTCAATGAAGGGGACAGCATTCAGGGCACCGCACTGACCGTGCTCGCGGGCATTCTGTTCTTCTTCGTCCTGGAAAAGCTCGTGCTCTGGCGTCACTGCCACGAGGAACGATGCGAAGTGCACGATCCCCACGTGAGTCAAGGCGACCACGGCCGCAGCGGCACGATGATCATGATCGGCGATACCGTGCACAATTTCGTCGACGGCATCCTGATCGCAGCTGCATTTCTCGCAGACACCCAGGTAGGCTTCGTGACCGCGCTTGCCATCATCGCGCACGAGATACCGCAGGAGGTCGGGGATTTTCTGATTCTGCTCCATTCGGGCTACTCGAAGGCCAAGGCGTTTGCGGTCAATCTCCTGTCGAGCGTCGCGACGGTGATCGGCGGCCTGCTCGGCTACCTCGCACTATCGTTCGTGGAACAATGGATCCCCACGCTCCTGGGATTCGCCGCGGCAAGCATGCTTTACGTGTCCGTTGCCGACCTGATTCCAGGTCTGCACAAGCGCCCGGAACCCCTGCATTCCGCCGGGCAGGTCCTGCTGATCGGCCTGGGCATCGCCAGCATCTGGGGTACGCACATGCTGTTCGAGTTGACGCACTAGGCGCGCCGACATGCACCGGCCGACGCATCGATGACCTACTCGAAAGGCGGACTGGATGATCTCGCCCGGCGGCTTTCTGCGGCGCAAGCGCATTGGCAGGCGACGTGGGGCAGCGAGATCGATGCCGCGGCATCGCCCATTGCAACGCTGACGCAAGCACTGAGTCGCGCGCTCGCAGAGGATCCGCAGACGGTGAGCGGCTTGCAGTCGCGCTACTTCGAAGCGCAAGTCGAACTGTGGCGCCGGATGGTATTGGATCAACCCGAAAAAGCATCTGTCGCCGCCCCCCCGGACGATCCTCGGTTCCGGGCAAAGGAATGGAACGAGCTGCCGTGGTTCGACTATCTGCGTCGCAGCTACGCGCTTTCGGCGCGCTGGCTGGAGGAACTCATCAACGCCCTACCGCTCGATGCGCCCGAACGACGCCGACTCGCGTTCTTCGGCCGACAGTTCATCGACGCCGCGGCACCCACGAACTTTGCATTCACCAATCCCGAAGTGATCCGACGTGCCATGGAGAGCGGTGGAGAAAGCCTGAGCAAAGGCCTCGCGAACCTCACGGCGGACATCGAAAAGGGCCGCATCGCGATGTCGGACGAAACGGCGTTCGCGCCCGGCCGAAACCTGGCACTGACGCGAGGTTCGGTCGTCTACCAGAACGACCTCATCGAGCTGCTGCAATACGCTCCAGTCACGGCCAAGGTCCATCAGCGTCCGCTGCTGGTCGTTCCGCCCTTCATCAACAAGTTCTATATCCTCGATCTGCAGCCGCAGAACTCCTACGTTCGCCACTGCGTAGAGCAAGGGTGGACGGTGTTCATGATCTCGTGGCGCAACGCCGATGCATCGATGGCGCATTTGACCTGGGACGACTACATCGTCGACGGTGTGCATGCGGCCATGGACGCAGTCCGTACGATACAGCCGCGACGTGCCCTCAACGTGCTGGGATTCTGCGTGGGCGGAACCCTGCTCGCCACAGCGCTCGCCGTGCTGGCGCCGGCGAAGCGACGGACCATTTCTTCGCTCACGCTGCTCGCGTCGATGCTGGATTTCTCGGATACCGGCGACATCAGCGCCTACGTGGACGAAGCCTACGTGAAGCAATGCGAGGCGATCTTGGGCCGAGGCGGCGTCTTCCCCGGCCGAACGCTCGCCCAGGCATTCGCGAGCCTGCGCCCGAACGATCTCGTCTGGCGTTATGTCGTCGGCAACTATCTGAAGGGAGAGTCGCCGCCTGCCTTCGACCTCCTGTTCTGGAACAGTGACAGCGCCAATCTGCCCGGACCGCTCTATGCATACTATCTGCGCAACATGTATCTGGAGAACGCCTTGCGCCAATCGGGTCGACTGACCCTGTGCGATCAACCGGTCGACCTGGAACGACTGACCATGCCGGCCTATGTGCTGGCTGCGAAGGAAGACCATATCGTTCCATGGCGATCGGCGTACGCAAGTGCACAGTTGCTGCGCGGGACCACGACCTTCGTACGAGCCGCGAGCGGCCACATCGCCGGCGTGATCAGTCCGCCCGGACAGAAGCGCCGCAGCTACCGCACCGGTCCCATCGCACCGACGGCTCAAGCTTGGGAGAACGCAAGCAGCGAGCATCCGGGCAGCTGGTGGGATCACTGGCTCGGGTGGCTCGCCCCGAAGTCCGGGCCGCTCGTTGCCTCGCCGAAGCGCCTCGGCAACGCCAGACTCCCGCCGCTCGAACCGGCGCCAGGAAGCTACGTCCTGCCGCCCGAGCCGAGCCGATCTGCCCACCCGGGGTGAGCGGCATGCGTCCACATGATGAGGTGGTTGTCCGGCCGGCACCGAGTTGTTACCCTGCTCGCAGGGTTGCCGCATCCCACATCTTGAATAGTAGTTTGGTCAGATGGTACAGTGTGCTTGCGCAGCATTGTGCGGCGCATCATCCAAGACACGGGCCCACCGCCCCTTGCACACATCCCATCGAGGCGTCCCGCCGGAGGACAACGAGAATGAGCGACATGCGCGTCATCAAGAAGTATCCGAACCGCCGGCTTTACGACACGGCAACGAGCAGCTACATCACGCTCGCTGACGTCAAGAAGCTCGTACTCGAGAACGTCGAATTCAAGGTCGTCGATGCAAAGACGAGCGAAGATCTCACCCGCGCCATCCTGCTGCAGATCATTCTCGACGAAGAAGCCGCCGGCGCGCCGATGTTCTCGTCGGACATGCTTTCCCACATCATTCGCTTCTACGGCAACGCCATGCAGGGGATGATGAAAACGTTCCTCGAGAAGAACATTCAAACGTTCATGCAGATGCAGCAGCGGCTGCAGGAGCAATCGAAGGGCGCACTCAACCCGAATACGATGCTCAACCCGGAAGCGTGGTCCGAATTCGTCAAGATGCAGGGCCCGGCCATGCAGGGATTGATGTCGAACTACATCGAACAGAGCGCCAGCGCCTTTCTCCAGATGCAGAATCAGTTTCAGCAGCAAACGCGCGATCTCTTCTCGCGGATGCCATTCGGGGGCAATGCGTATCCGGGCGCGCCCGGCAGTGACGACAAGGCTCCGGAAGGCGACGACAGGAAGGGCTAGTACCGAGCAAGTCCCCGGCTGCGACGAACAGCCGAACCCGCACCCCATGACGCGCCGGAAGCTCCAGGCGCGTCGGCGATTCAGGATCAGACAAACCACCGATGAGTGCTTCCGCTCCCCGAGTCGGCTTCGTGTCGCTCGGCTGTCCCAAAGCCGCCTCCGACTCCGAACGCATCCTCACCCAGTTGCGCGCCGAAGGCTACGGCATCTCGCCGAGCTACAACCAAGCCGATCTGGTCATCGTGAACACCTGCGGATTCATCGACGCCGCGGTCGAGGAGTCGCTCGATGCGATCGGCGAGGCCTTGAACGAAAACGGCAAGGTCATCGTGACAGGCTGCCTCGGCGCCAAAGGCGACGTCGTGCGCAGCGCACATCCGAGTGTGCTTGCCGTCACCGGCCCGCACGCGCTGGACGAAGTCATGCAGGCCGTACACGATCATCTTCCGCAGCCGCACGATCCGTTCACCGATCTCGTCCCGCCGCAGGGCATCCGGCTGACGCCGAGGCACTACGCCTACGTGAAGATTGCGGAGGGCTGCAATCACAAGTGCACCTTCTGCATCATTCCCTCCATGCGCGGCAAGCTCGTCAGCCGCCCGATCGGCGACGTCATGAACGAAGCCGAGAATCTCGTTCGCGCCGGCGTGAAGGAACTGCTGGTCATCTCGCAGGATACGAGCGCATACGGGGTCGATGTTCGCTACCGCACGGGATTCTGGAACGGACGACCGATCAAGACACGCATGACGGAACTTGCATCCGCACTCGGCTCGCTCGGCGTGTGGGTCCGATTGCACTACGTGTACCCCTACCCGCACGTCGACGAAGTCATCCCGCTGATGGCCGACGGCAAGGTCCTGCCGTACCTCGACGTCCCCTTTCAGCATGCGAGCCATCGCATCCTCAAGCTGATGAAGCGCCCCGCCGATGCCGAAGACAACCTGGCCCGCATCCGGCGCTGGCGGGAACTATGCCCCGACATCACCTTGCGCAGCACCTTCATCGTCGGCTTCCCGGGCGAGACCGACACCGAGTTCGAGGCGCTGCTCGACTTCCTGCGCGAGGCGCGCCTGGATCGAGTAGGCTGCTTCGCCTACTCGGCCGTGGACGGTGCGACGGCGAACACGTTGCCGGGCGCCGTCCCTGACGACATCAAGGAGGCACGACGCGAGCGCTTCATGCAGGTACAGACGCAGATCAGCGCAGACAGACTGCGCGAGAAGATCGGTCGACGGATGCGGGTGCTCGTCGATGAAGTCACCGCACGCAGGGCAGTCGCGCGCAGCGCCGCCGATGCCCCCGAGATCGACGGCAGCGTCATCGTCAATGGCGCACGCAAACCTTCGGTCGGCGATTTCATCGAGGTCGAAGTGACGCGCGCAGGCGAGCACGATCTCTGGGCCCGAGCCGTCTGAGGTCGAACAACACGCAGCCGACTGGGGAGACTGCATGATGAGGACATGGCAACGTTGTTTCGGCGCGCTCGTCGCATGGACGATGTTGCTTGCATTCGGCCCGGTCGCTGCCCAAGAGCGCTTTTCGCTGTTCGTCGGCAGCGCACCCGCGACGGTGGATCGCATGGTTCGCATGGCCGGCCTGCGCGACAGGGAAACAGTGATGGATCTGGGTTCGGGCGACGGACGCATCGTCTTCGCGGCGGCACAATCGAACGGTACGGTACGCGGCATCGGGGTGGACATCGACGGGCGCCTGGTGGCGCAGTCCAACGAACAGGCGGAGAAGCTCAATGTCGCCGATCGCGTTTCGTTTCTGCATCAGAATGCGTTCGATGCGGATCTATCGAAAGTCGATGTGATCTTCATGTGGTTCTTTCCCGAACTGATGCGTCTGCTTCGCGTGAAGATTCTCGAACAGGCACGACCAGGAACTCGGGTCGTCGCTGCCCTGTGGGGCTTCGGCAGTTGGCAACCCGACCTGAGCGAGACCGAATCGCCAGAAGTGCACATGTGGATCGTGCCGGCGAAGGTGGGAGGCTACTGGAACTGGCAACTAGACATTGCCGGCAACAAGCTCGACTACGCCGCGGTGTTCGAGCAGCAGTTTCAGAAGGTCGAGGGCGTCGTGCGTGCGCAGAGTCGGCATGGAATCTTTCACGATTTTTCACTGCGCGGCCGGGAGATTTCGTTTGTCCTGATGATGACGCTGCCTGACCTGGGCTTCACACGTCACGAATTCACCGGCCGCGTGAACGGCGACGCGATGGAAGGCGTCGTCAAGATCACGCTGCCGCCCAAACCTGACGAGGAGGAGGACGAAAAGGTCGATACGCGCGTCCTCCCCTGGAAGGCCCAACGCGTCCCGACCTCGCCGTTCTTTGCGCCGGTCGGGATCCCGGTTTTCGATCGAAAGTAAGACGACACCATGCTGCGAAGACACTTCCTTTTTCTGTCAATGCTGTATCTTGCGATTCCCGCCGTATGCCATGGCCAGGAGCGTTTTTCGATCTTCGTCGGCAGCGACCCGACCAATGTCGAGCGCATGATCAAACTCGCCGAACTGCGCGACGGCGATCGGGTGATCGATCTCGGTTCGGGCGACGGCCGTATCGTCATCGGCGCCGCACTCGCCCACCCGAAGATCGAGGGCGTCGGAGTCGACATCGATCCGAAGCTGGTGGCCGAAGCCACCGAGGCTGCCCACAAAGCCGGCGTCGGCGAGCGCGTGCGGTTCATGCGTCAGAACGTATTCGACGCGGATATCTCCCAAGTCTCGGTGATCTTCATGTGGCTGTGGCCGGAGATGCAGACGATGCTGCGCCCCAAGATCCTTGCCGAAGCCCGCCCCGGAACCCGGGTCGTCACGAACGTCTGGGATCTGGGAAGTTGGCAGCCGGACCGCGTCGATACCGACGGATCGCAGATCAGCCTGTGGGTCGTGCCGGCACGACTTCAGGGAAACTGGACGTGGGACATCGGCGTTCGCGGTCAGTCGCGCTCGTATGGCGCCGTTTTCGAACAGCACTTTCAAAAGGCCGAGGGGTTCGTCCGCGTGGGCAACCGGCGTGCCGTCCTGCGTGAAGTCAAGGTCTCGGGCGCCGACGTCCGAATACTGCTCGACATGACGATCGACGGTGCCGGGTTCGCCCGCCACGAGTTCGTCGGCAAGGTGAATGGCGATGTCATCGAAGGCGAAGCGCGGATCGCGCTGCGCCCGGAACCGAACAAAGGCGACGAAGAACGGATGGTCGTGCCGTGGCGAGCCCGCCGCGCCCCGCAATCGGCGTACTTCGCGCCTACCGGGCTTGAAGCACTCTGATCAGTTCGACTTCACCAGCGTCTGCACCCGCCAGTTGAGCGTATCGGCGACGAAAATCCGCCGCTCCTCGTTGCTGATCGCAATGTAATGGGCTTCGCCGTACTGGTTCGGCCCCTTGCCCTGGCTGCCGGTGACGCCGAGCACCTTGCCCGCGAGATCGAGCTTCATCACCTTGCCCGCATGGCCGTGCGCCATGAACATGTGCTTCTGGTCGCGGCACATGCATAGTCCGCACGGCGTCCCGGGATGGGGTGACTCGCGCAGATACGTCCCTTGCCGGTCGAACACCTGAATCCGCTGGTTCGATCGGTCGGCGATGTAGAGCGTCCCATCGGAGGTCGACACGATGGAATGCGGCTGGTTGAACTCGCTGGTTCCCGTGCCTTCCTTGCCCCACGTCTTGATGAAGTCGCCGTTGGCGCTGAACATCAGTACGCGCGAAACGGCCTTGCCGTGCCCCTGACAGACGTAGATCTCGCCGTCGGGCCCGAACGCGACATCGTTGGGCTCGTCGAATCCGCGCAGATGACCGGCATGATGCCAATCGGCGTTCGAGTCCTTGATGCCGAGCACCATGAGGATGCGCCCGCGACGGTTCATCTTCACCACGATGTGCGAACCGATATCGGTGGCCCAGATGTTGTCCTCGTGGTCGACGCGCAAGCCGTGGGGCCGCGTAAAGAGATCCTGTGCGAGACAGCCGACGTAAGTACCGTTCGGATCGAACTCAAGCAGCGACTGCTGACTGCGATGGAACACGAGGATGTGACCGCGGGAATCGACGGCCACGCCCGAACAGGCTCCGAAGTTGACACCCGCGGGCAGTTGAAAGATGTCGGGCTCCGGCTCGTATCCGAGCGGAGGAATGGCCTGCTCGGCAATCGTCGCAGCAGCCGGTTGATCGTGCCCCATCGCTCGTCTCCAGGAAGTGGTCGGTGCGCCGCGAAGCTTAGCTGCGCACCGAAGTCGCGTCCAGCAGCACGGCTGCGGTCCCGCCATGCGCGCCCCGAGCTTGCCGTATCATCGCCTGGTTGAACCGTGACCAACAAGCCTCGATACATGTCTGCCCCGTGAGCACCCCATCGGAATCCCGCCCTGCAGCGCCCCGCCGCATCCGCAAGTTCCTCCATCGCAGCGAGGGGGCATCCCGCTTCGGCTTTACGATCGACCGCGCTGCGCTGAGGGAAACGGCAACCGTCGTGTTGCCTGGCCTGCTGATCATCCTGGCCGCGTTCTGGATCGCATCGCGCTACATCCGCCCGGCGCCCCCTGACAGCTTCGTCATGTCGACCGGCGCATCCGGCGGCGCATATCACCTGTTCGCGGAGCGCTATCGGGAAATCCTTGCCCGTGACGGCGTCACGATCGAACTGAAGCCTTCAGCAGGATCAATGGACAATCTCGCGCGATTGCGCGATCCGTCGTCGGGGATCGATGTCGCGTTCGTGCAGAGCGGCACGGCAGGCAACGAACATGAACCGACGCTGCACTCGTTGGGGAGCATCTATTACGAGCCGTTGTGGATCTTCTACCGTGGCTCCGCGGACTTGACATTGCTCAATCAGCTCAGGGGCAAGCGCATCGCCGTCGGCACCGAAGGCAGCGGCACTAAGGCGCTGGCCCTGCAACTGCTGCAGGCCGTCGGTCTGAACGAGCCTTCGATCACGGTACTGGTCCAGGGCGGCAACACCGCCGCCGACAACCTCGCTGCGGCGAGGATCGATGCGGCGTTCGTCGTCGGTGCACCGGATGCTCCCATCGTGCAGCGCCTGATCCGCACCGAGGGCGTACGACTGCTCAGCGTCTCGAATGCCGAGGCGTTCAGTCGCCGCTATCCGCATCTGTCGGCGTTGACGCTGCCGCGGGGCGTGATCGATTTGGCCGCGCAGATTCCGCCCCGAGACGTGACGCTGCTGGCCGCCACAGCAACCCTCGTGGTTCGCGAAGATTTCCATCCGGCGCTGGCTTTCCTGATGCTGCACGCCGCCGCAGAGATTCACTCCGCATCAGGCATTCTGCAAAAGCATAGGGAATTCCCGGCCGCACGCGAGTCGGAATTCATGCTGAGCGACCAGGCCCAGCGCTACTATCAGAGCGGACCGCCGTTCCTGCGGCGCTATCTGCCATTCTGGCTGGCGAACCTGCTCGAACGCATGCTGGTTCTGCTCGTACCCCTCTTCGCCGTGCTGGTGCCGGCGTTCAAGGTACTGCCGGCCCTCATTGAGTGGCGGGTGAAGTCGCGCGTGTTTCGCTGGTACGGCGAAATCAAGTTCCTCGAAGAGGAGCTTGGTCGCCAGCCCGATCGCGAAGGACTGCAGCATATGCTGGAGCGTCTCGACGACATCGAACAAGGCGTGTCCGGCACCTCGGTACCGATGTCGTATTCCGACTATGCCTATAACCTGCGCACGCACATCGGTGTCGTCCGCTCGCGCATCCAGCGACTGTCGACGCTGGAGACTGCTGCAGCCCCAACCGACGCCAGGGACGACAAGCGCGCTACATCGGCGGATTGAGGAAGAACGCCTCGGCCTCCGCGCGATCCCGCGTGCGACGCATCGGCGGCAGACTCGCCAGAATTCGGCGCCCGTAGCCCTTGCCCGTCAGCCGCGGATCGCACAGCATCATCACGCCGCGGTCGGTCTCGTCCCGTATCAGCCGGCCGACGCCCTGCTTGAGGGTGATCGCTGCTTCGGGCAGTTGGTAGTCCATGAAACCGCTACCGCCTTGCTCTTCGAGGGCTTCGATGCGCGCAGCCAGCACCGGATCGTCGGGCGGCGCGAACGGAATGCGATCTATGACGACCAGCGACAGCGCATCGCCCCGCACATCCACGCCCTCCCAGAACGAATGACTGCCGACCAATACGGCATTCCCGAGCGCCCGGAAGCGATCGAGCAACTCACTGCGCGAACCCTGGCCTTGCGCAAGGAGCGGATACGCAAGCCCTTGCGCCGCGAAGGCTTCCGTCAACAAACGATGCGCCTCCCGCATTGCGCGCAAGGACGTGAAAAGACAAAACGTTCGCCCCCCTGCTGCCCGAATCAGCGGCAAGGCCGCTCCGACGATCGCACCCGTATAGCCGGGCGTATTCGGATCGGGAAGCTCGCGCGGCAGATAGAGCAGCGCCTGGCGCTCGAAATCGAAAGGGCTCTCCCAGCGCGCGGTAGTCGCCTCCTCCAGACCCATGCGTCCGCAGAAATGCGCGAAGTCGTTGCCGACCGAGAGCGTTGCCGACGTAAAAATCCAGGCGCGCTGCCCGGTGTCCAATTGACGCCTGAACACCGATGCCACCGACAGCGGTGTCGAATTCAGCGCCGCCGACTGTGTGAAGACTTCCACCCAGCGCACGCGCTCCTTGTCGTCGTCGTCGCGCCATCGGCGCAGTCGTTCGGTCAGGGCGTAGGCACGCTCGCGGCACTTGTCGAGATCCGCATGGCGCTCGGCCTGCATGTGCAGCCGTTCGATCAGTACACCGAGCGCTTCGTCCACTTGCACCACGGCCGCAGCGAAACCGGCATTGGATGCGATCGACTTCGCGGGTACCCGTCCCGGCGTATCGCCGCACTCGATCCGCAAGTCACGCGCGGCCTTCTCGAGCGCCAAAGCGGCCTCGGGCAATGGAGCAAAGTCGCGCGCGTAGGCCATCGCTGCAACGCGACTGTCACGCGCAAGTTCCAGAATCTGTGCAGTGGAAACGTTCTCTCCGAAGAAAAGACTGGCGGTTTCCGGCAGCTGATGCGCCTCGTCCAGGATGACGGCATTGCTCGCAGGGAGCAGTTCGCCGGCGCCCTCGTCGCGCAACACGACATCGGCGAAAAACAGGTGATGATTGACCACGACGACATCGGCCTCCATCGCCCTGCGGCGTGCTTCCATGACGAAGCAATCCTTCAGGCGCGGGCAATCGGAGCCCAGGCAATTCTCACGCGTCGAAGTGACCTGGGACCAGATGGATGCATCTTCGGGCACGGTGTCGAGTTCGCTCTTGTCCCCGGAGCGCGTTCGCAAGGCGAACCCCGTAATCTCGTGCAGATGCAGCGCGCTCTCGCGGCTCGTGAACCGCCCCTCGCTGCGGACCTGGTCGAGGTGATAGTGGCAGACGTAGTTGGCGCGCCCCTTCAACAGTGCAATGCTCACCGGCACGCGCAGTGCCGCGCGGACCATGGGGATATCCCGATCGAACAATTGATCCTGAAGCGTCTTCGTGCCCGTCGATACGATGACCTTGGCGCCGGACAGCAATGCCGGCACAAGATAGGCAAAGGTCTTTCCGGTACCGGTTCCCGCTTCGGCGACAAGCAGACCGTAGTTGCGCATGGCTTCGTCGACCGCCATCGCCATGGCGAGCTGCCCCTCGCGCGGCCGATAATTGTCGATGGCATGCGCCAAGGGGCCTTCAGCACTGAACGCGTATTCAATCGGATCACTCATCGTGCGCAGTTTAACGCGTGGCGACGCTGACACCTTCTGACCAAACGGCTAAAGTTGCCCGATCGACCCTACGCCGCACGCACTACGACCGATGGCGTGCATCGAAGTCGGTCGATACGCAGTAGGATTCGGCATGGACCGCTCTGACCTCACACCGATATCTGCTCGACGCCGGCGCCTCCTGGCCGCAGCCTGGTCCCTCGCGGCCACCGGCTGGCTCGCCCCGCCGATCGCTCGTCTCGCCTTCGCACAGCGCTTCGAGCGCGACCCCTTCACGTTGGGCGTTGCTTCGGGGTGTCCGCGCGCCGACGGCGTGGTCCTGTGGACGCGCCTCGCCCCCGATCCGCTTGCCGGCGGGGGCCTGTCGCCGGAACCGGTGCTTGTACGCTGGGAACTCGCCACCGACGAGCACTTCGGCGATATCGTGCGCAAGGGGAACGTCACCGCCGATGCGCAGTTCGCGCACAGCGTTCATGTCGAACTGAACGGCCTGAATTCCGACCGCATGTACTGGTACCGCTTCATGGCAGGCGACGCCGTGAGCCCCATCGGCCGCACTCGGACCGCCCCGGCCGTCGACGCCGACCTCACCCACCTGCGCTACGCCTTCGCCTCCTGCCAGCAGTACGAACACGGGTACTACGGCGCGTATCGGCACATGGCCGCAGAAGATATAGACCTCGTCGTATTCCTGGGCGACTACATCTATGAGTCCTCCTGGGGGCGACGTCACGTGCGCAAGCATTCGGAGGCGGAACCGACTACCTTACAGGGCTATCGCAACCGACACGCCCAACACAAGACCGACCCCGACTTGCAGCACATGCACGCGCTCGTTCCGTGGATCCTGACCTGGGATGACCATGAAGTCGCCAACGACTACGCCGATGCGCAGGGGCAGTTCCTCGAGCCGGACTTCATTCAGCGGCGCGCAGCAGCGTACCGCGCCTACTACGAACACATGCCACTCGAACGTGCGATGCGACCGCGCGGCCCCGACATGCGCATCTTCGACGCGTTCACCTATGGCCGGCTCGCGCAGTTCCACCTCCTCGACGATCGACAGTACCGCCATGTCCAGGTGTGTCCGTCGCCGAAGAAGCGCGGCGGCTCGAACGTGGTGTCGGATGCGCAATGCCCAGAACGCAACGACCCGCAACGATCGCTGCTCGGTCGGGCGCAGGAGACCTGGCTGCACGAGCGGCTCGACCGCTCGCAGGCACGATGGAATGTGCTCGCCCAGCAAAGCATCATGGCGCAGGTGAATCAGTCGGCGGCGACGGAGCCCACTTTCTGGACCGATTCCTGGGACGGTTACCCGGACGCGCGCAAGCGCCTGCTGGACTACCTCGGTACCCGCAAGCCGTCCAATCCGATTGTCATCGGCGGAGACGTGCATTGCCACTGGGTCTGCGACCTCAAGGCGGATTTCGATCGTGCGTCGTCACCCACCGTTGCGAGCGAATTCTGCGGAACCTCGATCTCGTCGCAAAGTTGGCCTCACGAACGCGTGGTGCGCATGCTGCCCAATAACCCGCACGCGAAATTCGCCAGTGCCGAGCGTCGCGGCTATGTCGTGATGGAGCTATCGAAGGGGCGCTGCGAGGTCGCGCTGCGGGGCATCGACGACGAGAAGCGGCACGATACGGGCGTTCAGACCCAGGCCAGGTTCATCGTGGAAGATGGCCGGCCTGGACCGCAACGCGCTTGACGCAATCGCGCCTTCATTAGGCGAAGACCGATTCGACCGCCCTGCCGAGTTTGTCCGCAAGTTCGTCGAGCTGCGCTTCGGACACGATGTAAGGCGGCGCGATGAGCACGTGGTCGCCATTCACCCCATCCACGGTGCCCCCCATGGGGTAGACCATGAGGCCCTGATCGAGCGCGGCCATCTTGATTTTCGTGTTGATCCGGTCGGCTGGCGCGAACGGGCGCTTTTCAGCACGATCAGCGACGAACTCGATGCCCCAGAACAGGCCGCGCCCGCGTATGTCGCCAACCTGCGGATGAGCGCCAAGGCGGTCCCGCAACTTGCCTTCCAGGACGGGGCCGAGACGCTTCACCCGCTCGACCAGACCGCGTTCGACGAACGCCTTCTGCACGGCCAGAGCACCGGCACACGCGACGGCATGACCGATATAGGTGTGGCCGTGCTGAAAGAATCCGGATCCACCGTAGACGGCGTCGTGGATACGGCGCTGCACGAGGGTGGCTCCGATCGGTTGATAGCCCGCGCCCAGCCCCTTCGCGATGCACACGAGGTCCGGCACGATGCCTTCCTGCTCGCATGCATAGAGCGATCCGGTACGCCCCATGCCGCACATGACCTCGTCGAGGATCAGGAGGATGCCGTAGCGGTCGCACAGTTCGCGCACGAGCTTGAAATAGTCGGGCACGGCCGGAACGGCACCGAGCGTCGCGCCTACGACGGGTTCGGCGACGAAGGCAATCACCCGTTCGGGGCCGAGACGCTGAATCTCGGCGTCCAGTTCCTGCGCCAGACGTCGACCGTAGCCCTCCATCGTTTCGTCGGGACGTCGATCGCGGTACTCGTAGCACGGGGCTACGTGCGTCACCTCGAAGAGCAATGGCTGGAATTGCTCGCGCCGCCACATGTTGCCGCCGACAGCCAGGGCGCCCAGGGTATTGCCGTGGTAGCTCTGACGCCGTCCGATGACATACTTGCGATCGAGTTGGCCGACCTCGACGAAGTACTGCCGCGCCAGCTTCAGCGCAGCCTCGATCGCCTCCGAACCGCCGGACACGAAGTACACCCGGTCCATGCCTGACGGCGCCCGGGAAATCAGCTCATCCGCCAGCGCCTCCATCGGTTCGGTCGTGAAGAACGATGTATGAGCGTACGGCAGCTTGTCGAGTTGGCACTTGATGGCTGCAACGACATCTCGATCGTCGTGACCGAGACAGGACACCGCAGCGCCACTCGATCCGTCGAGATAGCGCTTGCCTGTCGAGTCGATGAGATAAGCCCCTTCGCCTGCGACGGCAACGGGATACTGCGAGCGCGAATTACGGTGGAAGACGTGGTCCATGGCAGTCCAGACTGTGTACGCGTCGAAGCGCGCAGGGACTGCTAGCCTAACGCAAAGGGCGCGATCGATCCAAAGCGTCCGACGTGCCGCCCGTGTCCCGACCAGGAATTCAGCAGGTCGTCGACGAATCTCCGGCTCAGGACACTAGTCCACGGCATCCACCCGCACCAGGATTCGGCGCAGGCGGACGGTGGTGCCCCGAGTCGAATACGATGTACCCGCCGTGGAAACATCATCGCCGGACTGAATGGCCCCGAGTTCGATCCAGGTGCCGATGCGGCCTTCGACCGTCGTCGCGATGCGCTGCAAGTCGATGCTGCCGCGTCCTTGAGATCCAGGCACATCGTGCCGCGGCTCGATGTCGACGCTGACCCATTCGCCGCTCACGCGGGGACGGACGACGAACCCGCTCAAGGTCTCCCGGACCGCCACGACAGGCTCGACGGCGGCGCGACCATCGCCTCGGACCGGGCGCCCGCCAGCATGCAGCACGACAGGCACCGACAGCCCGACGTACACATAGGCAGCATGCCCGTCGCTCACCTGAACACGCTGCACGGCTCGATCGCTGTCTGCCTGACGCGTACTGTGGATTCGCGTGGCCGAGGGGCTGTCGCTTGCGCCAGCCTCGGCTGCATCCTGGCGCACCGTCACGACCAGACGGCGAGGTGCCCGATCGAGTTGCGCGATCACCTTCTTCACTTCCAGGAGATTGCTTCGCGTCGTCCGAACCACGATCTCGCTTCCGACCCCGTTCGCAGTTCCCGACGTGACCATCGGCTGGATCAGTGGAAGCATCTGCTCGGCGGTCCGATGCTGCAGGCGAAGGACTTCGACGACGAGGTCGGCGGCTCGAACGACGCCCGAGGTCAAGGCAAGACACCCACCGAGGAGTATCCCGGCAAAGCCTCTTTTCCAGCACATGGCATTGCACCAAAAGCTCGACGATTCCGCAGCTTAGTCGAACCGATACTGAAATGCTCGTGGATTAGCGCCAAATTTGGTCTGCTTTCCTGGGTTTACAGCCGGGTCCGGCATCGCTTAACATGACCCCGCCATGAAAAAGATCACAAAGCTGGCAGCATTCCTGGGGGGGCTCGCGCTTGCGAGTCCATGTCTCGCGGACAACGTTCCGGGCTCCGGTGTCGACGTGGGCATCGCTCCGGTTCAAACCGCCGCGGGCGGCTATATCGACAACGTGCGCGACGTCATCTTCTACGCCTTGTCGATGGTCGGCATCAACTATCGCTGGGGCGGCAATTCCCCACAGACGGGGTTCGATTGCAGCGGGCTCGTCAGTCACGTTTTCCGGCAGATCTACGGGCTGGTCCTTCCGCGCGATTCCTACGGTATGGCCCGACTCGGGAAGCCCATCGAGGTCGACGAGCTGCGTCCTGGCGATCTCGTCTTCTTCAATACGCTGCGGCGCCCGTTCTCGCACGTGGGCATCTACCTCGGCGACAAGCGCTTCATCCATGCACCTTCCGCCGGCAAATCGGTTCAAATCGTCAACATGACCGAGTCGTACTGGACCACGCGGTACAACGGCGCGCGCCGAATCGACTTCTGAGCCCGGGCCGACCGTTTCCAGACCGAGGCCCCACTCGGACGCCCTACTGGAATCCCGCGTTGTTGCGGTAGATCAATTCCCATTTCCAACTCGACGTTAGCATTTGCCAAGCATCTTCGAATCGCGTCGCCGTTCCGATTCCCCCATCTGTCTGCAATGCCCTTAAATTCCGGTATGAAACGTATTGCAACTCGTTCTCATTCGTTTTATAAATGACATTTACGGGTATTCGCCCCCTTTCGGAGCCACAGAAACATCATGTTGACCCCCTCCCGCGCCTTCCTTGGCGCCGCCAGCGTAGTTGCCGCTCTGGGTCTCGGTTCGTTCCCGGCACAGGCCCAGGAGAAAGTTCTGAACCTCTACACCGCACGTCATTATCAAACGGACGAAGCGTTGTACACGGGCTTCACGAAGAAGACCGGAATTCGGGTCAACCGCATCGAAGGTGGCGAGGACGCCCTGTTCGAGCGAATCAAGAACGAAGGCGCGAACAGTCCCGCCGACATCTTCATCACTGTGGACATCGGCAGGATCTGGCGTGCCGAGCAGGCCGGGATCTTCGAGCCGATTAAATCGCCGCTCCTGGAGTCCCGCATTCCCCCGAATTTCCGCGATCCCGCGAATCGCTGGTTCGGCTTTTCCGCGCGAGCGCGAGTCATCGTCTACAACAAGTCGATGGTAAAGGCCGGAGAGATTCGCAACTACGAAGATCTCGCCGATCCCAAGTGGAAAAACGCAGGCGGCATCTGCGTGCGTTCGAGTGCCCACCCCTACATGCTCTCGCTCACCGCCAGCATGGTTTCGCACCACGGCGAAAAGGGTGCCGAAGCCTGGGTGAACGGGCTCAAGAACAACCTCGCCCGCGCTCCTAAGGGAGGCGATACCGATCAGATTCGTGCGGCAGCCGCAGGCGAATGTGCAATTGCCATCGCCAACCAGTACTACTTCGTGCGTCTCATGCGCGGCAAGCCCGAAGACCGGAAGGTGGCCGATCAGCTCGCGGTCGTGTTTCCGAACCAGGAGAACCGTGGCGCACACATGAACATCTCGGGCGGTGGCATGCTCAAGCATGCGCCGAACAAGGAAGCCGCCCGCCTGTTCCTCGAATACCTGGCAAGTGACGAAGCGCAGTCCTACTTCGCCAACGGAAACAACGAGTGGCCCACGGTCTCAGGCGTCAAGCTCGACAACAAGCAGCTCGAAGCACTCGGAAAGTTCAAGACCGACGCCATCAATGTGGCGCAGCTCGGACAGAACCAGCCGACCGCGCAGAAGATCTCGGATCGCGCCGGCTTCAAATAGATCCGGAGAACGCCCCGCCGCGCGAGGCGGCCCCGTCACGATGAGCGGCTGCGGCCGCTCATCTGTTTGGAGAGAATGATGAGGGGAACCAGGCCGATCGCGACGATGATGAGCGACGGGATGGCCGCCTCCCCCAAGCGCTCGTCCTTGGCAAGGTTGTGAACCTCGACGGCCAGCGTGTCGAAGTTGAACGGCCGCATTGCGAACGTTGCCGGCAGTTCCTTCATCACGTCGACAAACACCAGCAGCCCGGCGCTCAACAGACTGCCCCAGAGCATCGGCGCGTGAACCTTCGCGAGCGTTCCGACGGGACCCAGCCCCAGACTGCGCGCGGCATCGTCCATCGATGGCGTAATGCGATCGAGCCCGGCCTCCACCGACTGCAGCGCAACCGCGAGGAAACGCACGAGGTACGCATAGAGCAACGCGGCCACCGTCCCGGTGAAAAGCAGCCCGGTCGACCAGCCGAACTCGGCACGCAACCAGTCGGCAAGGAGGTTATCCAGCCTGCCGAGCGGCACCAGGATCCCTACGGCGATGACCGCGCCGGGAATCGCGTAGCCAAGAGAGGACAAACGATTGGCAGCCGCAACGAACGGACTGCGGGAAATCCGCCCCGCGTAAGCCATCATCGTCGCGACGACGATCGCGATCAGCGCAGTCGTACCCGCGAGGGTAAAGGTATTGCCGACCAGCGCAAGTACCCGCGGACTGAGGCCCGCCCCTTCGTCCCAGGCAAGTTTGCCCAATATGCCGACAGGCAGCAAGAACCCGAACAGGAAAGGCGCAAAGCATGCACAGAACGCAGCAAAGGCCGCGAAGCCCCGCAATTGTTGCGCTGGTGCGCGTTTGCGCAGCGTCATGTTGTGATAACGCGCCCTGCCCCGCGTGACTCGCTCGACGAGCAGGACGACTGCGACGAATCCGAGCAGACAGCTCGCGAGCTGTCCGGCAGCGACGGCATCCCCGAGCGAGAGCCATGCGCGATACACCCCCGTGGTGAAGGTCTGCACCGCGAAGTACGATACCGCGCCGAAGTCGGCCAGCGTCTCCATCAGTGCGAGTGCAGTGCCGGCCGCAATCCCTGGACGCGCAAGCGGCAGCGATACCTTGAAGAATGCCCCCCAGGCACCGTACCCCAGCAGCCTGGCGGATTCGCCGCTTGCCCGTGACTGATCCAGGAATGCAGCACGCGCGAGCAAGTACACATAGGGATACAGGGCAAACGAAAGCACCGCCATCGCCCCGCCGAGCGAGCGGATTTCCGGAAACCAGTACGCCCTCGCCTGCCAACCTGTCAGTTCCCTGAGCAGCGTCTGCACGGGACCGGTGAACTGCAGCCAATCCGTATACGCATACGCCATGACGTACGCAGGCATCGCAAGCGGAAGTATCAACGCCCATTCGAGCAGACGATGCCCGGGAAATCGATACGCCGTCACGAGCCACGCGGAAAGCACGCCGATGGACACCACGCCGTAGGCCACCCCCACGAGCAACGCCGCCGTATTGAACACGTACTCGGCGAGCACGGTATCGACCAGGTGCGACCAGGCGGTGCCGCCCTGCGAGAACACGTTGCTCACGACGGCGGCGATCGGCACAAGCATCGCTGCGGCAAAGACCACTGCGATCCAGCCGAGCACTCCAAGGGGTCGATGAAAGCGAACGGCGCGAAATGCCGACCGACCGGCCGTGGAGGAAATCGATGTCATGCAGCGGGGGATCCACAGTGAAACGATCCGGAATTGTACCGTGGCGCTCCCCTTCATCGTCTACGCAGGGAACGCGCACCGATATAATCGAGTTCATGTCCGATGCAGATCCGAATTCGCCGCCGCTACTCGAACTCGACGCCATTGCGCAGAAGTACGGCAGCACCGTCATCCTGCAGGATGTGTCCTTTCGTCTGCAACGGGGCGAAATCGCCTGCCTGCTCGGCGCATCAGGATGCGGCAAGACGACCGTGCTGCGCTGTATCGCCGGCTTCGAACGCCTCGAGTCCGGCGAGATTCGTCTCGATGGCACGACCGTGAGTCGCCCCGGCATGCTCGTCCCGCCAGAGCGGCGGCGCGTCGGCATGGTATTCCAGGACTACGCCCTGTTTCCGCATCGCACGGTTGCCGGCAACGTAGCCTTCGGCCTCCACGCCCACAGCCCGCAAGACCGACAGGAGCGCGTGCAGGAATTGCTCGCGGTGGTCGGTCTCGAGCACGCGGGGAATCGCTATCCCCACGAATTGTCGGGCGGTCAGCAGCAGCGCGTCGCGCTGGCCCGTGCACTTGCCCCCCGGCCCCACCTGCTTTTGCTCGACGAACCCTTCTCGAATCTCGACGTGGAATTGCGCGAACGACTCTCCGGCGAAGTACGCTCGATTCTCAAGCAGCAGGGCATTACCGCCCTTCTCGTGACGCACGACCAGCACGAAGCCTTCAACTTCGCCGACGAGATCGGCATCATGCACGCCGGGCGCATTCAGCAATGGGATACCGCCTACAACCTTTACCACCGACCAAAGAGCCGACTCGTTGCCGATTTCATCGGCCAGGGCCTCTTCCTTCCCGGCACGGTGGAAGACGAACGTCACGTGCGCTGCGAGCTGGGTCTGCTTTGCTCCGACGAATCCGTCGGTCTTCCGGCCGGTAGTCCGGTCGACGTGCTTGTGCGTCCTGATGACGTCCAGCACGACGACGACAGCCCATTGCGCGCCGAAGTGACGCAAAAGGCCTTTCGCGGCGCGGCCTTCCTCTACACGCTGCAGCTTCCACAGGGCGGCCGGGTGCTGTCACTGGTCCCGAGCCACCATGATCACGCCATCGGTGAGTCGATCGGCCTGCGCACGCAGATCGATCATCTCGTCGTGTTCGAGAAGTCAGGGCTTTAGGCCGGCGGCTTCCCGTGCCGCGCGAATTTCCTGCGCCAGCCGATGGACGGACAGCGCATAGTTGGTACTGCGGTTGTAACGTGTGATGACGTAGAAATTCTTCAGACCGAGCAGGTGAAGAGGCCCGATATCGTCTTCCAGCACCAGCATCGCTGCGCCTCGCCCCCCGAGATCCTCCTGCGCCGTCACGCCTGCCGCCTTGAACTCCGCTGCCGTAATCGTCGGCTCGATGCCCTTCTCTGCCAGTTCGAGGTATCCCGTGCCTTCCACGTTCGCCCCGAGCACGACCGGTTCTCCCGTCTGCCATCCGAATGTCCGATAGTAGTTCGCCACGCTGCCGATGGAATCCGCCATGCCGTCCCATAGCGTGCGTCGACCGTCGCCGTCGAAATCGACCGCATAGCGCTGAAAGCTCGAAGGCATGAACTGCGGGATGCCCATCGCACCGGCGTAGGAGCCCTTCATGCGCAGCGGATCGACGACACCGTCGCGCGCGAGCAACAGAAACTGTTCGAGCTCCCCACGGAAGAATTCGGCTCGCCGCGGGAAATCGAAGGCGAGCGTGGTCAACGCATCGAGCACGCGATGCGTGCCCGTAAAGCCGCCGTAGATCGTCTCCACGCCGATCGTCGCCACGATCAACTCGGCGGGCACGCCGTACTCCCGCTCGGCCCGCGCCAGCAGATCCGCATGTCTGTCCCAAAAACGCACGCCCCCGGCAATGCGTTCGGGATTGACGTAAATGGGGCGATAGCGATGCCAGGGACGCGCCGTCGACTGCGCCGACATCGCACGCAAGATGCCTTGCTGGACCCGTGCCTGCTGCAGGATGCGGCGAAGGTCGGCGGTCGGCATGCCGTGCTTGTTGCTGAACTCCTGCATGAAGGCTTCGATCTCGGGTCGCAGCGATGCCTTGTTCGGATCGCGGCTCGCAGCACTCACCGAGACCATCGCACCGAGCACTGCGAACAGCACCGCAACGCACCCGACCACCGACATGACCGTCCTACTCCGGCTCATCGACCACCGCGTTGCGCAGCACCCCGATGCCTTCGATCTCCGACTCGATCATGTCGCCCGCCACGAGCGGACGATTCGCCGACGAGACCAGCGCTCCGGGCGATCCCGTGGCGATGATGTCGCCCGGCATCAGGGTCATCTGCGACAAATACGCAACGAGTTGCGGGATGGCATGGACCATGGTCGACGTATCGCCCTCCTGGCGCAGGACGCCATTGACGCGCGTGCGCACGCTGAGTCGCATCGGATCCGCGATCTCGTCGCGCGTCACGAGCCACGGCCCGAGCGGGGCGAACGTATCGAAGCACTTGCCGAGCAGCACCTGTCCGGCTTCGCGTTCTCGGGCGGCGATATCCCGCGCGCTGACATCGTTCAGAATCGTGTACCCGGCCACATACTCGAACGCCTTCTCGGGCGCCACGTGCTTGCACTTGCGGCCGATGACAACGGCAAGCTCGGTCGCGCAATCGAGGTCGTGCGTCCCGGTGGGCTTGAGGATATCGCGCCCCGGCCCGGTAATCGATGAGGTCGTCTTCACAAAAGCCGCCGGGAAGCCTCGCGCCTGACGTGCACCCTCGCGCGTGTAGTCGAGGTAGTTGCGCCCGATCGCGATGAGCTTGCCCGGACGAACCGGGGCGTACAGGCGACACTCCTCCAATGGAAGGAACAACGGTTCTCCCCGCAAACCGCATCCGTCGGAATCGCGACGCGCGAGATCGCACATCCAGCCGTAGGTCTCCGCGACGGCTTCCCATCCCGGATCACCGAGATAGAGGAACTGGGTGATGTAGGGCGGCATAAAAATGCCAGCCATCTCTTCGCCCTTGCGATTGCCCTTCACTTCCAGCAAATAAAGCGCGTGGCCCGCGCGCAGATCCGCTACCCGATCATCGCCGACCAGAATGCCGAGGCGCGCCAGCGCGGCTGGCTCGTTCCTGCGGCTGTACCGCATCAGTTTCACTGCATCGCTCCCGTCGAATTGCGACTCCGAAGTCCGGAGCCGAGCGCATGATATGCTCTTTTGCGTTGAACAGTCAGCGAGAACAACGAGAGGAAACCATGGTGAATCGTCCCCCCGCAGAGATCGGCATGCCCCTGGCCGAGGTCGATACGCCCGCCCTCATCATCGACCTCGATGCCTTCGAGGGAAATCTGCGCGCCCTGCCTGCGAAGATTGCCGACAAACCCGTCAAGCTGCGCCCGCACTCCAAGACACACAAGTCACCGATCATTGCGCTCAAGCAAGTCGCGCTCGGCGCCGTGGGCGTGTGCTGCCAGAAGGTCAGCGAGGCCGAAGCGCTCGTCGCCGGTGGGGTGCGCGACATTCTCGTTGCGAACGAAGTCGTCGGATCGACCAAGCTCAACAAGCTGGCGGCCCTTGCGCGTCATGCATCGATCGCGGTCTGTGTCGACGATGCGGGCAATATCGCCGACCTCGAGGAGGCCGCCGTTCTGTTCGACACGCGCATCAAGGTCTTGATCGAGATCGACGTGGGCGCAGGGCGTTGCGGGGTCGCCCCGGGCGAACCTGCGCTCGTCCTCGCGCAGACGCTGTCGCGCTCCAAGCATCTGCAGTTCGACGGACTGCAGGCGTACCAGGGCAGCGCCCAGCACATTCGCTCGTACGATGACCGCCGTCAAGCGATCGAACGTGCCGTAGCCCACGCATCGCGCACGAAAGCGCTGATCGAGTCGCACGGCATCGCATGCGCCCGTATCACGGGGGCGGGAACGGGCAGCTTCGAATTCGAAGCGGCGAGCAGCGTTTATACGGAATTGCAGTGCGGTTCCTACGTCTTCATGGACGCCGACTACAACCGCAATCTCGATGCCGGGGGGCAGGCGCAACCGCAGTTCGACCAGAGCCTGTTCATCTGGACGACCGTGATGAGCCGCCCCACACCCGATCGCGCAGTCGTCGACGCCGGGCTGAAGGCGCTCAGCATCGACTCGGGCCTGCCGGTGATCACCGACTATCCCGAAGTGTCGTACGCGCGTGCGTCCGACGAACACGGCAAGCTCGAAATCCGCAATCCGTCGCAGGCAGGCTTCGACGTCGGCGACAAGATTCGGCTCACCCCGGGCCACTGCGATCCCACGGTCAACCTGTACGACTGGTATGTCGGCGTCCGCGGGCAACGGGTCGAGTGCCTCTGGCCGGTCGCGGCGCGCGGCGCGCTGACCTAAATCGATCGAAACGGATCCAGGGAGCCTCTCAAAGCATGGAATATCGGAATCTCGGCGCGAGTGGACTCAAGGTCTCGCTGGTCGGACTCGGCTGCAACAATTTCGGCCAGCGCATGGATGGCGAACGCGCAAAGGCGGTCATCCACCAAGCGATCGATCTGGGCATCACGCTGTTCGACACGGCAGACGTCTACGGCGGGCGCGGCGGTTCCGAAACGGTCCTGGGCCAGTATCTCGGCGATCGTCGCAAGGACATCGTCCTGGCCACCAAGTTCGGCATCGCGATGGACGACACGGGGCGGATGCGAGGCGGCTCGCGCCGCTATATCGTGAGTGCGCTCGAAGCGAGCCTCAAGCGCCTGCGCACCGACTGGATCGATCTCTATCAATACCACCGGGACGATCTGACTACGCCCGTGGACGAAACGCTGCGAGCACTCGACGATCTCGTCCGCCAGGGCAAGGTGCGATACGTCGGCTGCTCGAATACGCCCGTATGGCGCATGGTCGACATGCAATGGACGACCCGGGAACTCGACTCGAATCCGATGGTTTCGTGTCAGCTCGAGTACAGTCTGCTCTGGCGTGGCGTCGAGCGCGACTACATTCCCGCCATGAAGGCTCATGGTCTCGGCCTGCTCCCCTACTATCCGCTGGCCTGCGGACTGCTCGCGGGCAACTATCAGCGCGGCATGCCATTGCGGCCCGATGGACGCATCACGAAGAACGCCGCCCACGTCGAACGCTTCCTCACGCCGGAGAATTTCGACATCGTCGAGAAGCTGGACGCTTATGCGCGCGAGCGCGGCCGCACGCTGCTTCAGCTATCGCTCAGCTGGCTCGCATCCCGGCCCATCGTACCGAGCATCATCGCTGGCGTCAGCCGACCGGAGCAGCTCGTATCGAATATCGACGCCGTGAGCTGGAAACTGACGCCTGACGAACTGGCACAGATCGACGCGATCACGGCCTCACGGGTATAGAAACGTCGAGCCCCTCGAACAGACCGAGCAAAGTGGGCTGGTCGCCCTCAGAGAACAGCCTCTGCGATCAAGGCCGCCACATCGGCCGCGCAGGCAGTGCTTCATCGAGGTGCGAACTCGCGAAGAAGACGAAAGCGTCGAAATGATCGGGCGGCACGATTTCCACCCCGCTTTCGTAGCGCCCCGGAAAGTTGCCGTTCTGCATCCACCACGTCCGATGTCGCCCGAGGAACGGCGCCTTTGAAGAAAAATACGCCAACAAATGTCCTGCGGCCTGCAGCGTGCGATCGAGCGAGTTCGGCGCAACGGGTAACGACCAGGCGCCCTGCGTGCCGGAGACCTCGTACCCCGTGAAGGCGAGGTTGAATACGCGGCGCGCGGTCTGCGCCATATAGAAGTAGACCCCGGACTTCAGGTCCCCATAGCCCCACCAGTCCGCTGGTGAGCGACCGTGCGAGACGTGACTGGTATGGGCGGACAGGATGGCTCGCGACTGGCCATGCATGAGCATGATCAGGTCGAGGTTTCGTCCCTGCGCAACATCGCGTTCGTTCCAGCTGCGCAGGTCGTCGGTCCAGAAGTCATTGTAGAAGCCGAGCCATCCCAGCAGCGTCGACGCCGACAACGCAACCTCGAAGGCCCCCTGAGCCGTTGTCGAACCGGCGGCGCGCCGCTCGAGGCCGACCCGACGCGCCTCGTTCATGAGCACGGTCAGCGCTTCGCGACACTGCCGATAATCCGATTGGGGACGAAACCCCCCGGCGACCTGTACCTCGTCGAGCACGGCTTCCACCGCCGTCCACGACGCGGCTTCGTAGAGCGGGCACAGACGCGCAATCGTCGCGAGCGGTTGTGCGCCGAAATCCGATTTCATCGCAGTGCGGATCACGGCAAAGTGCTCCCACGTCCGATCCCACACATCCATGCCGCGGAAGTGCACCGGATCGTCGGCATGCTTGCGGTTGTAGGCACACAACCATTCGAACAAGGGCAGATCCGCCCGGGTCGGCATGTAAAGCACGTCGATGGGAACGCTCGCAGGTACCTTCGACATACAGCGCTGCAACCATGCGGACAAGGCACGGCTGCGGATGACTCCAGTTTCCCACACGAGAAGGCGCAAGCCCTGGCGCTCGACGAGGTGGCGAATCAGCCGCTCCTGGAACCGAAGAAATCCCGCGGATCCGTGGACGGTTTCGCCGAGGGCGACGACATCGGCACGGCGCGCCTCAGGCCCCAGCAGCCGTTCTAGCACCTCGTCGGGGACGGCCTGCGGGTGGTGCGTCAGTTCGGTCACGCCCTCCAGTGCAGCGCCCGACGCCGTCGTGGACACGAGGAGGCCCATGAACAACCAACGAAGCCATCTCGCTCCCAGCTTCTGGCGCATGCCTCTCGACTCCCGTTCATGCAGGTGCGCTTGTTGCATCGCGGTATCGTTATCTGCCGAACCGCGCAGACCACAGTCTCCCCTACCGGCTGAGGGACGCGCAACTACCACGACTGAAACGTCGACGGGAAACCCTTGACCGTGCTTCCTCGAGCGGCATAATCTCCTGCGCCCACGTGGACCACCGTACGAAGATGACGGACCGGGGCACATTCCGAGAACCTCGTCGGCCGCGTTCGACACCGCCGACTCCACCCGCACCAGCAACGGAGGAACAATGATCGAGCTCAATCTCAATGGCAAGGCTCACAAGCTCGATGCCGAACCGGACATGCCGCTGTTATGGGTGCTGCGCGAGATCGCAGGTTTGACCGGCACCAAATACGGCTGCGGCGTCGCGCAGTGTGGCGCGTGTTCCGTACATATCGACGGTGAAGTCATGCGCTCGTGCTCGATCCCGGTATCGTTCGCCGTCGGCAAACGGGTGACGACGATCGAAGGCCTCTCGCCGAACGGTACCCATCCGGTGCAGAGAGCCTGGGCGCACTTCGATGTGCCTCAGTGCGGCTACTGTCAATCCGGCCAGATCATGGCGGCGGCTGCGCTCCTGCGCAAGAAGGCCAGGCCGACCGACGCCGACATCGATGCCGCCATGACGAACATCTGTCGCTGCGGCACCTACCAGCGCATCCGCGCTGCGATTCACATGGCCGCCGGCAACACGAAGGCCACCGGCTCCGTCATCCACGTCGTCGATGCATCATCGTCCGCAGCGGGTGGCGACACCCTTGCGAGCGCCTGAGGAGCAGCTCATGAACAAGACTCTGGCGAACGCCAACATCAACGCATCCCGTCGTCGCTTCATCGTGAATTCCGCCGTGGCCGGCGGCGGCCTGGCCCTCGGCATGCACGTGCCGTTCGGCATCCCCGCAGCGGAAGCGGCTTCCGCCCCCGCTTCGACCGAGGTCAATCTGTGGGTGGCGATCCGCCCCGACGATACCTGCGTCATTCGCATCGCCCGCGCGGAAATGGGGCAAGGCACACGCACCGGCCTCGCCCAACTGGTGGCCGAAGAACTCGAATGCGACTGGAAGAAGGTCACGACCGAATCGGTCACCGCGCAACAGAACTACGCGGCCAAGCGTGCGTGGCAGAACATGTCCACGGCCGGCAGCCGCGGCATCCGCGACTCCCAGGACTACGTGCGCCGTGCCGGCGCTGCGGCGCGCATCATGCTGCTCGAGGCAGCGGCCGATCTGTGGAAGGTCAGCGTCGACGAGCTTTCCGTCGCCGACGGCGTGATCAGACACAAGGGTTCCAACCGGACGACGAGCTACGGCAAAGTCGCCGCAGCAGCCTCGAAGCTGACCGCCCCTGATCCGAAAAGCGTTCCCCTCAAGAATCCGAAGCAGTGGAAGATCGCCGGCAAACCGCTCAAGCGGCTCGACACGGCAGACAAACTCACGGGCGCCAAGGTCTATGCCATCGACCTGAAGCTTCCCGGCATGCTGAATGCGGCAGTCAGGGCATGCCCGGTCTTCGGCGGCAAGCTCGTGAGCTTCGACGAAGCCAGGATCAAGACCATGCGCGGCGTACGAGGCGCGTTCCGTGTCAATGATCATACCGTCGCGGTCGTTGCCGATACCTGGTGGCGCGCCAAGACGGCCCTCGATGCCCTGCCCATCGTCTGGGATGAAGGCGCGCATGCGAACGTCACCAGCGCCTCCATCGCCGAGCACCTCAAGTCTGGCCTGACCTCGGACGACGCGTTCGCAGATACGAATTTCGGCGATGCACCGAAGGCCCTTGCCTCGTCGGCAAAGACGGTAGAGGCCGTCTACAGCGTGCCGTTCGTTTCGCACTCGACCATGGAGCCGATGAACTGCACCGTCCGGCTCGGACCGGACAAGGCCGAGATCTGGTTGCCCACGCAGAATGCCGAAGCGTCGCTGGCCGCGCTGTCGGGCGCCTCCGGGTTGCCCCTGGAAAAATGCGAGGTGAACCACATGGATCTGGGCGGCGGCTTCGGGCGACGCATCGGCAACCAGGACGTGGTGCGCCAGGGTGTCGCCATCGCCAAGCAGTTTCCGAATGTGCCGGTCAAGATGACGTGGAGCCGGGAAGAAGATCAGATGCACGACTTCTATCGGCCGATCGCACAATGCCGTCTGCAGGCGGGCGTCGACGAGGCAGGAAATCTTGTCGCGTTGCAGCTGCGCGTCGCGGGGCAATCGATCAATGCTTTCGCCAATCCCGCTGCAATCAAGGACGGCAAGGACGTGCGGCAGCTGCAGGGGTTTTGGGGAAAGCCGGGCGACGCGCAGATCGGCTATACCGTGCCGAACCTGCGCATCGAGTACGCAATGCGCAACACCCATGTCCCGGTCGGACCATGGCGCGGCGTCAACACGAATCAGAACGCAATCTTCCTCGAATGCTTCATGGACGAGGCCGCCAAGCTGGCGGGCAAGGATCCGCTGGCGTTCCGTCGCGCGCTGATGGACAAGCACCCGAAGCACCTCGGAGTGCTCAACGCAACCGCCGACAAAGCCGGCTGGGGCAAACCTTTGCCCAAGGGCGTATTTCGAGGGATCGCCCACTTCATGGGCTACGGCAGCTACGTGGCGGCAGTTGCGGAGGTATCCGTCAGCGGCAAGGGCGAGGTCAAGGTCATTCGGATGGTGCTTGGCACCGACTGCGGCAACTACGTCAATTCCGCCACAGTCGCAGCGCAGGTCGAGGGCTCCGTCGCATACGGATTCGATTCGCTGCTCACCCAGATCAGCATCGACAAGGGTCGCGTCGTCGAACAGAACTTCGACACCTACCACATCGCACGTCTTGCGCACTTGCCGAAGGTGGAAACGGTGATCGCACCCACCCACGATTTCTGGGGGGGCGTGGGCGAACCGACGATCTGCGTAGCGGTGCCTGCCGTGCTGAACGCCATCTTTGCCGCGACAGGCAAACCCGTGCGTACGCTGCCCTTGAAAGCCAGCGGACTCACGCTGATCTGAAGCGGCGAAAAGGATGGCGCACATGCGTACGCCCGCCCTGCTCCTATGGTCGGTCACAAGTTTGGGTGGGTGTACCGTTCTCGAAGGCGCCTCATCGACGACGACAGCTGCACCCATGGAGCATCCATTGACGAACGTTGCCGGCGACCCGGATCGTGGTCGCGAAGTATTGCTCGGTCGCGACGGCAACTGTCTGCTTTGTCATGCCGTCCCCGAAACCGGGGCGCGCTTCATGGGCAATCTCGGCCCGCCGCTGTCGGGCATCGCATCGAGAATGAGTGCGGGCGAGATACGACTGCGTCTGGTGGATTCAAGACGCGTGAACGCACGGACGATCATGCCGTCCTACTATAGTACGGACGGCCTCGTTCATGTCGCTGCCGCCTATCGAGGCAAGACCGTGCTGACCGCCCAGCAGATCGAAGACACCATTGCGTATCTCCAAACCTTGCGCTGACGCCATGCACAATCGACGCCGCTTCGTTGCCTTCCTCGCCAGCATCGGCCTCCTGCCGCATGTCGCGTCTCGATTGGCGCAAGCCGCAGAAAACGATCTCGGCCCCATCATCGCCAAGCTGACCGGCGGCAGACCCCTGCAGCCCGGACGAGTGACGGTCGACACGCCGCTGCTCGCCGACAACGGCCATTCGGTACCGGTGAAGTTCATCGTCGAGAGTCCGATGTCTGCGCACGACTACGTGAGGACGATTACCGTATTGTCCGATCGCAATCCCCGCCCGCTGGTCGCGACTTATCATCTCGGGCCGCGCGCCGGACGCGCACAAGTCGCCACGCGCGTTCGTCTCAACGGAAGTCAGCGATTGTGGGCCCTGGCCGAGTTGTCGGACGGCTCGTTCTGGTCGGGCCACGCCGATGTCGTCGTGACCGAGTCCGCTTGCCTGGACGATTCCTGACATGATTGCCCGCGTACAAGTACCGCGCGAAGCGAAGCGTGGGGATATCATCGAGATCCGCATCGCGATCCGCCATGTCATGGAGACCGGATTTCGCCTGGACCACTTCGGCAAAGCCATTCCGAAGAACGTCGTGAACCAGGTCGTCTGCCGCTACAACGGGGTGGAGATCTTTCGCGCGGAGTTGGGGTCGGGCGTCGCCGCGAATCCCTATCTCGCCTTTCACACCGTGGTCGAAGCCAGCGGCGAACTCGTCTTCGACTGGGTCGACGATGCCGGCGCACGCGGGACCGAACGCGCGGTCCTCACCTTGGTCGGGTGAACGTCGGTCCTGCGATGCGAATCCCGAATGCGGGCCGGCGCCTGTCCGGTCTGGTTACGTCGATTGCCCTGATGATCGTAGCCTCCAGTGGGCATGGGGCCGATCCGGAACGTCCCTCGCCGCTGAAATCCGGCATCGAGTTCGCCAGTTCGGATGTGCGTTCACTGCAGAACGACGATTTCCTCAATCCCGGCATGCTGTGGGTAACGCGCGGCGAATCGATCTGGCGCGCTCGGGACACACAACGACAGAAGGCGTGCGTCGACTGCCACGGGCGCGCAGAAGAGAACATGCGCGGGGTCGCAGCACGGTATCCGGCACACGATGCTTCGAGTGATCGCGTGGTAAACCTCGAACAACGCATCAACACGTGTCGAACACGGCATCAGGGCACCGCAGCGTGGGCTTACGAATCGGAGGCTCTGCTTTCGCTAAGCGCCTATGTCGCCCATCAATCGCGCGGCATGCCGGTGGACGGCAGCGTGCCGCCCGCACTGCAGGAGAGCTTCGAGCGCGGCCGGCAACGCTATCGAAAGCGCATCGGACAAATGAATCTGGCCTGCGTCCACTGCCACCAACAGAACTGGGGACGCACCCTGCTCGCCCAGACGATCAGCCAAGGCCATGGCAATGCGTATCCCGCGTATCGCCTCGAGTGGCAGGCGGTAGGGTCGCTGCAGCGGCGTCTGCGTTCGTGCTTCTTCGGTGTGCGTGCCGAGATGCCTGCCTATGAAGCGCAAGAACTCCTCGATCTGGAGGTCTATCTCGCCTGGCGCGGTCGAGGCATTCCGATCGAATCCCCCGGCGTTCGCCGCTGAATCCCACCCTGGTTTGCATTAATCCTTGACCCCGAGGCACTACGCGAAATAATCTGCGACGCGCGCATTCACTTACGTGCACTGGCAGGCAGCAAACCAAGTTATTCCAATCATTTTCCCTGGAGGAGTCATGGTCGATCTCGTCATCAACGGCCGGTCGCACAAGGTAGACGTCGAACCTGAAATGCCGCTGTTGTGGGTACTGCGGGACGTCGTCGGATTGACCGGCACCAAATACGGCTGCGGCATCGCGCAATGCGGTGCTTGTTCGGTCCATGTCGACGGCGAGGTGATGCGTTCCTGCTCGCTGCCGGTGGGCGCCGTTACAGGCAAGAAGATCGTCACGATCGAAGGTCTATCGAAGAACAGTTCGCATCCCGTGCAGCGCGCTTGGGCTAAACACGACGTGCCCCAGTGCGGGTTTTGCCAGTCCGGGCAGATCATGGCGGCCGCTGCCCTGCTTGCCAAGAAACCTAAGCCGACCGACGGGGACATCGACCAAGCGATGACGAACATCTGTCGCTGCGGCACCTATACGCGCATACGCGCAGCGATTCACGATGCCGCAGGGACGAAGCGCGTCGGCAGCCGCTTCGAAGTCGTCGAACCGTCGGCGCAGGCTTGAGCGAGGAGATCGTCACCATGAAGAAGACCACGACAAACCAGCGTCCTGTCGATGCCGCACGGCGCCAATTCCTGATCGGCACTGCGACTGCCGGCGGCGGCCTCGCCTTGGGCATGACCTTGCCGCTTGGAACTGCCCGGGCTGCCGCCGCTCAGGGAACCGAAGTCAACGCGTGGGTCGTCGTCCATCCGGACGATACCGTCGTCATCCGCATCGCGCGTTCCGAAATGGGTCAGGGAACGCTGACCGGTCTCGCACAACTGGTGACCGAAGAACTCGAATGCGACTGGAAGAAAGTGCGTACCGAACAGCCCACGGCCGGCACCAATCTCGCCCGCAAGCGCGTTTGGGGAGACATGTCCACCGGCGGGAGCCGTGGCATTCGAGGCTCACATGACTACGTGCGTCGCGGCGGAGCCGCTGCGAGAACGATGCTGCTGCAAGCCGCTGCCAATGACTGGCAGGTGCCGGTCGGCGACCTGACCGTCGCCAACGGCGTAATCCGGCACACAGCGTCGGGAAGAACCACGTCTTACGGCAAGGTCGCAACGGCAGCCGCCAAGCTCACGCCGCCGGATCCCAAAAGCATACAGCTGCGCGACCCCAGACAGTGGAAAATCGCCGGCAAGCCCATGCCGCGTCTCGACACGAGCGACAAGCTGAACGGCGCGAAGATCTACGCGGTGGACGTTAAGCTGCCCGGCATGATCTACGCCGCGATCATGGACTGCCCTGTCTTCGGCGGCAAGCTCGTGAGCTTCGACGACAGCAAGGTCAAGAGCATGCGCGGCGTGAAGGGTGTGGTCCGCGTGGGCGACAGTGGGGTTGCCGTCCTCGCCGACAACTGGTGGCGTGCCAAGACGGCACTCGAGTCCCTGCCCAAGGTCTGGAACGAGGGCGACAACGCGAAGGTCACGAGTGCGAGCATCGCCGCCCACCTGAAGGATGGCCTGACCTCGACCGACGCTTTCGCCGACATCGACGAGGGCGACGTCACGAGCGCACTCGGCGCCGCCGCGAAGACGGTCGATGCCGTCTATTCGCTCCCGTTCGTGTCGCACGCCTGCATGGAATCGATGAACTGCACCGTGCGTCTGACGGCGGATCGCGCCGAATGCTGGGTGCCCACACAAAATGCGGAAGCGTCGCTGGCGCGCCTTTCGCGTGCCTCGGGTATCGCGCTGGAGAAGTGCGAGGTCTACAAGCACGATCTCGGCGGCGGATTCGGACGCCGTGGCGGCACGCAGGATTACGTCGAGCAGGCGGTTCAGATCGCCAAGCAACTGCCGGAGGGTACGCCGGTCAAGCTGATCTGGAGTCGCGAGGAGGATCAGGCGCACGATTTCTTTCGGCCGATCGCTCAGTGTCGGCTACAAGCAGGTCTCGATCAGCAGGGAAACCTCAGTGCGTTGCGGGTGCGGGTCTCGGGTCAGTCGATCAATGCCTATCTGAATCCCGCCGCGATCAAGAACGGACGGGATCTGCGCCAACTCCAGGGCTACTGGAAGAACCATCAGGATGCAGGCCTCGGCTACACGGTGCCGAATCTTCGCACCGAGTATGCGATGCGCAATACGCACGTGCCGGTCGGCCCGTGGCGCGGCGTCAACACCAATCAGAACGGCATCTTCCTCGAGTGCTTTATCGAAGAGGTTGCCCGGGCTGCCGGCAAGGACTCGGTCGAGTTCCGTCGCGCCTTGATGCAGAATCACCCGAAGCACCTCGGCGTACTCAACGCGGCCGTGGAAAAGGCTGGTTGGGGACGCCCCTTGCCCGCCGGAGTACATCGCGGCGTCGCTCAGTTCATGGGCTACGGCAGCTATTCCGCAGCCGTCGCGGAAGTGTCCGTGAGCGGCAAGGGCGAGGTGAAAGTGCACCGCATGGTCCTCGCGACCAATTGCGGCCATGCGGTGAACCCGGCACAGATCGCCGCACAGGTGGAAGGCGGTGTGGCCTACGGCCTAAGTACGTTCCTGAGCGAATGCACCGTGGATCAGGGCCGTATTCAGGAACTCAACTTCCATACCTACCCTCTGCTGCAGATCGCGCAGATGCCCATCGTCGAGACGGTGATCGTGCAGACCTACGATTTCTGGGGCGGCGTGGGCGAACCGACCATCTGCGTCGTCGCCCCGGCAGTCCTCAACGCGATCTTCGCCGCGACCGGTAAACCCGTGCGCACGCTGCCGCTCAAACACAGCGGCCTGACGCTGATCTGAGCCGTCTGACGCTGCGTCCAACCCTGGGTTGGAGGTCGTTGTCCAACCCAGGGTTGGACGCGATCAGGCTTTGCGAAACTCCTGCACGGAGCACGCCTCCTGACCGTTCGCAAGTTTGAGCGCGCGGGTGACCGAGCGCGTCTCGCCGAAGGTCGGCAGGTACATGGAGTGCTTGCCCGCACCGCCGAGCACGATGATCATGATGTCGTCGGCGCTCTGGCATGGCGGGATGAGCGTCTCGGGCGTCGCATCGTCGTAGCGACCGGGAAAGTTGCGCAGCAGACGCCGCTCGTAGTTCTTCGGCGCGATCTTGCCGAGCGCGATGTGGGCACGCTCGAAGACGATGCGTCGCACGTCCGCTTTCGAGTAGCCGTCCCGAGCAACCGTCTTCGCATGCTCGGGGCCGAACGCGATCAGCGGCTCGCTGTGGTAATACATGTTGTTGTGCCCGGTGATGCCAAGGGTCCCGGCGACCGTCGTCAGAATACCGTCGCCCGTGTCGCTTTCGTGATCGTTGATGTTGTGCGGGCCTTCCGCGCCTACGATCGTCACCGTACTCGTTTCGCGGGAGAACCCCCGCTCCACGTGCAAGGGCTCCCAGGGATTGCCGGCCTCGTTCTCGGCCACCACGAAGCTGTACTTCCCGGGCTGCCCCATCGTGGCCATGTCGCCGACCGTCGGAATCGCGCCGCCGATGTTGAGCAGCGTCAGCCGCAATGCGCGACCGATGGTGGCGTTCGCGGGCCAACCGGGACCGAACGCGTTGTGGCCGCCGTTGATATCGAGTTCCTTTGCGACCGGCCCATTGACGATCACGAGCGGCGCGACCGGATGCGTCGTCGTCTGCAGGCCGTACAGGTTGACCGGCTTGTCGCACATCGCCTCGACCGCCAGCATCACGACCGGAAAGTACTCGGGACGACAGCCGGCCATCACTGCATTGGCCGCGATGCGCAGCGGCGTCGCTTCCCCGTTGCGGGGCGGCATGGCGGCGATCGGCTCGTCCCAGGGACGATCGCAGTAGGCGAGCATGCGCTCCACCCTGTCCGCCGTCGGCGGAATGATGGGCAACCCGTCGCCCCAGCCGCGTGAACGCGCAAGCTCGGTGGCGCCTTCGAGATCATCGATGCCTTCCATGGCCACACCCGGCATCTGCAAATAGCGGTCGATGGCGCTCATCTCACTTGTTTCCTTCCTTGATCGCGGTTTCGATCAGCGCCAGTACTTCGGGCAATGCCTGATCCGCCCGTGTGCGCACCTCATCGATCTTGATGCCGCCCAGCGGATGCTGAATCATCGCGAACGAAAGATCCGATGCGCCGAACACCTTGGCTTGCGCCTGTCCCAGCTTTTGAAACGGCGTGGAACACACCACGCCGGTGCGCAAGCCACGTTTGCGCAGCTCTGCCATGTCGTGGACACTCCACGACGTGCAGGCTCCTCAATCGGCCATCGCGGCGATGACGACGTCGGTCTCCTTCTCGAGTTGGGTCAGCACCTCGGCGGCCGCCCCGGTGGCCGCACTCGGCTTGCGCGTACGCACGATCTCGATGTCGGGATACTTTGCCTTCACCCCGTCGATGATCATCGCGAGCAGGTGATCGGCGTTGTTCTTGCTGTTGTCGAGCACGCCGAAGCGCAACCCGGTCCCCGATCCGAGCTTGCGCAGCCCGGATTCCTGCGCCTTCGGCGTGGGCGCTTCGGGGATGATCCACATGACGGAATCGGTCATGATGCTCCTTCCTGGTCGATGAGGGCGCATCACGGCGCCCACCGTCTCGAATGGTAATACAACGCCTATACTGACCCCCACCTTTCGATGTCATCCACCACAGACAGGTCTCCCATGGCACATCCTTCCCTGCTCGAACTCACCCGTCTCGCCGGACTGCCCGATTCGGCCGCCGACGATGCGCAGATCGTCGGCACCGACCCCGTCTTTCCGGTTCGCTATCGAACCGTCACGCCAGGGGCCGCGAGCATTGCAGCCGTCGGCGTCGCCGCGTCCGATCTTTGGGCGCTGAAGACCGGACGCCGGCAGAAAGTCGGCGTGGACATGCGCCAGGCCGCACTCGCGTTGCGCGCCGCGCGATATCTGAAAGTGGACGGCAAGCGTCCGACGCCGGATCCGGAAGACCTCACCGGTTTCTACCAGCTCCAAAGCGGACGCTGGATCTACCTGCACTGCAACTTCTTCAATCTGCGCGCCAAGAACTGCGAAGTGCTCGGTGCGCCAGAGAAGAAGAGCGCCGTCGCGGAAGCGGTCGCCCAGTGGAAAGACGGCATCGAACTCGAATCGAAACTGCATGCGGCCGGCGGCTGTGGCAGCTTCGTACGCAGCGAGGAAGAATGGAACGCGCTGCCGCAGGCGCGGACCGTCTCCCAGCTCCCGCTCCTCGACATCGTCAAGATCGGTGATGCGCCACCCGAACCCTTGCCCTCCGGAGATCGCCCCCTGAGTGGCATCCGTGCACTCGACCTGACGCGCGTGCTCGCCGGCCCTACGTGCGCGCGCACCCTGGCAGAACATGGCGCCGACGTGCTGCGCATCAACCGTGAAGGGCTGGCCGACTCCGGCATCTCCGACTTCGATACGGGCCTCGGCAAACTTTCCGCGTACCTCGATCTGCGCACGCCCGAAGGCGTCGAGAAGCTGAAGTCGCTCGCTAGCACCGCGCACGTCTTCTCGCAGTCCTATCGACCCGGATCGCTCGCGCGGCGCGGCTTCTCGCCGCAGGATCTTGCGCGCATCCGCCCCGGGATCGTCTACGTGACGCTGAGCGCCTGGGGCCACGAAGGCGCATGGAGCACGCGTCGCGGCTACGACACCGTCGTACAGTCCGCCAACGGCATCGCATTCCAGGGCGAAACGACGCGACCGCAGTTCATGCCCTACTCCGCGCAGGATTACATCGCCGGCTACCTGCTGGCCTACGGTGCCATGGTCGCATTGGGTCGGCGCGCCCGTGAGGGCGGCAGCTGGCTGGTTCGCACTTCGCTTGCAAGCGCCGGACACTTCATACGCAAGCACGGCCTGCTGGAGCCGGCCCAGTACGCGGGCCTGCCGACCGAACTGCCCGACGCGGAGCTGCAGTCGATGCTCATGAATACGGACTCTCCCGTCGGCCGACTGACGCACCTCAAGCCCGCCGTACAGATGTCGGAGACACCCGCGCGGTATGCGCGCCCGGCCGTGCCGTTGGGATATCACGCGGCGGAGTGGCCGTAAGCGGATGGCCTAGCCATCTGCAGGGAAAGGGGAAAAGCCGCACGCAGCAAAATTCGGTGCCAGACACGTGCCAGGCACGTGCCTGGCACCGAATTTTCCTAAGCCCTGAACAGGCAGTCTGGTTCAGGGTATCGATCAGAATCGCGTGCCAGGAAGGCTCAGGCCTTTCCCCTTTCCCTTCCGAATAGCCGCCCTCTTCCCGTCATAATTCATCTCACGGGCGCCACCATCCTCGTTCATCATCGAGGTGTCGCAATCCCTTTCCGATAAGAAGAAGCCTACCGTCCCATGCGCAACCGTGCCGCCGCTCTCATTGCCTTGATCGTGGTCGCCGTCGCCGGCGTCGCACTCTATCGCCACTACACCCCGCCCGGCAGCTCCGCGGACGCCGCCACAGACGGCCCCTTCGTCCTGGTCGATGCGACGGAGCGGGCCCTCGACGGGTCGCCCGCCCTATCGCTCACGTTCTCGCATCCGCTGGATCCGCGAACAAGCTACGACAAGGCGATCGAAGTCTACGAAATGCCGATGCGCCCCGAGGACGCCCAGCGCAGCGAGCAGGGCGCATCCTCCGAGGATGGCAGTTCGAAGCGCAGGAAGCCCACGACAGTCAGCACCGAACCCAGGGACGTCGAGACCGAAGGCGGCAAGCGGATCGAACAGGCCTGGGTCGTCGGCGACAACCGGCGCCTGCTCTACTTCCCGCATGTGAAGCCGCGGACGCGCTATGTCGTTCGCGTTCAGCCCGGCATCGTCGCCGCCTCGGGCGCGACCTTGACCGCCGAAGCGCGCTACTCCGTCTTCACCAACGCGGTATCGCCGACCTTCTATTTCGCCAGCAAGGGCGTCGTCCTGCCCGCCAAGCAGAACGGCGGCCTGCCGATCGTCACGGTGAACGTCGCGGAAGTCGACATCCAGTTCCTGCGCGTCAAACCAGCGCAGCTCGCGCTCTTTCTAGATCGTATGGTGAAGCCCAAGCGGGGGAATCGATCGAATGACGACAGCGACGACGATTACGAAAACAGCAAGGTGTTGACGGGGGCCGTCGAGAACTACGAACTCGACAACCTGCGCAAGCTCGCGGACAGCGTCTACGCCGGCCGTTTCCTGGCCGAGCAGAAGCCGAACAAGCGCAGCGTCACCTACATCCCCGTCGAAGACATCAAGGAATTGAAGGAACCCGGCATCTACGTCGCCGTCATGAGCGAACCGGGCCGCTTTCGCTACGACTACCAGACCACGTACTTCTACGTGAGCGATCTCGGCCTGCACGCACGACTGTTCGAGAAGTCCGCCGATGCTTATGTCAGCTCGCTGACCGATGCACGCGCCGTTCAGAACGTCGAGATCAGCTGGCTCGACGAACAAGGCAAGGTGCTTGCCCGCAACGCCACCGATGCCGAGGGTCGGGCCAGTTTCCCCGAACGTCCGCAGAACGCGCGACTGCTCCTTGCGCGAAAGAACGAACACATCTCCATGCTCGCCCTGCGCGAGCCTGCACTGGATCTTTCGGAACACGACATCCTCGGCATGCCGTACAAGCCGGTGCGGCTCTTCGCATACTCCGGTCGAAATCTGTATCGGCCCGGGGAGAGCTTCCAAGTCTCGGTGATGGCCCGCGACGCGGACGGTCGTGCCGTCCCCGGGCAGCCGATCCAGGCCGTCCTCAAGCGCCCCGACGGCAAGGTCCAGTTCACGTCCACGTGGGCGGCCGACGCAAAGTTCGGCGGCTATTACCAGCGTCGCATCGATCTGCCGCCCGACGCCGCGACGGGCTTCTGGTCGCTGGAGCTGCGGTCCGATCCTGCCGACAAGCTGCCTGGTACGGTCATGCGGATCGGCGTCGAGGAATTCCTGCCCGAGCGCATGAAGCTCGATCTGACGACGAATGCGCCGCTGCTCAAGTCCGCCATGCCCTACGTCATCGACATCGCCGGTGCGTACCTCTACGGCGCACCCGCCGACGGCAATCGGGTACTGGGGGTGGTCGTCTACGAACGCAGCCGCAATCCACTTGCAGCGAAGCTTCCGGGCTTCGAGTTCGGCGACATCGGCGAGGACGCCGATCGCACCCGCAAGGAGTTGGGGGAAGCCAAGCTCGACGCCAAGGGCCTCGCGAAGCTCGATATCGATCTCGAACCGCTGCAGGAGCGCAGATCGCCCTTCCTGGTTCGCACCACGGTGAGCCTGCTCGAAAGCGGCGGGCGGCCGGTCGTGCGCTCCCTCGAACGCGTGCATTGGCCGGCCGAGACGCTCATCGGCATCCGCCCGCTCTTCGGCGATACCGCCCGCGAAAACAGCAGCGCAGAGTTCGAAGTCATACGTGCCGACACGACCGGCACGCTCAAGGCCGCACAGTCGCTGCCGGTGCGCCTCTTCCGCGAGGATCGACACTACTACTGGCGCTTCGAAGATCAGCGCGGTTGGCATTCCGGCTACTCCGAAACCGACGAACTCGTGGAGATGCGTTCGGTCAACGTCCCGGCAGGCGGCCGCGGCAAGATCGAACTGCCGGTACGCTACGGCCGCTACCGGATCGAGATTACCGACCCGGAGACGAACCTCGTCACCCGCTATCGCTTTTACGCCGGTTGGAGTGCACGCGCCGAGGAAGCGCAGGGGTCGCGACCGGATCGCGTTGCGTTGAAGCTCGACAAAGCCGGCTACGGAGAAGGCGAGACGGCGCAAGTCACGATCACGCCTCCCCACGGCGGCGATCTGCTGTTGACCGTCGAAGGCGATCGCACCCTTTGGGTGAAGCGATTGAACATCCGTCAAGCCGGCGCGACCGTGGCCATCCCCATCGACAAGGGATGGTTGCGTCACGATCTCTACGTGACGGCTACCGTATTGCGCCCCGGCAACGAGGGGGATCGAGTCACCCCGGCGCGCGCGATCGGCATCGCACATGTTCCGCTGCAACGAGCCGAACGCAAAATCGATGTCGGCATCGAGGCCGTTCCCAAGACCAAGCCGGAAATGCCGCTGCAGGTAAAGGTCAAAGCGCCCGCGCTCAAAGGCCAGGCGGCCGTAGTCACGCTCTATGCCGTCGACGTCGGCATTCTCAACATCACGCGTTATTCGACGCCGGACCCTCACGGCTTCTTCTTCGCGAAGCTGCGCTACGGTGCGGACCTGCATGATGTTTATGGCCGCGTCATCGAGAAGATGCCCGGCAGCCGCGGCCGCCTGAAGTTCGGCGGCGACAACACGCCGAAGCCCACACGCAGTCTGCCCAAGAAGGTGAAACTGGTCGATCTCTTCAGCGGTCCGGTCGCACTCGACGCAAACGGGGAAGCCGTCGTCACGCTGCAATTGCCGGATTTCAACGGCAGCCTGCGCCTGATGGCGGTCGTTGCCGGCGCCGAACGGTTCGGCTCGAAGGACGCCGAGATCGTCGTCGTCGCACCGCTCGTCGCGGAGCTCCTCACGCCCCGCTTCCTCACGATCGGCGATACCGCAACGATCGCGCTCGATCTGCACAACCTGTCCGGCAGCGATCAGGCCTTATCCGTCCATGTGCTCGCCAACGACGGTCTGCGCACCGGGGATGCGCAACGTCAGGTCACGTTAAGGGATCAGCAGAAAATCACGCTGCGCTTCCCGCTGGAGAGCGGCAGTGCATTCGGCTTGTCGGAAGTGCGCGTGAAGGTCGAATCGCCGACGATCAAGCTGGAACGCCAGTTCGGTCTCGAAGTCGTCGCTGCAACGCCGCGCCAGCAGTCGCTGAAGCGCTTCGTCCTGGCGCCCGGCGAAACGCTCGACCTGCGCGATGCCGAGTTCAGTGGCTTCATGCGTCCGACCGTGCTCTCGCATGTCGCGATTTCGGACCAGCCGCCGATCGACATCCGCTCCGTCGTGCAGGGCCTGCTCGCCTATCCCTACGGCTGCGGCGAACAAACGACCAGTACGGCGTATCCGCACCTGTACATCGACGACGCGGCCGCCAAGCGGCTCGGCCTCAAACCGTCGACGCGCGAACAGCGGGTAGAGATGATCGACAAGGCGATCGGTCGTTTGAGTGCGCTCCAGGCACCGAACGGTGGCTATAGCCTGTGGGGCCAAGTCTCCGATTACGAATACTGGCTCTCATCCTACATCGGTCAGTTCCTGCTCGACGCACGTGAACAAGGTTTCGGCGTACCCGAGGCCATGCAGCGCAAGACGATGGATTTTCTCCTGCGCGGTCTGCAGGAGGGCATCGCCGGACTCCCCGCTGCCAAGCCTGGGCAAAAGCCCGTCCGGAACGACAACGCCATCTGGAACGATCGCCGCTACGCCGGCAGCGGTCGCTACACCGTACTCGCCTATGGCGGCTACGTGCTCGCGCGCGAATCGAAAGCGCCGCTCGCCACGCTGCGACAACTCTACGAGTCGCGCGGCCTCGCGCATTCCGGGTTGCCGCTCGTACACCTGGGCATCGCGTTGCGTCTCATGGGTGATGAGCAACGCGGCAACGAGGCCATCGCCGAGGGCTTGCGCACACCCCGCATGGCTGGCTGGTGGGGCGACTACGGCAGCACGCTGCGCGACACCGCATTGATCTACGCACTGCTCGGCAAACACAACGTCAAGGTCGACGGCCGCGAGAATCTCATCGGCCTGATCGCCGGCGAACTGAATCGTCCCACCCAGTGGCTCAGCACACAGGAGAAGCTCGCCGTCTATCTCGTCGGCCGGGAGTTCGACCATCCGGAAGGCAAACCCGGCTGGCGTGCACAAGTCGGGGGCGACTCGGTCGTTACGACGAGCACTCACTATCGCAACCTGACTGCCGACGAACTCGCTGCGGGCATCAAGATCACGAATAGCCACACGAGCAAGCTCTACCTAGAACTCGCCGTATCAGGCAGCGCGGCCAGGATGCCCACGGCACCGGACACCGGCTTCGAACTCACACGCAGCCTTCACGCCGCCGACGGGTCGACGATAGGCAATCGCGCTCTGCAGGTGGGCGAAGCGGTCGTCGTCCAACTCCACGTGAAGTCCAGGGGCCGCATCGCCAACGGCATGGTGATCGACCGGATCCCGGCGGGCCTCGAAATCGAGAACCTGAACATCGTGCAGGGCGAAGGCATGCCGGCCTTCAAGATCGGCAACATCGATGTGGCCGAAGTCATGCGCAACACGAACATTCAGCACGTGGAATTTCGTGACGATCGCTTCGTCGCCGCCGTAAAGCTCGACCGCGAGATGCGGCTCTTTTATCGCGCACGCGTGGTCACGCCGGGCAAGTTCGTGGTGCCGCCGCTCTACGTCGAAGACATGTACCGCCCGCAACTGTTCGGCATCGCCGGTGGCGGCGAGACGCTGACCGTGGTCGATACGCCTGCGCCGAAGTGAACGATTCGTGATGAGTCCCGATCCGGAACCTCGCACCGCGTCGACATCGACTCGTCGACGCCGCGTGGTTCGCATTGCGTGGGCCCTAGGCATCGGACTCGTGCTCATCTACGCACTGGATCGCCTCTTTCCGCCTCCCGTCCCGGATCGATCGCGCCAAGCCGTCGTCGTCCTCGCGCGGGACGAAACTCCACTGCGTGCGTTCCCCGATCGCACCCAGGTCTGGCGCCATCCCGTAGGCATCGACGACGTCTCACCGCGCTACCTCGAAGCGCTCATCGCCTATGAGGATCGCCAGTTCTGGATCCACCCCGGCGTGAACCCGTTCGCCCTCGTGCGTGCGGCCTGGCAACGGGTCTCGTCGGGGCGCATCGTCTCCGGGGGATCGACGCTCACGATGCAGGTCGCGCGCCTGATCGAGCACATCCCGCGCTCGGTGCCGGGCAAGCTGAAGCAGTGCATCCGCGCGCTGCAGCTGGAGGCTCGCTACTCGAAGCGCGAGATCCTCACGCTGTATCTCAACTACGCGCCGATGGGCGGCGTCATCGAAGGTGTGGAAGCAGCGAGCCGTGCTTACCTCGGCAAGCCCGCGTCGCGCCTCACGCACGCCGAAGCAGCCCTGCTCGCCGTGCTGCCGCAGGCCCCCACGGCGTATCGACCGGACCGCCGCCCCGAAGTGGCTCGCGCGGCACGCGACAAGGTCCTGCGGCGCATGAGCCTGCAATGGGGTGCGGGTGTCGTCGTCGATGCGATGAAGGAAGCCGCGTATGCACCGCTCGTCAGACCGCCGCTGCTGGCCCCCCTGCTCGCCGAGCGGGTGCGCAAGGATGTCCCGGATCGTGCCCGCATCGAGACGACGATCGATTCCGGCATTCAGCAGAGCGTCGAAATGCTGCTCCTCGATCGCGCGGCCCAGTTGCCGCCGCGCGTCTCGATCGCCACCCTGGTGGTCGACAACGCAACGCTCGACGTGCTTGCCTATGCCGGTTCCGCAGACTTCGGCGACCGCGAACGTTTCAGCCACGTCGACATGGTGCAGGCTTCGCGTTCCCCCGGCTCTGCGCTCAAGCCCTTCCTCTATGCGTTCGCCCTCGACGACGGGCTGATCCACTCCGAATCGCTGCTCTCCGATGTTCCGCAATCCTTCGGCGGCTATCGGCCTGGCAACTTCCAGCAGTCGTTCAGTGGACCGGTGAGCGTCGCCGAGGCATTGACCCGCTCGCTCAACGTGCCGGCCGTGGAGGTACTGGATCGTCTCGGAACCTTGCGTTTCGCGTCGCTGCTGCGTCGAGGTGGTCTGGCGCTTCAGTTCCCGCGCGACGCCGCGCCGAATCTGAGCGTCATCCTCGGCGGAGCGGGTGTCACGCTGGAGCAATTGACCGGCGCCTATACCGCACTGGCCCGCAACGGCGTGGCGGGTCAACCGCGGCTCTACCGCGATGCGCCGCCCCAGGAAGCGCGCATGATGAGCGAAGGCGCCGCCTTCATCGTGCGGGCGATCATGGAAGCCGGCAGTCCGGTCGATCATGCGGTCAATTCGTCCGGTGCGATGGCGCGCCGAATCGCATGGAAGACCGGCACGAGCTTCGGCTTTCGGGATGCCTGGGCCGTGGGGGTCACCGATCGCTACACCGTCGGCGTGTGGGTCGGCCGCCCGGACGGGACGCCCAACCCGGGCCACTTCGGCGCCAACGTTGCAGCCCCGCTGCTCGTGGATGTGTTCGGCGTGCTGCCCGACGCAGATGCCCCGTCGACCCACACACCGCCCACCTCGGTGAGCCAGGCCCCCATCTGTTGGCCGCTCGGGACGCGCTACCTCGACGACGATAGCGAGCCGTGCCACGTGCGCCGGACTGCATGGATCCTCAATGGCACGGTGCCGCCCACTTTCCCCGACAAGCTGCGTCCCGGTGAGCCGCGCTATGTGCTTCACCTCCAGGGCACCCCACCCCGACGCGTCGCGCCAGACTGCGCGCATGGCACCATGCGCCGCGTCGACGCCGTGCGCTGGCCGACGGCGCTCGAACCCTGGCTGGAAGCGTCGCTGCGCGACCGGGTGATTCCCCCCGCCTGGGCAGAGGCATGTCGAACGCACGCCCGTGCCGAATCCGCCGTCAGGATCGTAGGCACGAGCAACGGCGCCATTTTGCATCGCGCGGGCGATGCGGCCCCAATCGTCAAGCTCGAAGCTCGCGGGCACGTCGGCGCGCTGCACTGGATGATCAACGGTTCGCTGCGCGCCCGCATCGTCGGCAGCCAAAGCTATACCCACCGATTCGACGATGCAGGCCGCTTCGAGATTACGGCCTTCGACGATCACGGCGCCTACGACCGCATCACCGTGAGCGTGCGCTGATCGTAGTCGATGCCGGACGGGCATACGCTGTGCACCATCCCGGCCGTTCGACCCCTCGTCGATAATCGGTGGGAATGCGAAGGCTCCGTTCGAGTCGAAGGTACGGTCGTACTTTACGAACCCCATGTCCGATCTCGTCGTCCCGCGCCCCGAAGGCCTTTACTGCCCTGCCGGCGATTTCTTCATCGACCCCGGGCGGCCGGTCGCACGGGCGCTCGTCACGCACGCTCATTCGGACCACGCGCGATCGGGTCACGGCGCCTATCTGTGTGCGGCCACTGGTGCGGCGTTGCTTCGAGCGCGCCTGGGCGACATCTCCTTACAGGGCATCGCCTACGGCGAGCGAATTCGCTGCAAGGATGCATGGGTCAGCTTTCATCCCGCGGGACATGTGCTCGGATCGGCGCAGATCCGGGTGGACGTCGACGGCGACGTCTGCGTCGTCTCCGGCGACTACAAGCTGGGAAGCGATCCGACCTGTACCGCCTTCGAACCGGTGCGCTGCCGCACCTTCATCAGCGAATCGACTTTCGGATTGCCGGTCTACCGTTGGCTACCCGCCGGTCGTCTCATGGCCGACGTGAATCGATGGTGGCAGCGCAACGCCGAGCGTGGGCGCACCTCCCTCTTGCTCTGCTACGCGTTGGGCAAGGCTCAGCGACTGCTCGCCGGGCTCGCTCCCGATATCGGGCCGATTCTCATCCATGGCGCCATGGCTGTCCTCAACGAAATCTATCGCGCCCAAGGCATCGCGCTGCCGCCGACTCGCCTCGTCACCGAAGTCTCCGACAAGGCAGACCTCACGCGTGCCATCGTGCTCGCGCCACCTTCCGCCGCGGGCTCCCCCTGGGCAAGACGGTTCGTCGACCCTTCGCTCGGCTTTGCGAGCGGCTGGATGCAGATTCGAGGCGCACGTCGTCAGCGGCGCGTCGAGCAGGGCTTTCCGCTCTGGGATCATGCCGATTGGCCGGGACTGCTCGAAGCCATCGCTGCAACCGGTGCTGAGCGCGTGCTGATCACGCATGGTCGAGGTGACGCGCTGGTCCGCTACCTGAACGAGCGAGGCGGGCAGGCGCGAATGTTGAATCTGGACTACGGCGAGGAAGATGCCGATGCCATGCCTTCCACCGCCCCCTCGATCCCGAATGCGCCATGAAGCGCTTCGCCGCGCTATACCGGGATTTGGATACCACGTCGGGCAATCTCGATCGCCTGGATGTACTGATGAACTATTTCCGTGCGGCGCTCCCCGAGGATGCCGCGTGGGCCGTCTACTTCCTGGCCGGCGGCAAACCGAGCCAACTCGTACCGACCAAAGTACTCGTGGCGGCCGCGCTGCAAGCGACCGATCTTCCGGAGTGGCTCTTTGCCGAAAGCTACGACGCCGTGGGCGATCTCGCGGAGACGATCGCCCTTTTGCTGCCGGAGGGCGACAACGCCGACGACGCCGGCCTCGCAATCTGGATGCAAGAGCGGTTGCTGCCTCTGCGAGGCTTGCCTCCGGAGCATCAGCAAGCCGCAATGCTGCGGATGTGGAGCGTTCTGGATCCCTGGGGACGCTTCACCTGCCTGAAGCTGGTGACGGGCGGCTTGCGCGTCGGCGTCGCGCGACCGCTCGTGACACGTGCACTCGCCGGCGTCGCCGAACTCGATCCCAAGACGATCGCCCAACGACTCGTCGGATACACCGACCGCAATCGCGTGCCGAGCGCCTCGACGTTCCTCGCCCTGATCGCGCCTGCGGGGGCAGCGGAAACCGAGCGCAACGCAGGAACGTCGTACCCGTTCTTCCTGGCGCATTCCCTGCAGACGAGCGTCGACGACTTGCCGGCCCTGCTCGGTGTCACATCGCAATGGCTGGTGGAATGGAAGTGGGACGGCATACGCGCCCAACTCGTGCGGCGCGATGGAGACGTCTGGCTATGGTCGCGCGGCGAGGACCTCGTGACGGAACGCTTCCCGGAAATCGTCGCATCCGCGCGAGCCCTTCCCGAAGGCACGGTCATCGATGGCGAAATTCTGGTTTGGATCGGCGAGCAGGTCGCCCCGTTTGCCCTGCTGCAGAAGCGGATCGGCCGCAAAGCGCTCGGCGCGAAGATACTCTCCGAAGCGCCAGTGATCCTGATGGCATACGATCTGCTGGAATTCGACGGCATCGATCTGCGGGAAAGTCCGCTGCTGCAGCGACGCGCAACACTGGAAGCCGTGCTCGACGCCGGGGCGTTGCCTTCCATCCGTCTATCCCCGGTGATACGCGCTGAAGACTGGTCTGCTTTTGCACGTCAACGCGAGCACTCCCGGACTCTCGGCGTCGAAGGCATGCTCGTCAAGGCCGCGGATTCGCGCTACGGCAGAGGCCGCACCAAGGCAAGCGGCGTGTGGTGGAAGTGGAAGATCGATCCCTACGTGATCGACGCAATCCTGATCTACGCGCAACCGGGTCATGGCAAGCGCGCGAGCCTTTACACGGATTACACCTTCGCCGTCTGGGACCACGGCGACAACACTGACACGTCACGCTCGCTGGTTCCGTTCGCCAAGGCCTACTCCGGACTCACCGATGCGGAAATCCGAGAAGTCGATGCCTTCGTCCGTAGCCACACGATCGAGAAATTCGGCCCGGTACGACGCATTGAACCTCGGCTCGTGTTCGAACTGGGGTTCGAAGGCATTGCCGCCAGCCCCCGCCACAAGAGCGGCGTCGCCGTGCGGTTTCCGCGCATCCTGCGCTGGCGCAAAGACAAGCCGTCCGGGGAAGCCGATTCGCTGGTGAGCTTACGGGCCCTCCTGCCTCGGGTAGGTTAGCGACGATAGCGACGCAGGCTCGGGGTGGGCGTGACCTGCCGCGCAACACGTGCCCGGGCGGGCATCGCCCGTTACGGGCATCCGTCGTGCGCGCGTCGGGTCATCATGAGAACCCAAGCCATGATGAGCACCTGCCGCGAACGCTTGCTCGTGCGGCTGCCGAGACACCCGACGGTTGCGGGCTGGTTCTGGATCGGGTACTTCGCAGCACTCGGCTGGCTGATCTTCCGCTGACTCGGCCGACGGCGCGCCGTCGGAAGCAACCCGGCCTGCTTCCCTGGCCGACGGCTACACGTGTAGCCGGATGGTGCACAATGCGCCTTCCGACAATCATCCGCATCAGGGAAGAACACCATGGCAAAGCTCGCCCTCTACAGTGCCGTCGGCGAAGAGATCACGCACTTCGATGTCGACGTCGACGCCGCCACCCTCACGGCGCGCGGTACGATCAAGGTGCCCGCGAATGTCCAGTACGCGTGGTTCCATCCGTCGCGTGCGCAGCTCTACGTCGCGAGCAGCGACCGGGGATCCGCGCACGACAGGAACCCGGCATCGAGCAACGCGCTAACCGCGTTGAGCGTCGATGCGCACACGGGCGCGCTATCGCAGCATGGCCCCGATGCACCCCTGCCGCATCGCGCAGTGCACATCTGCCTCGACAGCAACGGACGCTACGTGCTGAGCGCGCACAACGTCCCGAAGCCCGGCATCACCGTAAACCGCATCAACGCCGACGGCACCCTCGGTGAAGGCGTCCACCAACCCCACGCGCTCGACTACGGCATCTATCCCCATCAGGTGCGCGTGATGCCGTCCGACGGGGCCGCCATCCTGGTCGACCGCGGCAACGATGCCGAACACGGCCGACCGGAGGATCCCGGCGCCTTGCGCATCTATCGCATGAGCGATGACGGCGTCTTTTCCGATCCCGACGTGATCGCCCCGAATGGCGGCTACGGATACGGGCCGCGCCACATGGACTTTCATCCGACGCAGCCCTGGGCCTACGTCTCGCTCGAACGCCAGAGCCAGCTCTACGTCTATCGGTGCGGCGAGCGCGGTATGGAGCACGAACCCGCCTACACGCGCGATCTTCTCGCCGATCGTGCTCACGAGAAGCCGCGCCAGTTGGCCGGTACGGTGCATGTGCATCCGAACGGCCGTTTCGTGTACGTGATCAACCGCAACAACGGCACCGTCGACTTCCGTGGGCAACCCGTGTTCAACGGCGGCGAGAACCACGTCGTGGTGTTTGCGATCGATCCGAAGACCGGCGAACCCGCCTTGCTCCAACATGCCGATACGCACTCGTACCACGTGCGTACTTTCGCGCTCGATCCCAGCGGGCGCCTGCTCGTCACGGCAAGCATCACGCCGCTCGCGGTTCGTCGGGGAGATGCTGTGGAAACCGTACCGGCCGCGCTCTGCGTATTCCGCGTCGGCGCCGACGGCCGCCTCACTTTCGCGCGCAAGTACGACGTGCCGACCCACGGCAAGGTGCACTACTGGATGAACATGCTCGAACTGCCTTGACCTGCCCCCCGAAAACGGTACCCGGCATGTTCCGGGCATAGTTGTTTCGACTCAGGGTGCAAGCAAGGCCAGGATCTCGCCACCGACATCGGTTGCATCCTCGATCTTCCAGAGCCGCTGCAGGATCTCGTCGCAGCGTCTGCCCGCGGGATGTCCGGCCAGCATGTCGCGAAACTTGCGCTCGACATCGGCATCGCTCATCGGGCTGCGTGCATGGCCGATGGGGTACCGGAGTTCGGCCGTCTCTACCCGACCGGACTTGCATCTGATCGTAACGCGCCCCGGCGCCGCCTCCGGGTACGCCCGGGTGAAGTCGGGCGCTTCGGTAACTCGCGTCTTCTGCATGAGCGCGAGCACCGCCGGATCCGTGAAGCGGGCATGATTGAAGGAACCCGGGGTGACCGCACCATCCAGCAGGGCGATCGCAACCGTGTAAGGGAGACTATGATCGGCCGTCTCGTGCGTCGTGGGTGCCCAGCGTGAGGGATCATTGCCCATCATCTCGAACGCCGTTCGGTACGCTTGCACATGGATATCTTCGATCTCGTCGACAGCCACACGACCGCGCATCTGCATCGCTGCGAGGACCGCAGACTGGCCGTGATAGCACACCGGCAGGCTCTTGATATGCGTATCGCGTATCATCGTGCCGAAGGTCGGCAGCGTCCATTGCGCCTGCGCGACGTTGTCGAACAAACCTGCATCGCCGTCGAACGGAGCCGTCGGTCCAGTGAACCCGTCGCGCGCCAGCATCGCCGCGAACACCGCGTTTCGAGCAGCGTTGGCCCCGGCACAGCCCTTCCAGCTCGACAGGTGTCCCTTGCGCGTCTGGTACATGGCCATGTTCGGTACGAGTGCCAGCGAGATCGCATGACTCATGACTTCCTGATCGAGTCCGAGGAGCCGCCCCACTCCCACCGCAGCCCCGACCACGCCGTACACCGGTTGATCCCAACCGGCGCCGTTCCAGTCCAGCGCATCGCACAGGCTGCAATAGACATCGTAGGCGAGTGCAATGGCAGCCAGCGTTGCCTTGCCCGAGCATTGCTGCGCGTCGGCAACGGCAAGAACCGCTGCGATGACATCGCTCGGATGCCCGCGCGACTTCCCGAGATAGGTATCGCTGATGTCGAGCAGACGCAGCATCACCCCGTTTGCAAACGCCGCTGATTCCGGTGTGGACAGGATGCTCGCGCCCCAGACACGGGCGGCCGGCGTACCGGTCGAACGGGCAGCGACGCTCCGCGCCATGATGGCCAGCGGCTCCGAGGCCGCGCCCAGGGCACAGCCGATCGTATCGATCAACCGCAGTTTGCAATCGTGCACGCTGGCTGCATCCAGGCGTGCGTAGTCGGCGTCGAGCGCATACGCCGCAACCCGTCGGGTGGTGTCATCCATGAGTGATCCTCTCCTGCACGCGGCACGAGCCGCGAAATTTACTGCACCTTGAGACCCGCGCTCTTCACGAGCGCGGCGTACTCCTTGATCTCGCTGCGTATGAACCGTCCGAATTCATCGGAGGATCCGCCAGTGGGTTCGAACCCCTGGGAAATCAGACGTTCTCTGGTCTCCGGACGCTGCAAGGCCCCATTGACCCGAGCATTGAGCGCATCGACGATCGTCCGCGGCGTGCCTGCCGGCGCGAGCATCCCATACCAGTTGCCGGCGACATAGTTCGCCAAGCCCGCCTCGGCCATCGTGGGCACTTGCGGTGCAGCCGGGGAGCGCGTCTTGCCCGTTACCGCGAGCGCCTTCGCGCGCCCGGTTCGCGCCTGGGTCCACGCGGAGTACACGCTGGTAAAGGTCAACTGGGTTTCGCCCGAAACGACGGCCGTCATCGACTGGCCGATCGATTTGTAAGGCACGCTCAGAAGCTTCACCTGAGCGGCGCGCATGAACAATTCTCCGGCGAGATGCGTGCCGGTACCCGCCCCGGTGTGCGAGAACGAAATCTGCCCCGGGTTTGCCTTCGCTGCGGCAATGAGTTCCTTCACCGATGACACCGAGGCCGGATGCGATATCAGCATGTAGGGCTGCGATGCCACATGGACGATCGGCGCGAAGTCGCGGACTGGATCGTAGGGCAGCTTGCGATAGAGGCTTACGCTCACTGCAATCGCAGCACTGGTGCTGAAGAGCAGCGTGTGACCGTCCGGGGATCCCTTGGCTGCGGTATCGCCGGCGAGTATGCCGCCGGCGCCCGGTCGGTTGTCGAAAACGAGCGGCTGCTTCCACCCTTCGCTCAAGCGTTCGCCGAGGATGCGGGCGAGGTTGTCCGTACTGCCTCCCGGCCCGGATGCAACGACCAGCCGCACCGGTCGCGAAGGATAGTCCTGTGCCAGCGCCGGTGCGGTCAGGAACGCGAACACCCCGCAGGACCACAACGACAGCGTAATGGCTCGATCGATTCCTCGACTGGAGCAGTGAGTAAAATTCAAATGATCCTCCTCGTAGGTTGGCTCCAACGTGCCGCAGTCGAAAATATAACCTCCCCTGCAGGACTGCAGGCCACATTCCGCTTAGTGGACTCGGCTCGAAGCGAAGCAGCGCATACGGTGCACGCCGCGCCCTATAATCGCAGCGATCTTCCTCCAACGACACCGCAACGCAACCGAAAGGCGAACGATGGCTTTCTGGACCGACGAGCAGATGCATTCCATCGACAAGATGCTCAACCCACGCTCGATCGCCGTCGTGGGCGCTTCGCCCAAGTCAGGCGGCTACGGAGGCCGACTCTTCGAAGCGTTGCTCAAGTCCCAGGACCGCGTGCGCTTGTATCCGGTCAACCCGAACTACGACGAGATCAAGGGGCTCAAGTCCTACAAGCGCGTCAGCGATCTGCCCGAAGCTCCCGATCTCGTGGGGGTCGTCGTTCCCTACAACGACGTGTTGGACGTCCTGCAGGAAAGCCACTCCCGGGGCGCGGGATCCGCCGTGGTGATATCGGCAGGCTTCGCCGAGCGCGGTGTCGAATCCCGACTCGAGTTGCAGAAGCAGATCGGCACCTTCGCCCGTGAATCAGGGCTGCGCATCGCGGGGCCGAACTGCCTGGGGCTCGCCAACGTGAAGAACGACATCTGGCCGACGGCATCCTCGCGCACGCTTGGCGGCCTGACCGGTCCGATCGGACTCGTGTGCCAGAGCGGTGCAACGGCGTTCGGCCCCTTCCTGCTCCGTGCCGTCGATGCCGGCATCGGGCTGTCCTACATCATCTCCACCGGCAACGAAACCGATCTCGATTTCTCGGACTTCGCACGCTTCCTCCTCGATGATCCGGACACGCGCGTCATCGCCGGCTTCGTCGAAGGCTTCAAGGATGTGCGCAAGTTCATCGCGCTCGCCGAGATGGCCGCGGAGCGCGGAAAACCGATCGTCATCATCAAGATCGGACGCTCGGAGTCCGGCGCCCGGGCAGCGCGCTCGCACACGGCTGCGTTGACGGGCGAGGACGCCCTTTACGATGCCGTCTTCAAGCAGTACGGTGTCGTTCGCGTTCAGGACTACGACGATCTTCTGGAAACCGCACAGATGCTCGCGCACTTGCGCAGGCCCGTGAAGCCCGGGATCTCGGTCGTATCGCACTCCGGCGGCATCAGTTCGCTCACGGCCGACATGTGTGGTCTCGCCGGGCTCGATCTGCCCCTGCTGAGCGACAAGGCACGCGATGGCATCAATGCGGTGGTGAAGGAATTCGGTTGGGCGGCGAACCCGGCGGACGTCACGGGGTTCTCTCGCAGCGAGCAGTTTCCCGACATCATGCGGCACATGATCGACGAGCCGGATGTGGGCACGCTCGTCGTGGCGAGTGCCGGCGCGGGCAATCAGATCGAACAGGTCGTCGAACTGCGCGACAGTCATCCCAAGAACGTCGCCTATTTCTGGACGGCAAGTCGAACCGACAAGGGGCCGCTCTCCAAGCTGAAGGCCGCGAAGATTCCGATTTTCTACACACCGGCCAAGCTGGCCGGCGGACTGCGCAGTCTGCTCGACTACCACGCACGCCGCGACGCGCGCATTGCAGCCGGCAAGACGCAGGTCGCAGCGCCGACAGCCGATCAGCAGCGGGTGATCGACAGGATCCAGGCGCTCGGTCGCTCCACGCTGTCCGAAAGCGAGAGCAAACAGGTGCTGGCTGCCTGGGGCATCGCCGGCACCCGCGAAGTCGTCGCCCAATCGGCGCAGGCAGCCGTCGAAGCAGCGCAAACGCTCGGATATCCCGTGGCGCTGAAGATCGACTCCCCGGACATCCTCCACAAAAGCGAAGCCGGTGTGGTCTGCCTAAATCTGAAGAATGCCGAAGAGGTCGAGCGGGCGTATGCCGAAGTGATGGCGAACGCAAAGCGGTACGCTCCAGATGCCGCGATCTCCGGTGCGCTCGTCCAGGAGATGATTGCCGGCGGTGTCGAGATGATCGTAGGTGTTTCCTACGATCCGCAGCTCGGCCCCATGATTCTGTTCGGCAGCGGGGGCATCATGGTGGAAGTGTTCAACGACGTGACCCACCGTCACTGCCCGATCAACCTCCGTGAAGCTCGCGAGATGATCGCCGAGGTCAAGGGATCAAGACTATTGGGGGGATTCCGCGGCAAGCCCGCGGCGGATGTCGATGCCCTCGCCGATACGCTGGTCAGCGTCTCCCACCTCGCCGTCCATCTCGAAGGCAAGCTCGCCGAACTCGACATCAACCCCGTGATGGTGCTGCCGGCCGGTCAGGGCATCAAGGCGGCCGACGCGTTGATGGTTCTGCAGAAGTAACAATCGAAAATTCGGTGCCAGGCACGTGCCTGGCACCGAATTTCCGGATTACGCAATTAGGCGGGGTGCGATGCGCGGGCGCACTGCTTCTGTGCATCGCGCCGCGCGCAAGCCTCGGCCATCGCGAGCACGACGATTGCCCATTCATCCACCGGCACATCGATCATCTTGCCGTCGAGCGGCACTGCGGCGGTACCCGCGGCCACGCCTGCCGCAAAAGCCGCCCGCACACGCCGGTTCCATTCGACCAGTTCGGCCGTTGGCGTGAACGCGCGATTCACGGGATCGACCCAACTCGCGTGGGGACACACGATCCCCTTCATGCCGAGATTCTTCGCCTTGCTCGCCGCTGCGTGAATCGCTGCGACGGTGTCCTCGCGCGGACGCGCGCTCTGCGGGTAGCTCATGCCGATCGGCGCGACGCCCGACGCAATGGCTTCGACGACGAGCCGCCCTCGGGCGTACTCGAACGGATCGAGATCGTCCCGAGGCTCGAAGCCGAGGTTCGCCGCGAGCCTGCCCTCGTTCAAGCCCATCTGTGAAATCCGCGAACTCGATTGCAGGATCGACCGGATATCCCACACGGCGCGCGCCGTCTCGATCTCGACGATGAAGACGAGCGAGCCCACCGATAACCCTCTGCGTCGCTCCAAAGCGGACACAGCGACTTCCGCTTCCTGAACTTCGGCGGCCGACTCGATCCGGGGCAGCACGATGCCAGCAAGCCCCGGCCATACGGACGCTTCGAGATCCGCATGCAGAAACGTCGTGTCCACCCGCAAGAAGACTTCTGCGGCGGCGCGCCCCGCTTCGCCGACAGCAGCTTCGACGTGTGTGCGTACCCGCGGCTTGTCCTTCGCCGGTACCGCATCGAGATCCAGCGTTATGGCATCCGCATCGCTGCGCCAGCAATCAGCGACGGCAGACGAGTCGGACAACGGCACGAGCAGATTCGATCGACGGACGAGAATGCTCGTGCTCATGATGATTTCTTCTCCGCCATCGCGGCTTGGGTGCGTGCCACCGCCTTCGCCTTCTCGCGATCCCGAGCAGCGCAGGCCGCCGCGAACTCGATGGTATCCCGCGCGTGATCGGCTTCGTAACGATCGATAATGCGACCCTCGACCTCCATCCACGCTTCGTTCGCCTCGCACACGCGCTCGTACTGCTCCAGCACCCAGTGGGCGTCGCGCACTTCCTCGTCGCTCGGGGTATAGCCCTTGTTGTGACCGTCCACGACGCCAGGGTTGAGGCCGCCAGAACCGAGTCGGAAACCACATTTGCGCGCTGCGGTCGCCTGACGCAACGCGCGATCCCCGTCGCTCACGCTCCCCGACGGATTCGGCACGAACGGTGCCCCCGCCACGCCGAGGCCCAACGCGCGTCCGGCGAGTTCGCATTCGCCCTTGATGTACATGAACTGATCGAAGTTCTGGAACATCTCGACGCCCAGATTGCACGACAGATCGTAGCCGCCGGTACTCGCCCGCATCTCCTTCACGCGCGGACTTGCCGATACGATCTCGTACACGCGAGAAACACCCACTGCGGTTTCCAGACTGGTATCGACCTCGACGTTGCCGGGCCGCATCCCGCGTTCACGCTCCAGACGGGTCATGATGGCATCGATGCGCCTGATCTCGGCAGGATCCTCTGCCTTGGGATAGCGCACCCTGCGTAGTCCCGGCCAGACGACCGCCTCCAGATCCGCCTCGACGTATTCGTGATTGATGCGCACGAAAGGTTCGGTACCGCCTTGCTCCACCTTGGGGATCGCCTCCTTCACGAGGCTGCGCGCGTAGTCCTTCAAGTGTCGGGGTACGGAATCTTCGAGATCGAGATACACGAAATCGCAGCCTCGTCGCCATGCGTTGTCGACGAAACGCGGCGTCACGACCGGCATGGTCAGGCCCGAACGGCGGACGGAATGCTTCTTCGCCATCACTGTGCTCCTCCGAACCCGCGATTCAAGCTGGCGACCTGATTGGGACGCATGCACAGCGAGCCCTTGAATCCCATCGCCTTGCCGCGACATGCCGCGGCATAGGTGTCGTCCGGGGTTGCGAGCAACCCTCGATCCGGCGCACGCCACCAGGCACCGAGCGGTGTCGCCCCGACCGCATTGGCCACGATCACGAGACGCTGCATGAGGTAAGGCATGAGATGGATCTCGCCCGATGGCTCCGGACGCAGATCCATCGCCACGTCGGCACGGGCGAGCGTCAATGCGCGCACGCGGCGGCTCGCGGTTGCGATCTCGTAAGCTGCATGAATGCCCTTCGCGGTCTCCAACGCAGCGACGATTTCGAGCGAGCCGGATACGATCCCGCGCTCGTGCTCGAGACGTCCGAGCAGACCGTCGATCTCCGCGATCTGTTCCACACTCTGGGTTCGCGACACGATCACGCCCTGCAACCCCGGCCAGACACATGCCTGCAGATCGGCGTATGCAAGGACCGGATCGATGAGTACGGAACACGCCAACTTCGCCTCGCGGGCACGTCGCACCGCTGCCTGCGCAGCGGCTCGTGCGCCCGGCTTGTCGCGCTCGGTCACGAGTTCGACAAGGTCGAATACGACGACGTCCGGTCCCGCAGCGAGTGCTGCGTCGACGAGTGACGGACGAGAAAGCGGCGCCAGCAGCCAGGACCGCCGCAGGGATGGAATCATGGAAATACTCCGATGACGGCACCGCACTCAAGGTCGGCGCCCGATCAAGACAGCTCTGGACTATACCGTAAGCCGAAGCCGAGACGAGGACGAGCACATCTTGGGTTTCCTTTTTGTACGATGCGCTTTACGATGTGTGTTGATCGCGCTCGACACTGCAGTGCCGAACCGACCCCATACATACCGGAGGAGAACACCCCATGACGCCCGCCCGTCGTTTCGCATTGACCGCCGTATCGTTCGCAGCTCTTGGAGCATTCGGTTCCGATGTACTCGCTCAGCGCGGCTTTCCCAGTCGGCCGATCGAAATGATCGTCCCGTTTTCTCCCGGCGGCGGCAGCGGCATCACCGGCGAGATGATGAAAAAGATCATCTCAGACGAAAATCTTTCGACGCAGCCCATCAACATTACCTACAAACCCGGCGCCTCCGGGCAGGTCGGCTGGACCTACCTCGCCACGAAGAAGGGCAACGCCCATCACATCGCGACGGCCACGCAGTCGTTCAGCTACGGCATGGTGCTCAAGCAGATGCAGGTTGGCCCGGAAGCCTTCACGCCGATCGCCCTCATGCTGTTCGATACGCAGTTGATGGCGGCACATCCGCAGCAGGGTCCGAAGACGATGAAGGATCTCATTTCGGCCTCGCAGGCCAAGCCCGGATCTGTGCGCGTGGGCGGCACCGGAGCGGCCGGGTCGGATGCCAACCTCGCAGTCATGATCGACATGGCCGCGAAAATCAAGCTCAACTACATTCCGTTCAAGAGCGGCGGCGACGTCAACGCCGCCATCCTCGGCGGACACCTGGAAGCCGCCCTCGGCAACCCCAACGAACTGGCGAGCTATGTCGAGTCCGGCAAGTTGATTCCGCTGGCAGTCTTCTCCGACAATCGTATCGGCGGCATGAAAGACGTACCGACGATGAAGGAACTCGGCTACAACGTGGTGTCGCGTTCGGCCCGGGGCGTCGTCGCACCGGCCGGCATCAGCAAGCAGGAAGAGCAGGCCCTCGTCGAGATGATGCGCAAGATCACCCAGTCGAAGCAATGGGCCGAGTACGCGCAGAAGAACATGATGACGGTGCAGTTCATCGGTGGCGCCGACTACACCAAGTATCTTGCGGAGGAACGCGCGAAACTCACCGAAACCCTCAAGGCACTCGGCAAACTCTGATTGCCATCGCCGAAGCGAGCAGAAAGCAATGATGGAAAAAGCGGAAACCGTCGGCGGCCTGTTGATCCTGGCCGTCGGCGTCGTGATTCTCGTCGCCGCCTCGCGGCTGCCATACATGGTCGAGAACGTGCCCGGCCCCGGCTTCCTGCCGCTATGGCTCTCGTTCGGCATCCTGATCTCGGGTGCCATCGTGACCTTCAACGCCGTCCGGGGGCGACTGCGCGCCGGCGAGCCGATCCCGTGGCCGAACGCCTCGGGATGGATGCAGGTCGCCGTGCTGATGCTCGCGCTCGGTTCGGGTTTTTTCTTCTTCGACGAACTTGGGTTCGTCGTCACGACGGCCCTGTTCATGGCGATCGTCATCTTCTCACTCGGAGTGCGCTCGCCGATCACCCTGATCGTCGCCCCCCTGGCGGCGGCAGGCATCCTGTACGCCGTCTTCGCCATGTGGCTGAGCGTACCGCTGCCCCAGGGTCCTTTCGCTTCATGACGATGAGGGTGGACACCCAGCAGTCCCCCGCAACCCAATGATTCACGTGCAAGCTCGGTCGATCGACGACTTCACGCCGTTTCCCTCGCCCTCGGGAGTCTGACAGCATGGATCTGCTCTCCAACCTGGCGCTCGGCTTCTCCGTTGCGTTCGCCCCCATCAACATGGTGTTCGTGACGATCGGCGTCATCCTGGGTACCCTGATCGGCGCCTTGCCGGGAATCGGCCCGGTCGCCGGGCTGTCGATCCTCATTCCGCTCGCGTTCGGCATGGATCCCATCGCGGCCATGATCCTCATGTGCGGCGTCTACTACGGGTGCATGTACGGCGGCACGATCACATCGGTGCTGCTCAACGTACCGGGCGAATCCTCATCGCTGATGACCTGTCTCGATGGCTATCAAATGGCACAACAGGGGCGCGCCGGCCCGGCGCTCACCATTGCCGCCATCGGGTCGTTCATCGCCGGCACCTTCAGTGTCGTCATGCTCACCCTGCTCGCGCCGCCGCTTGCTGAAGCCGCCCTGAGCTTCGGTCCGCCCGAGTACTTCGCGCTGATGCTGCTGGGCTTGTCGGCGATTACGGGGCTCACCGGCCGATCCCGCGCCAAAGGCTATGCGATGGCATTCATCGGGCTTGCGATGGCCACGATCGGACTCGATCCCATCGACGGCCACCCCCGATTTACCTTCGGTCATCTCGAGCTGATGGATGGGATCGGGTTCCTCCCGATTGCCGTAGGCATGTTCGGCCTGGGTACGGTGCTGGCGATGGTCGATTCGCCTACCGAGATCCAGATCATGAAGACGACGCTGCGCGAGATGCTGATCACGAAGCAGGACCTCAAGGACAGCACCATGCCCATCGTTCGCGGGAGCATCATCGGCTTCGCCGTGGGCGTGCTGCCCGGAGCCGGCGCGACCATCTCGACGTTCCTCGCTTACGCCCTCGAGAAGCGGCTGTCGAAAACCCCCGAGAAATTCGGCACCGGAATGATCGCCGGCGTCGCCGCACCAGAGGCCGCCAACAACGCATCTACCGGCGGGGCAATGATTCCCCTGCTCACGCTCGGCATCCCCGGATCGGGCACGACCGCCGTGCTGCTCGGGGTGCTGACGCTGTTCAGCCTGCAGCCCGGGCCCCTGCTCTTCACGAAGAACCCGGACTTCGTCTGGGGCCTGATCGCGTCGATGTACATCGGCAACGTCATGCTGCTGGTGCTGAACATCGCCTTCGTCCCGGCGTTCGTCGCCGTACTCAAGATACCCTACCGCGTACTCGCACCGCTGATCGCCATATTCTGCATGGTGGGCGTCTACAGCGTGAACAACAGCGTCCTCGACCTGTGGCTGATGTTCGCCTTCGGCATCGTCGGATATATCGCCAACAAGATGACCTATCCGCTCGCGCCGCTGGTGCTCGGACTGGTGCTTGGCGGCTATCTCGAAGTGTCGCTGCGCCAATCGCTGAAGATGGCCCAGGGCGACATGACCGTCTTCTTTACGCGCCCCCTATCGGCGACGATCATCGCCATCGCGGCGATCATCATCCTGTGGCCGCTGCTGAGCAAACTCTTCCTGCGTTCGGGCCATGGACGCAAACCGATACTGAGCGGAGAAGAGATCTGAAGCCACGCGCCTTGACGCCGGCATGTTGCCGGCGCTCGGGGTGCCGGACCGCCCGCGTTCGCCACCGCCTGCAGGACGGCTGCCTGGCGCAATCAACGTACGAGGTTCAGCGTTTCCGCCGCGTCGACCACCTCGGAGGCCACGTCGCGAAGCTTTCGACGCTGGGAACGCGCATGCCGTCGCAGCATTTCGAATGCATTGACGCGATCGAGGTGCGAGCGCTCGATCAGAATACCCGTAGCCAGACTGACTTCACGCGCGCCCGCCAGCTCGGCGGCCATGCTCGACTGCGCACGTCTCAGTTCTCCGATCTCATGCGCGCGGGCGAGTGCGGTTTCGATGGCGGGCACCACGCGCGACGGGTCGATCGGCTTGACCAGATAGCCGAGTGCCCCGTGCTGACCTGCTTCGCGCACGAGATCCGCATCGCCGTATGCACTCAGGAACATGCTCGGAATACTCGTGCGTACGCGCAACTGCTCGGCAAGTTCCAAGCCTGACATCCCTTCCATTTTGACGTCCAGGAGGGCGAGATCGACATGCTGGGTCAATGCCAGCGTGAGCCCCTCCTCCCCCGATTCGGCCTCGATCACCTGATAACCATGTTCCCTGAGGCCCGCGGCGATCGTGACCCGAACGAGACGGTCGTCGTCCACGACAAGTATCGTCGGCTTGCGTTGCGGAAGTGGATCCTTGGTCGCCATGATTTTCATTCTCCCTGTTCGACATGGCGGAAAGCATCCACCACGTCATGAGTTCAAGCGGCTGCGATATACGGCTTCGGTTCGACGACGGGCTGCGCGAGCGTGAGGGTCGCACAAACGTCTTCGCCCTGCGTTTCCAATGCGAGCGCCGCACCGCGCGGGGGCATCAGTGCCCGGATCAAACCGAGCCCCAGGCCGTCCGACAGACGCGCATTGTCGGCATGAGCGACCGGCATCTCGCCACGGTTGGATATGGCGACCGACACGTTGCCTTGGCCTTCCACGCCGATACGCACACGCACTCGGCGCTGCGTATCGCTCGAGTGCTTGATGGCGTTCCAGATCAGCTCGTTGAGTATGAGCGCGACGGGGACTGCTTCCCGCTCCTTCAACTGATAGTCCAGGGGGCTACCCAGCATGGCGATGTCGATCTGCGCCAGGCCTAAGCCACGCACGTTCTCCGCGATGGCCTGCACCAGCTCGCCGAGCAGAACCACGCTGCCCGTTCGCCGACCTTGCAGCCCGTGGACCGTCGCCACGGATTGGATACGCGTGCCGAGTGTGCGCAATAGCGTTCGTGTCTGTTCATCGGTGCACTTGTGCGCTTCGAGCAAACCGAGCACGCCCTGCAGGTTGTTCTTGATGCGATGGTGCACCTCCATCACGAGGGCATCCCGCTGACGCACGGCAACGCGCAGCCGCTGTTCGCTTGCCTGCTTGCGATCGGTGATGTCCTCGGCCATGCCTGCCGACAACAAGCTGTCATGGGCATCGTACCAGGGGACGGATCGAACATGCATCCATCGATAACTGCCGCTCGTATGGCGCATGCGAATCTCGCACATCGCCGGCGCGCCACGCAGCTGGTCGGCGATGAAGGCTCGGGCCGCCCCAAGATCCTCGGTATGGACGAGCTCCTGCCAGCGACGCGGTTCCTGATAGAGCATCGACGCGTCCACGCCCAGCGTGCGCTGAAAGCCCGGACTGAGGTAGTGGATCGCATCGAGTTCGGGGGATGCAATCCAGAAGATGTCGTTCATGTTCTCGACGAGTACCCGGAAGCGCTGTTCCGATTCGCGCAACGCGAACTCCGACGCTTTGCGGGCACTCACGTCCTGGACGATTCCGGAGACGATCGTCTCGCTTCCCACCTCCGATTTTCGAGTGATTCCTCCGCGCACCTGGACCCAAAGCTGGCGTCCGTCGCCGCCGCACACGCGGTACTCCTCGCAGTAGTCCCCCTGCTCGCGCAGGCAGCGCCGCATTGCCGTTTCGACCTGACCCCGGTCTTCCGGATGGATGTGTTCCAGCCACTGTTCGCGCGTCACGATTGCGTGGCCATCCGTGTACCCGAGCAAGGTCGACAGCCCTTCGGTATGGATCAGGCGGCCCGATTCCACGTGCCATTCCCACACGGCCATGGCGGAGTGATCGAGCGCGCGCTGCAACCGGTCGTGGCTTCCCTGGAGCTGGCGTTCCAGTTCCTTGCGTATCGTGATGTCGCGTGCCGAGCCAGCCACCCCGCTGAGCGTTCCGCCGGCGACAATGGGTGCCGAAGCCGTTTCCAACCACCGCTCCTCGCCTTTCGAACCCAGCCTCACCTCGCAGCGCCCCCCCGCACAAGGCTCGCCGCGTGAACACGGGCAATCCGCGGAACCCGAGACGCCTTCACAGCGGAAGAGATCGTTCCTCGCCTTGCCGACGATCGCTGCGGCGTCGATACCGAACACCTCTTCGAACGCCGGATTGACCGCAACGAAGCGTCCGCAGGCGTCCTTGAGCCAGACCGGGTCGGTAATGCTGTCGAGGATCGCCCGCTGCTTCGACTGCGCGAAGTCGAGGGCACGGTTCAGACGACGCTCGCGTGATCGAAGATACCCGAGAAGAATGGCGACCAGAACGATGGCGACGGTTGCGATCCCACCCTGCACGTAAGCCGCTGCGCGCTCATGCATGCTCAGCGCCATGACCGTATCGCGCGAGCGACCGACGATCACGTGCAGAGGGAACGCTTCGACCTTCTGGTAGCTGTACAACCGGTGCACACCATCGACCACGGCCGGATGATCGATCGCACCGCGCTCGTTGCTGCGTACGGCAGCCATGACCGGTGCATTGCCGATGTTGTGACCGAACGTTGTACGCTGCTCGCTCAGTCGCGTTCGAATGATGCCGTCCGTGCCAACCAGCGAGATCACCCCGCGATCGCCGAGTTCGATGCGACGAAAGAGATCGACGAAGTAATACGGGTTGATGCCGATCGACAGGACGCCGCCGAACGTGCCATCGGGCTTGTCCAGTCGCCAGGTGACAGGCATCACCCAGCGGGGAACGACGCTCCCGAAGAGGGGCGCAGCGATATTGGCGCGATCGAGCTTGCCCTCCCGGTGCAGCTTGAAGTAATCGCGCTCGGCAAACGATACAGGCCGTATGCCGTCGCTCGCAGTCACCGGCGAACCATGTTCGTCGACAATGATGAGTGCATACACCAGCTTCCGATCGAGACCGACTTCACGAACGAACTCATCGGCATTGAACCCGGCGCCAAGCTCCCGGTAGCGCGCCTGGGCAAGATGCGCGATTTGGTCGAGTTCCACCAGCGTGCGCGTCGTATGCTGAGCGACGACGGCGGCGATGTTGGCGCTTTCCTGCTGCGCGGCCGCCAGCGTCAGCTCATCCCGCTTCGACGCAGCGAGTTCGATCTGCGTCCAGATCCAGCCGATCAGGAGCCCGACGGCCACGACGGACAGCAGCGTATGATTGAAGAGAGACAACGACTTTGCACGCCGCGATGCATGCAGCCACAGCCTCCCAACAATTGCGTCGAACTTCTTCACGGTCGTCTCTCTTTCCGCTCGGACGGTCCATTCGAATCGACACTCGGCGATCTCTCGTCGCAAGTCGCCGCAGTACGCAACCCGGCGATACGGATGGAAAGTGTCCTTGCGCCGGACATTACCATAATCCGCTTGCGGTCTAATCAGGATTTCGCGGCTTATGACACGCTTAATCCCCCCGCTCGAGAGTGACCTGCAACGGGAAGTCGAGCCGCATAAGTGCCGGGAAGCCGCGCGGCTTTTATTTCTCCAACGCTTCGTGGATCGGTACGTGCCATGGCACGATCGCACGCTGGAGTGAAGATCCCGGCGATGTCCGATCGATGCGGAGCCGGGGCGCTCTCAGCAGCCCGTCGGGCTTGATTCAGTGCGCGGCATTGTCGACGCCTCGCCTGCAAGCACGCTCAGGCGAACGATGAATCGGCTCCCGCATCCCAGACCTTCGCTTTGCGCGAATAGGGTGCCGCCGTGCAGAGTCACGAGACTGCGCGAGAGCGAGAGTCCGATACCCAAGCCATTTAACGCATGGTCGGTACTGCCGGGGGCTTGTGCAAACATGTCGAACACGCGTTCCAGCATATCCGGGGCGATGCCGACGCCGTTGTCGGCCACTTCGACGATCGCAGTGCCGCCGTCGACACGCACCGAGAAGCGAACGCTGCCCGGTGCAGGCGTATACCGGGCTGCATTGTTTAGCAGGTTGGAGAACACCTGCGCCAAACGCACCTGATCGCCCCAGACCGGCACGCCTTGCTCCGGCATGTCGAGATCGAGCTGGTGTCGGGCCGATTCGATGATAGGCGCGCACGCTTCGAGCGCGGCCCGCATGGCTTCGCAGAGGTCGATGCGAGCCGAGTCGAGTTGCAGTTTGCCATGGGTGATGCGCGATACATCCAGGAGATCGTCGACCAGACGAACCAGCGTATCGACCTGCCGCTCCATGATGAGCCGCAGCCGGGCGCCGAGCGCTGGATCCGACTGCATTCTGAGCAGTTGGAGACTGTTGCGCAGCGGTGCCAGCGGATTTCGCAACTCGTGGGCGAGCACTGCGAGAAACTCGTCCTTGCGCCGGTCGGCTTCGAGAAGTGCAGCTTCCGCTGCGCGCTGATCGGTGATGTCGGTGTTGGTGCCGAACCAGCGCAGGATGCGCCCTTCGGCGTCTCGAATCGGCGAGGCGCGAGTAAGAAACCAGCGATAGTGCCCATCGACGCCCCGAAGCGGGAAGGTGCTCTCCCAGTCCTCGCCGAACGCCAACGCGTGCCGCCATTGCGCAGTGACCTGCTCGATGTGATCGGGATGATGTACCGAGGTCCATCCCCATCCGCGCATCTGGTCCAGCGTGGTACCGGTGTATTCGTACCAGCGCCGGTTGTACCAGAAGATCTCGCCGCCCGCATCGGCCATCCATGCGAACTGACTGATGTTGTCCGCGAGTGCGCGAAAACGCTGCTCGCTCTCGTGGAGCGCTTCGAGTGCCTTTCGTTGTGCATGCATGTCGATGACCGAACCGACGAAGCCAGCGAAGTTGCCGGCCGTATCGAAGCGAGGCCGGCCCTGGTCGATGACCCAGCGATAGACCCCGTCGGCACGACGTACCCGATGATCGATCGAGAATGCCTCGCGCCGCGCATCCGCCCGCACCAGCGCGACGCGAGACGACTCGCGGTCATCCGGATGCACTGCATCGAGCCATCCGTACCCGAGTCCCTCGCCTTCGGTCTGGCCGGTGTATTCGTACCATCGCGTCGAGAGGAAGGAACAGCGGCCGCCCGGCTCGGTGATCCAGAGCATGGCCGGCGCGGCATTGGCCGTCGCGCGAAAATGCGCTTCGCTGTCGCGCAGTCGAACCTCGGCGATCTTGCGTTCCGTCATGTCCTGGACGGTGCCTACGAGCCTGACCGCCGTCCCGTTGACGAATACCGCCTGGCCGTGCGCTGCGAGCCACCGGACGACGCCGGCGCGAGCGTCGATCACGCGGTACTCCACGGCATAGTGTCCGCCGACCTGTGGATCAAGCACGGCAGCGACGGCGGCATGCGTCGCTTGGCGATCATCGGGATGGACCCCACCGAGAAACGTATCGAAGTCTACGCGCACCGTGGGATCGAGCCCCCAGAGCTCGTACATCCGATCGTCCCATTCGATCACCCCGCTCAGGACATCGTAATCGAAGATACCGAGACCGCCGGCACGTTTGGCGAGCTGCAGTCGCTCCGCCGTGCGGGCGAGCGCATCCTCGACCGCCTTGCGCTCGGTGATGTCGAAGTTCAATCCCATGAGCCGACTCGGGTGCCCCTGTGCGTCGAGCTCGACGCGACCGCGGGACAACAGCCAGCGATAGGTGCCGTCGCGGCGCCGGAGCCGATACTCGACGCGATAGTCGGGCGTGCGCCCGGCCAGTGCGTCGAGAACGGCACCGCGCACGCGCGACGCATCGTCGACATGCAATTGTGCATAGAACTCGCCCGTCGTGGGTGGGCCGTTGGCGGGATCGCGCTCGAAGAGCGCGTAGCTCTCTGGCGACCAGGCCAGTAGATCATCCTGGGCGTTGCGCTCCCATACGCCCGCCCCTGCTGCGAGCAGCGCGAAATTCAGACGCTCCTCGTTCTCCACGAGTCGCGCCTGGGAGCGCACACGCTCGGTGATGTCTTGCACCGTACCCAACATGAGCACGGGTGTCGCGTCCCCGTTCCGGTACGCTCGTCCACTCACGGCCACCCAGCGCAGCTCGCCGCTAGGGCGGACGATGCGAAGCTCTGCCCGGTACGGCGTCCGGGCGGCCATGGCCGCCCCGAGGCCATCGAGCACACCCGTTCGATCCTCGGCATGGACGAGTCGTACGAACGACTCGATGTCATTGTCGAAATCGGCCGGGTCGACGCCATGGATGACATGCGTCTCGGGCGACCAGACGAGCCTGCCCGTGCCCGAGTCCCATTCCCACAGGCCCGTGCCGGAGGCCTCGAGTGTGAGGCGCAATTTCGCTTCGCTCGTTCTGAGCGCAGCCTCGTACTGCTGGCGCTCGGAGAGATCGTAGAAATGGCACACGACGCCGGGCCGACCATCGGGCAGTTCGATGCGCTCGATCCGCCAGTCATAGGCTTCGACGACGCTCAGATCGTTGCGCCGCTCGACCGTGCTCGGCGCGAGATAGGGCTCGCCCGTCGCCAGCGTGTGCCGGAATCGAGCGATGGCCGCCGAGGCGAAAGGCTCGGTCCAGATGATGCGCAGCACTTCCGCGAAGTCCCGACCGAGGACGGGCTGCACGGTCTCGAACACCTTCTGTGCGCCCCTGCTCACCCGAACCAGACGAAAGTCGGCATCGACGACGTAGAGGCCGAAGGGGTTCCCATCGATCAGCCGATAGAAGGTCTCGGTGCTGCGTTGACGGTCGGTGACGTCGCGCCACACGACGACGATGCCGTCCCCATGTCGAGACGCACGGATCTCGTACCAACGCACCATGGAATCGCGGCGGTCGTCATCGACGGGAGCCGCCTCGACGCGATGCATCGGCTGATCGGTCGCCACAACGTCGCAGTAGGCGTCGAACAGCATGCCGTCGGCACTAGGTTGAAGCGATATCGGCACGCCCGTTGCGGAATTGCTTTCCTGCGCATCCAAACCGACGCCCCGAGCACCTGCTTCCAAGGGCACCGGACGAAAATCGACGATGCCGCCACTCCCATTTCGAACACAGGCAAACACACCAAAGCGGTCGACCAGCAGGCTGAGTGCCGCACGCAACGCAGCGGCACCCGGCGCGGGCTCGATCCTTGGGACGGGCGGCACGCCGGCCAAGGCGTCGTGTTCCATCGGATCCTTCCCTCCCTCACGCGCGCATCGACGGCCCTGCGGCCCGCCGCGAATCGTTCACGGCGAGATAATCGGCACACCGCAGCACTGCGTCCCGTCCGATACCATGCGCAGATCTTACCCGCTTAGGTCGCTCCGTTCTCCACACGCGCAGATGCCACGGTGTCCCATACGGCAAGAAACATCGCCGCGACGAGCGGACCGATCACGAATCCGTTCAGTCCGAAGAGCGCCATGCCGCCCAGCGTCGTCACGAGGATCACGTAGTCGGGCATCTTCGTATCCTTTCCGACGAGCAGCGGGCGCAGGATGTTGTCGGCAAGGCCGATCACGATGGTGCCGTACGCGATCAAACCGATTCCATGCCACATCGAACCGCTGAAGAGCAGATAGAGCGCGACCGGCAGCCACACGATGGCGCAGCCGACGGCCGGCAAGAGCGAAAGCAGAGTCATGAGCACCGCCCACAGGAAGACCGGCTGGATGCCAAGCACCCAGAAGGCCAGACCGCCGAGCGCCCCCTGGATCACTGCGACCACCACGTTGCCCTTGACCGTCGCGCGCACGACCTTGATGAAGCGAGACGTCAGACGATCACGCAGTCCCGGCTCCAGCGGTATGGCATCGCGTATGCGTGCGGCGAGCAGCCTGCCGTCGCGCAGGAGGAAGAACAGGATGTAGAGCATGACGAACGCACCGATGACGAAGTCGAACGTGTTTTGGCCGAGATTGAGCGCCTGAGTGGCGACGACCTGCGCGCCCTTCGAGAAACCCGCTGACAGCCGCTGCTGCAATCCTTCCAGGTCTGCCAACCCCATCTCTTGAAGCCGGGTGGCAGCCCACGCAGGCACGAGGTCGAACACCCGCGCGAAAAGGCGAGCGGGATCCATGTCGCCGGACTGCATACTTTGAACCAGTACGGCGGCTTCCTGCAGTACCATGGCGCCGACTACGGCCGATGGCAGGAGCACCATGAATACGACGAGGATGACGGTGCATGTTGCGGCGAGCGAACGTCTGTCCTTGATCGAGCGCTGGATGCGCCGATTCACCGGCGAGAAGACGATGGCCAACACGGTCGCCCAAAACACCGCCACCCAGAACGGCCAGAGAATCGCAACGAAGGCGATCGACACCAGCACAACCAGGACGACGAAAGCCTTGTTGTCGGAAAGCTGAGGGTCTGAAGGTTCCATGGGGAATCGGCACCCTGCCGGATGCCGGAGCGGCGTGTACAGACGGGAGCCCTGCATTTCCGCAATCGTCGTGCCCGGGGGGCACCGGACGTGCTTTTCGCTGCTGTGAATCTGTGTGAGAGTAGCGTCGACTACACGTTACGGGAAACCATCATGCTCGACCACATCATCGAACCTCGCCGCCGGGATCTCGGCGGCTTCGAAGTCGCTCGCGTGCTGCCCCATCCTGCACGACGAATGGTCGGACCATTCGTGTTCTTCGACGTCATGGGGCCAGTGGATTTCCAGCCCGGCCTCGCGCGCTCGGTCGACGTTCGTCCTCATCCGCACATCGGTCTCGCGACGGTGACCTACCTTTTCGACGGCGAGATCATGCACCGGGATAGCGTCGGCAGCGAGCAACCCATACGCCCCGCCGAGGTGAACTGGATGGTCGCCGGTCGAGGCATCACGCACTCCGAGCGATTCGAACGCGCACGCATGCAGGGAGACCGCCTGCACGGCATACAGGCGTGGGTCGCGCTGCCGGTCGAACATGAGGAAGCGTTGCCCTCGTTTAGCCATCACCGCGGGGCCGACTTGCCCACCATGCAGGACAACGACCTCGCAGTGCATCTGATCGCAGGGGAACTGATGGGAATGAAAGCGGCCGCTTCGACGCACTCGCCCCTCTTCTATGCCCATGCCGAGCTTGCAGCGGGCGCCGCCCTCTCCCTTCCAGCCACGCTCGGAGAGCGTGCGGCGCATGTGGTCGCGGGCTCGGTGCTCATCGATGGCAACGCATACGGACCGGATCGCATGCTCGTGTTCCGCAATGGCACCGATGTCGTCGTTCGCGCCCATTCGCCTGCACGCCTCATGTTGCTAGGCGGAGAGAGCGTCGGGCCCCGTTATGTCGAATGGAACTTCGTTTCGTCGTCGCGCGAGCGCATCGAGCAGGCCAAGGCCGATTGGCGCGCGCAACGCATGAAATTGCCCGATCTCGATGCGGGCGAATTCATTCCGCTGCCGGGCGATCCGCCGCCGGCCGCCAATCCCATGTCCTGATGGCGCTACACTTGCGCGGCGAAAGTTCTCGCATCGAAACAGGAGTCGCCCATGTCACTCAGCCGCCAGTTCGCACACTTCGTCGCCGACCTCGATACGGCGGATCTTCCGCCGGAGGTCGTCGACCGCGCCCGCGGCGTCACGCTCCAGGCATTGACCTCCGCCCTCCTCGCCTACGAGATGCGGCCAACACGCACCGCACTCGCCATGATGGCAGAAGAGGAAGCAGGCGGTGCCGGCATGGCCACGGTGCTTGGCCACGGTACGCGGCTCACCAAAGCCGGCGCGGCGTTCGTGAATTCGGAGGCGATACTCGCGGGCGGCAAGTGGGATACGTTTCGCATGCTGACGCATCCCGGCGCGGCCATCGTGCCCGCGGCGCTCGCCGCAGCGGAAGCGACGCCTTGCAGCGGCGAGCGCTTCGTTGCCGCCATCGTCGCCGGCTACGAAGTCATGGAGCGCATGGCGGCCGAGTTCATTCCGACGACGATGGCGCGCGGCTTTCACGCCGGTCCGGTATTCGGCATCTTCGGCGCCGCCGTGGCCGCTGCAAAGATCGGGGCGCTCGATGCCGATCAGATCCATAGCGCAATCGCTCAGTGCGTCAATCTCGCCGCAGGCAATCTGGAAGGGATACGCAGCGGGGGCAAGTCGCTGCGCGAAGGCGGCGCCGTGCGCAATGCGCTGCTCGCGGTCGCGATGGCGAAGCACGGCACGCGCGGCGGCGAAACGACGCTCGAGGGCGACGCAGGCTTCTACTCTGCGTACACGGGCAACAATCAGGGCCTGCTGACGCACAGCTTCACCGAGCGGCGCAGGGTCGATCTCCCAGGCATTACGGCCGGGCTCGGCGAGCATTGGACATTTCTCGAAACGTTGTACCGAATCTATTCGACATCTGGATACAACATCGCGCATATCGACGTCACGGCACGTCTTTGCGAGGAACACGACATCCAGAGCCGCGACATCGATCGCATCGAAGCCGTGGTCAATCGCTTCGAAACGCAGTACCCGAGCCCCGCCTTTCCGCTGCCCAGTGTGGACGGCAAGCCGAAGGTCGGGAGCACCCAGTACTTCACGGCCTACGGTGCAGTGCTTCGCAGCTACCCGCTGTTGCGGGTATGGCCCCTGAGCGGCGACGAGCGCGATCCCGCTGAAGTTCTCGATCTCATGCAGCGCGTCACACTGATTCCCATGGCCGGACGCACGCTCTTCGGTCCGCGCATCACCATTTTCACCAAGGACGGCAAGAGCTACACGCGCGAAGGCACAGGACGCGAGTTCATCTTCGACTTCGAAACGCTCGTGCAACGCCTGAGCCCCGTGGCGTCCGGTCTGCCGATCGGCGAAAACCAGTACACGGAACTGATCGACGCCTGCCGTCATCTCGACGAACTCGAATCAATCGGCGAGGACCTGATCGGCCTCGCCGTCAGTCGCCGCTGACGCGCCCAACCCTGGGTTGGAACAAGGCCTGCAACCCAGGGTTGGCAGAAGAACGTCAGGAACCGCCGGCTTCGTGTCCGAGCCGCGTCAGCGCCAGCAACGGCGCAATCGTTTCCTGACGCTCCAGGACATCGACCAGTGCGATCAGACGATTGCGCGCCGAGGCAACGAGCAGCCCCGCCGTCAACTGCTCGAACTTTTCCACGGCCTGCGACCACCCGGGATCGGCCGCATCATCGGCCATGCTGCGTCGATATTCGACGACGACGCTGCGGCCATCGTCGAGCGTCGCGGTGAGACGGCAGCAGCGGGTCGCCGGCGCCACTCGATCGAACTCGTCCGGAAGTTCGATACTGCACTTGCGCATCAATGCCAGTACATCGGCATCGCGATAACGACCTGACGCCATCATCGCCGGCGTGATCGTGCCATCGAGCAGCGCCATCGCCACCGTGCACGGCAACGAATGGTCCGCGGTCTCGCGCGTCTGCGGCTGCCAAACTTCGGGGGAATCCATCCAGCGCGCGAACGCCTGCCGGATCGATTCGATCTTCAAGGCGACAATACGCTCGACGGGCACCTTGCGGCGCAACTGCTGCGCGGCGAACACCGGCACCTGACAATTGAAGCGAGTCGGGAACGACTTGATCATGCTTTGCTGAACGGCGAACGTGTGACCGTCGAACCGCTCGGGCAACGGCAGATCGAAAGTACACCCGGCCAGCGTCTGGTTCCAGAGCCCGTACTTCCCTTCGAAGATATCGTCCGGGCCGGTCATGCCTTCGCGTGCCAGATACGCCGCAAAAACTCCTGCGCGCGCACCTTGCGGCCCGGCCATCCCCTTCCACATGGACAGCGTGCCGGTTCGCGTCTGGTTGAGTGCGATATTGGGGGCGATGGCAAGAGCGATGGCATGAGCCATGCGCTGCGGGTCAAGGCCCATCACCACACCTGCGCCGAGCACCGCACCGAGGGCGACGATCGGCGTTTGATCCCAGCCCTCGTGGCTCAGGGGCACGACTTCCACGAAGCGCGCCTGAGCCTCGTAGCTCACGATCATGCCGTGCAGAAACTCGGCCCCGGTCTTGCCCTCGGCTTCCGCAGTGGCGAGTACCGCAGGCAGCGCATCGGCCGGATGACTCACTGCCTTCATCACGAAGCTGTCGCTCATGTCGAGCGAGCGGACCATCGCAGCGTTGACGAAAGCGGCCATCTCCGGCGTGGTCGCGGCGAGCGAACCGAATAGGCTCGCGCGCGGACCGGACGCCACTATCGGCGCAAGCCGGCGCGCGATGCGTACCGGTGGCATATCGTAGGCCGCGAGTCCCACCGCAACGCTGCTGAGAATGCGCGCCTTCGCAGCCCGCAGCGCCGTATCGGAGAGATCCGAGAATTTCAGCCTGCCGGCGAAACCGACGAGTCTGGACGTCGTGCGATCCATGCCGCTCCCTCAGGCCAGCAGCGTCATGAGATGCGCGACCTGCGCCGGCGTTGCTCGATCCAGATCGTCAAGCATGGTCAGCACGCGCTCGACCGCCGCACCTTCCAGGCGGATTCCCAGACAATCGCGCAGCTTGGCGCCGTGCTGATTCGGATCGATCGGTTCGCCCCATGATCCCGGCGGTCGATTGCACACCTGAGAGACCGTACTCCCGTCGTCCAACGTCACGTGGATCTCCACCCGCATGTTGCTCGTGTCGTTGGACGCATTGGGATCACGCACGACCTTGCACTTGCCGAGAAGCGAGACCACATCCGGAGCAAACCGTCGCTCGTCCGTGAACGACTTGATGCCGACTTTGCCATCGAGCAAGGCGATCGCGGTGGTGTACTGGAAGCTGAACTTGCCCTCCAGACCCGAGCGTGGCTGAGGCCTGTCGGCATCGTCGATGTCGGGCGTACAGATCGACACCTCGCGTATCCGCCGCGGATCGGTCACCCGGTCGCGCAGTCCGAGGGCAGCCGTGATCACGAAATGCGTAGGGTACTTGGACGGATAGAACTTGATCGCCATGCCCGGATCGACGCACCGAAAGGGCCGACCATAGGCGAGCATCGTGTCGTAGTCGAAATGCCTGGGAAAGAACGTCGCCACGTAGCCGCGCGGCGCATCGAAGATATCGGGATGCGCCACGAACCCGCGTTTCGCCAACCCTGCCGCATCGAGCCCCGCAGCCGCCGCGTTGCCGCAATGCGTGCACTTCACCATTGACCCGGTATTCGCCGAGAGCCCCGAGCATCGGGACGTGGCGATGCCCAGTGCATATGCGAGCTGATCGGCGTTCAGCCCCAACAAGTGGGCGCTCGCCACGGTCGACCCCATCACGCCCACGACACCCGGCGTGTGGAACGGCAACGAACCGCGCATGTGCATGCCCGCGGCGAGCACGCGCCCCTGCATCTCGAACCCCTTGGCGCAGGCCGCAACGATCTCGCGCCCGCTGCTGCCGAGCGCTTCGCCCAACGCGAATGCCGCCGGCACGGTCGGTGAGATGGCGTGCGTGGGCGGACTCGACATCGGTTCGAAATCGAGCACATGCATCGACGCGGCATTCACGAATGCAGCCTGCGAGGGCGATGTCTTGAAGCCGAACCGCCAAACGGTGCAGCGTTCTGTGCAATGCTGCTCGAGCGCGTGCTCGGCGATGAGGCGCGGTGCTTCCTCCGAGGATCCTGCAACCGCCACAGCCACGCCGTCTGCAATTAGCCGCTTGACCATCGCGATGGTCGCAGCGTCGAGATCGTCGGCACCGAAGCGGGTCACCCGCTGCGCGATCTCCAGCGTTCGGTCATTCGTCGTCGCCGCCTTCATTCGATCCCCCTGTCTATCCCAGCGCCGAGTGTCAGCTTACCCCGAAGGCTTCGGCGACACGATTCATGTACGCAAAGAACGCCGTCACATGAACGGTGGCGACGATCTGTGCCTCTGACCAGCCCGCCCCACGGACGCGATCGAGATCCTCCGCGGTCATCTCTCCGGGCGTTCGGCTGAGCTTCCACACGTAGTCGAGCAACACACGCTCCTCCCCCGAGATGTCGGCCGTGGTGTAGTCACGCAAGAGGGCATCGGCGAGGGCCTGGTCGCCCGTGGCGGCTGCGAGTTGGCGCGCGTGCGCAGGTCCGCCGAACCCGGAGCCGTTCGCCACGGACGCGACGGTCGCGATCATCTCGGCCAGACGACGGTCGATGGACAGGCACGCGTAATTGTTTTCCGGATAAAAGTAGGCAAAGCCCTCGACGGTGAGCGGCTCGCGTGCCATCACGGCGCGGATCTGCGGGATCGCGCCGCGCGTCTGCAGAATCCTGTCGTACGCACGCTTGAGGTCGCCGGTCGCAGCTTGCGGCGGTTCGCACTCGATCCATGGCTTCTTGCGGCTCATCGTCTCCTCCATCTAGCGTCCTGTGTCGGAAATTCGCGCCATAAAAGCGCCGAGAATCGACGCCATACTTTGTCGGAAATCCTCGCCAGGTGTCCAACTTAGGCGCGCTTTCCTTCGCGTCTGGCGCCGACTTCGACACTTTTACCACGCACGGGATCGATGGTAGCGACTCACACTTCTGCTACGAATCTCCGACAGGCTGCTAGGTGCGAACATTCTATAGCCCGAATCATCAACGTACCGGCCACACCCGCACCTGCACGCACGTGCGCGCCGCAGAGGGCAGCCAGCGCCGCCCATGTTACCCTCCGCTCCTTCGTCCGTCCCCGAAACGCGGCGCCGAACCATGGGTCGATGCCAGGATCGACCGACGCGCAGTGACGCCATCCTATTTTCACTTCGAGGATCACCATGACTCGTCCGCACACCGACTTCCCGATTTCCCGCCGGCGCGTGATCCCGGCGCTATGCGCGCTGGCAGCCTGCGTTGCAGCCATCCCTGCCCAGGCGCAAACCTATCCCTCGAAACCGCTGCGATTGATCGTCGCCTTCCCGCCCGGGGCGTCGAGCGATCTGGTCGGACGCATCATCGTCCAGAAGGCCGGCGAATTCCTCGGCCAGCAGATCATCGCCGATAACCGGCCCGGTGCCGGCGGCAACGTCGGTCTCGGGGCAACGGCAAAGATGCCTCCCGACGGCTATACCATGGCCATCGCGACAGCCAGCATCGCGGTCAGCCCCTCGCTGTACAAGAACCTGGGCTACGACCCGATCAAGGATCTGGCCCCGATCGCCCGCCTCACCGTGATTCCGAACATCATGCTCATCCACCCGTCGGTGCCGGCCAAGTCCTTGCGCGAGTTCATCGAACTGGCCAAGAAGAACCCGGGAAAGCTCAACTTCGGATCCGGCGGCCTCGGCACCACCAACCATCTGGCGAACGAGATGCTGATGCACCTGGAAAAGATCCGTATGGTGCACGTACCCTACAAGGGGGTGACGCAGGCTGCCGTCGCCATGACGAGCGGCGAAGTGGATACCGTGGTGATGCCTGTTTCGACCGCCCTGCCTTTGATCAAGTCGCAAAGGGTGCGTCCCGTCGCTGTGTTGACCGAAGAACGGGTGCCGGTGCTGCCCGATGTGCCCACCGGCATCGAGGCGGGCGTGAAGGGTTTCACCATGCCGCTCTGGTACGGAATGTTCGCCCCGGCCAACACGCCCGCGGAGTACGTCAATCGGATGAGCGCCGCATTGGTGAAAGCGCTGGAAACGCCCGAGGTGCGCGATCGGCTCAAGTCGATGAGTGTGGATCCCTGGCCGGGCGGCCCGAAGGAACTCGCCAAGCTGCTGCACGAAGACATCGAGCGCTACGGGGCCGTCGCACGCGCGGCCAACATTCCCAAGCAGTAGTGGCCCCGAATCTGCGACACGCCTCGCGTTCGAAAGCCCGGTGCAGCGGCAGCGCCGCACCCGGGGCATCCATCAATCGATTTGCTTGATGCCCGCCGCCTTGATGACGGTTGCGAACAGATCGATGTCGGCCTGGATCTCCCGGCCGAACTCCTCAGGCCCGGCATGTTCCGGGTCGGCCCCCATCGCCGTCAGCTTGTCGCGAACGGCAGGCTTCTGGAGCACCTTCGCGATATCGGCGGAGATCCGCTTAGAGAGTTCCAGGGATGTTCCCTTGGGCACGAGGAGCCCGTTCCATGACGTCACGTTGTACTTGGGCAGGCCGGCCTCGATGAACGTCGGCACTTGCGGCAGGGTGGGCATCCGCTTCTTGCCGGTCACTGCAAGTCCCTTGATCTTTCCCTGCGTAATGTAGTGGGAGACAGTGATCGGAGGCACCATGGTGAAGTGCACCTGGCCACCGAGGACCGCGATGGCGGCCGGACCGCTGCCGTTGTACGGGATATTCTTGAAATCCAGCCCCGTATAGAGCCGGAACATCGCCGAGCGAAGTTCCGCGAGACCGCTGCCACCCGATGCCCCGTGGTTCAAACCATCCTTGACGGTTTTGCCGTAAGCGATGAATTCCTTCAGCGTGTTTGCCGGTACAGAAGGATGCACGGCGAGGATCGTCTCGTTGTTGTACATCTTGGCGAGCGGCTGAAGGTTTTCCTTGAAGCGGTACGGAATGTTCTTGATGATGTGTTCATTGAGCGCGAACGTGGTGTTCGCGATGACCCAGGTGTAGCCGTCGGGCGTGGCGCGGACCGCCGCCTGCGTTCCGATGATGGTGTTTCCGCCCGGCCGATTGTCGACGATGACCGAATACCCCCACATCTCGGTGAGTTCTGCAGCAACGACTCGCGAAACGATGGTGCTGCTGCCGCCGGGGGCATACGGGGTGATCAGACGAACAGGGCGTACCGGAAAGCTCTCGGTCGCGGCCGCCTGAGCGGCAGCCGGCACGACGAGCAGGCTCGCGGCAACGGCAAACGACGATACGAAACGATGCATGGAGTATCTCCTCGACAGATGAATGGCATTGGGATGCGTGATCATGCATGCATTCCAGGCCGGCGCTATTCGTAGTTCCACCTACGCGAACTTTCGGGAACCACTAAACTGAAATTCTCACGCTTCCTGCGACCTTCGCACGATCGCGAAAGCGATGCAAGTGGCGCCGACCGACGCCCGGATGGCAGAATCCGCGCCATGTCGCCCTCCCCTGCCTTCGGTGCCCAATGAGACGCAGCGCCCTGTTCCTCATTCTCGCCTGCCTCATCTGCGGGCATGCCGGCGCGAGCGAACCGTTGAAGATCGGTTCGAAGCGTTTCACCGAGTCCTACGTTCTGGGAGAAGTTCTGCTACAGGCGGCAGGCCACGCCGTCCATCGACCGGGCCTGGGCAATACCGGCATTCTGCATGCCGCCCTGCTTTCCGGGGCGATCGACGTATATCCGGAATACACCGGCACCATCGTGCGCGAGATCCTCAAGCAGGAAGGCAATCCGTCCTTGCAGCAGATCGACGCGGCACTCGCAAGCCAGGACCTCTCCGTTTCGATCCCGCTCGGCTTCAACAATACCTATGCGGTCGGCGTGCCGCGCACGCTCGCAGAGAAGCTCGGACTGCGGGGAATCGGCGATCTTGCTGCCCACCCGACGCTTCGTTTCGGCGTCTCCCACGAGTTCCTTGGGCGCAAGGACGGATGGTCCGGGCTAGCACGCACCTACGGCCTGGAGCGCTTTCGACCGACGGGTCTCGATCATGGGCTTGCCTACGAGGCGCTCGCCTCCGGCCGCGTCGACGTGATCGACGTCTATTCCACCGATGCGAAGATCGCGCGCTACGACATACAAGTCCTCGTCGACGATCGCGGCTACTTTCCACGCTACGACGCTGTGCTGCTGCATCGACGCGATACCCCGCAGCGTTATGCCGAGCAGTGGGCAGGCGTAAGCAAGCTCCAGGGTCGTGTCGACGAAGCCTCGATGCTGAGGATGAACGCCGCTGCGGAGATCGACGGCCGCAGCTTCAAGGATGCGGCCCGTCTGCTCGACGCCGCAGCCACGGACGCTCAGCCGGCCACCACGTCTTTCCTGGGTGTGCTCTTCGACGAAAACTTCCTGCGCCTCACGATCCAGCATCTGGTGCTCGTGTTCGGCTCGGTCGCGGCGAGCATGGTGGTCGGTATCCCGCTGGGGGTTGCGGCCGCATCGTACCGACGCTTCGAGAAGACGATCTTCGCGATCGTCGGCGTGCTGCAGACGATTCCTTCACTTGCCCTCCTCGCTTTTCTCGTGGCGGCGATCGGGGCGATCGGCATTGTGCCGGCAGCCATCGCGCTGTTTCTCTACGGCCTGCTGCCCATCGTGCGCAACACGCATGCGGGGCTGATCGGAGTCGGCAAGGGCTTGCGCCAAGCCGCGGCGGCATTGGGGTTGTCGACTCGAGACCGCTTGCGCTATGTCGAACTTCCCGTTGCCGCGCCTGCAATTCTCGCCGGCGTCAAGATCTCGGCCGTGATCAATGTGGGCACCGCAACGATCGCCGCCTTCGTCGGTGCGGGCGGATACGGCGAGCGCATCGCGACCGGCCTTGCGCTCAACGACAGCACGATGCTGCTCGCGGGTGCCATTCCTGCCGCGGCACTCGCACTGCTCACCCAAAGCCTGCTCGATGTCGCCGAACGACGCCTGGCACCCTGGCAAAAGCTATCCGGACAAACGCGCGATGCGTGACCGCAGGGCTACCAGCAACAGCGCTCCGATCCCGAAGCCGGCGGCACCGATCAGCATGACCAGGGTGTAGCTGCCGAACAGATCGAACGCGAGCGCAGCCCCGAGGGCGCCGACGATGCGTCCGGACAGCGCCAGCGAATTCGACATAGCATTGATCGCACCGTAGTTCGCGCGCCCGAAGGTATCGGCGACCCACGCCGCCTGGAGCGGCAGCATGGCAAGCCCGATCCCCCACAACACGGCATAGACCCAGACGAGCATGACGCTCCCGCCCCCGGCGAACGCCAACGCCACGAGGGCCAGCCCCCCAGCAATGGCAAGCATGTTGAGCAGCCAGTTCTTGTCGTAGATGTCTCCGAGCCAGCCGACGGCGATGCGCGCAGGGATGTTGATGGACAATGCGAGACTGATCACCGCCGTCGCCACGGCCGGATGCACACCCTCCCCCACCATGTGCGGCATCTGATGCACCTGAGTGATCCCCATCCCCACGTAGCGCAGAAAGATCGCTGCCGTGAAGATCCAGAACGTCGAACTGCGCAACGCATCGTTCAGCGCGAAGTCGCGGGCGCTCGTTGCACGATGTCGCGGAAACGGCAGTTGCCGCAGCCAGTCCCAGCATCGCTGCTTGCCCGCGACCGGGCTTCCACCATCGAGCGCCCAACCATGATCTTCGGGCCGGTTACGCATGAAAGGGGCGACGAGAAGCGACATCGCGATCGCCGTTGCACCGAGCGCCATCGCGCTCGCCTGCCAGCCGGAGTGCTCGGCGATCACGCTCATCGCTGGAATCAGCAGCACTCCTGCGCCCCCGGAGCCGGTGTAGTAGACGCCCATCGCCAGCGAGCGCTTGACCTTGAACCACTTCGCGATCGCAGCCGCCCCCGCGGATGGACCGATCGCACCGTTGATTCCGGTGCCGACCAGAAACACGAGACAGGCAAGAAAAGTCCAGTAGTCGCTGCAGTGGGGGACGAGCATCCAGCCCAGCCCGCCGACGATGCCGCCGAAGAGCATCACGGGACGCGCGCCGTAGCGATCCTGCAGGCGGCCGAACCCCGGCGCGAGCAACAAGCCCCAGCTGAGCGACAGCGCCCACGCGATGGTGATGCTGGTGCGGCTCCAGCCGTGCGTCTGCGCGAGCGGATTCACGAATACGGTGTAGCCCCACGTGAATCCCGCCTGATTGAGCGTGTACATGAGCCACGCGCCGGCCACGATGGTCCAGCCGTAGAAGAAACGGGGCTGCGCAGGGCTCGGTACCATGATCCGTTGCGCGCTTGGGTACGCGCCTCTACCTCGGGCAGGAAAGGAACGGGCACGCCGCCGGTTCTCTGCCAGCAACGACCGTTACCTCACTGTACCATCACCGCCAGGCGCCCCGGCATTTCGAAACGTTGCATTTCGCGGTATCGTCGGACATCGAAGCACATCCCGATCAGGCACACCATCTCAGCAGAGGAGCGAGCATGACCGAAAAAGTAGCCATCAATACCATCGCCGAACTCAAAACCTGGGTCGGCAAGGAAGTCGCCGTGGGCCGCTGGATCACGGTCACGCAGGAGATGATCGACAAGTTCGCCGAAGCCTCCGGCGACTACCAATGGATCCACGTCGACGTCGAGCGCTGCAAGAAGGAGTCCCCCTTCAAGACGACGATCGCGCACGGCAATCTCACGTTTTGTCTGCTCTCGTCGATCGCGCGCAATGCAGACGTCGACCTGCCCCCCTCGAAGATGAGCGTGAACTACGGCAGCAACAAGATCCGCTACACGGGCATCGTACCGGTGGGTTCGAAGGTACGCGGGCGGTACAAGCTGCTCGACGTGAAGGACGTCGACGAGAAGACGTTGCTGGTGTCGTGGGGCGTTACCGGCGAAATCGAAGGCGGTACGAAGCCCGTGCTGATCGCGGAGACGCTCTCGCGTCGATCCGCGTAGTCGATCCGCCGTCACGGCGGGCATGGGAACGGCGCGATGCGCACCGTTCCCAATGGTTCAGTGCTGCTGTTCGAGGGATGCGAACGGGTAAGGCACTGCTTTTCCGTTCCTCATCGGCAGGACGATGACCGCAGAGCCCGGTGTGCTCTCGAGCCCCTTGTCGTTTCGGATGCCCGTCTCGCACTCGACCATCCCGAGCCCGTCCTTCTCGTAGGTCCTGGTCACGCGCCCCCATGCCGTCAGCGTTTCCCATTCGATATTCATGGCGCGGTACTGAAAGGCGATCCTGGCGACCCAGCCATCGAGGCCAGCCCATTCGTCGAGCATCTGGGCGAGTAGGTGCTGCTTCCACGACCCGTTGATCAGCAGGCCGGGGTTCTTGTCGTGCCCGGTGGTAAACGGGTAGTCGTAGTGGATGCGGTGCCAGTTCTCCGATGACGCCGACCAGCGCATGATGTGCGCCGGACTCATCGGCCCCTTCACCACGGGGGTAAGCTCATCCCCGACCTTGACGTCGTCGAAGTAGCGCTGCGTTGCATATCCCATCTCAGGTGACTCCGTGCGTGGTCGGGGTTAGCGAAAAATGGCAGTCTGACGTGCGCGCGCAACCAGGTCGCCCTCGTCATCCTGAAAGTCCGTCTCGGTAATGACGATGGCCATGGGCCCCTTACTGCCGATGCGCTCCCGGATGTCGTGGTATCGAACCTTCGTGCGCACGCGCTTTCCGGGCCGAAGGCGTTTGTAGAGATCGATCTCCGACCCCCCGTTGACCATGCGCACGAAGCCGTGCGGCACGCGCGGGAGGCTCTGTCTGTTGCCGCCGCCCCCGTAGGCATCCCAGTCACGATCGGTCTTGAGTCGGTCGAGCGGGTCGGGGGTGCCATGCGCACGCCGAAAGGCAAACGACGCATAGAGGGGCGGACAGACGACCTCCCGGTACTTCGTGGCGCGCGCGCAGGTCTCGTCGTAGTACAGGGGGTTGTCATCCATGATGGCGTGGACGAAGCGGCGAACCTCCGAGGGCGAGATGGGCTCGGAATAAGCGCTCCATTCGGTTTCCACCCCGATCAGGGCTTTGACTTCGTCGGTCAGAAACGATGTGTACGCGGCAGTCATGAAGTGCAGTCCCTTGTTGAACATGGCGGGCGCGAGGCGTCCGCAGCCATCCACTGTAGCAGGGTTGCATCGCATGCATCAATCGCGGCCCGACATGGAAGCGATCCAGCATCGGTTGGATATTGCGGCGCACCCAACGTCCATCAGGTTCCCGGGCTTTCGGATCCCCCTCTGGCCGCGATCATGTCGAAGCCGGAGCATCGTATGCCGGCGCAATGGAATCCTGAATGGCGATGGAATTACGCACAAGGCTTGAAATGCGCCATCGCTTGAGCTAGGTTCGTTGTTCGCTACGCACCCACTAAACTGTCTGATCGCAGTTCCCGCTGCAGCAGGCTCTGTGAGGCACGAGTACACGCAAACTGCTGGAGCATGTCGTTGGCCTTGGAAACCCGGTACGCAGCGCGCCGAGACTGGCCGGTCGAACGCCTCGTCGAGAGCGTTGCATCGCTGCTCACGGTTCGGCGGAGGCCGATGGCCCGCCAGCGCGTCACGTTCCTCGATACCTCCGATGGGCGTGTCGCCCGGGCCGGTGCCTGCCTGACGATGACCTCGGATCCCGGCGGAAACCGGATTCATTGGCAGCAGGGCAATCAGCGCATCGGTTGTGCGCCGGGCAACACGGTGCAGTTCGCATGGGATCTTCCACCGGGCGCGGCCCGGCAGCGTATCGAACCGATCATCGAAACACGCCGTTTGCTGCCGCTCGCGCAAGCCGAGCAGGACGGCGTCACCCTCGATGTGATGAATGAGACGCGCAAAACCATCGCCCGCCTCCACATCGTTGCCGGACGAGCCCGCGGGCCGGGACCGCGGTCGCCCTGGCGGCCATTGCCGCCGTTCCTGACGCTGAGCGCGCTGCGTGGCTATGACGAGCAGTGCGCCGTCCCGATCGCGATCATCGACAGTCGTCCGGGGGTCGAAAGAACCGACCTTGCATTGCAGGCGCACGTGTTGCGCACGATCGGGGCCACCGTGCCTCAAGACGCCACAGTGTATCGAGTCGATCTCGATCCCGCGGTGCGCGCTGACGTCGGATCGCTGAGAATGCTGCGCGAACTCCTGCGCATCGTTTCGGCAAACCATGCAGGTGTCGTCGACGGAATCGACAGCGAATTCCTGCACGATTTTCGCAGCGGTGTACGGCGCAGTCTCACGCTGATCGAGCAGATCGACGGTGCGCTTCCGCAAGCCGAGATCGATCTCCTGCAGACCGAGCTCTCCTGGCTAGTTCGCATTACCAGCCCGGCGCGCGATCTGGACGTGCTGCTCGGCGGGTTGCGCTCCGAGTCGAAGCCCCTCGACGAGATCCAGCAACGCCACATCGTCGCGGCGCTGGAGGAGGAGCGCGCCCGAATGCAGGCAGCGCTCGTCGTGGCACTGACGAGCGAGCGATATCGCCAGCTGATGGCTCGCTGGACGCAACTCCCGTCGGGCGAGGCCACTGCCGGACCAGGCGAGGGATGCAGCGCGCTGCCGCTCTCGACGATCATCGCTCAGCGCGGTGGGCGCCTCTATGAGCGCACGCTTTGCGCCATCGAGCGCGTGCGCAGCGATACGCCGGCAGACGAGTTGCGCCAGATCCACTGCAGCACGAACCGGCTTCGCAACCTGCTCGACGCAGCCGTCGGCTTGTACGAAACCGAAGCACTGGCAGTCGTCCTGCCCGCGCTGAGTCGGCTGCAGGCCGTATTGGGCGAATTCAACGATGCTTGCAACCAGGCCAGCTGGCTTCGCCAATACGCGGTGTCGTCCAATGCCGCGGGGCGCAACACCACCATGGCAAGCGAGATCGCCGTGGCACTCGCCGAGGCAGCCAGCCGCCGCGCGCATGCGCTGCGCAAACCCGCGAACCAGCAATTGTTGCGCTTCGGCGAGTCTGCGAATCGCGCTGCGTTCGAACGAATCTTTCACATCAAGCACCTAATCGAGATTGTGCAATGACGATCGTCGCGGTGTACAACATGAAAGGCGGCGTCGGCAAAACGACGTGCGCGGTCAACCTGGGTTACCTCTTCGCCGCGAGCGGACAGAAGACCTTGCTATGGGATCTCGACGCGCAAGCAGCCGCCACGTTCGCACTGCGCGTCAAACCCGAGGTCGCGCAGTTCGGCAAACCCGCGCTGCGCAATGCCCAGGTGTTCATGGAAGCCATCCGCGAGACCGATCATCTCAATCTCGACCTGCTGCCGGCCGACTTCTCGTATCGCAACCTGGATCGGTTCCTCGATCAGCTCGAAGATCCGAAGCGCGTGATGCGCCAGATGCTGACGCAGCTCGGTGAAGCGTATGGCCTGGTGCTGCTCGATTGCCCCGCTGGATTCTCGGCACTTAGCGAAGCGGTCATAGCGTGCGCCGATGTGCTGCTGGTACCGACCATTCCAAGCACCCTGTCGCTGCGCACACTACTGCGCCTGACTCAAACCCTGGATCACGATGCGCCCGCACTGCTGCCGTTCATCTCCATGGTGGACCGTCGCAAGGCCCTGCATCGCAGCCTCTCGCAATGGGCCGAGCGGCATCCGGAGCTGTTTCTCCACGAGCAGATTCCGTATGCCAGCAGTGTCGAGCAAGTGAGTGTGCGGCGCGCCCCGGTGCCTATCTACGATGCAAGCGACCCGGCAGCCAAGGCGTTCACGGGCCTGTGGCGGGAGGTTGACGCACATCTTTCACAACTGGCGAAAACAGGCGCGCCGCCGATGGCGACCCCGTCCGTTTACGCCAGGACGCTCGACGATCTCCTCAGCACGCTGATCACCGATGTACCTGTGCAGTCCAACGCCCGTACACAAAGTGCTGCGCGCAAGGACACGGCAAACGCAATGGATCAAGACGGGGCGCAAGTTGCGTTCGCGGTCGACAGCATCGATGATTTCCAGCGCTTGCAGCGAGCGCTGGACAAAGCCCACCCCAACCGAACCGCAAGTTATCTCACGCACACCTTCGATACTCACGAAGCAACGCTGCGCCTTGCAGGCTACCGCGTGCAGCTCATCGAGGAGCCGGAACGGTTTCTGATCGCGGTGGTGAAGGCCCGGGCCACCCAGAACGAAGAACTGATCTATCCCAGAGAGCAGCGCTCGGCGAAAATCGACGCCGCCTGGGCTGCCCAGATGCTCGCCGGGCAGCTTTCTCCGCTGACCGTGATCGAGCGGCGAATCCGCCATCCGCTTGCCGCGGAGCTGCGCACACTGACGGCCGATCGTCCACTCGCCCGAGTGGCGTCGGGCGAGCACAAGAGCCTGCGGCTCGGCCCCGTCGAATTTGCCGAAGGAGACGAATCCGCTTCGATCCACCTCGAATTCGACTGTGCCGAGGTCGCCGGTACCGAGCCCTCCTATTGCGTGATCGCGAGCGGTCTGGGCGACGAGACTCGAATCGCAGTCCGCCTGCTCGGTGCATGGCGCAAGCGTGCCGGTGTGCGCCGGCTGTTCGAGTTGCCCGTGTCGGCTCAATTCACGGGGCTGGATAACTCCGCGCAAATCACCAGTGACTCCGTCACGCCGGTGAACGAATGAGCCAGCGATCCCCGACGGGGTCGCACTAGCCGCCTGTCGGACCTGCTCTCGCCATAAAGGCGAACTCTCGCGGCGACACGCCCAGTGAGCGACGGAACATGACGGAGAACGCACTTGCGCTCTCGTAGCCGAGATCGATCGCCACGGTCGTCACTGTCGAGCCTTCAACCAGACGTCGCACCGCTTCCAGCAGCACGGCCTGCTTCTTCCAGCGCGCGAAGCTGATCCCCGTCTCCTGCAGGAAACGGCGATAGAGCGTCTTCTGGCTCATCGTCTCGTCGAGATCGCAGCAAAGGTCCGAGGCCGAACCAGACATGTGCCCCAAGAGCGATTCGCACAGATCCGCCAGATCCGGGCTTTCGGGAAAAGGCAGATCCAGCGCGCAGGGCTGCAGTCGGCGCATCTCGCTAAGCAGCAGAGGAATCACCAACGCCTGGACCATTGCATCGTCATCGTGCGTCGACACGCTGGCGGCGCGCACGATCAGCTCGCGCAAAAGCGGGCTGACTTCGAGAACCTGGCAATCGGCAGCCATGCCTGCCGCATTCGCGTCGTCGACATAGAGGCTATGCATGCGCACGACGCCGTACATCTGGATTTCGTGCACCGTTTGCGCGGGCACCCACAACGCACGGCTCGGCGGCACGATCCACGCGCGGCGCGCTGTTCGAACCCGCATCGTGCCCTCGAGGGCGAAGGCGAACTGTGAGCGTGCGTGCCAGTGCGGTTCGATCCGATGACCGCGCGGGTAGGTCGTGCGCAGCGTCAACACCGCACGTTGCGGATCTCCTCGGATACGCCGCTCCACCGCCGTAGCGGCACGGCGGTGTCTCGGCGATGTTCGTACCCTCGTGTCCATTTCTCGATAGTTTCACACAAAACGTCGAATGCCGACCGACGGATTTCGATTCACAATGGCCGCCATGGATTCCTCAGCCGACAACCTGGGCCGCCCCGACGGCCACCCGAAGGCCGTGTCCTTTTTGCTCAACGTGGGGCACGCGGTCGATCACATGTTTCTGCTCATCTTCGCGACGGCGGTGGCGTCCATTGCCAAGGACTTCGGCCACGCGACGTGGACAGAGCTCATGCCGTACACCGTGGGCGCCTTCGCGCTTTTCGGTCTCGGTGCACTGCCCTCGGGCCGCCTGGGCGACTTGTGGGGCCGTCGCGCCATGATGATCGTCTTCTTCGTGGGCATCGGGGCCGCCGCCGTGCTAGTATCGTTTACCCAGAACGCGTGGCAGCTCGCAGCGGCCCTCACTTTGATGGGGGCCTTTGCCTCCATCTATCATCCGGTCGGCATACCGATGCTGGTGCAGGGCGTACCGAACCCCGGGGCAGTGATCGGCGTGAACGGCCTCGCGGGCAATCTCGGAATCGCCGTCGCCGCGCTGGTGACCGGCTTCCTCGTGCAATGGGCCGGCTGGCGTTCTGCGTTCCTGATTCCGGGTCTCGTCGCAATCGCTCTCGGGCTCGTCTTCGCGGTCGCATGTCCGAAGGAATCCGAAGCTCCGTCCAAGCGCAAAGGCGGCAAGGCGAAAGTGACGCTCACGCCCCAGATGCTCATGCGTGCATTTGCGGTGATGACTGCGGCGGCCGCCACGAGCACCGTGATCTTCAACTTCACGACCAATGGCAACGCGCAGTTCCTCACCGAAAGCTTCCGCGGGCTCATCGATGATCCCGCGACGATCGGCATTCTGCTGGCCCTGATCTACACCGTCGCTTCGGTGGCCCAGGTCGTGGTCGGAAGATTGATCGACAGCATGCCCTTCAAACCTCTGCAGTTGTGGATGTCGGTGATCCAGGTCCCGCTGCTCGTGATTGCAGCCTATGCCCAGCAATGGTGGCTTTTCGCGGCGCTGCTCGCGGTGATGATCTTCGTGTTCGGGTCGATTCCGTTTACCGACGCGATGATCGTGCGCTACGTCGACGACAGGCTGCGCTCGCGGGTCGCCGGCATGCGACTCACGGTCGCGTTCGGCTTCAGTTCGATGGCCGTTTGGGTGCTCGGTCCGCTGGTCAAGACAATCGGCTTCTCGGCGTCGCTCTGGATACTTGCGGCCGTCGCCGCGATCAAGGCCGGAATCGTCTTGCTGCTTCCCGAGGAGCCCAGCGCAACAGCCCAACCGGAAGCCCAGACGTAGAGGCTGTCCCGAATTTCGGGGACACGGGTTTCGGTGGGGTCAGGTCCTGCAATCACTGGTCACCGTCTTGAGGCGGACTCGAACCTCCTGCCGCTCGAGTCGACTACCTGAGCGCTATTCCACTGAAACCGGATCCCCGATCCGTATCTCGCCGCCGCCGGCCGACAGCATGCCGACACCGAACGTCGGCTGACGCTGACCGAACTTCTGCACCAACAACTGCATGACCGGCAGATCTCTCTCGCCCGACCCGGGATTGGCATGGGTTGCCAGGCAACGCACCTTGGGCACGATCGTTTCGAACTCGACCGCGCCTATCCGCAGCGTGCGCCCGACCCAGGCCTGCTCTTCCCATGCGTCACAGCCATCGACGACGATGTTGTGTCGATACCGTCGCTCGTCGTGCCCGGCATCATCGAAGGCCGCGCCCGCCGATGCGACGCTCGCTCGGCTGTGCAGTGTGACCTGTCCGCACTCGTTGTCCTGATACCGGGGCGACACGCCGTCGCCGACCAGTTTGATCGGCAGACGCTGCGGTTCGTTGCGCAGGGGGTTCTCCGCCAGGGTCAGGACGTAGGACGCGAGCGCGGACGCCAGTCGCACGCGGCCTGGTTCGTCGAGCGCTTCGTCGGCCAGCACTTCTTCGCCGAGACGCAGGGTCAAACGGTGCGCCCGTTCGTCGAGCGCAACCTTCAGTTGCGCGAGCCCCGGCGTGTTGGCCAGCACGACACCGTGGTACTTGCGACACCACTCGGTATCGCCCACGGGCGCATCGGCAAAGCGGAAATTGAGTACACGATCCCCGGCGACACGCCCGCCAGGCAGCACCGCGAGCGTACGCACGGGCTCCGGCGTCAATCCTTTGACGGGATAGCGGTAGAGGGCGGTGACGATGGTCATGAAGCCCATTGTAGCCATAAAGAAGCGCGTGTAGTAACGGCCAGCGTAACCACCCAATGACGACAACGGATGCATCGCGCAATCGATCGAGCTCATTGCCCGTAGGGCCATGCATCGCATCAATGATCGGTTCGCCCTCGGGATCGGCTTCTCTTGTCTACGGTGGGCGCAACGCAGACGCAGTACGCCTCGCGCGAGAATGACGAATTCACGATACGCCCACCTTGTCTTCGACGAACTGCGGCATACTCGACCCGGTGTCCGTGCAGACTCGGGGGGGAAGTACCACGCCAATGTGCGCTCGAGCTGGCGCCAGCCGATCGCCACGACGTCGGGCGCATCCTGACACAGTGCGCCGCGCTCGACCTGGAAATTTCCGATGCGGCCATCGTAGGGTATTCGCAGGACATCGACTGCCGTGGCCGGTTGACAGCACATGGGAGCAACGTCGACACGTATCGCATGAGCAGGCGATTCGAGTTTGTGACACCGTTTGAAAGACAAGACACTTTTCGAGGAGAACGCCATGACCCAAGCCCTCACCGGCACACGCGTCATCGACATGACCCACAATCAGGCAGGGCCCGCTTGTGCGCAACTGCTGGGGTTTCTGGGCGCCGATGTAATCAAGCTCGAAGAACCCAAAGGCGGCGACATCGCACGTGCACAGAACAACGACGAGCTGTTTTTCCTGTCGTTCAACGCGAACAAGCGCAGCCTGACGCTGAATCTGAAAACCGACGAGGCGAAAGTACATTTCAGAAGCATCATTGCGCAGTCCGATGTGCTGATCGAAAACTTCGGCCCCGGCGCGCTCGATCGGATGGGTCTGGGCTGGGATGATCTGCGAAAGATCAATCCGCGCTTGATCTACGCCACCATCAAGGGCTTCGGCAACTACGGCCCGCACGCGCACATGAAAAGCTTCGAGCCGATTGCGCAGGCGATGGGAGGCGGCATGTGCGTCACCGGGTTCGCCGACGGGCCACCGACCTACAACTGGCCCTCGATCGGCGACAGCGGCACCGGCATGCACATGGCAATCGCCATCCTCGCCGCATTGAACCAGCGTCACGCCACCGGCCTCGGCCAGCATGTCGAAGTGTCGATGCAGGAGGCGGTGCTGAACCTCATCCGCATCAGCCTGCGCGAACACCAGCGCAGCGGCGTGCCGGTGCGTACCGGCAATCAGCTCGGCAAGACCGTGCCCGGCACGACTTATCCGTGCGCGCCCGGGGGCCCGAACGACTGGGTCTACATCTACGCCCCGCCGCAGATGTGGAGTGCGGTGTGCAAGGTGCTGGAACGGCCCGACCTGGAGCACAATCCGCTTTTCAAATCGCCGAATGATCGCTGGGAAAATCGCGCCGCGCTCGATGCCATCGTCGCCGAGTGGACATCGAAACGGAGCAAGTTCGAAGCGATGCAGCGCATGGGTGATGCCGGCGTGCCCGCGGGCGCATGCCAGGACACCGCCGAAGTGCTCGCCGATCCGCACCTGAACGCGCGCGACATGATTCACGAGCTCGAATATCCGCCGCTCGGAAAATTCAAGACCGTGGGTTGCCCGCTGAAGCTTTCCGCTTCGCCGGTGAGCATCACGCGGCCTCCGATGCTGGGCGAGCATACCGAGAACGTGCTAGCCGAGCTCTGCGGCGTGCCCACGGCGGAAACGCAACGCATGAAACGCGAAGGCATCGTGTGACGCGTTTGCCTCTGCGGGATACGACCGACGCAGTTACCGGATTCGAGATCTGGCGTGCAGCGACCGGCGCGTGTCCCTTGAGTTCGAAGTGCGGCGAGTAGAATGTGCGCGCTCGGCGAAAGCACGCGATGTGCAACTGGGGTGATCACACCACTTCCAGGGCAAGCTGGATCAAGGCCCGACCGGGGCAACAACCAACCAAGGAGACCAACCATGCTGAAACTATTCTGGGCGCCCGGTACTTGCGCGCTGGCATCGCATATCGCGCTGGAAGAAGCCGGTGCGAACTACGAAACCACGAGACTCGATTTCTCCAAAGGCGATCAACGCAATCCCGAATACCTCAAAGTGAATCCCAAGGGCCGCGTGCCCGCGCTCATCACCGATCGCGGCATCATCACCGAAACGCCGGCGATATTGGCGTGGATCGCGCAGACGCATCCGCAAGCGAAGCTCGCACCCACCGACCCGTTCGACTTCGCCAACGCACAGGCTTTCAACAGCTATCTGTGTTCCACCGTGCATCCGGCGCACGCGCACCGGCCGCGCGCCTCGCGCTGGTCCGATGATCCCGCGGCGCAGGAAACCATGAAGGCCAAGGTGCCGCAGAACATGAGCGACTGCTTTACGCTGATCGAAAACGATTTTTTCAATGGTCCTTGGGTGATGGGCGCTGCCTACAGCGTTTGCGACCCGTATCTCTACACCATCAGCGGCTGGCTCGAAGCCGATGGCGTCGACATCGCGAAATTTCCCAAGGTGCATGATCACTTCAAGCGCATGCAGGCGCGGCCAGCGGTGCAGGCCGTGCTTGCAGTGCATCACGGCTAACCGCGTCGATATCGGCAGGCATCGAATTCTGTACCGTTCTTCATTACCAAGTCGTGTTGCATCGCGGGCCTCCTACAGGCAGACGTCATGGCTCAGCCAATCGCGCGCGTTTCGCAAGTGGAGCAGTACGTTCGCAACACGAACCGAGGCGCCTGACCCCTGAGTCAGAGATTCATTGACGAAGTGTCTAACGGTATCGGGGAAGGATCAGCGAAAAAGTGTCGAAATCGGCGCCACACGCGAAAGAACCTTAGCCAGGCATGAGATTGCCTGCAACAAACCAGAAGGAGGCTCTCCGCCCCCTTCTCCCCTCAGTGCAGATGCTCGTTGTGCAGCCTTCACCTGCGCCGTCGTCGCGCCGCTGCTCCGACCAATGCCAGACCGGCAGGCATCAGACCCCATGCCTCTGGCTCCGGGACGGGCGCAGCCTGATCGATGTAATCGACATAGACCGTTGTCGGCCCGAGGCATTGCGAAGTAAATCGGTCTTTCTCTACTGTCCCGCCATTGGTCAGGGAAACGGTCACGGGAACAGCGAACTGGTAATAGCCCCAAATCCGCCCGTTAATGCCCACCGGTCAGAAAGGCAGAAGAAAAACTCTCGCCAGGATGGTTTTGCTCCAGAAAATCAGCGAGTGACGCATGATCCGGCGACACACTGATTTC
>LNFM01000325.1_pt1 | contig 122098 bp, 98 predicted proteins | sample 596031 | NCBI WGS metagenome assembly LNFM01 (sample SAMN04254537, study PRJNA301005) | activated carbon metagenome | isolation source: dual media filters at the Ann Arbor, Michigan drinking water treatment plant | place: USA: Ann Arbor | reverse complement strand
GTGCTTGTCGGCGGCGGTGAATCGAGCAGTCACCTGAGTCGACAATTGCATGAGTTGGGTGTGTTCGAAGTGATTCATGCGTCGCCCGGCACCATCGGCCCAGCGGATTGCGTTTTCGTCGACATGGCGACGCAGCAGGGCGAGTTCGATGTGTTGATTGACCGGCTGACGGCGGTTGGCAGGGCAGCAATGCCGTTGATTGGCTACGGGGATATTCAATTGCGCGAGCGCGCCATTGAGATGAATTGCCTGAGCTTCGTCCCGCTTGACGCATCAGCCGTTGGGCTGAGACGGGCGCTAGAGCTTGTCATGCTCGCACTCTCGCGTGCCGAAGGTGAAGCTGGAAGCCGCACGGAAGGCAATGGATTCTCGGTGCTGATCGCCGAAGACAATGCGACGAACCAGATGATTGCCCGAATCGCGCTCGAGCGCGCTGGCTATCTCTGCACGATCGTCGAGGATGGCGAGCGGGCGCTCGCAGAGCTCTCGTCTAACCGCTATGACATCGCACTTGTCGACATGCACATGCCGAGAATGGATGGGCTCGAATTGGCCAGACTCTACAATTTCGCTTCGTTCGAACTCGCGCACAGGACGCCGATCGTGATGTTGACGGCGGACAACCGTCCTGATGTCGTCGCGGACGCGGATCTCGCCGGCATCGCCCGTTTCATCGTAAAGCCAATCAAGCCCTCGGTGTTGCTGCGCATTGTCCATGATCTGCTCGAGCCGATGGCTTCGGATGCTGCGGCAATGCTGACCGCACCATCATCGATCATTCCGATTCAGGCCAGGGAAGCGGACGCACCCGAGATCGATCCGATCATCCTCGGCGAGTTGTTGTCGTTCATGGACACGACCGAGGCGACTCAGTTCTTTGGCGAGTTTCGTGAGGACGCGCAGTCTTACATTCAGACGGTCAGACGCATTGCCGACCCGGACCAGGCGTTTGGCAAGCTTCGTGACGACATGCATGCGCTGTGCGGTGCCGCTCGCACCGTGGGCGCAGTGCGACTCGCCGCGCTTGCCCGCAAGCTCGAATACTCCAAGGAGGCGGAAGTCAGGGTGAAGGCCGACGCGATGGCGCATGAACTCGAGCAGTCGCTCGCCAGCGTCGTGGTGTTGATTGAGCAACGTCTGAACGCGGCAGCCTGAGTACGGGCACCAGGCTTCGCTGCGACGGGAGCGCCAAGGCTTAATTGGCGGAGAGGGAGGGATTCGAACCCCCGGTACGCGTAAACGTACAGCTGATTTCGAGTCAGCCGCATTCGACCACTCTGCCACCTCTCCGCCGGCACAGCCGGACATTCTCATGTCCGTTCCGGTCGTCTTAAAGGCAACCGGCGCGCGATTTTAGCCGAATAGCCTCCGGCCCGAAAGCAGTGCTTGTGCGACGGGCCGCACATGGCAACCGATCACCTCGGGGCCTTCCATTGATGGCACCGGCCCCTGACCTGGCCCCGCTAAAGCCCACTCCCGATGTCGCCGCTACCCCATGCATCCGGTACCCATCCGCGCGGGCCAGATATTCCACGCCATGGTGGCCCAGGCCGGTGCGAGTCCACAGGAGCAAGAAATGACACTCGACGAGATTCTGACTGGCGTCATGGACGTCATCCCGCTGCCGAAGGCCTACCTGAGGCTGCGGGAATTGATCGCGGATCCGGACTCCTCACTCGCCGACATCACCCAGGTCATCAGCAACGATCCCGGCCTGACCAGCCGCATCCTGCGCATCGTGAACAGCGCCTATTTCGCGCTTGCCGCCAAGGTCGATACCATCGGCCGCGCGGTGCAGGTGCTGGGCCTCAACCAGGTCCATGACCTTGCGCTGGCCACGGCTGCCGTCGGTTCGCTGGCGAAAATCCCATGCCAGGGGCTCGACATCCATGATTACTGGCGGCGGAGCATTTACGCCGCCGTCGTCTCCAAGATCGTCGCGCGTCGCATGGGCCTGCGCACCGGTGAACGACTGTTCGTCGCGGGCCTTCTGCACGGCATCGGCGAATTGGTGCTGGCTTTCAAAGAGCCGGTGCTGTTCCAGGAACTCAAAGCGGCCGCGGTACGTCGCCAGGTGCCGATGTGCGTGGTGCAACTGGAGCATCTCGGATTCGATTACGCGGCAATCTCCGGCGAACTCCTCAGGCAATGGCAATTGCCGGACGAACTGGTGATGCCGGTTCGTCACCACGCCACGGGTTTTGGCACAGTCCCGCCGGCGTGGACGGACGACGTCGCCGTGTTGCAGGTCGCGTCCGTCATCAGCCGCGCGGCGCTCTGGAATTCCGAGCAGGATGAACCGGTGCCCGGCTTCGAGCCTGTCGCCATGCAGGTCACCAAACTCGACGAGCAGTCAGTCGAGCAGGTGATGACCGATTCGGATGAACTGGTGATCGAAGCCATGAGTCTGCTGCTGCCCGATCTGAAATCCGGCAAACGCAAGCCCGTCACGGTCTGAGGTCAGCTGGTCAGGCGACGCGAACCTTCACATAACTGCCTGGTGCAGCCTCGATGACGGGCAGGGCGCCCGCACCGGGGTCTCGCGCTGCCACTTCGCCACCGGCAAAATGGGCGGCCCACGCATCCCAACTCTCCCACCATGAGCCTGGCGTTGAGGTCGCAGCACTCAACCACTCATCGGCATTCCTGGTACGGGGTGCAGGCCCCTGCAGATGCGCATAGGCACGCGGACCTGGCGGGTTGATGATCCCCGCGACGTGTCCGGCCTTGCCGAGCATGAAGGTCACGTCGCCCCCCAGCAACTGGGCCCCGCGATAAGTCGACTTCCAGGGTGCAATGTGATCTTCCAGCGTCGAGACGAAGCAGGCCGGCACCGTGATTGCGCGCAAGTCGAGCGGCGTGTCGTTGATGGTCATGCCGCCGGGCTGGCACAGGCGATTTTCCTGATACATGTTTCGCAGGTACGTGCTGTGCATACAGGCCGGCATTCGCGTCGAATCCGAGTTCCAGAACAGCAGGTCGAACGGCGCCGGATCTTTGCCGAGCAGATAATTGTTGACGACGAATGACCAGATCAGATCGTTGGCCCGCAACAGATTGAACGTCGAGGCCATCTCCTTGCCGTCCAGATAGCCGGTTTTCGCCATCGACTGCTCGAGATGGCTGATCTGCTGTTCGTCGATGAATACGCCCAGATCGCCAGGTTCGGTGAAGTCGAGCATTGCCGTGAAGAAAGTGGCCGACCGGATCCGGTCATCGCCGCGCGCCTGCATGTAAGCCAGCGTCGCTCCCAACAGCGTACCGCCGATGCAGTAGCCGATCGCGTTGACGTCGCGCTCGCCGGTGGCTGCCGCGATGGCGTCCAGTGCCGCAAGCGGACCCTGCAGCATGTAGTCGGCGAAATCCTTGTCTCGCAGCGAAGCGTCGGGGTTGACCCAGGAAATCACGAAAACCGTGTGGCCCTGTGCCACCGCCCAGCGGATGAAGGAATTCTTTGCCTGCAGATCCAGCACATAGAACTTGTTGATCCATGGCGGAATGATCAGCAGGGGGCGCTGTCGCACACGCGCGGTCGACGGCGCGTACTGCAGCAACTGCATCAGTTCATTCTGGAACACCACCGCACCAGGGCTCGTCGCGATGTTCTCGCCGAGCCGGAAGCCCGACGTGTCGACCATGCGCGTGCGCAACTGCCCGGTAGCAGGGTCGAGGTCTTCGAGAAAATGCCGCAGCCCCTCGACGAGGTTGGCGCCGCCGCTCTCGACGGTTGCGCGGAGCACTTCCGGGTTCGTCAGCGCGAAGTTGGTCGGCGCCATCGCATCGACAAACTGGCGCGTATAGAACTCGACCTTCCGGGCAACGTGCTCGTCGAGGCCATCGGCACCCAGCGCCAGCCGCAACAGGGCATTGGCGTAGATCTGGTAGGTGGCGCGAATGAACTCGAACAGTGGATTCGCGCTCCACTCGGGATCGCGAAAGCGCTTGTCGGCAGATTGCGGCAGCTCGGGCGCATGACGCTCGAGACCCATCATGCGATCCATCGCGTGCTGCCAGGCGCCCATGCTTGCGCGCGCGGCGTCCACCTGGGCCCACCAGAACGGCATCGGGTCGCTGAGCAGGCGCAGGCCCAGCGTCTGGAAACTTGCAATGACACCCATGGGGTCGAGCCCCGGCATGCCGTCGGCAAGCGTGCCCGCGTATTGCTCGAGCAGCGTGCGGGCCTCGACGGAGGCGCGCTCGACTGCGGCGCCCAACTCGCGTGTCACCTCGTCTGCTGCGCGTGGATCCGGCTGGTCCATGGCGACGCTACCCGCGCTTCCGTGGGACGTACAGGTCGGTGATCGTACCGCTGAACATTTCGGCGGCCATTGCGACGGTTTCCGACAGGGTAGGATGCGGATGAATGGTCAGCCCGATATCTTCCGCGTCACAGCTCAGCTCAATCGCGAGTGCAGCCTCGGCAATCAGGTCACCAGCAGCAGTGCCAACAATGCCCGCGCCGATCACACGTTTGTCCTGCTTGTCGAAGATCAGTTTCGTCAGGCCTTCCGGGCGCGCGATGCTCAAGGCGCGTCCACTCGCCGCCCACGGGAATACGGCCTTCTCAATTTCGATGCCGCGCAGCGCCGCTTCCGTTTCCGTCATCCCGACCCACGCAATTTCCGGATCGGTGTAGGCCACGGAAGGGATCACGCGGGCGTCGAATGCTGCCTTGTGACCGGCCGCGACTTCTGCTGCCACCTTGCCTTCGTGCGTTGCCTTGTGTGCGAGCATCGGGTTGCCGACGATGTCGCCGATCGCGAAGATGTGCGGTTGTTGTGTGCGCATCTGGTGATCGACCTTGATGAAGCCGCGCTCGTCGACTTCGATGCCGGCTTTGTCCGCATCGATGAGCTGTCCGTTCGGACGGCGGCCCACAGCGACGAGCACCCGGTCGTAGCGACCTTCAGCCGGCGCGCCTTCGCCTTCAAAGCCCACGACGAGCGCGTCGTTCGCCGCGGTCACCTTGCTGACGCGTGCCTTGAGGTAGATCGCAGAGAGCAGTGACTTCAGCCGCTTCTCGAGCGGCTTCACCAGATCGCGGTCCGCGCCCGGAATGAGGCCGTCCGACAGTTCGACCACCGTCACGGCGGAACCCAGTTCCGCATACACCGTTGCCATCTCGAGGCCGATGATGCCGCCGCCGATGACCAGCAGGCGTGCCGGAATGTCAGCGAGCGCCAGCGCGCCAGTGGAGTCGATCACGCGCGGGTCTTCATACGGGACCCCGGGCAGTCGCACGGGTTGCGAACCTGCGGCAATGATGGCCTGGCCGAAACGCAGCGACTTCGTGCTGCCGTCTGCTGCTTTGATCGACAGCGTGTGCGCATCGACAAAGCGCCCTTCGCCGGTCACGACGTCGACTTTGCGCTGTTTCGCGAGGCCCTGCAGGCCGTGCGTCAGCTGTCCGACGACCTTTTCCTTCCATCCCCGCAGGGCAGGGAGGTCGATCGTGGGCTTGCCGAAACTGATGCCGTGCGGCGCGATTTCGCGCGCATCCGAAATCACTTTCGCCGCATGCAGCAGGGCCTTGGACGGGATGCAGCCTACGTTGAGGCAGACGCCACCGAGGGTCGGGTCGCGCTCCACGAGCGTCACCCGCATGCCGAGGTCGGCCGCGCGAAAGGCGGCGGTGTAGCCGCCGGGGCCTGCGCCGAGCACGACGAGATCGCTGGTCAACTCCATGGGCTGTCCTCTTTATCCTGGTTGCAGATGGCAGGCGCGGCGCACACCGGGCTTCCTCACGCGGGACGCGGGCGATACAGAATCAGCACGCGACCGATGCTGCCGACGATGTCGGCGCCCAGGCTCGCCGCAATCTGTCCGGTCTGCAGCACGCGTTCCGCGCGCTCGACAGCCGGCAGCCGGACCTTGATGAGTTCATGGGCGGTCAGGGCTTCGTCGATTGACGTGAGCACCGCCGTCGTCAGCCCGCTCTTGCCCAACAGCACCACGGGCTTCAGCGCGTGAGCCCGGGCTTTCAGTTCTTTTTTGATCGCAGATGTCAGCACGGCTTGCGGTGTCCTAAGGGTTGAGCAAAGCTCAGGCGCATAGCCCACTGTGTACAGGCGCCGCCATTGCTGCCCGATCCTAACAAATGAGCCCGTCCCCCGGTATGCGCCAACTCGCCGCGACACTCGTCAGCCTGCGTCGATTCGCCGCGGCGCTGTCGCGCAATCTGGCTGCCGGCGGGCGCCTGGCGTTCGGCTTGCCGATGCGGCAATTCAGCGCCTCGCTCGCCCAGTTCATCGTGCTGCTGGGCATGGGCTGGCTGTTTGCGTTCGGCGTCGACTGGTCGGATCTGGGCGGCACGGGCGTCATCTCGGGTTGGGGCGTCGCCGCCGATGCTGCGCGCGCCTACTGGTGGCTTGCCGCCGTGGCGCTGATCGCACTGCTCGATGGACGCCGCACAGGCTTTCTGCCGCTCGCGGTTGCGTGCGCGGCAGCCGAACCCTGGCTGTGGCTGGCCTGGCTCGGCGTCAACGCGCTCATCACGCGCCTGCCGGCGGCGCCCGAATGGCCGCTGCATGACCTGCTGTGGTGGGTCATGCTCGCGTGGCAGGCTTTGGTCATGGCGCGCGCCCTGTGCCTGCAGCACGGACGCTTTCGCTGGCGCATCCCCGCGCTCACCGCGCTGTATGCCTTGCTGCTGCATCTGACCCTCGAGCACTCACCCGATGAAGCCCTGTGGCAGGCAGCAGTGCCGGCCGCGCCGCGCGCCAGGCTCGATGTCGAAGGCACCTATTATTCACAGGCGCGCCTGCTCGATGTCGCGCTGGCCGAGCTGGCGGATGGCCGCGACGGTGTGCCGGATTTCGTTTTCGTCGGCTTCGGGGCCTACGCTGACGAAGGCGTTTTCCGACGCGAAGTGATGCAGGTCCGAGATATCGTCGGCGCCCGCTTTGACACGCTCGAGCGCTCTTTGCTGCTGGTCAACAGCCGTCGCACGGTTGATGAACTGCCGCTGGCCAATCGCTCGAACCTGCATTACCTGCTGCGCAAAGTGGCGCAGCGGATGGAAGCGGATGAAGACATCCTGTTTCTGTTCCTGACGTCGCATGGGCGCGAAGACGGCAGGCTGGTCGTCGATTTCGGCGAACTGGGACTCAACGATCTCGAACCGGCAGAACTGCGGCGAATACTCGATGAAGCCGGGATCAAATGGCGGGTACTCGTCGTGTCCGCGTGCTTTTCGGGGGCTTTCCTGCCTGCGCTAGAAAGCCCCGACACGCTGATCATCACGGCTGCGGCCCACGATCGAAGCTCCTTCGGCTGCGCGCACGAGAACGAGTGGACCTATTTCGGTGAAGCATTCTTCCGCGATGCGCTCGCGGACACCCAGGATCTGCCGGCGGCGTTCCGCGCCGCCAGCCAGCTCATCGAGGCGCGCGAACGGCGCGAAGGCAAGGAACCGTCGCGTCCGCAAATGGCGTTAGGGGGGAACATTCAGGCCCAACTGGCAAAGTGGGCCGAAACACGCTGAGGAGGCCGGGTCTCAACTTAGCGTGTCGACGAAGTCGTCGTAGTCTTCGGCGTCCATCAGGTCTTCGAACTCGGCGTCGTCGGAGGGTTCCAGCTTGAACAGCCATCCGTCGTCGAGCGGGGCCTGGTTGACGCGTTCCGGTACGTCGGCGAGGGCTTCGTTCACTTCGATCACCCGGCCGCCGATGGGGCACTTCACATCGCTGGTCGTCTTCACCGACTCGATCATGGCGCAGTCTTCACTCTGCACGATGTCGCGACCGACGTCCGGCAACTGCACGTAGACCACGTCACCAAGCTGTTCCTGTGCGTAATCGGAAATGCCGACGGTCGCGATGCCGTCGTCGTCCATCCGGACCCACGCGTGCTCTTCCGTGAATCTCGCTTCATTCATGGGTGTACCTCAAACTGCTGAAGGCGCCCCTCGGGGCGCGCGAACCGTGACGACCCGCACGCCGCGCGGCGCGCCTGGCCGGCGCGCTTGGCCTCGGCCGACGCGGGATTTTTGATACTATAGGACACATCCGAACAATGATCATGAGCCCGCCCGGCGCACGCGCCGCGGCATCGTTGCCGAAGGAGAATATACAGTGGAGCAGCGCGAAATCGTTGAAGTGTCCGAAGCGGATGAGACCGCCGGCTGTGACGGCGGCGGCGGCGCACTCGGCCATCCGCTCATCTACCTGCGTTTCGAAGGCAAGCCGTTCGTCGACTGCTATTACTGCAGCCGCCGCTTCGTCAGGGCGGGTCAGTTCGCACAGGCGGCGAAGCCCGCCGCCTGATGCCTGTCGCGCGCCTCGTGTCGCGCGCAGCGGCGCGCCTGCTGCAGGCGCCCATCATAGCCTACCGCTACCTGCTGTCGCCGCTGCTCGGCCCGCGCTGCCGCCACCTGCCAACCTGCTCCGCCTATGGCCTTGAAGCGCTCGAGCGTCACGGTGCCGTCAAAGGGTCGTGGCTGACGTTCAGGCGCGTTTGCCGCTGTCATCCGTGGGGTACGTCGGGCTACGACCCGGTGCCCTGAAGGCCGTCGGGCCGCCGCCAGGCGTCAGTTGTTGACCTCGGAGAAGTCGAACATCTCGCGCTCGATGCCGCGCGAGCGAAGCCAGTCACGCAGCGCGCGGCCGGTACCGGCAGTCCACGGCTGTACTTTTTCGATCTGAATCCACTTGTGGTCGGCGATTTCGTCTTTCTGCGTCACGACATCACCTGAATGCGCGCGCAGGTGGTAAATGATCAGCAGCTGGTTCTTGCGATAGAACTCGTACATGCCAATGAACGATTCGATCGTCGCATCGACCCCAATCTCCTCCTTCACCTCGCGCACGATCGCTTCTTCCGGCATTTCACCGGCCTCCAGGAAACCCGTAACGAGTCCGTACCAGTTTTCCGGCCAGCCGACATTACGCACGAGAATGATCTGGTTGTCCCATTCGACGATGCCACCGACCACGGGCACGGGATTGTCCCAGTGCACGAAACCGCAGTAGCGGTTCGGACAAATTGCGCGCTCGCGTCCGCCGACTTCGCGGCGCGCCATCTCACAGGAACATTGCGGACAGTATCTCATCGGTTTCCCCGGCGGTTCGGATGCCACTTTATTTCATTGTTTGCGCGCAGGGGCAAGCCTGCGCGAGGGTTCACGGTGTGACGCGTAGCGCCGCGCGTATCAGCTCGACGATACGGTCGATCTCCGTGTGCTGTGCCACTGTCGCCGGGCCAATCGCGATGATGTCTCCGGTGTAGCGCACCATCGCGCCGTGATCGAAGCACCAGTGGAAGACTTCCATCGCGCGTTTCGTCGCGCCACCAGGACGCGGTGACAGCTCAATCGCCGCGGCCAGGCCCAGGTTGCGCACATCGATCACGTGAGGCTCGCCCTTGAGCGAATGGATGGCTGCCTCGAGGTAGGGCTCGAGCTTGCGCGCGCGCGCCATCAGGTCTTCGCTGTGGTAGACCTCCAGCGCCGCCAGGCCCGCAGCGCAGGCGAGCGGATGGCCCGAGTAGGTGTAGCCATGAAAGAGTTCCACCAGGTGCTCGGGTCCTTGCATGAATGCGTCGTGGATGCTCTTGCGCACGATCGCGCCCCCGAGCGGCACCATGCCGCTGTTGACACCCTTGGCGAACGTGATGATGTCGGGTGTGACGCCAAAACGCTCGGCCGCAAAGAAATGCCCGAGTCGGCCAAAGCCCGTAATCACTTCGTCGAAGATCAGCAGGATGCCGTATCGATCGCAAATCTCGCGTATCCGCTCGAGGTAGCCGACAGGTGGCACGATCACGCCGGCCGAGCCCTGCATCGGTTCGATGATGACGGCGGCGATCGTAGAGGCATCGTGCAACTGCACGATGTTCTCCAGTTCATTCGCAAGATGCGCGCCCCAGGTCGGCATGCCGCGGCTGAACGCCATGTGTTCGAGGTCATGCGTGTGCGGCAGGTGATCGACGCCCGGCAGCAGCGCTGACGCGTAGGCCTTGCGGTTGTTGACCATGCCGCCCACCGTGATGCCGCCGAAGCCGACGCCGTGATAGCCCTTCGCGCGGCCGATGAACCGAAAGCGGCCCGCTTCGCCGCGCGCGCGGTGATAGGCCAGTGCAATCTTGAGCGCGGTGTCGACCGCCTCGGAGCCCGAGTTCGCGAAGAACACGTGGTCGAGATCCCCCGGCGCCAGCGCGGCAAGTGCGGTGGCCAGTTCGAAGCCCTTGTCGTGCATCGTCTGGAACGGCGGCGAATAATCGAGCCGGCCCAGCTGCTGCACGACGGCCTCGACGATCTTCGGATGCCGATGCCCGGCATTGCAGCACCACAGTCCGGACAGGCCGTCGAGAATGCGCCGCCCGTCGCCGGTGGTGTAATACATCCCGGTCCCTTCGACGACGATCCGCGGTTCGCGCTTGAACAGCCGGTTGTGCGTGAACGGGAGCCACAGGGCGTCGAGATCGAGACCGGCGATCGAGGGCTCGGGGGAAGCGGCGCGTTCGTTCATCGGGTTGCTCCTCGGCAGATTCGGCGAAGCCGGCGTGGTGCCCCGATCCTACCGCGCCGCCGCGCACCGTGGGTGACCCGTCGGCCGCCCGCTCGCCGAGGCGCGGGCGCCTGCTGTCTCAAGGGCTGAGGGCCCTGCGCCGATATGCCGGTTCGATGGAGATCCCCCGACCACAAGACGATCGCGACCCGGAGACGTCCCGCAGGACGGCGCCGCTGCGGCGCTATGTGCTGGTCTCCCTCGCCATCATCATCCTCGCGTGGTCGCTGGCCCAGTTCGGCGCGCTCCGCCTGCTCGTCGAACGCAGCTACCTGCAGTTCGAGGTCCAGGACGGCCTGACCAGTGCCAGACGTCTGGAGGGCTTCATGGCCCAGGAATACCAGCGTCTGCTGCAGATTTCCCGCGACTGGGGCTATTGGGACGACACGCTGGCGTTCGTCAACGGCACCAATCCTGCCTACGTCGAACAGAACCTCGATGACGCCACGTTCGAAAATCTCGCAGTCGACAGTGCGCTGCTCGGGACCTCCGACGGGCGTCTGGTTTACCACTGGGACGCCCCGACGGCGGATTTGGCACCGGATTCAGCCGCGGCCGTCGGCTTTTTCGACGAATTCATCGCGAGCGCCCAAGGCCGGGCGTTGCTGGCGGGCGGACGCGAAGCAAGTGGCGTGATCAGGACCAATCGTGGCCTGATGGCGTTTGCGGCTGTCCCGATTCTGAACAACGCCCGCAAGACACGGCCGGCCGGCGTGTTGCTCTATGGGCGCGCGATCGATGAGGAACTGTTGCGAGAGGCCAAAGAGCACAGCATTTTCGACGCCGAACTCTTCCTCCCCGGGCAGGCGCCGTGGCCGCCGGATATCGCCCGGTACTGGGCGCAGCGTGTGACGGCGCCCGCGCTGGCGGCACAGCCGCTCGACGCCCGGCGGCTGGCGTCCTACGTGCTGTTGCGCGACCACGAGGGGAAACCAGCCGGCGTGATGCGGACCCTCACGTCGCGCGACACGAAGCAGCGCTTCGAGCAGATGGCGCGCTACCTGCTCGGTATCAGCCTGCTGCTGGCGCTGTTGCTGGCCGTCGCCGTGGTGTGGGTGCTGGAGCGACGCGTGCTGGCGCCGCTGGCCGCGATCGGTCGCGTGGTCAATGCGGTCGCGCGCTCGGGCGAGCTCGAGGCGCGCGTGCCCGAACTGGCCCGGCGGGACGAACTCGCGCAGCTCGGCCGCGAGGTCAACCGCATGTTGGGCGAGATTGCCAACCAGCAGAGCCTGCGCGACGCGCGCGACAGCGCACTTGCGGCGTCGGCGCAGAAGTCGGAGTTCCTGGCGAACATGAGCCACGAGATCCGCACGCCGATGAACGGCATCCTCGGCATGCTCGAACTCGTGCTGGAAACCGAACTGTCGTCGCAGCAGCAGGAGCGCATCCAGACGGCCTACCGTTCGGCCGAAGGTCTCCTGTCGCTGCTGAACGATATCCTGGACCTCTCGAAGCTCGAGGCAGGCAAGCTGACGCTCGAGCGTCGTGAGTTCGATTTGCGCGAGCTGGTCGAGAACGTCGTGACGCTGTTCGCGCCGAACTGTCTGCACAAGGGCATCGCGATCAGCTGCTATGTGCAGCCCGGTCTCGGCAGCTATCTTGGCGATCCGTTGCGCCTGCAACAGGTGCTCGGCAACCTGATTGGCAACGCGGTCAAGTTCACGGCACACGGCGAGGTCACGATCAAAGTGACCGCCGGGACCGATCCCGGGCAGTTGTGCTTTGTCATCGCCGACACCGGCATTGGCATTGCACCCGAGCGCCTCTCGCAGCTGTTCCAGCCGTTCGTGCAGGTCGATTCATCGATGGCGCGACGCTACGGCGGCACCGGCCTCGGCCTGGCGATCTGCAGACAGCTGATCGACCGCATGAGCGGCACGATCGACGTCGCCAGCGTGCCCGGCAACGGCACGCGCTTCGCCGTTACGCTGGCCTTGAGCCCGACGGGGTCGGCCGGCGATGGCGACAGTCCTGCTGGCGCCCGGTCGTATGCCGGGAGCAAGGCCATCGTCTGCGGCCCGCACGACGGCACGCGCGCCGCCTTGAGTGCCTATCTCGGTGCGCTGGGGTTCGAGGTCCGTATCGAGGCGCAGACCGCCGACATGAATCTGCGGGCCGCCGCTCGGCCCGATCTGCTCGTCATCGACGAAACACTGAACGGCATGGCGGTCGGCAACCTGCGGGCGCAGGCCCTGAGCCTCGGCGTGCCACTGCTGCAACTGGCGAACTTCAATCATTCGGCGCCTGGCCGCCTCGTGCCGCAGGACCGTCTGCAGACACTGAGCAAGCCCGTGCTGTTCCGCAAGCTGTGCCGTAGCCTCGAGCGCGCGCTGCGACCGGCCAGCGAGCCGTCGCGCGAACCCGCGCGTCCGTCGGCCGTGCCCGGCCTGCGCGCGCTGGCGGGCAGGCGCGTGCTGCTGGTGGAAGACAACGTGGTCAATCAGGCACTGGCCCTTGGCATGCTCGAAACCTACGAAGTCGTCGTGGACTGCGCGGAAAGCGGGCGAGAGGCGTTGGAGAGGCTCTCGGGCGCGCCCTTCGAGCTCGTGCTGATGGACTGCCAGATGCCCGACATGGACGGGCTCGAGGCGACGCGCCGCTGGCGCGCCATCGAGCGCGCTGGCGCGCTGCCGCACGTGCCCATCGTGGCCCTCACCGCGAACGCGATGACCGGCGATCGCGAGGCCTGTCTCGCCGCGGGCATGGACGATTACCTCGCGAAGCCCTTCACCCGCGCCGAGTTGACCCGCGCGCTGCAGCGCTGGCTTGGCAATGAGAACGCCGAACCCGCCGCACAGGAGCAGGGGGTCGCCGTCGCGGGTTGAGTCGCCGTGGCCCTCAGGGCGCGTGCGGCGAACGCCGCGCCAGCCCGAGCAGGAGATCGAGCTGTGCCTGCTGGTGACGCAGCATGTCGGCGATCTGGTGGTCACGCAACGCATCGAGTTTCTCGTGCAGCCCGATGATGTCGGCCTCGGCCTTCAGATTGACCTCGTAATCACGGGCGGCCGCAAAGCGGTCGCGTGCCGCCTGCCGGTTCTGCGACATCATGATGAGCGGCGCCTGCAAGGCGGCCACCATCGACAGCAGCAGGTTCAGGAACACGAACGGATAAGGGTCGAAGACCGCGCCCGGCAGCGCCACGCTGTTGAACGCCGCCCAGCCGAGCAGCAGGCTGACAAAGATAATGATGAAGCGCCACGAACCGCCGAAGTTCGCGACGCGATCGGCGAGCCGTTCGCCGAGGCTCAATTCCCCCACCGTGTCGTGCAGATGGGCTCGGTGCGCACGCAGGGCAATCCGTTCGAGGACGTGACGTTCGCGGGATGACAGGTTTGCCACCCCGGTCTGCATCAGGTATTCGGCCAGCGCCTGGATATCGGGTTCGCTCATGGGTCACTCTCTCCATCAGATCGGGGCTGCGGGCGGAACGGGTACGGATGCCCGCGGAACAGTAGACTACCGCGCATGCGCATATTGCTCGTCGAAGACGATCCGATGGTCGGTGCCGCCTTGCGCAAGGGACTGCAGCAGGATGGCCACACGGTCGACTGGGTGAGCGAGGCAACGGCGGCGCAGGCCGCCCTCATCCCTGCGGCCCATGATCTGATGCTCCTCGACCTCGGCCTGCCCGGCAAGTCCGGCCTCGCCCTGCTGGCCGATCTGAGGCGCGCCGGCAATCCGCTGCCCGTGATCATCTGCACCGCGCGCGATGCAGTCGCCGACCGCGTGAAGGGACTCGACCTGGGCGCCGACGATTACCTGGTCAAACCCTTTGCGTTCGAAGAACTCGGCGCGCGCATCCGGGCCGTCACCCGCCGTCGGCTCGGACAACCGGCGAACCGGCTCGTGCACGGGGCCCTGGTGCTCGATCCGGCCAGCCATGAAGTCCTGCTGGAAGGCCGGCCCGTCGCCTTGTCGGCGCGGGAGTTCGCGATCCTGGAGGCGCTGATGGAGCGGCCGAGCGCGGTGCTGTCGCGGGCGCAGATCGAAGACCGGCTCTATGGCTGGGAGGACGAAGTGGCGAGCAACGCGGTCGAGGTCCACGTGCACAACCTGCGTCGCAAGCTCGGCGACGCCACGATCCGCACCGTGCGCGGGCTCGGCTACAGCCTCGGACGGGACAGCTGATGTCGCTGCGCTACCGGCTGTTGATCGTCGTGCTGGGCGTCGCGCTGACCACCACGCTGGCGGCGACGGGGATCACCTACTACTGGTCTCGTCACGAGATCGACGAACTCCTCGATTACCAGCTGCGCCAGCAGGCGCTGGCGCTGCGCGACAAGGCCTATCTGCTTGGATCCGTGCCCGTCGCCGAGCCCGATCCCGAACAGCATGTCGTGATCCAGCTGTGGGATCGGCGCGGCGCGCTGCGCTATCTGTCGCACCGCGCCGTCGACATCGAACGGCCCGCGCGCTACGGGTACGCCAACGTGAATGGCAGCGGCGAGGACTGGCGCGTCTACGCGACCGAAATCGGGCCGTGGATCGTCCAACTGGCCCAGCCGCTGGAGATCCGTCGTTCGATCGCCGCGAATGCCGCGTGGCGCATTCTCGTGCCGACGCTTGCGCTGTTGCCTCTGCTGGCGTTGCTGATGTGGTGGATCGTCGGCCGCGTGCTCGCGCCGGTGACGAGGCTCGCGACGACGATCGCCCGGCGCCGCGTCAACGCGCTCGACCCGATTGCAACGCAGGCGCTGCCGGCCGAACTGGCGCTGATGGTGCGCGCACTGAACGCCCTCATTGCGCGTTTGAAGGACGTGCTGGGCCGTCAACAGGCGTTCATGGCCGATGCCGCGCACGAACTGCGTACGCCACTGACGGCGATCAGTCTGCAGGCGCAGTTGCTGGAGCGGGCCGAGGGTGGCGCCGACGCCGAGGAGGCACTCGCCGAACTCAAGCAGGGCATTGCCCGCTCGACGCAACTCGTCGAGCGGCTGCTCACGCTGGCGCGGCTCGATGCCGTCAACGAGCGCGAGACACCGGCGGACGTCGACTTCAGCGCCGTCGTCGATGGCGCGGTGGGCAATCTTCGGGCGCTGGCGCGGGCCCGCGGTCTGCATCTCGACGCCCGCATCGAGCCGGCGGTCGTGGTCACCGGCTACGCAGCGCAATTGCTGACCCTCGTCGATACGCTGGTCGACAACGCGTTGCGCTACACGCCCGAAGGCGGTCAGGTGCGCGTCGAACTCGCGCCGCGCCGCCGCGCCATCGGCTTCAGCGTCCGCGACACCGGGCCGGGCATTCCGCCAGCCGAGCGCGCGCGCGTGTTCGACCGCTTCTATCGCGTGCCCGGCACCACCGCGCAGGGCAGCGGGCTCGGCCTCGCGATCGCGCGGCGCGTAGCCGAACTGCACGGCGCGAGCATCGAGATTACGGATGCCGATGGCGGCGGCACCCTCGTCACCGTTCTTTTTCCCGCCGAACCGGATCCGCCTGCCACCCTCGGGGCAGGCCCGAAACCCGACGTCTCGGCCCGTTAAGATTGCCTTAAGGAAGCCGGTCCACAGTCACCCCATCGGCGTCGCCTCCTGCGACGCTCATGATCTGCTGGAGGACTGTGATGAACCTGAAGAAAATTGCGACACCCACGCTGGCGGCGGCGATCGCCGTCGCGGCGCTGGCCTACCACGGCAAGCACGCTGACTGGGTCGGCGACGCGCAGGCAACCACGCTCGCTGCGCCCGCCGCGACTTCGCCCGTCGTCGGGCTGCCGGACTTCACCGATCTGGTGACGCGCACGTCACCCGCCGTGGTGAACATCAGCGCCACGCGCACGGTGCCGGCCGCAGACCGCGGTCCGGACGGATTCAGCGGCCCGTTCGGACGCGACAGCCCTTACCACGAATTCTTTCGCCGCTTCGGTCCGCCGCTGCCCGACGGTGAGGCGCCCAACGCACGCAGCGGCGGCTCGGGTTTCATCGTGTCGCCTGACGGCCATGTACTGACCAATGCCCATGTCGTCGCCGGCGCCGACGAAGTAACGGTCAGGCTCAGTGACAAGCGCGAATTCAGGGCGAAAGTCGTCGGCGCCGACGAGGGCAGCGACGTTGCCCTGCTGAAGATCGATGCCACCAATCTGCCGGTGCTGCGCGTTGGCGATCCGGAACGTCTGAAGGTCGGCGAGTGGGTGATCGCGATCGGGTCGCCGTTCGGCTTCGACAACACGGTCAGTGCCGGCGTGGTCAGCGCCAAGACGCGTTCGCTGCCGAGCGGCGGCTACGTGCCGTTCATCCAGACCGATGTCGCGATCAATCCCGGCAATTCGGGCGGTCCGCTGTTGAATCTGAACGGCGAGGTCGTCGGCATCAATTCGCAGATCTACAGCCAGAGTGGTGGCTACATGGGCCTGTCGTTCGCGATCCCGATCGATCTCGCGATGAACGTCCAGGATCAGCTCGCGCACGACGGCAAGGTCACGCGCGGTCGTCTCGGCGTCGGCGTGCAGTCGCTGAACCAGGATCTCGCGCAGTCCTTCGGGCTCGAGTCGCCGCGCGGCGCGCTGGTCAGCCAGGTCGAGGACGGCATGCCGGCGGCACGCGCCGGTATCCGGCCGGGCGACGTGATCCTGAAGTTCGACGGCCAGCAGATCGAGGATTCCGCGATGCTCTCGCGGCTGGTCGCGGCCAGAAAGCCAGGCGAGGAAGTCGATGTCGAGTTGTTGCGCGAAGGTCGCGCACAGACCATCGAAGTGTCACTGGCAGAAGCACCCGGCGCGAGCGTCGCGGCAGCGGACGAGCCCGGCGCTGCTGCCGGTGGTCGCCTGGGCGTCGTGGTACGCGAACTGCCGGCAGCCATGGGCGGCGAGCGGCAAGGGGTGGTGGTCGAAGCGGTCAGCGGCCCCGCGGCCCGCGCAGGTATCGAAGCGGGCGACGTCATTCTCGCGGTCAACAGTCAGGCGGTGTCAACCGCGGCGGAGCTGAAGGCACTCGTCGCACGCGCGCCCGAGCGCATTGCCCTGCTGGTCGCGCGCGACGATGCCGAGATCTACGTGCCCGTGAGCCTGGGCTGATGCAGGGCTGGTCCGCGGCCGGCGATTCTGCCGGCCGTGGACCACGGCGGGTGTTTTCCAGAAGGCCCGGCATTGCCGGGTTGAAGCGTTTCCCCTGCGGCTGCGGACGTGCCTAAGCGCAGAGGGCCTCGAGACCGCTGGCCGCGGCGAGCGCCCGCAACTGCGCGGGGAGGCCGCGCAGTTCGAGCGTCAGCGCGCGCTGCGTGGCGAGGCGCCGCCATTCGATGATCAGCGCCAGCGCCGCACTGTCGGCGCGCGTCACGCCGCCGAGGTCGATGATCGCCACGCCCTGCGTCGGCAGGAGGGCAATCGAACGCGTCAACACGTCGCCAGCGGTCGTCAGTACCAGCGGCCCGCGCACGACGATGGCGCCGGCCACTGCCTCGAGGGTGGTCTGCGGGGCGGCGCCGGCCATCGCTCAGCCGCCGGACGCCTTCTGCACGTTGTGCTGGGTGATCTGGTCAATCAGGCCGTCCATGCCCAGCTTGCCGATGTCATTGTTGAAGCCCGAGCGATAGCTGACGACGAGGCTCACGCCATTGATGGCGACGTCGAACACTTTCCAGGCGTCGGCATTCTTGTAGACGTCGTAATCGACCTGCAGTGCCGGCGCGCCGTCGCCCCGGTCGACGGTCGAGCGCACGCGGTAAACCGCTGCGGACAGTTCGCGTGCCGGCATGAAGGCAATCTCCGCATCGCGGTAGTCGGACACGGCGGTCGCGTACGTGCGCACCAGCAGCGTCTTGAACTCGCCGATGAAGCGCTGCCGTTGCTCGGGACTGGCCGTGCGCCAGTGTTTGCCGAGCACGCGCATCGACATGCGCTCGAAATCGAAATGCGGCAGCACGACCTCTTCGGCGATGGCATACAGGCGCTGGGGGTTGGAGGCCGTCGCGGTGCTGTCAGCGCGCAGGCGCGTCAGCACCGACGTGGCGGTTTCGCGCACCAGTTCGGTCGCAGGAGCATCGTCTGCCGCGGCAACGGGGCCGGCAACGCAGACCAGCGCGATCAGCACGGCGCACAGAGAGGACTGGATGGTGTTCAACATGGATTGCAACGATTCCCTGGCTAGGTTGATCGGGACGGCGGCGCGGACCAGCCCGCGTGGCGACCGCCGGTGAGCGGCTGCCTGCGATGGACGGTCCGGGCTACTTGGGTTCCGATTTGACGGTCTTATTGTAAAGAAATTCCTGCAGCGCTTTCTCGAGCACCATCGCCGACTGCGTCATCGTCAGCTCATCGCCCGGCTTGAGTTCCACTTCCTCGCCGCCGGCTTCGAGCCCGATGTACTGCTCCCCGAGCAGGCCGGCGGTGTAGATATTGGCTGCAGTGTCGGCCGGAATGTGGTTGTAGGCCTGATCGATGCTCATCGTCACGACCGCCTGGAAGCGGCTCTGATCAAACCCGATCGCGGTCACGCGGCCGATGGTCACGCCGCCCATCTTCACCGCCGAGCGCGTCTGCAGCCCGCCGACATTGTCGAAGTAAGCGCGAACTTCGTAGCCGTCTTGCTCGGTGAACTGCGACAGATTTGCGACTTTCATTGCCAGCATCAACAGCGCCGCCATGCCGAGGGCGACGAAAATGCCCACCGTGATTTCGATTGTGCGTGTGTTTTTCATCAAAGGGCCTAGTTGAACATCAGACCGGTCAATACGAAATCGAGACCAAGCACGGCGAGCGACGAATGCACGACGGTGCGCGTCGTGGCCGCGCTGACGCCTTCGGACGTTGGTACGGCGTCGTAACCCTCGAACACGGCAATCCAGCTGATCACGGCGCCGAAGACCACACCCTTGATCACGACGCCGTTGACGACATCTTCCATCAGCAGCACTTTCGCCTGCATCTGCGACCAGAAGGAGCCGTCATCGACGCCGAGCAGGCCGACACCGCAGAAGTAGCCGCCTAGCACGCCGACCGCGGTGAAGATGGCCGCCAGGAGTGGCATCGCGATGATGGCGGCGACGAAGCGCGGCGCGACGATACGGCGCAGCGGGTCGACCGCCATCATCTCCATCGCGCTCAACTGTTCGGTCGCTTTCATGAAGCCGATTTCGGCAGTCAGCGCCGTGCCCGCGCGGCCGGCGAACAGGAGCGCGGAGACCACCGGGCCGAGTTCGCGTAGCAGGGATTTCGCGACGACGAGCCCGAGCGATTCTTCGGCGCCGAACGTGACGAGCGTGTTGTAGCCCTGCAGGCCCAGCACCATGCCGACGAAGGCGCCGGAGATCACGATGATGATCAGCGATTGCACGCCGGTCGACCAGACCTGCTTGACGACCAGCCCGGGGCGGCGGACCAGGCCCGGCACGCTGGCCAGCACGCGCAGCAGGAACAGGTGGCCACGACCGAGCCGCTCGAAGAAGTCGAGGCTGCGACGCCCGAGCCCGGCGAGCAGGTCGGTCATCGGGGCGCCTCGAGCAGATCGTCGAGGTAGGCCTTGCCGGGGTAGTGGAACGGCAGCGGGCCGTCCGGCATGCCACTCATGAACTGCCGCACAGTCGGCGAGTGCTCGGCCTGCAGTTCCTGCGGTGTACCGGCGCCGACGATCTTTGCGCCCGACAGCACGTAGATATAGTCGGCGATGGTGCAGGTTTCGGCGACATCGTGCGACACGAGCACGCTGGTGATGCCGAGCGTGTCGTTCAGGGTCTTGATCAGACGGACCAGGATGCCCATCGAAATCGGGTCCTGTCCGGAAAACGGCTCGTCATACATGATCATCATCGGATCCAGCGCGATCGCCCGTGCCAGCGCCGCGCGCCGGGCCATGCCACCGGACAGTTCACGCGGATACAGGTCACGCGCACCGCGCAGGCCCACCATCTCGAGTTTCATCAGCACGAGGCTGCGGATCATCGATTCCGGCAGGCGCATGTGCTCGCGCAGCGGGAAAGCGACGTTCTCGAACAGGCTCAGGTCCGTCAGCAGCGCGCCGCTCTGGAACAGCATGCCGATGCGCTTGCGCTGCTCGTAGAGCTCATCGAGCGGCAGGCGATGGACATCGCGGCCGTCGACTTCCACGGTGCCCTGGGTCGGGGCAATCTGGGCGCCGATCAGCCGCAGCAGGGTGGTCTTGCCGGTGCCGCTCGGGCCGAGGATGGCCGTGATCCTGCCGCGCGGGATATCGAGGTCGATGCCGTCGAAGATCGCGCGCCGGCCGCGCCGGAAGTGCAGGTTGCGGATCCGGACCAGCGTCTCGCTCTGGGTGGGGTCGCTTGTGATGGCCAAAACGGGTTTCAGGGTGGCGCGCAGTGACGCGGATGTCTGTCGTCGGGACCGGCACAATAGGAGATTGCCGGCGCCCTGCCTAGCCCGACGTCATTTCGGGCGGCTGACGTGGCACCCGCGATACGGGGCGGATCGGAGAAAGGCTCGAAATCGTGTAATCGATCTTGATACTTTCATGAAGGTCTGTACTCTATGTATACGGAACGCCACAGATTTGTGCCGATTGCGCCACACGCTCAAGGCACTTGGGGCTGACGCCGCTAGTTTCTCAGATAAAAAAAATCGGGTGGGGACAGGTGCAGACGAACGCGATCCGCCAGATCACACGGGTCCTTCTCACGGTGTGCTGCCTGCTGGGCGGGCTCGGCGCATCCGCAGCCGAGGATCCCCACGCGGCCGTTTACGCCGAGAGCGAGTTTCCGAGCGCCATCCAGTGCGCGTCCTGCCACCCCAAGGTGTTCTGGGAATGGGCCGTGTCCAACCACGCCTATGCGTCGATTTCGCCGATGTTCCACAAATTCGAGCAGGCCCTGAACGGCCTGGCGTCCGGGACCGTCGGTACGTTCTGCGTACGCTGCCATCAGCAGGTCGCCACGCAAATGGGCGAACCACGCGAGATGCCGCTGTGGGACCGCTCCGACATTTCCCGTGAGGGCGTCACCTGCGTCACCTGCCACCGCGTCTCGACGCAGTTCGGCAAGGTCAATGGCGAACGGCACATCAATCCGGCCCCGATCAACGCACCGGTCTACAACGCCGGCACGGGCAAAGGAATGGCCGACGTGCTGGCCAATGCCAAGGAATACGGCGTCGCGATGGCGCCGGGCGAAGAGGGCACGCCGATCCACGGCCCCGCGATCAAGTTCGAACAGATCTCCCAAAGCGAATTCTGCGTGTCCTGCCACCAGGTCGCGGTGCACCCCGGCATCAAGCTCGAAGTCGTGTGGGAACAGTACCGCGGCGCGCCGGCGGCGAAGGAAGGCATCACCTGCCAGGAATGCCACATGGGCAAAGTGCCGGGCGAAGCGCAGGGCTTCGAGACCTGGCCGATCGCCATCGTCAACGGCCAGACCGTTGGCGAGTCGAACCAGAAGCATTCCAATCACCTGTTCTACGGTCCGGGCTATCCGATTGCCCACCCCGGCATCTTCCCGTTCAATCCGCGCGCGCTGAAGTGGACGATCAAGGACTGGCTGAAGTTCGACTATCGCTCGAAATGGGGTGACCCGGCGTGGGAAGACGAAATCGCCAACGGCGCCACGCCGCCGGCCTTCCCGCCTGAGTGGGCGAAGCGCGAGGATCGCGAGGAAGCGCGCTATGTCATTTCGCTGAACGAGAAACTGCTGAACGACAAGCGCCAGTCCCGCATCGAGGTCATGGAGAATTCCATGCGCATCGACGGGCCGTTCTTCAAGAAGCCGCCGGCCGTCGGCCAGGATCTGAAGTTCGAATACAAGATCACGAACGTCGATCGTGGCCACAACCTGCCATCCGGCTCGCTCGGTGCGCAGCCCGAACTGTGGTTCAACGTGGTGTTGATCGATCCCGATGGCCAGCGCGTGTGGGAAACCGGCTATGTCGACGCCAACGGCGACATGGCGGACATCCATTCCCTCGAGGTCGCGAAGGGCACGACCCCCTATGACAGCCAGCTGTTCAATCTCCAGACGAAGTTCCTGACGACCAACGTCAAGGGCACCGATCGCGAGATGTACCTGCCGGTCAACTTCGATTTCGACCAGCTGCCGCACATCCGGCCGCCCGGCGTGCCGACGACCGTGCTGAATCATCCGCCGTTCATCCGGATGGAGGGCCGCAGCCTGCCGCCGCTGGGCCATCGCTATGCCAAGTACAAGGTGCCGGCTTCGGCGTTGACGAAGCCCGGCCGCTACCGGTTGCAGTCGCGCATGCGCAGCCGCGCGGAGCCGATCTATTTCATGAAGTTCGTCGGGGCGACGATCGACATGGAACAGTCCATCAACGAATGGATGATCGATTTGCACCCGGCCGCAGCCGAGTTCGAGATCAAGTAAAGCAACGTACGTCATCGCAGGATGACGGGGACGCCGCGCGGCACGGCCGCCGCGGCACGCAGGGGGACGACAAGCATGACGCGCATCGGCGTCGTATTTTTGATTGCCAGTCTCGCGCTTGCCGCGGGAAGCGCCGTCGCGGAAGTGCCGCGCCGTGGCGAAGCCTCGGCGCCGCCGCCCGCGGTGCCCGAGCCCGCTGACGGCAAGGTCCGCGGCGATCATGCGCATGAGCGCAAGCCCGTCGAGATGTCGCCGGAAGCCAGTCCCGCGGAATTCTCCCCGGTGCTGTTCGGGCCCGACCCGAGCTACACCGACAAGCCCTACGATGTCGAAGCCCAGCTGGCGATTTACGGTGGCAAGACGCGCATCGACGCGCCGCGGCCGCCGATCGAATGGGGCTACCCGATGTACCAGGGCGGGCCGGTGGGCGAAGACTTCGATCTGATCGGCGAGAAGAACCCCGCGCGCCTGCAACTGCTCGCGTTCGGCGACCTGCGCTTCGGCATGGCCTACAACGACAACGGCGCGCTCGACACCGCGCAGATGGCGGCGCGGCTCAATCTCAACCTCGATTTCCGGATCACCGCGACCGAACGCGTGCACGTGTTCCTGCGTCCGTTCGACCGCGTCGAAAAAGGCCGCAACACGCGCTACGAATTCGGGGGCAACCAGCGCGACCGTTTCGGCGACAGCGAAGGCCTGTTCGACCTGACGCCGGAGGCCTTCTTCTTCGAAGGCGACCTCGGCCAGATCGCCAACGGCCTGACCGACGAATACCAGAGCTTCGACATCCCCGTCGCCTTCGGCCTGATGCCGCTGTTCTTCCAGAACGGCATCTGGATGGAAGACGCGATACTCGGTGGCGCGATCACCAAGCCGGCGATGAACAGCCCGAAGCTCGACATCTCGAACATGGACGTCACGGTGTTCGGCGGTTTCGACCGTGTGACGACCGGCGCGCTGCGCGAGGCGAACAACCTGTTCGACGATCATGCGGCCGAAATCTACGGCACCGCGATCTTCATCGAGTCACGGGAGTTCTACATCGAGGCCGGTTACGGCTATACGCGCGACACACGCGCCGACGGGCTCGGCGATTTCAGCTATCACAATGCGACGCTGGCGGTCACCAAGCGCTGGTTCGGCAAAGTGTCCAATTCGACGCGCCTGATCGGCAACTTCGGACAGGACCCGGGCCGCGGCCTCGCCAAGACCGCCGACGGCTGGCTGGTGCTGGTCGAGAACTCCTGGATCACGCACCTGCCGTCGACACTCGTGCCCTACGCAAACTTCTTCGTCGGCTACAACAAGCCGCAGTCGCTGGCCCGCGACTTCGGCGCCGGCGGCATCCTGAAGAACACCGGTATCAACTTCGAGACCGACGGCCTCACGGGCTTTCCGAAACTGGACGACACCGCGAACGACACCTACGGCGGCGCGCTCGGCGTCAGCTACCTGTTCAATCTCGATCAGCAGGTCGTATTCGAAATCGCGGGCCTGAAACCCTTCGGCGAGGACAACAAGGCGGGCCGCGTCGCGAAAGGCGACCAGGCCGCGTTTGGCGCGCGCTACCAGCGACCGCTGTCCAAGCGCTGGATTTTCCGCACCGACGCCATCTACGGCATGCGTGAAGGCGAGGATGATCTCGCCGGCGTGCGTGCCGAACTGCGGTTGAAATTCTGATGCGCACGCGCCTGCCCACCTGCGTGCGAGCGGCTTTCGGTCTGCTCTGCGCGCTGCTGCTCGGTTCGGCTCTCGCCGCCGACGTGCCCCCGCTGCCTGCCGATCGTGATGCCCGTTTCCTGGGCGTCGACACCTGCGGTTCGTCCGAATGCCACGGCTCGGCCGAACCCTGGCGCAATGCCACCGTGTTGATGCGCGAGCGTCGGATCTGGGACGCGCACGACAGCCACGCCAAGGCCTATGCGTCGCTCGGTTCCGACGCCGGCCAGCGCATCGCGAAGAACCTCGGACTCGCCGACGCGACGCAGGCGCCCGAATGCCTCGTTTGCCACAGCACCTATGTGCCGGCGGCGCAGCGCGGGCCGAAGTTCAGGCTCGACGCCGGCGTCGGGTGCGAGAGCTGTCACGGTCCGGGCGGCAGTTTCCTGCGCGCGCACGTGCAGGTCACGTCCCGACACCAGACGAACATCGCCGCCGGCATGTTCCCGACGACGAACCCCGAGGCCCGCGCCGCGCTGTGCCTGTCTTGCCACCAGGGCGACGCGACGCGCCGGATCACGCACCGCATTTACGGGGCGGGCCATCCGCGGTTGCGCTTCGAACTCGACACCTACAGCGTCAATCAGCCCTATCATTTCAACCCGGATGCCGACTACCGGCGCCGCAAGCCGACCGCCAGCCACTTTCAGCTGTGGGCGGCCGGCCAGCTGCGCGCGGCGCGCGCGCTGCTGACGCAGGTCGGCGATCCGAAGCAGGCCAGCGCCGGCATCTTTCCGGAACTTGCACAGTACGACTGCCACGCCTGCCATCAGGCGATCGGCGACGACCCCGGTTACAAGCCACGGCCCGGCCTGCGCGCCGGTGCGCCGACGCTGATAGACGCGCCGCTGGTCGCGCTGCGCGGCCTTACCGCCGTCGTCGATCCCGCGTTGACCGACCGCCTGCGCGATGAGACGCGCACCCTGCAGCTCGCACTGAACGACCCGGCGAAGCGGGCGGCCGCGATTGCGGCGCTGAACCGCACGCTCGCCGCGCTCGACGCCAGTCTGCGTGCACGCGCCGAACAGGCCGGTGATGGCCGGCACGTGGCCCGCGCGCTGAATGCGATGGTCGCGGCCGAACGGCCTTTGCCGTTCACCGCCGCCGAAGGGGCGGCGATGAGCCTGTCGACGCTGCTGCTCGCCGAACACGAGGCTGGCCGCTTTGCCGACGGCGACTACGTGCGCGTCAACAAGGCGCTCGATGCCGTCTATGCGGCACTCGGCGACGAACGGACCTATCGCCCTGCCGCGCTGGCGGATGCGGTGGCCGCGCTCGATCAGGAGCTCGCGCAGTGAAGAAAAATCGATCGCTGACCGATAACCCCAGCGCAAGGTGCTGCGCCGGACCGATGATGCCGAGCGCTGGCCAGGCCGCCAGCCTCGCCGACAAATGAGCTTCGACGCTATGAGCAAGGACCGTGACACCGTGATCCGGCATCGCCGCACCCACCGCGTACCCGCCTGGCTGGCACTGGCGGGCGCCCTGATGCTGGCGGGCGTGACCTTCGGGGCCATGGCCCAGGAAGCCGAGGACGCGGCGACTGCCGCCGACGCGCCGGCCAAGCATCTTGGCGTCGTGACCTGTTCGGGTTCGACCTGCCACGGCGCCGCCAAACCGCTCAGTGAATCGAAGGTCATGCAGAACGAGTTCATCACCTGGCATCGCGAAGACCATCACGCCCGCGCTTACCGGTCGCTGATCGGCGAGCAGGGCCAGAAAATCGCGAAGAACCTCGGACTCGAGAGCGCGGCAAACGCGCCCGAATGTCTGACCTGCCATACGAACTACGCCCCGGCCGAGCAGCGCGGCAAGCGCTACAACGTGGCCGATGGTGTCGCCTGCGAAGCCTGTCACGGCCCGGCCTCGAAGTGGCTCGGCATGCACGTGACGGGTGAGGCGAGCCGCGCCGACAATCTGAAAGTCGGCATGTACCCGACCGAAGAGCCGGTCGCGCGCGCGAAGCTCTGCCTGTCCTGCCACTTGGGCAACGACAACAAGTTCGGCACCCATCGGATCATGGGCGCCGGACATCCGCGCATCAGTTTCGAACTCGACACCTTCACGCACATCCAGCCCGCGCACTACCGCATCGACGCCGACTATCGCAGCCGCAAGCAGGTCTACAGCGGCATGCAGGTCTGGGCCGTGGGCCAGGTGCTCGCCGCGCGGCGCACGCTCGATCTCTTCCAGAATGCGAAATGGCAGGGCAATGCCGTGTTTCCGGAGTTCGCATTCTTCGACTGCCACGGTTGCCATCACCCGATGACCAAGCAGCGCTGGGCACCGCGCGAGAGCACGGGCCTGCCGCCGGGCACCGTGCAATTCAATGATTCGAACATGCTGATGCTGCTGTACCTGATGAAACACGTCGATCCGGCGCTCGCCGACAGCCTGCACGGCGGCATGCTCGCGCTGCACAAGGCGACCACCGTGTCGATGGACGAAACGAAGAAGGCCGCGGCCAGCCTCGGTGGTGTGCTGCAGAAGGTGCAGTCGAAGATCGTCGGCCACGGCTTCAGCAAGGACGACATGAACGCCGTGCTGAACAGTCTCGTCACTGGCGGTGTCGGCGGCGACTATCAGGATTTCAGCGCTGCCGAGCAGGCGGTGATGGCCATGGCCTCGCTGGTCGACGCAATGCGCGCGAGTGGCGATCTCGATGCGGCGCGCGGGGAGCGGCTGGATGCCGCGATCAAGACGCTGTACGACGTACTCAAGGACGAGAACGCCTATCAGCCGGCACGGCTGGTGGCGGAACTGAAGAACCTGGAGACGGCGCTGCACTGACGCCATGCCCCAGGAGCGATTCAAGATAGCGATCGTCGGGGCGGGCCCCGGCGGCCTCTCGGCAGCCGCTCGCGCGGCCGAGACCCAGACCTCCCACGTGCTGCTCGAAGCCTCGAAGCAGCTCGCCAACACGATTTTTCGCTACCAGAAGGGCAAGCACGTGATGGCCGAGCCGGGCGTGCTGCCGCTGCGCGCGTCCGTGCACTTCGAAGCCGGCACCCGCGAACGCATTCTCGGCGGTTGGGACGAAGGCGTGAAACGTCACGGCGCGAACGTGCGTTTCGGCGCCGAAGTCGCAACGATCAAAGGCGAGAAGGGCAACTTCACGCTGACGCTTGCCGGTGGCGGTGAAGTACACGCCGAAGCCGTCGTCCTCGGCATCGGCTTGCAGGGCAACCTGCGCAAGCTCGAAGTACCGGGTGACAGCCTGCCCTGCGTGCAGTATCAGCTCGACGATCCGGACGAGTACCGCGACGAAACGATCGTCGTGGTCGGCGCCGGTGATGCCGCCATCGAGAACGCGCTGGCGCTGGCCGGCCACAACAGCGTGATCATCCTGAACCGCCGCGACGAGTTCGCGCGCGCGAAAGAGGGCAATCTCAAGGGCATCATGCGCGGCATCGAGAGCGGTGCCCTCGAATGCATCTACAACGCCAATCCGGCCGCAGTTGAAGCACTGCCCGACGGCGACCCGAGCGGTCACCGCCTGAAATTCAGGATCAAGACCCGGGAAGGCGACACCGAGGTTTTCTGCGATCGCATCATCGGCCGCCTCGGCGCTTTGCCGCCACGCAAGTTCGTCGAGTCATGCGGGATCGCGTTTCCGAGCGACGATCCGTCGGCGGTGCCGGCGGTGTCCCCGCGCTACGAGTCGAATGTCCCGGGGCTCTACATCATTGGCGCCCTGGCCGGTTACCCGCTGATCAAACAGTGCATCAACCAGGGCTATGAAGTCGTCGAGTTCATCTGCGGACGCGATGTCGCGCCGGCCGATGAAGGCCTGCTGCGCGCGAAGTTCGCGAACCTGCCGGGTCTGACGAACGTCAACCAGGCCATCGAGTACATCCAGCGCAGCATTCCGCTGTTCGCCGGCCTGACGCCGCTGCAACTGCGCGAGTTCCTGCTCGATTCGGATATCCGGACGCCGGCGCCGGGCGAAGTCGTCGTGCAGTACAACGACTACACGAACACCTTCTTTTCGATCCTGCGCGGCCAGGTCGACATTCGCCTGAACCCCGACGACGCGAGCAACACCGTCGCGCTCGGGGCCGGCAAGTTCTTCGGCGAAATGTCGCTGATCTCCGGCCGTCGCCGTGCCGCGACGATCACCGCCGGCAGCAACTGCATTTTGATCGAGACGCCGCGGCGCTCGATGAACAAACTGATCCAGTCCGTCGAATCCGTGCGCCGCGCGATCGACGAGGCCTTCCTGGTCCGCGCGATCAAGATGCAGATCGCGCCCGAAGTGCCCGATGATGAACTTCTCGAAGTGGTCCATACCGCCTCGATCAAGCAGTTCGCGCCCGGTGAGGCGCTGTTCAAGGAAGGTGAGCCGGGCGATTCGCTGCATTTGATCAGATCCGGCTCCGTGACCGTCGCGCACGATGTCGGCGGGCGCGAAATCGTCACGGCCTATCTGCCATCCGGCAATTATGTCGGTGAACTCGCCCTGCTCACCGATTCGCCGCGCACGGCGACGGTGCGCGCAGCGGTGGCGACCGAAACCATCAGGCTCAACGGCACCGTGTTCAAGGTGCTGATGTCGCTGTACCCGGATCTCGAAACCAAGCTCAAGGCAAAGGCGCAGAAACGTCTTCGTGACTCGGCACGCACCAAGGGTGGCGGCAGTTCGAGCAACATGATCGAATTTCTCGTCGAACAGGGCGTGGGCGAAGCGACCGACGTGTTGTTGATCGACGAAGGTCTGTGCGTACGCTGCGACAACTGTGAGAAGGCCTGCGCGGACACGCACAAGGGCACGTCGCTGCTCGATCGCGAGGCGGGTCCGACGTTCGCCAACGTGCACGTGCCGACTTCGTGCCGCCACTGCGAGCATCCTCACTGCATGAAGGACTGCCCGCCGGACGCGATTCATCGCGCGCCCGACGGCGAGGTGTTCATTGCCGACAACTGCATTGGCTGCGGCAACTGTCAGCAGAACTGCCCGTACGGAGTGATCCAGATGGCGGTCAAGGGTGAGCCGAAGAAGCCGAGCCTGTGGCAGTGGCTGCTGTTCGGCAAGGGCGACGCGCCAGGTACCGAAACGCATTACGAGGACAAGACGCTGGCCAAGAAGGCCGTGAAGTGCGACATGTGCAAAGACCAGCAGGGCGGCCCCGCCTGCGTGCGCGCCTGCCCGACGGGTGCGGCAATCCGCGTCAGTCCGCAGGATTTCATGGCGCTGCGCCGATGAACGCCGCGCCCGCGATTTAGCAAGCCCAGGCCATGCACGAGTCTTTCGTCAGCTATCGCGGCTTTTTCTATCTGAAGGTGGCACTGGGCCTGTGCACGCTCGCGATACTCGCGTACGCGATCCACAGCCCGGCTGATGCGCCGAATGGCGGCACCTGGCTCGGCTACACGCTGGGCGCGCTGAGCGCCGGGCTCGTCGGCTGGCTGTCGTGGTTCGGCGTGCGCAAGCGCAGCTACAGCGGCAACACGACGAACGTTGCCGCGTGGCTGTCTGGCCACATTTACCTCGGCGCCGCCCTGATCGTCATCACCACGCTGCACAGCGGTTTCCAGCTCGGCTGGAACGTGCATTCGCTGGCCTACGTGCTCACCCTGCTGGTGGTCGCGAGCGGTTTCTACGGTCTGTACACCTACGTCAGCTATCCGGCGCTGATGACTGCGAATCGCGGCGGCATCACGCGCGAAGCGATGATCGCCGAAGTCGCCGAGCTCGATCGCGAATGTCTGCAACTGGCCGATCAGGTCGGCAAGGAAGCGCACCAGGTCGTGCTGAAGTCGATCGAGGAGACCGTGCTCGGCGGCTCGATCCTCGAACAGCTGTTCGGCGATCCGGCGCGGCGCTCGTCGAGCCCGCACCTGGCACAGGGGCTCGACGACATCCGCAAGAAGCTCGAGTCGCGCATTGCACGCGAAGTCCCGGACCTGAGCCAGGTGCAGAACACGGAAATGACCGCGATTGGTTTTCTCGCCGGGCAGGTGATGTCCGACGGGGCCGGCCCCGAGCGACTCGAACGCATTCGCCGCCTGTTCGACCTGATCACCCGCAAGCGCGCGCTCGTCGAACGCGTGCAGCGTGACATCCAGTACCAGGCGCGCCTGCAGTTCTGGCTGTACGCGCATGTGCCGCTGACCGTCGGCCTGCTCGTCGCGCTCGGCACGCACATCCTTTCGGTCTTTTTCTACTGGTAGGCCGCCGTGCGCATCCTCGTCAGACACATCACGCGCAAGACCAAGGGCGGCGCCACCCACCAGGACCAGCTGCTGAGCGGGTCGCGGCTGACGCTCGGTCGCGGGACCGATCAGGACATCCACCTGCCGAATCTGCGCGTGGCGCTCGCGCACGCCGAACTCGTCGAGGGATCGGACGGCCGCATCCGCCTGCAGACCGGCATCGCCAGCGGCTTCCGCTACAACGGCAGCACCGTGCAGAGCGCGGTGCTGACGGCCGGTGACAAGGTCGAGATCGGCAGCTTCGAACTGCTGTTCAGCGCCACGTCGGGCGCCGATCTCGCCGTCGACGTGTCGGAAGACGCGTCGGCCCGGGGCCGCGAGATGGAGGACGCGCTGCTGAAGCGCTCGAAGCAGAGCCTGCAGGCGGCGGGTCTGCACAAGCGACCGCTTGCGCTCGGCCTCGCCGGCACGATTGCCGTGCTGTTCCTGCTGGTGCCGCTGCTGTCCGCGATCATCAATCCGGTCGGCCACCTGCTGCGCAAGCTGCCGGTGGTGCCGTCCGATCACGCGTGGTCGTCCGGCGAAGTGAGTCAGGCGCATGCGCACATCGCGCAGCGCTGCGAGGCGTGCCACACCACGCCGTTCATGCCGACGAAGAACGAGGCCTGTCTCAGCTGCCACAAGAACACGCCCCATCACGTCGAGCAGCCGCTGCTCGACGCCGGACTGTTCGAACGCTTCCGCTGCGGCAGCTGTCACCACGAGCACTCGGGCAAGGCGTCGATCATCCGCCAGGACGAGAAGCTCTGCGTGACCTGCCATGCGGACCTGAAGGAGCTCGTCGCCGACACCAAGCTCGAGAGCGCCGAGGATTTCAGCGATGCCCACCCGCAGTTCAAACCGATGGTCGTCCACACGGTGGGCGACAAGCGTCTGGAACTCCGCCTGTCGCTCGACAACAAGGCCGAGTTGAAGGAACAGCCGAATCTCGAATTCCCGCACGACACCCACCTCAAGGCCGACGGCATCAAGAGCCCGACCCGGGGTGAGGTCAAACTCGCCTGCGCCGACTGCCACGTGGCGGAGCCGGGCGGCGGCCGCATGGCCCCCATCGCCTTCGAGCGCCACTGCCACGAGTGCCACCAGCTGAGCATCCCCGGTGACATCGAACGCGAAGCGCCGCACGGCGATCTGAAGGCCGCGTTGCACGCGATCGACGACTACTTCGCCGGCTGGGCGCTGCGCGGTGGCTATCCGAACGAATTCGCGCCGGACGGCGTGCAGCTGCGGCGACGGCCCGGCCAGCCGATGAGCGAGCAGGAGCGCAAGGACGCCCAGGCCTGGGCCAGGGACATGGCGCAGATGGCCACGTCCGAAATGCTCGGATACACCACCTGCGGCGTCTGCCACAAGGCCGAGCCGACCGGCAGCGGCGAAGGCGCCGATGCGTGGAAACTCGCGCCGGTGAACATTCCGCACGCGTGGTTCCCGAAATCACACTTCAGCCATCAGCAGCACGCGACACAGCCCTGCGGCGACTGCCACAAGGGTGTCGAGAAGTCCGGCACCAGCGCCGACATCAATCTGCCCGGCATCGAAACCTGCCGCACCTGCCACGGCGGTGCGAGCGCCGGTGAGGGCCAGCTCGCCTCGACCTGCATCACCTGTCACGAATTCCATCGCGCGAAGGAAGCGCGCGTGCAGGCGGCCACCCAACAGTAGGGTCCCCCACAGCCACTGTCGGCAACGGCCCTCGCCAGTCCTCCGGATATCAATGCACCGCCCGCGTGGCTGCGGGCGGAGCGTGGACGTCGCCGGTACGCTACGGGCGGCCGGGATGTCCCGGAATGCCGCGATGAAGCTTGGCGACGAGTTCACCCTGGCGGCTCGTGTCGGTCTTGCGGAACAGGCTCTGCAGGTGCACGCGGACCGTGGCGCGCGCGACGTCCAGCGTCGCGGCGATCTCGTCGACCGACAGGCCTTCGCGGAGCAGGCCCGCACAGCGAGCCTCGGTATCGGTAAAGCCGTAGAGCGTGCGCAACAGCGTATGCAGGTTGGCCGGGCGCGCGGCCAGATCGACGGCAACCAGCGCATATTCCGCGCCATGCCCGTACACAGCCCAGCCGGTCTGACGCAACGGGCGCAGGCAGATGTCGACCCCGGGCAAGCCATTGGCGCGCGCCAGCCGCATGGCGACGCCGCCAGCGCCGGCCGCGCCGAGCCCGGTCTGCTGCAGCGCGAACATCATGCCTCCGTAGTGTCCTGATGCCACCGGATCGACGGGCGTCAGGCGGGCCTGCTTGACGCGCAGACAGTCGCCGGGCGCGAGGAGGCGCAGGGCCTCGGCGTTCGCATACGTCATGTGGCCGCCGCGATCGAGCAGAAACACGCCGAAATCGCAGGTGTCGAGAAAGGCCTCGAGGGCCACGGCGCGGACCTGCAGGCGATCGATTTCGAGGCGCGTGCGAACGGCATTGCGCACCGCCGGCAACAGCGCCTCCAGACGCCGACGTGCGACGTCGTCGTAGTCGGCTTTCGACAGCGAGCGTCCGAGCGCGAGCACGCCCGTCAGTGATTCACCGAGCGGAAAGTTCGCGAGCATCACGTTGCCGCAGTCATGACGAACCAGGAACTCCTGGTGAAACGGACTGTGGCGGCGCTCCTCGGGGGTCGAGATGTCACGGTCGGTAAACGCCGTGAGCGGCGCGTAAGCGAGGTAGCGGGGGCGGCGGAAATCGTGCGCGTGATAATGCTCCTCGTACTCGCGCTGCGCGGCCGGGTCGACGCGCCCGACCGCCCCGAACGCAACGTGTCCGGTGCTCGCCTCGATGGCGAGACACTGACAGCCGTCGACCCCGAGGTGATCGGCGACCGCACACAGTGCGTCCGGCCAGGCTCGCGGATCGAGCGCCGCGTCCTGAAACTGATCCGACAGCTTCATGTACAGGTCTTGCTGAGGCATATGACTTCCTGTGTCGCCTGACGAGTGGCGGGCCGTCCGTGATGCCGGGTCGGTCAGCGCGGCCGCACACGCTAACCGTTTTGCGACCCGACATCGTCATTGAAATGAACTATAGACGGATCCGGCCGTCCAGCACGCGCTGCCCCGGCCCCGCCCCTTGCTGTCCGACACGAGAGCCGCGCACCGCCATGGCGCATCAGGGATGCCCGTATCCGCACCGACTTCCCCGGTGTCATCGCGAAATCCTGCCCGAGCACTCGCCCGTGCAGTGGGTTCTGCGCGGTGCATGACCTCGCAGGTTCTCACTTCATCACCACGACACGTCCGCGCCCGGTCCGCTCGCGCCTGCGCCGCGCGCGAGGCCTGCATGCGACATCACGAAGCCGGCGCGGATCGCACGCCTGCCGCATCCGCGTCATGGCGTACGGATATGCGCGCGTCGACTGCGCTGACAGCGCTTCACTGACAGTGCATCGGCACTTGCACCGACTGGCGAAATTGCGCGTATCGCCGCCGCAGATCAGCGCGTCGATTGCGCGACCAAAAGCGCCATTCAGGGCATATCGAATGTGTCCTATGCACGTTATGTTACGCATCGTGTGCGTATGTTTTTGGCCTGAACACCCGCGCTGGATGGTTCCCACGACCCGATGCGACAGCTGCTCGAAAACCTCCTCGCGATGGTCGGTGTGCTCGAGCCCGACGGCACGCTGATCGAAGCAAACCGTCGCGCGCTGGCGCTGGCGGGCCTGCGCATCAACGATGTGCGCGGACGCAAGTTCTGGGAGTGCCCGTGGTGGACGCACGATCCGGACCTGCAGCGCTGGCTGGCGGACAGCGTGGCGCGCGCGGCAGCGGGCGAGATCGTCCGGGCCGACATCGTCGTGCGCGGTCGCGGCAATGCGCGCATAGCACTCGATTTCATGCTCGCGCCGCTGCCCGATGGCGATGCGCAGATCACCCAGCTCGTCGCATCTGCAATCGACATCTCGAGTCGCACTGCCGGGGAACAGGCGCTCCGCGCCAGTGAGGCGCGGTTTCGGCAGGTCGTCGAGGGGTCGCCCGGTGCCACTGCCGTCGTCGATGCCCAGGGGCGCATCGTGTTGATCAATGGCGCACTCGAAAGCCTGTTCAGTCGCGGCCGCGAGGAACTCGTCGGCGCGACCGTCGACGCGCTGATGCCGCCGCGTTATCGCGAACGCCATCACGATCTGTTCCAGACCTTTTTCGCCGCGCCGCGCGCGCGCGACATGGCCGGGCGCCGCGAACTGTACGCGCTGCGCGCCGACGGCAGCGAGTTTCCGGTGGAGATCGCGCTGAACCCGGTCGAGGTCGGCGGTGAAGGCCATGTGATTGCGACAATCATCGACGTCACGGCGCGCAAGACGGCGCAGGCCGCGCTCGAACGGGCATTGGCCGACAAGACGGCGCTGCTCGGCGAGGTGCATCATCGCGTGAAGAACAATCTGCAGGTCATCTCGAGCCTGCTCAGCCTGCAGCAGCGCACGGCCGACCCGAGCGCGCAGGAGGCACTCGCGGACAGCCAGATGCGCGTACGGGCGATGGGGCTTATCCATGAACTGCTCTATGAACGCAGCGACGCCTCGGTGATCGATCTTCTCGCTTATTTGCGCCGCCTGATCCGACTGCTGCACGACAGCGTCGGCGCCACCCGCTCACCGATCGCCGTGGAGTTCGAGAGTCTGTGCACCAACGGTCCGGCACTCGACCCGCAGCGCGCGGTGCCCTGCGGGCTGCTCGTCACGGAACTCGTGACGAACGCCATCAAGCACGCATTCCACGGGCGCGCGACGGGTCGGGTCGTCGTACGCATCGCGCAGCTCCAGACCAGCGTATGCCTCAGTGTCGATGATGACGGTACGGGGCTGCCGGAGTCGGTGGAGATTGGCAATACCCAGTCGCTGGGGTTTCAGCTGATCCCGATGCTGATCGATCAGCTGGATGGCGAGCTGAGTATCGAGCGTGGCGCCGGCACGCGTTTCGACATCGTTTTCACGCCGTAACGGAAGACCGACGCATGACCCAGCGCATCATGATCGTGGAAGACGAGCGCGTCGTGGCGCTGGATCTGAAGATGAGCCTGCAGACCCTGGGATACGAGGTCGTGGGCATCGCCTCGCAGGCCGAGCGCGCGGTGCGCGATGCCGACCGGCTGCAGCCGGATCTCGTGCTGATGGACATCCATCTCGATCACGGCAGCGATGGCACGGCCGCGGCACTCGCCATGCGTCAGCGCTGGCGTCTGCCGATCGTGTTCCTGACCGCCTATGCCGATGAAGCCACGCTGTCGCGCGCGGAGCGCAGTCTGCCCTATGGCTACCTCGTCAAGCCCTTTCAGCTGCGGGAACTCGGCGCGACCGTGCGGATGGCGCTGGCCCGGCGCACGATCGAGCGACAGCTCGAAAACGCCGAAGAGCGCCTGCGGCTCGCGATAGAGGTGGCTGCGCTGGGCGTGTTCGAGTGGGAAACGACGACGGATGACATGATGGTCGCCGGGCACATGGAGCGCCTGCTCGGCGGCCGGCCCCGCTGTTTCAGCGGCGGGCAGGACTCCTTCATGCACTGCATTCATGAGGATGACCGCGCTGCGGTGCTGGAAGACCTGCAGCGCTCGCACGCCACCAGCCGCACCGTCAGGATGCACTACGCAAACGGCAAGTCGGGCTGGGGCGAACTGCACGCCAGCGAGTACGCGACGTCGTCGGCCGGCGGCCAGCGCCTGATCGGTGTACTGCGCGACGTCACGCGTCGCCATCTCAACGACGAAAAGCTGCGCCAGGCCGAAGTGGTGTTCGACAGCTCGGTCGAAGGCATCGTGATTCTCGATGGTGCCGCGCGCATCGTGACGGTCAATCCGGCTTTCACGCGCATGACGGGCTATCCGACGGAGGCCGTGGTCGGACGCGACCCGGCCGATCTGCAGGTGGCCCGTCGACGCCACGAGCAGGCGAGCGGCGATCAGCCCGACGACCGGGCCGACGGCTGGCAGGGCGAGGTGACCTATCTGAAGGCCAACGGCGAACTGTTCGTCGCGTGGCAGCAGCACTGCACGGTGCGTGACGCGCAGGGCGACGTTCGGCACTACGTGCTGATCCTCAATGACTTCAGCGCGCTGCGTAAAGCGCAGGGCGAGCTCAATTATCTCGCCTATCACGATGCATTGACCGGGCTTGGCAATCGACGGATGCTCGACGAATGCCTGCAGGCGGAGATTGCCCTCGCGCGCAGCACCGGCCGCCAGCTCGCGCTGCTGTTCATCGATCTCGACGGCTTCAAACTGATCAATGACACGCTGGGCCACGGCGAGGGTGACGCCCAGCTCCGGCATGTCGCGGCGCGGCTGCGCGAAAGCGTGCGCCAGCAGGACATCGTGGCGCGCTTCGGGGGCGACGAATTCGTCGTGCTGCTGCCGAACCTGGGCGCCCACGATGACATCGAGGCGATTGCCGACAAGATACTGCGCGAGATCAGGCGTCCCACCTGCGTGTCGGGAGAAGACATCTCGATTTCGGCGAGTATCGGCATTGCGCTGTTTCCGGCGCACGGCGACGACGCCGCGTCCCTGATCAAGGCAAGCGACAGCGCGATGTACGAGGCGAAGATCCTCGGGCGCAACTGCGCCCTGAACTTCAAGCCGGCGATGTCGATGCGGGCGCGCGAGCGACTCAGCATCGAGCAGGGCTTGCGGCGCGCCCTCGATCAGAACCTGCTCGAATTGCACTACCAGCCCGTCGTGCAGCTCGCCGACGGCGCGCTCGCCGGTGTCGAGGCGCTGTTGCGCTGGGAGGACGCCGAACTGGGACCGGTGTCGCCGCAGCGATTCATTCCGATCGCGGAAGAGGGCGCCCTGATCAATCGCCTTGGCGACTGGGTAATCCGGACCGCGTGCCGCCAGATCGCTGCCTGGCAGCAGGCCGGCCTGCCGGTGCCGCGGGTCGCGGTCAACGTGTCCGGTCGCCAGTTCTCGCAGCCGGATTTCGTCATCAAGCTGAAGGCGGCGCTCGTCGACCACGCGGTGCCCGCAGGTGCGTTCGCCATTGAAGTGACGGAAAGCGTGCTGCAGCAGATGGACGCCAGCCGCCAGATTCTCACGGCACTGCGCGCACTCGACGTGCAGATCGCCATCGACGATTTCGGCGCCGGCTTCTCCGCCCTGGGGCTGCTGAAGCACCTGCCGATCGATGTGCTGAAGATCGATCGCTCGCTGATCGCCGACCTGCCGGACAACGTCAGCGATGTTGCAATCGTCGGTGCTATCGTCGCGATGGCGGGAAGCCTCGGCGTCAGCGTGACGGCCGAAGGAATCGAGCGCGAGCGGCAACGCGATCTGCTGCGCATGATGGGCTGTGGACGCGGACAGGGCTATCTGTTCGGGGCCGCAATGCGGGCGGACGCGCTGGAGGCCTGGGTGGCCGAACGGGCAGTGCCGGGCGCCGGCTGAGTCGAGCCAGGCGTGGCGAGGGTCGTGTAGGATCGCCCGAACTTTGCTGCGCGACTTCGTCATGACTGTCGGCCATCCGCTCTACGCCGGTTTTCCGGTCTATCCGTTCCAGCCGCCGCCTGACCTGGCTGCGCGCCAGCCCGTCGCGCCGGTTGCGATCGTCGGCGGTGGGCCGGTCGGGCTGACGCTCGCGTGCGGCCTTGCCCGGCATGGCGTGCCAAGCATCGTGCTCGAAGCCCGCCACAGCGTGAGTGTTGGCAGTCGCGCGATCTGCATCTCCCGGCGCAGCCTCGAGATCTGGGCGCGCTTCGGGCTCGCCGAACGCCCGCTCGCAAAGGGGCTGCCGTGGATCGGCGGGCGCAGCTTCTGGCGCCGGCACGAAGTGCTGCATTTCGAGATGCCGCACGAAGCCACCGCGCAGCATCCGCCGATGATCAATCTGCAGCAGTGCCATGCCGAGCAGTACCTCGTTGATGCGGCGCTCGCGTCGGGGCTCGTCGATCTGCGCTGGCACGCGCGCGTGACGGGGGTGTCACAGCACGCTGACAAGGTCACGTTGACCGTCGACACGCCCGGCGGCAGTCACCTGCTCGATGCCGCGTATGTGGTCGCCACCGACGGGGCGCGCAGCACGGTGCGCGACGCGGTGGGGCTCGAACTCGAGGGCAATTCGTACGAAGGGCGCTATCTGATCGCCGACATCGTGCTCGATGAAGACTGGCCCGTCGAACGGCTGGCCTGGTTCGACCCGCCGTCGAATCCTGGTTCGACCCTGCTCGCGCATCGCCAGCCGGACAACGTACTGCGCGTCGACTACCAGCTCGGCCCTGACGAAGACCCCGAACTCGAGCAGGAAGAGTCCCGGGTGCGCGCGCGCATCGACGCCCATCTCGCGATGCTGGGTCGCGCGCCGGCTTATGAACTCGTCTGGATCAGTCTCTATCGCGCGCATTGCCTCACGCTGCCGCGCTATCGCGAGGGCCGCGTGCTGTTCGCCGGCGACGCGGCCCACCTCGTCCCGATCTTCGGCGTGCGTGGGCTCAACTCCGGTATCGATGACGCAGCGAATCTCGCCTGGAAGCTGGCGGCCGTGATCCGGCGGCAGGGCGCGGAAGCGCTGCTCGACAGCTACAGCGAGGAGCGCGTGTACGCGGCGCGGGAGAACATCCGTCTGGCGCGCAAGAGCACGCTGTTCATGTCGCCGCCCACCGCCGGTCATGCCCTGATGCGCGATGCCGCGCTGAGCCTCGCGGTCTCCCGCGCCTCGGCGCGCACGCTGGTGAATCCACGACAGTCGACGGCGATCACCTTTCCTGCTTCGTCGTTACAGACCGCCGATTGCGACGCCTGGCCGCCGGCGCCCGTGCCTGGCGCCACGCTGCCGAACCCGCGCATCGCGCTGCGGACCGTCGACGGCGGGCTGCGCGATGCCCATCTGCTGGACCTGCAGGGCTTGCGACCGGTGCTGCTGCTGCGGCATGACAACCCGCTGGCGGGTTCGGCCGAGGAGCGTGATCTGCAGCTCATCCGGGTCGCGGCGGCCAGGCATGGCGCGCGCGCGGGGGAGGTCGCAATCGATCTCTATGGCGAAGTGGCCGCTGCGCTCGCGCTCGATACGCCCGAGGTCGCCTGGCTGGTGCGGCCAGACGGGCACATCGCGGCGCGCTGGCGTCATTTCACGCTGGCGCAGCTCGATGCTGCGCTGGCCAGAATGCTGGGACACGGTGCATGAACAATCCGGACGATCCGGTCGAACGTCTCGACCAATTGTGGAGCCTGCTCGCGCAGTCGCTGGACTGCGCCGGTCCTGCGCGCGAAGCGCTGTTCCTGGCCAAGCTCGCGCTGCTGCTGAGCGAGCACATTGGTGACGTGAACGTCGTCGAACAGCTGGCGGCCGCGGCGCTGCGGGATCTCGATTGAGCGAGCGCCTGCCGCGGCCCGTTTCGTGACCGTGCGCGGGCCCGCGTGCTAGTCTGCCCGCCACTCATGAGCCGCCCGCCCCTCGATCTCCCACCCCTGCAGCGCCAGATCGAGGCGTGGCCCATGCCGACCGCCGCGCCGGATTTCTCGACGCTGCGGCCGGCGCCGCGCAGCGCTCAGCACGAGCACGAACCGGCGCTCGGCCGACTGCAGATTTTCGATTCGATCACCCGTATCGATGCCGCTGCCTGGGATGAAGTGGCAGGCAGCGCTTCCGCGCCCCGCTCGCACGCCTATCTCGCCGCCATCGAAGCGGCGGGGATCAACGATTGCCGCTTTTTCTATCCGGTGATACTCGACAGCGCCGACCGCATCCTGGCCCAGGCCTGCGTCTACACGATCACGACGGACTTCACGCAGATGCTGCCGGCGGCCTTGCAGGGACCGGCGGCGATACTGCGTCGCGCGTTTCCGGGCTTCCTGCAGGTCTGCGTCACCGAGTGCGCGTCGCCGCTGGTGCCCAGTCATTCGATCTCGGTGCGTGCCGGCCTCGAGCGCGGGCCGCTGATCCGCCAGCTCGGCCGGGCCGTCGGCGACATCGCGCGGCAGGCGCGCAGCCGTCTGCTCGTGATTCGCGATTTCCTCGATCACGAGCGAGCCGATGCCGATGTACTGCTCGCCGAGGGCTACAACCTGACGTCCAACATGCCGCTCGCGCGCATCCGCGTGCGCTGGAAGACCTACGCCGAGTATCTCGACAGCATGCGTTCGCGCTATCGCAAGGATCTGAAGCGCCGTCTTGACCGCGTCGAGCGCGGCGGGCAGCGCGCCGTGCGCCTGGCCGAATTTGCCGATCGCGCCGCGTTGTGGGCGGAGCAGGTCGCGGTGATGTACGACCGCTCGAAGAGCTTCAAGCGCGAGCGCATCGGCAGCCGCTATTTCGAAGCACTGGGCCGGATGCCGGCCGACAACCGCCTCATCGTCGCGGCCGAGCGCGACGGACGCACGGTCGCACACGGCATGGTGCTGTTCGATGAGGCGCAGACCATCGCGACCTATTTCGGCCGCGATGCGGGGCCGCCCGGCAACGAGTGGTTTCATCTGCTGAACGAAGTGATCCGCATCGGCATCGAGCGTGGCAATGATTACATCTGCCTCGGGCTCGGTTCCTATGACGCGAAGTCGCTGGTCGGGGCCGACATCGAACCCCTGCACTGCTATGCACGCAGCAGCCTGGCGCCGGTGAACTGGCTGATGCGCCTGATCCCCAACCGCATGGCGCGCCCGGAGGCCCGGGCCCGGCGCATCTTCCGCGACGACGCCAACAGCGCCGACTGAGGCGCCGCGCGCAACGCCGTTCCCGCCCGGCGGCATTCGCCGCTCCGCTCAGTCCTCGACGAGTTCGACCGCCACGCTTCGCGCGCGGCGCGTCGCGAAGAAGTCCCAGCCTCCGCCCAGCACCGCGAACAGCAGGCGGTAACAGAACAGCAGCGAGACGAGCAGCACGGCCTGTTTCGAGCCCAGTCCCAGCGCGATGAAGAGCCCGGTGCCCGCGACTTCGGCGGCGCCGATACCCGCAACGTTGACCGGCACGGCGGCGAGCAGGGACGAGGCGGCGAGCACGAACAGCAGGGCCGCGTAGGTGATGTCGATGCCCCAGGCGTCGGCCGGCAGCAGGATCGCGGCCGCGAGCAGCATCTGCATCAGGGCCGACGACAGCAGGCCGAGCAGCGCATCCAGCCGATGCGCGGTCACGCGCCGCAGGAGTTCATGGGCCATCGGTCGCAGGCGATCGCGCATGCGCCACGCGATGATCCCGCCGATGACGTTGACGACCAGCGCCGCGAGCCCCACCTTCGCCGCATCGATCCCGATGCCGAGCGAGGCGCCACCGGCCCACAGCACGGCCAGGATGACCAGCAGCGCCGAAAAACCGATGACGTGATCGAGCAGGATGGCGCCCGCTGCGCGCATCCTGCCACGCTCAGGTGCGGCGAGGCGCAGTTGCACGAACTTGGTCAGTTCGGAGCCGATCGAGAGCGGCACGAAGAAATGATAGAAGGCCGACAACGCATTGATGCGCAGCGACTGCGACAGCGTGAGCGCAAAGCCGCTGATGCGCATCGCGAGCCGGAACCGCTGCGCGAGCAGCGCCATGGCGACGAGGCTCAGCACCGTGCCGGCGGCGAGCTCCCAGCGCCACGCCAGGCGCTCGCGCAGGCTCACTTCCTGGCTCGCCCAGTAGAGCAGCACGCCGATGCCGAGCGGGAGGCCAATCAGCTTGGCGTAGAACAGGGCGGTGTGGGCCTTCATGGCGGGCGGGTACCGGCAGAGAGAGGCGGGCAGTCTACCGCGGGCTGGCTGCCGGCGGGACGGTGGGCGTCCGGCGCCGGGGCCGGCGCCGCAGCGCCGCCCCCGGTGTCGGCAATCAGCCGGCCTTGCGTTTGGCGAGATAGGCCTTGAGCGCTTCGGCGCCGCCGATGTGCTCGCCGTTGATGAAGACCTGCGGCACCGTGCCCTCGCCTGACAACGCGCCGACCACCTTCGAGCGGATCTGGTGCGCCAGCGGCACCTCGACGTACTCGTAACCGGCATCCTTCAGCGCCGCCTTTGCCTGGGCGCAGTACTGGCAGCCCTCGCGCGAGAACACCACCACCTGGTCCGGCTTCTTCGCCTTCGGGTTGATGTAATTCAGCATGGTGTCGGCGTCCGACACCTCGAACGGGTCGCCCGGTTTGTCCGGTTCGACGAACATCTTCTCGACGACACCGTCCTTGACCAGCATCGAATAGCGCCAGGAGCGCTTGCCGAAGCCGAGATCGCGCTTGTCGACGAGCATGCCCATGCCCTCGGTGAATTCGCCGTTGCCATCGGGAATCAGCGTGATGTTCGCCGCTTCCTGGTCCGCGCCCCATTCGTTCATCACGAACGCATCGTTGACCGACATGCAGATGATGCCGTCGACGCCGTTGGCGAAGAACGCCGGCGCCAGTTCGTTGTAGCGCGGCAGGTGGGTCGACGAGCAGGTCGGCGTGAATGCACCCGGCAGCGAGAACACGATGACGGTCTTGCCCTTGAACAGATCGTCGGTCGTGACATTCTTCCAGTCAAAGTTCTCGCGGATCCGGAACGTGACGTTCGGCACCCGCTGGCCTTCACGATTGTTCGACATGTGGAGTCTCCTGTTGGGCTGATGAATCGAAGTGGAGCCCAGCTTACGGGCGATGAGTCGGCGGCTGCCAATTTTTTGTTAGTATCGTTGCCATAGGCATTGCCTATCGGAGGACGGGACGGATGACGCTGCAGGAATTGCGCTACGCGGTCGCGGTGGCGCGCGAACGGCACTTCGGGCGGGCCGCGACCGCCTGTTTCGTCAGCCAGCCGAGCCTGTCGACCGCCATCCGGCACCTCGAGGACGAACTCGGCGTGACGCTGTTCGAGCGCACCCGCGGCGAAATCGTCGTGACCGAGATCGGGCGCCAGGTGATCGCGCAGGCCGAGCGCGTGCTCGACGAAGCCTCGCGCGTGAAGGGGGTGGCCGCGGCGGGCAAGGATCAGCTGTGCGGCCCATTGAAGCTCGGCGTGATCCACACCATCGCACCCTACCTGTTGCCGGAGCTCGTGGCCGCGCTGCGCGAGACCGCGCGGGACATGCCGCTCGACATCGAGGAAAACATGACCGACAACCTCGACCGCATGCTGCGCGAGGGGTCGATAGACGTCGCCATCCTGGCGCTGCCGTTCGAGGCGCCGGGCATCGAGACGCTGCCGGTGTATGACGAGGACTTCGCGATCGCAGTCCCCGCGAAGCACCCGTGGGCGAAGCGCCGGCAGGTGCCGGCCGCTGAACTGATGGCGCAGAACCTGTTGTTGTTGAGTGTTGGCCATTGCCTGCGCGATCAGATACTCGAAGCCTGCTCGCGCTTTGCGCGGCCCGGCGACAGCGCCAAGCAGGGCAATTCACTCGAAACCCTGCGCAGCATGGTTGCCTCGAATCTCGGCATCACGGTGCTGCCCGCCACCGCCTTCACGCCAAAGTATGCGAGCCCGCTGGTCAAGCGGGTGGCCTTTGCGGCACCGGTGCCCAGTCGCCGCATCGTGCTCGCGACGCGCCAGGACTTCTATCGCCCTCGCGCGATCGCGCTGCTCGCCGCGGCGCTGCGGTCGCTTGACTTGCCAATCAGGCCGGCATGATCCGTCACGCAGTCACGCGTTGCCGGCCGCCCGCATTGTCATCGGGCTGTCATCCGGTGCCTTAAACTGAAGTCCATGGCCATTAGCCGATTTGCGGGGGTGTGTGCGCTCTTGGGCATGGTGCTCCCCGCACCGGCCAGCGCGATTTCGCTGCAGTTCGACTACAGCCTCGACAGCAGCGACTTTTTCACCGCGCCGCGTCGCGCGGTGCTCGAGGCGGCCGGGAGTTACTTCTCCACGCTGGTGACCGACACGCTGAGCGCGATCACCTCGGACGGGGTCAATCAGTTCACCGGTCGCATCGTCGATCCGGGTACGCTGGCCGAGATCAGTCTGCCAGGCCTCAGCGTGCCCGCCGATACGCTGATCGTCTATGCGGGCGCCAATGCGGCGCTGGGCTCCACACTCGGCTTCGGCGGCTTTGGTGGATTCCAGGTCAGCGGCACGCAGGCGTTTCTGGACAACGCGCGCTCGCGCGGTGAAACCGGCCCGACCTCGGGCGGCCTCGCCACCGAATTCGCGCCATGGGGCGGCATGCTGGTCTTCAACAGCAGCCTGAACTGGTACGCCGATCCCGACGTCTCCACGAGCGACGCCTTCAGCGGCCACGACCTCTATTCGGTGGCCTTGCACGAACTCGGGCATGTGCTCGGTCTGGGCGTCGCGGCGTCCTGGTTCCGGCTCGTCAGCGGTGGCGTGTTCACCGGCAGCGCGGCGATGGCGGCGCACGGCGGCGCCGTCCCGTTGACGGCAGCCGGCGACCACTGGGCGGAGGGCATCAGCAGCGGCGGTCAGGAAGCCGCGATGGACCCAACGCTGCTCGTCGGCTCACGCAAGACCTTCACTGCGCTCGATGTCGCCGCGCTCGATGACATCGGTTGGGACGTCCAGCCACCGTTGACACCAGTGACTGCGCCGGTTCAGGTCCCGCTGCCGCCGCCGGCCATCGCACTGCTGGCGGCGTTCCTCGCGGTGGCCGGCGCGCGCCGGGCAGCCGCGCTCAGACCCGCACGTTCCTGAACTGCCAAGGATCGCTTTCGTCGAGGTCTTCGGGGAACAGTGCGCCGCGCTGATATAGCGGCGTCCAGTCCGAGTACTGCCCGACGACGGGGCCGAGATAGGGCAGGCAGATCTCGAGATTGCGGCGGAAATCGATCTCGTCCGGTTCGACGATCCCGCGATCCGGGTTCTCCATCGCCCAGATCATGCCGGACAGTACGGCGACGGTGACCTGCAGGCTGGTGGCGCTGTTGTGTGGCACGAGCGCGCGGGCTTCATCGATCGACAACTGCGAGCCGAACCAGTACGCGTTGCATGCGTGGCCGGCGAGCAGCACGCCGAGTTCGTCGATGCCGGACACGATGTCGTCCATCAGAATCCGCTTGCGCGACTGCAGTTGCCAGTTGCGGCCGGCGAATTCGTGCACCGACAGCACCGCTGCGTCGCACGGGTGATAGGCGTAGTGCACGGTCGGCCGATACTGCACCTCTGCACCTTCGCGCACGGTCAGGTAATCGGAAATCGAGATCGATTCGCCGTGCGTGATCAGGAAGCCATGATAGTGGCCTTCGATCGGGGTCCAGCTGCGGACCCTGGTGCCGGCGCCCGGTCGCAGCAGGTAAATCGCGCTGCCGCAGCCGAAATCGTGGCGATGGCCGTCGGGCGGCAGCGCGCGCTCATGACTGCCCCAGCCCAGTTCCGCCGGCTGACAGCCTTCGCTGACGAAGCCGTCGACCGACCAGGTGTTGACGAACTCGCCGACTTCCTTCGGCGCGAGCGACACCTGGGTGTCGCGCTCGGCGATATGGATCACTTTCACGCCGAGGTGGGCCGCGAGTGCGGCCCAGGCGGCGCGGGTGGTCGGCTCGGTGACATCGACCCCGGTGTCGGCCGCGATGTTCAGCAGCGCCTGCTTGACGAAATGCGACACGAGCCCGGGGTTCGCGCCGTGCGTGATGACGGCGGTCGGACCGCCCGGGCGCCGCTCGCGCAGCGCCAGCGCGCTCTCGCGCAGCGCGTAGTTCGAGCGCAGCGACGGCGGCAGCGACGGATCGGTGTAGCCACCCGGCCAAGGCTCGATGCAGGTGTCGAGATACAGGGCGCCATGTTCGCCCGCGTATTCGATCAGCGCGACGCTCGAGACATCCACCGACAGGTTCAGCAGGAAGTCGCCGGCGCCGACGAGCGGGTCGAGCACGGCGCGAAAGTTCTCGCGCGTCAGCGGCTGCAGCAGGAAACGCACGCCGAGGGCGTCGGCCTCCGCGCGGCCGGCTTCGTCGGCGGTGACGATGGTGATGCGCGTCGGCGCGAGGCCGCCGATATGGCGCAGGATCAGCGGCAGCACGCCCTGTCCGATACTGCCGAAGCCGACGATCACGAGACGGCCGTCGAAGTGCGTGTGAATGGGGTGCGACACGGGGGTGTGTGGGGTCATCTGGGGGGCTTGCTCCGGGCTGGTCGAACCGGGCGGCCGGTTCTGGGCGCACAGCGTGACGGCAATTGGCAGGTCGGACAAGGCCGGCGTGGCGGCTGTGAGCCGGCCCGCGTGCCCATCGCGTAAGATGCGGCATCGGTCGCGCGCCAGGCGCGGCATCGACGCGGTGAGCACCGCTTGCATCCAGATCAAGCATCTTCGAAGGAGAAGGCCAGTGGCAGACATGAATCGTGTATGGCGCCTGCGCAAGCGCCCGGTGGGCGTGATCGGTGACGACGTCCTGAGTTTCGATCAGGAGCCCGTGCCGGAACCGGCCGACGGCCAGTTCCTGATGCGCATGAATTACCTCTCGCTCGACCCGACGAACCGCATCTGGATGAGCGACATGGACCAGTACATGCCACCGGTCGGCATCGGTGAGGCGATGCGCGGGGTCGTCTGCGGCACGGTGGTCGAATCGAAGCATCCGGACTTCGCGCAGGGCGATATCGTCAGCGGGCTCGGCAGCTGGGCCGAATACCAGATCGGCACGCCCGGCATGCTGAACAAGATGGGCCCGCTGGGCGGTGTGGCCGTCGCCGATGCGTTCGGCCTGTTCGCCGTCGTCGGACCGACCGCCTACTTCGGCCTGATGGACCTCGGTACGCCGAAAGCGGGCGAGACGGTCGTGGTGTCCGCTGCGGCGGGGGCGGTGGGCTCGATCGTCGGCCAGATCGCCAAGATCCAGGGGTGTCGCGCGGTCGGTCTCGCCGGCAGCGATGCGAAGTGCAAATGGATAGTCGACGAACTCGGCTTCGATGCCGCGATCAACTACAAGACCGAAGACGTGGCCGCGGCGCTGAAGAAGGCGTGCCCGAACGGCATCGACATCTATTTCGACAATGTCGGCGGCGACATCCTCGACGCGTGTTTCAAACAGATGAACCTGTTCGGTCGCATCCCGACCTGCGGACTGATCTCCCAGTACAACGCAACCGCCGAAGTGCCCGGTCCGAAGAACTACCCGATGATCCTGATGCAGCGGCTGAAGGTGCAGGGCTTCATCGTGCTCGACTACGCGGCGCGCTATCCCGAAGCCATCACCGCGCTCGGCGGCTGGATGCAGCAGGGCAAGCTCAAGTTCCGCGTTGACATGCACGAGGGTCTCGAGCACGCGGTGTCGACCTTGCGCAAGCTCTATACCGGCGAAAACCAGGGCAAGCTGATGGTCAAAGTCAGCTGAGCCACGCAGGGCCAGCCGCGGGGCAACAACCCCCCGCGGCCGGCCACTGTGCGGGGGCAAGCGGTCCGGCGTCGTGCCGGTCGTAGCCGATCCGCCCGTCTCTCCGTCGCCGCCTTCGAACCGTCAGCCCGCACGCGTTTTCGCTGCACTGCACACGCCTGATTCAAAGCCCATCCCCCTTCCGGGGGATTGCGACAACCCTATAGAATGCCGCGCTGTACGCGCAGTCCCGAGCATCCGGCCATTCAGCATCCGCGCTGACGCGCTCCTCCAGACCCGGTTCACGCCGGGCACTGATGAAGCGGACCCGAACTGCCTTCGCCATATCGCGACACCCGTCGTGACGGCCCAGCCGTCCCGGCCCGGTGCGCTGCCGCCCTCGAGCGGCGAGCGCACATCCGTCGCGGCCCAGATCAAGCTTCAGGAGCAGGGGAACGAGGTCAATGAGGTTCAAGCTTGCCAAGTGGGTCATGGACCACCGCGCATCGGTGGGCATCGCCTTCATTCTCGTCACGCTGGCGTTCGCCGCAGGCATACCGAAAGTCGACATCCGCACGATCTTCAAGGATCTGCTGCCGACCGACGATCCGTACGTGCAGGTCTACTTCGACCACCCGAATTTCGGCAACCCGCTGATGATGTCGATCATGATCAAGCGGAAGAGCGGCGACATCTACACGCCGGAGACGCTGGAGAAGGTCTGGCAGATGACCCGCGACGTCGACCTTACGCCGAAGGTCGACCACGACACCGTGATCTCGATTTCCACCGAAAAATTGCGCTACGCGGAAGCGACGCCGGACGGCGTCGACCTGCGGCCGCTGATGGACGACAAGGCGCCGAAGTCCGCCGAGGACGTCGCCGACTTCAAGCGTCGCGTGTCGATGTCGCCGAACGCGCGCACGTTCTACGTGTCGCCGGACGAAACGGCCACGTTGATCACGGTCGCGTTCTTCGACTCGATCGATTACGGCGAGGCCTTCGATTACGTGCACGGGCTCGTCGAAAAAGCGCGCGACGCCGACCACGAGGTTTACCTCGCGGGCCAGCCGGTGCTGACCGGCTGGGTCTACAAACTGCAGAAGCAGACCTACAGCATCTTCGGCGTGACGGTCGGCGCGCTGATCGTGGCCCTCGTGCTTTACATGCGCAACGTCGCGGGCGTGGTGACGCCGATCGTGTGTGCGGCAGTTGCCGCGGTGTGGGGCTTCGGCTTCATCGGCTGGCTGGACCGTCCGGTCGAACCACTGCTGATGATCGTGCCCTTGCTGCTGGTGGCGCGCTCGTTCTCGCACTGCGTGCAGTACACGGAACGCTATTACGAAATCCTGATGCACCTGAAGGACCGGCGCAAGGCGGCCGAGGTGACGATGGCGATCATGATGGCACCGTCGATCCTCGGCATCATGACCGACGTGTTCGGCATCATCTTCATTGCCGTTGCCCCCATCACGACGATGGTCAACCACGCATTGTTCTGCGGCGCCTGGGCGCTGTGGATCATCCCGACCGGCGTGTTCCTGATCTCAATCCTGCTGTCCTACCTGCCGGTGCCGGGCAACATCGATTCGATCGTCGGCGGGGCCGAGAAGGAATCGGGTATTCACCTGCTCGAGGAGAAGGCGCTCGCCGGCATCGCGCGCATCACCGTCGGCAAGCCGGCGATCGCCACCGCCATCGTCACGATCGTGATCGGGATTGCGTCGGTCTACGTCAACTCGCTGATCAAGATTGGCAATCCGGTCGAGGGCAGTGGCCTGCTGTGGTACGACTCGGAGTTCAATACGGCGGTGCGTGCGATCAATGCGCATTTCCCGGGCATGAATACGCTCGAGATCGTGCTCGAGTCGAAAATCGAAAAGAACGACCGGCGCGCGGCGTGGACGCCCGAATACGTGCGGGTCGCCAACACGATTCAGGCCGTGATGGAGTCGGACCCGGTGATGCCGCCGCGCGCGACCCTGTCGTTCGCCGACTACATGGCGGAAGTCTATCGCCTGTTCTCGGGTGGCAATCCGAAGTGGCAGATCCTGGATCCGACCGACCAGGCCGTCAGCACCGCGGGCTTCGCGGCGACCCTGGGCACGAACCCGGTCAACTTCGCGCACATCGCGGATCTCGAGTTCCAGAATTCGACGGTGTCGGTCTGGTTCAAGGACAACAAGCAGGAAACCGTCGATGCGGCACTGGCCAGCGCCAAACGCGCGGTCGACCTCGTGGGTGAGGATCACCCGGATTTCCGTGTGCGTCTCGGGACGGGCGTGATCGCGCTGCAGCAGGCGATGAACAGCGTCGTCGAGCGCTATCACTGGTTCATCCTGGGGCTGGTGAACGTGGCGGTGCTGGTGATTGCAACGATGGCCTACAAGTCCATCGTGGCCGGCTTCCTGCTGCTGATCCCCGTCAACCTGTCGAACTTCATGCTCGGTGCGTCGATGCACCTGCTCGGCATCGGCATGGACATCAACGCCACCATCGTGGCGGTGATGGGCGTTGGCGTCGGCATCGACTACGGCATCTATCTGCTGTCACGGATCTGCGAGGAATACACCGCGCACAACCACGATCTGAAGAAGGCGATCTACCAGTCGCTGACGACGACCGGCAAGGCGATCATGTTCACGGCGACGATCATGCTGATCGGCATCGTGCCCTGGTACTTCCTGTCGGACCTGAAGTTCATGGCCGACATGGGCATGCTGCTGGTCGCCATCATGCTGATCAACATGGTGCTGTCGCTGGTCGTGCTGCCGCTGCTGGTGTGGTTCGTGAAGCCGAAGTTCATGGCGCGCGAAGACCTCGCGGTCGGCGAGAACGTCGATTTGTCGAAGTTCATGGCGCAGGCTGACGGGCACTGATCGTGCCGCTGCCGCGAAGTCGAACGTCGCGGCAGATTTTTGCGGACGAAGATCCCGGGTTGCGCGCTGCGCGCTCCACCCGGGCTACTTCGAGCCTTCGTGCTGCCGTGTAGCCCGGGTGCAACGCAGTGAAACCCGGGATCTTCAGCCCCCGATGCACCCCCGCCGGACTTGCCTAATCGTTCGGCTGCAGTGGCTCAGACGCGGGGCACATCCAGCGTCGTGACCCGCCGCAGTTCGCGCCGGTACTCGCCATCGGCGAACGGCGTCGCGCGATGCATCGTCGCGAGGTTGTCCCAGATCACGAGATCGCCCGCGCGCCACTGATGGCGGTAGACGAAGGCGGGTTGGGTCGCGTGTTCCATCAGTTCGCGCAGCAGCAGCCGGCCCTCGGGCAGCGGCCAGTCGACGATGCGCGACGCGTGGGACGCGAGGTACAGCGAGCGTCGGCCCGTGACGGCGTTCACCCGCACCAGCGGTTGAATGACGCCGCGCAGGCGTTCGGCTTCTTCCGCCGAGAACTCGAAACCGAGCGTCTGCCGCGAGTACGCAATCGAATGATGCGCCTGCAGCGGCAGCAGCCTCGATTGCATGTCCGGCGCCAGCGCGTCCCACGCCGCGCGCATGTCGGCGAATTCGGTGTCGCCGCCGACCGGCGGCACGATGCGCGCCGACAGCATCGAGTACCGGCCGGGCGGTTCGACGAACGATGCATCGGTGTGCCACAGGCGGTTGGCCAGGCCGTAATGACGCCGGCGGTCGTCGGCCATCAACAGGTCGCCGCGTTCGTCGACATTCGAGATGTCGACGAGCGCTTCGTTGCCGAAGCGGTTCGCGCCCAGCGCTGCCGCGCCCGTCTTCGCGTGCAGGCAGCCGTCGAAACGCTCGGCGAAGGCGAGCTGGGTGTGGTCGTCGAGGGTCTGCGCGCGAAACACCAGCACGCCGTAGCGGTGCATGCCCGCGCGGATTTCATCGAGCGTGTCCGGTGCGACGACGGTGGCGAGATCGACGGCACCGACCTCGGCGGCGAACAGCGGGTGGAGTGGGCGGAAGCTGAGCGTCATCAGAGCCTCGGGCGCGGGGCGTGGCCCCGAGCATAGGCGATCGCGCGATGCACACGCCATGCAGGGGGCTCACAGGGCCCGACGGAACTCCGCGAGCGCGTAGTCGATCAGCGCATCGAGCCGCTCTTTCAGTTTCGGCGACATCGCGATCAGCCGCGAACGACGGTCCTCCGGGTTGTCGACCTCGAGCAGGTAGCCTTCGGCCAGCGCGCGGTTCAGATACTTCATCGCGGTCTGTGGACTCAGCGACTGCATGAACGCATACGCCTCGGTGCGCGGCACCGCGCGGCCATCGCGCAACCACATCTCGGTGAACAGTGCCGAATAGTGCAGATCGAAGAAATCACCGTCGTTGAAGGTGTCGGCCCAGTGCCGGTCGAGTTTGCGCAGGGCGCCGACAAAGGCGATCTGGGCCTCACGATGCCCGCTCATCGGAGACGCCGGGCTGCACCGCGGCGGGGCAGGAGCCCCGGTTGCGGTGCGCGGCGCCAGGTGCCGCCAGCCTGCCCGTCTTCCGGCGGCTGCTTTAAATAGCTGATTGTTCGGCAAAACACCGTTCCGGCACCCCTTCAGAACTCATCGGCAGGAAATTTGCATTCAATTTTAATCATATTTTTGAAGATTTTCCGCCGAGGTCACCGATGTCCCTGTCCCTGCAGTCCACCCGCCTGATGCGGGATGCCGCCGGCACCGTGCCCAATGTGCTCGCGCTGAGTTACGCCGTCGGCGGTCACGCGCTGGGCCTGCTGCTGCTGACCCGGCCATCCGTCGCGCTGAATCTGGCCGGCTTGGGCCTCACCGTCAGCACCATGGTGATCGCCGCCTACCTGATTCACGAAGCGGCCCACATGACGATTTTCCTCGAACACCGCCACAACCGGTACACCGGCGAACTGATGGCGTGGATCTGCGGCGCGGCCTATGCGTCCTACGATCGCATCCGTCACATGCACCTGCGTCATCATCGCGATCGCGCGGACGTGACGCGTTTCAATTACAAGACCGTGCTCCTGCGCCTGCCGGCCCCGCTGCGGCGCCTGTTCTACGTGCTGGAATGGATGTACGTGCCGGCAATCGAACTGCTGATGCAATACCAGGTGCTCGTGCGACCGTTCATCAACCCGGCCGAACGCACGCGGCGTGGCCGTGTGCTCGTCGTGCTCGGGAGCCGGCTGGCGCTGTTTGCCGCCCTCTACGCCGCGAGCCCGCGCGCGCTCGCGCTCTACGCACTCGGCTTTCTGCTGTTTCTGACCGTGATGAACTTCTTCGACGCCTTTCATCACACCTTCGATCAGTATTTCGTGCAGGACGACGAGGAGCGTGTGCCGATGGAGGGCAAGGACCGTGAGTACGAGCAGGCCAACACCTATTCGAACGTGGTGTCGACCCGCTGGCCGGTGCTGAATCTGCTGACACTGAACTTCGGTTATCACAATGCGCATCATCAGCGCGCCGCCGTGCCCTGGTACGGGTTGCCGGCGCTGCACCGCGAACTCTATGGCGACGATGCCCGACAGTTGCTGCCGCTGCGCGAACTGTTGCGAACCTATCACCGCAACCGCCTGCGTCGCATCCTCGACGAGGATTACGGCGCCATCACCGAGGGGCCGGGGCGCGCCGACAGTTTCGTCGGCGCTCACGCAGTGTCGTTCCTGACGGTGGTGTGAGCATGCAGATCGATCTGGCCGGCCGGCGCGCCCTCGTCACCGGCGCGGCAACCGGCATCGGGCGCGCGATCGCGCTGGGGCTGGCGCGCGCGGGCGCGGCAGTCGCCGTCAACCATCTCGGCAGGGGCGCCGAGGCGCAGGCCGTCGTCGCGGCCTGCGGCGCGCCGTCGATCGCCATCGAAGCGGACGTCAGCCAGGCCGGTGAGGTCGAGCGCCTGTTCGCGACCACGCTCGCGTCCTTCGGCGGCCTCGACATCCTGGTCAACAACGCCGCCGTCGTGCTCGTGAAGCCGTTTCTCGACATCACCGAGGACGAATGGGACCACGTGCTGGCGACCAATCTGAAATCGGTGTTCCTGTGCTGTCGCGCCGCGCTGCCGACGATGCTCGCGGCGCAGGGCGGCTGCATCATCAACATCGCCTCCGAACTCGGCTACCTCGGCCGCGCGCAGTACGCGCCTTACACCGCGGCCAAGGGGGGCGTGATCACGCTGACACGCAGTCTCGCGCGCGAGTTCGCGCCCGCGGTGCGCGTCAATGCCGTCGCTCCGGGGCCGACGGACACCCCGATGCTGCGTTCGGAACTCGCACTGACCGATGCGCTGGCCGCGGAGACGGCGATCCCCGCCGGTCGGCTCGGTCGCCCGGAGGAGATCGCGGCGACCGTGGTCTTTCTCGCGTCCGGGCACGCCGCCTTCTATCACGGTGAAACACTGAGCCCCAACGGCGGCGCCCTGATGCGCTGACCGATGCGCGCGCCGTGCGGCGCCGTACTTCGGCGACCCGGCGACTCCCGGTCTCGGCGCCGCGCCCCGATCCGCCGACTGATGCATTGCAACAACCCCTATTCGGGGTATCAAGTTGCCATTCCCATCGCCGATACGCAGTGCGCACCTGATTAGTGCAATCGCGTTGCGCGCCGCGCGCAACGTGCGGCCGCCTGCCCGCTGCAGCGGTCGTTTCTGCCTACAAAACAGATGGATATATCGATGCACAAGTCACACCCGCACATTCTCTTCGCGGCACGCCCGGGGCTGCCGACGGCCATTGCCGGTATTCGCCGCTCGGCCGGCCTGCTCACGGCCGCGGCGCTGCTGAGTGGGCTTGCGGCCTGCAAGCAGGTCGATCACGAGGCCGCTTTCCGTGACGCGGCCGCACGCCCCGTGATGCTCCAATTGCACCGCGAGCGCGACGCGCTGTCGGCCGAGCCGCTGCGCGCACTGACCCCGACCCCGGCCGCCGAGCCCGATGCGATGGTGAGCCTCGGCCAGCGGCTCTATCACGATGTCCGCCTGTCGGGCGACGACACGGTGTCCTGCGCCTCCTGTCACGACATCGCGAAGGGCGGCGATGACGGCCTGAAGACGTCCACCGGCATCAAGGGCGCGACCGGGCCGATCAATGCGCCGACGGTGCTGAACTCCGCGTTCAACTTCCGCCAGTTCTGGGATGGCCGCGCGGCCACTCTCGCCGACCAGGCCAAGGGCCCCGTCACCAATCCGCTCGAAATGGGCGCGGCGTGGCCGGCGGTGATCGCCAAGCTCGAACAGGACGCTGACTATCGTCAGGCCTTCGAGGCCGCGTTCGGCGACGCCACCGTCAACGAGGATCGCATCGCCACCGCCATCGCGCGCTTCGAGGAAACCCTGATTACACCGGCGCCGTTCGATCGCTTCCTGCTCGGCGAGACGGACGCGATCAATACAGACGCGAAGAAGGGGTATGCCCTGTTCAAGAGCTATGGCTGCGTGGCCTGCCACCAGGGCGTCAATGTCGGCGGCAACCTGTACCAGAAGTTCGGCGCACTGCAGGCCGCGTTCGAGATCCAGACCGATGTCGACAAGGGGCGACAGAACATCACCAAGAATGCTGCCGACGCCGGCGTGTTCAAGGTGCCGTCCCTGCGCAACGTCGAACTGACGGCGCCGTACTTCCATCTCGGCACGGTCGACAAGCTCGGCGATGCCGTGCGCGTGATGGGTTCCTCGCAGCTCGGCAGAACGATCCCGGACGATGAAATCGCCCTGATTGTCGAGTTCCTGCGTTCACTGACCGGCGAGGCACCGCAACTCGCGGCCGCCACGCAGAATTGAGGAAGGATCGCCATGAAGAAACTCGATCGTCTGACCGCCTGCGCCTATGTCCTGCTGTTCGGCGCGCTGGCGGCGGTCTTTGCCCTCAAACCGGATGTCGACAACGACTTTCACGCCGAATACCAGCGCAACCTCGAGAAGCTCGAAGCGCTGGCGGGTGTGCTCCAGCGCGAACAGCGCAACGTCCAGCTCGGCATCACCCGGCACTACGACTTTCTCGAAGCCACGCTGCAGGACATGGAGAAGGCCGCCGGGCTCGTCGGCTTCCATCCCGGCTTCGTCGACGAGGCGTACCGCGCGCGGGCAGTGACCGACATGGACGCCTATCGCGACAAGCTCGCGAAAATCCGGGTCGAGGTCGACGCGACGAAGCGCATCACCGGCCTGTTGCGGAACTCGACCGGTTACATCAAGGCCACCCTGTCCCGGCTCGCCGATGAGCTGCAGGTCGACGGGAACGTGCCGGCCGGCCTCGCGCGCCTGCATGAAGCCGCCGCGCAGTTGCAGAGCGGCACGGCCGCCTCGGCCGCGCTCGACCTGGCATGGCTAGGTGACTCGCCGCTGCGCGGACCCCTGCAGCTGCATGCCGATGTCGTCGGCCGCCTGACGCCGCTCAGCGTGAGCGCGACGACGCGTCTGCAGGAACTGCTCGATGCCGCCGGTGAACCCGCCGGACTGCGCGCGATGTATCTCGATCAGTACTATGCGGCGATCAAGGCGACACAAATGTCGTTGCTGGCGAGCTATGTCGTGGCCGGGCTGTTGCTGCTGCTGTCGCTGTTCCAGGTGCAACAGGCACGGCGCGCGCGCGCCGAATCCGACCAGGCGCGGGTCGACTCCGAGCTGGCGCGCGGGGAATCCGAACGCGCGCGGGCCGATGCCGAGAAACTGCAGGTCGAATCCGACCGGGCGCGGGCAGAGTCCGAAGCGATGGCGCTCAGAATCGAAGCGCAGCTCGAGGAGACACGCACGGCCGTCGCCGCCTGCAATGGCGTGCTGCAGGCCGTGGCGCGCGGCGAGTTCGGGCGACGGGTCGAACTCACGCTGCAGGGCGATCTCGGCGAGCTTTGCCAGGGGGTCAATCTGGCGGCCGGATGCGTTGAGGAAACGCTGGTCGAGATCGAACGCGTGATGCACGCGATCCGCGACGGCCGACTCGATGTGCAGGTCAATGAATCGATCCGCGGCCGCGTTCGCGAGTCGGTCGCCGATGCGATGAGCTTTCTCGATCGCACCTTCGCCGGCATCCAGCAGGCGATCGAGCAGATGGCGGACGGGCAGTTCGCGGCCCGCGTCGATGTCGAGGCCAAGGGCGACCTCGCGCGGCTGAAGGATGCCATCAACTCCTCGATGGCGTCGCTCGAGGGCGCGATCGAAAGCATCAACTCGGTGGTCGTCGCGCAATCGAACGGCGTGCTGACGCGCCGGATCGAGCGCCAGTTCCCGGGTGACCTCGGCGTGCTCGCCGGTGCGGTGAACCGCTCGGCGGTGATGCTCTGCGAGATGATGAACGAAGCGCGCCAGGTGGCGGTGGCGGTCAGCGCCGCGGCGACCCAGGTCAATGACAGTGCCGGCAGTGTGACCGGTGCGGCACACGAGCAGCTCAGTGCGTTGCGCAGCACGCTCGAGGGCGCGGACCTGATCTCCAAGGGCATCAGCCGGGGCGCGGAATCGCTGGTGGCGGTCGGTGCCCTCGCGAGCGAGGCGAAGCAGCGCGCAGGAGAGGGCGAAGTCGTCCTGAACAAGGCGCAGAAGTCGATGAACTCCATCATCGAGTCGAGCAAGAAGATCGAGAACATCGTCGGTCTCATCGAGTCGATCGCTTTCCAGACCAACCTGCTGGCGCTGAATGCGGCGGTCGAGGCGGCGCGGGCGCAGGAGCACGGTCGCGGCTTCGCGGTCGTGGCCGGCGAAGTGCGCAATCTCGCGCAGCAGTCGGCGGAGGCTTCGTCGAGCATCAAGAAACTGATTCAGGGCAGCGTCGAAGAGGTCCAGCGCGGCGCGCAGGACGTGCACGCGACCGGCGAGGCTTTCGAGTCGATCAGTTCAGTGGTGGAGAAGGTCAATGCGATCTTCGCCGCGATGAAGATGTCTTCGCAGGAGCAGGAAGCGTCGATGCAGCGCGTGACCGGCCACGTCCGGGAACTCGACCGCCTCAGCAAGCACAACTTCCAGCTGGCGGAAAGCAACAACGAGTCGGCGTCGACGCTGTCGGAGAGCGCGCAGCGGATGCATGCCGTGATCGGACGTTTCGAGACCACCGAAGGCGGTATGCGCGACGAACGTCATGCGCCGCCTGCGCGACTGGCCGCCGGGCGGCGGCGTTCAGCCTGAGGGCAGCAGTGTCTGCTGGCCCTGCTCGAGTGCGAGCAGGGCCTGTTTGCGCTCGAGGCCACCCGCATAGCCCGTCAGCGAGCCAGCGCTGCCGACCACGCGATGACAGGGCACGATGATGCCGAGCGGATTGCGCCCGTTGGCGGCACCAACGGCGCGCGAGGCCGTCGGTTGGCCCAGACGCTGCGCAATCGCGCCGTAACTCGTTGTCGTACCGTAGGGGATCTCGCGCAGTTTCATCCACACGGCCTGCTGGAACTCCGTGCCCGTCGGCGCCAGCGGCAGATCGAACTCACGCCGTTCACCGGTGAAGTATTCCGCGAGTTGCCGCCGCGCTTCGGTGAGCACTGGCAGAAAGCCGTCCCGCACCCATTCATACGTTTTTTCCGGCAGGTATTTCTGGTCGACGAAGTGCAGGCCCGTCAGCGCGTCTGCATTGGCCACGAGCAGGATGTCACCGAGCGGGGACGCGCAGACGGTGTAGCGAATCATCCGAGACTCCTCCATAGATGCATCACCGCGTAGGCGCGGAACGGTCGCCACGGTTCGGCCAGCGCCAGCACGCGGCGCGGGTTTTTCTCGTCCAGGGCCTTCATGACCCCGTAATCGGTATGCGGAAAAGCATCCGCCGCGCCGAGCGCGCGCATCGCGATGTACTGTGCGGTCCACTCGCCGATGCCGGGCAGCGCTTTCAGGGCGGCGATGGCGGTCGGCGCGTCCTGGCCGGGTGCCAGGACGAGGTGGCGACCGGCCAGCGCCTCGGCCAGCGCGAGAATCGTGCGCGTGCGCGCGCCGATGATGCCGAGCGACGCTATGGCGTCGACCGACTGGCCGGCCACGGTGGCGGCGTCCGGGAACAGAAGATTCAGGTTCGCAAACGGCGTGTCGATCGGGGACCCGAAAGCCCGGGCGAAGCGCGCGGCGAGTGTGCGCGCGGCGCGTACCGTGATCTGCTGACCCAGCACCGCGCGCACGGCGAGTTCGAACGGATCGAAAGCGCCGGGCAGGCGCAGGCCCGGTTCGTCGGCCGCCAGCGGCCCGAGTGCCGCCGCGACCGCGCGCGGATCGACATCGAGATCGAACACGTGGCGCAGACGCGCCGTCACCTGCGGCAACGCCGACGCCAGCGTGGCCGCGAGCGTCACGCGCAGCGCGTGCTCGCCGTTGCGGACCTCGAGCCAGCCGCTCGTCACGGCGCCGTCGGTGCTGACGCGCAAGGTGCGGCGATAGCAATCTTCTTCAATGGCCTCGGCGCCGTCGATCGCGCGCCCGCCGAGAAAGGCGAGCAGGCGCGGCCACGCGAACGGCGCGTGATACGCCAGGTCGACGCTGACGGTGGCGTCGGGCAGTGAACCGTCGGGCGGCGCGCTGTTCATCGCCGCATCATGCCGTGCGGTGCGCGGTAGCGATATCCGTCTCTTGCCCGACATCGCGCGTTACGTGCCGCGCGGTTTAGCGCGGTGGGTCGCGGTCGCGGTCCACGGATCGTCCGGCCACGGGTGCTTCGGGTAACGTCCCTTCATCTCCTTCTTGACCTCCGGATACGTGCGTTCCCAGAAGCCGCGCAGATCCTGGGTCACCTGGATCGGCGTCTGCCGCGGCGACAGCAGGTGCAGCAGCACTGCGACGCGGCCGCGCGCGATGCGCGGCGTGTCGGCAAGCCCGAACATCTCCTGCAGTTTGACCGCGAGCACCGGCGGCTTCCCAATCTCGTAACTCAAGCCGCGCCGCATGCCGCTCGGCACCGCGAGTTCGGTCGGCGCGTACTCGTCGACCAGCCGCTGCTGCGCATAGTCGAGTCGCGCGTGCAGTGCGTTCGACAGACTGCCGGCCTCGAGTTCGCTGACGCGCAGGCGGCCACTGACAACCTGTGGCAGCCAGGCGTCGGGCGCCGCCGCCAGCGCCGCGTCGCTGACATCCGGCAGGCCAAGCTCGGGACACCATTCGCGCAGACACACCACGCGCGCCTGCCATTCGCGCAGCGCGTGGCTCCATGGCAGGCACTCGAGGCCGAGTTCGGCGATGGCCTCCTGCAGCATCCGCGCGGTGTCGGCATTGCGTTCGGTCGGTACCGTGCGGCTTTCGAGCACGATGGCCGCGAAGCGCTTTTCGACGGTGGTTTCGACCGCCTGTGTCTCGCGATTGAAGCGCAGTTCGCGCCGCGCGCTGAAATGAGCGGGATAGAGCGAGTCGAGCACGCGTGCATCGAGCGCCGCCGCGCGCTGAATCAGGCCGTCGCGTTCGTCGTAGCGGATCTCGGCCACGGCAAGCCACGGTTCGCCGGTCAGGCCGGACTCGTGCTTCAACTGCGCGCCGCGACCGCCGCTCAGCTGGTAGCGGCGCAGATTGACGTCGTCGCGGCGCGCGATGCGATCGGGATAGGCGAGGGCGACGATGTGCCCGATGTCGTAGGCCGTCGGTGGCGTCGTGGGTCCATCGCCGAGCGACAGCCGCCGCCGCCACTGTCTGGCCGCCTGATCGATGGTCATCAGGGCGCCGCGATCGGCACCGTCGCGGCCGGCGTGGCCGCCGCGCAGCGCGCCCAGCGCGACGAGACGCGGCCGCAGATCGTCGTTGCGCGCCTGCTCGCCGCGCAGCGGATCGCGGTTCTCGAGCACGGCGGCGACATCGCAGGCGAGCGGCTTCAGTGCCGCAGGCGCGCGCAGCATCGCATTCGCGAGCCGAGGATGGACGCCGAGCGCGAGCAGGCGCTGCCCGTGTGGCGTGAGGCGGCCATCGGCGTCGAGCGCGTCCAGTGCCTGCAACAGGCTGCGCGCCTGCGCGAGCACACCGGGTGGCGGTGGATCGGGCAGGCGCAGCGCCTCGCTGCCCCAGGCCTTCATTTCGAGCAGGAACGCCGACAGTTCGACGCGCTGAATTTCCGGGCGCGTGGCGGGATCCAGCCGCTGGCTCTCGGGCCACAGGCGATAGCAGCGGCCCGGTGCGGTGCGTCCGGCGCGCCCGGCGCGCTGCGTCGCGGATGACTGCGCGATCAGCGTGGTCTCGAGCCTGCTCATGCCGCTGTTCGGATCGAAGCGCGGCTCGCGTGCGAGACCGGTGTCGATCACCGCACGCACCGCCGGCAGCGTGACGCTCGACTCGGCGACGTTCGTCGCGAGCACGATCTGGCGGCCCGCATGTGGCTGGAGGATGCGCGCCTGATCGGCCATCGACAGTTCGCCGTGCAGCGCCTCGAGGCGCGTGTCGCCGACGGCGAGATCCGCCAGCAGTCGCCGCGCGCGTTCGATCTCGCCCTTGCCGGGCAGAAAGCACAGCAGATCCCCGTCGGTCTCGGCGAGGGCCAGCTGCACCGCCCGCCGCAGCTGTTGCTCCGCCGTTTCGCGCGGCTTCAGCGCGACATGCGCGATGTCGACCGGATGACTGCGACCGGCGGAGGTCACGCGCGGCGCGTCGAGGAAGTGTGCGAGGCGCGCGCCGTCGAGCGTCGCCGACATCACGATCAGGCGCAGCGTCGGCCGCAGTGCGGCCTGCACGTCGAGACACAGCGCGAGCCCGAGATCGCTCGCCAGATGGCGTTCGTGGAATTCGTCGAAGATCACCGCGTCCACACCGTCGAGCGTCGGGTCGTCCTGCAGCAGCCGCGTCAGGATGCCTTCGGTGACGATTTCCAGGCGCGTGCGCGCCGAGACTTTGCTTTCGAACCGGATGCGATAGCCGACGGTGTCGCCGACCGCTTCGCCGAGCTGGGCGGCCATGAAGCCCGCCGCCGCGCGCGCGGCGATGCGCCGAGGTTCGAGCATCAGGATGCGACCCGTGCACCAAGGCGCGCGCAGCAGGGCGAGCGGCACCTGGGTCGTCTTGCCGGCCCCGGGGGGCGCTTCGAGCACGAGGCGCGTGTGTGCGGCGAGGCTGTCGAGCAGCGCGGGCAGGACGTCGTGAATCGGTAGGCGGGGTTCGGCGGGCATCGGCAACGCTGTGACGGGCGAGGCCGCATTCTGGGAGCAGCGGCGCGGCTTGCCAACCGGCGTCGCAGAGTAGCGGCGTGGCCCGCGCGGGGCCACGCCGGATTGGCTCGCTCAGGCAGCGATGCCAGGCGCGACGCCCGTCTGCTGGTTCACCGCCGACAGGATCGCGCGCAACGACGCCTCGACGATGTCGCTGCTGCGGCCGACGCCGCAGTAGCGCTGGCCGTCGACGTTGATCTGCACATAGGCGACCGCGTCGGCGCCGGCACCCGCGCTCGAGCTCAGGGTGTGCTCGCTGTACTCGATGAGCACCAGGCGCTTGCCGCTGTGCTGCTCGAGGGCGTTGACGAAGGCGCCGACGACGCCGGACGCCTTGCCCTGCAGCGTGAGTGTCGCTGCGCCATGGCGCAGAGTGGCAACGAGCCGGTCTTCGTCATGTTCGCGCGTGACCTGGTAGCCGGCCAGTTCGTACGGGGTGCGCTGGCCGAGGTAATGCCGTTCGAACAGCTCGACGATCCGCGACGGCTCGACTTCGGTCGCCGTGACCTCGGCGTATTTCTGCACCACGCCGCTGAAGTCGATCTGCAGCCAGCGCGGCAACTCGAAGCCCGCCTGCTGTTCGAGCACGTAGGCCACGCCGCCCTTGCCGGACTGGCTGTTGATGCGGATGACTTCCTGGTAGGAGCGGCCGAGATCGCTCGGGTCGATTGGCAGGTAAGCGACTTCCCACGGATCCCCGGCGGCGCGCCTGGCGAGGCACTTCTTGATCGCGTCCTGATGGCTGCCGGAAAACGCCGTGAACACCAGATCGCCGGCATACGGGTGACGCGGGTGCACCGGCAACTGCGTGCAGGCGGTGACACAGCGGATGATCTCGTCCATTCGCGAGAAGTCGAGCTGCGGGTCGATGCCCTGGCTGTAGAGGTTCATCGCCATCGTCACGATGTCCATGTTGCCGGTGCGCTCACCGTTGCCGAGCAGCGTGCCCTCGACGCGATCGGCGCCCGCCATCACCGCGAGTTCGGCGGCGGCCACCGCACAGCCGCGGTCGTTGTGCGTGTGCAGGCTCACGACGATCGAGTCGCGTCGCGACACGTGGCGGCAGAACCATTCAATCTGATCGGCATAGATGTTCGGCGTCGCCATCTCGACCGTGGACGGCAGGTTGATGATGCACGGCCGTGCCGGCGTCGGCTGCCAGACGTCGATCACCGCATTGCAGATCTCGACGGCGTAGTCGATCTCGGTGCCGGTGAAGCTCTCGGGCGAATACTGGAAGGTCCACTCGGTCGTCGGATGGCGCGCCGCGAACTGTTTGACGAGCCGCGCGCCCTCGGTCGCGATCGCGGTGATGCCGGCGCGGTCGAGACCGAACACCTGCTCGCGCTGCACCGTCGATGTCGAGTTGTAGAGATGCATGATGGCGCGCTTCGCTCCGACGAGCGCCTCGAACGAGCGTTCGATCAACTCCGGCCGCGCCTGCGTCAGCACCTGCACGGTCACGTCGTCCGGAATCAGACCGCCGTCGATGAGGCGGCGGCAGAAATCGAAATCAGGCCCTGACGCGGCCGGAAAGCCGATTTCAATCTGCTTGAAGCCGACCCGCACGAGCATCTCGAACATCTGCAGCTTCTGCGCGACGTTCATCGGTTCGATCAGGGCCTGGTTGCCGTCCCGCAGATCGACACTGCACCAGGCGGGCGCGCTGGTGATGACCTGGTCGGGCCAGGTGCGGTCCTTGAGCCCGATCGGGCGGAAGGGGCGGTACTTGCGGTGGTCGAAGGCGGCCATGGGCATGTGATCTCCGTGTCGGACGCGGCGGCGTCGGGTATATCGGGTCCCGGCAGTCCGGGAAGTGGCGGGCAGTATAGGGAAGCAGGCGTGGTGAATGACGCCAAATTGGCCATTCGGAGCGTCTGATATTGCGTCTATTCACCAACAAAATTGATTCTGTTGGTGAATATCACCACAGAAGACTAGAATCCGGAAAATGTCGGGCGATTCCCGCCCGTCCGGAGTTCGCCGATGAAGCTCGACCGCCTCGACAAACGGATCCTGGCCGTGATGCAGGCCGACGGCCGCATCACCAATCTGCAGCTCGCCGAGAAGGTGGGGCTGTCGCCGACGCCCTGCGCGCGACGCGTCCGGCAGCTCGAGGAGGCCGGCATCATCGAGCGGCACGTCACGCTGTTGAACCAGCAAAAGCTCGGGCTGAACATCACCGCGATGATCGGCATTACGATGGACCGCCACACGCCCGAGCGCTTCGAAGGTTTCGAGCGCCAGGTGCGCCAGTTCCCGGAAGTCGTCGAATGCAGCATCGTCACCGGCCAGGCGGCGGATTACCTGCTGAAGGCGGTGCTGCCGGACATGACCTATTACGAGGAATTCCTGCTCGGCAGACTCACCCGTATCGAAGGCGTGACGGGCGTCCATTCGAGCTTCGTGCTGCGCAAGATCATCGCGAAGACCGAACTGCCGCTGGAGCACATCCGCTGATCAGCCGGCGATGTCCTCGGCAAGGCCCACGCGGCCCAGGCCCGGCAGCTTCAGCGCCGGCCGCAGAAGGTCGACCCCGAGCACGAGTCCGAGCACGTTGAACTCGATGCCCTCACGCCGCGCGACCAGCGCGCCGAACCAGCCGCCGCACGACAGCTGGTAGCCGGTGCCGCTGGGCGCCGGGCCGAACCACCGTCCCTCGCCGAGATAATCCTTGCCGATGGCGGTCGGCGGCAGCGACACACCCAGTGCCGGTACCTCACGCGCAATCCAGGCGACGAACGTGTTGCTGTTGGGGCCCGGCCAGATGCGGTAACGCTGTGCATGCGGGTAACTGGCAACGGCTGCCTCGATCTGTGGAATGAGTGCCGCCGCGGCCGGCCCGCGGATGTCGCGCACGAGCCAGGGATCGGCGTCGTACCAGCTGCGATCGGGCAGATCCGCGCGTGATTCGACGACCGTGCCGGCGCGCGCCTGCTTCCAGCCGAGCACCTCGTGCACCGTGTAACTGCCGGCGCCGGCGGCCTTGGTCGCCACCCAGGTGTGCACGCCGAACAGGCCGCGCCAGTGGAAGGCGCGCGCGGCGTACACCTGCACCACGGCCTCGGGTGTCGACGCCGCCGGCGGCGCGATCCCCGCGCTGCTGCGGTCGGCCGTGCGCCAGTCGGCGTCGAAATTGATGTCGCCGCGCGCGCCGACGAGCAGCGGGCCGCTGACCAGCATGGTGATGACCACCAGCAGCGCGCGCGTGAGACGGCGGCGGGCGGCGCGCGTCGTCACGCGTCGCCGGTTCCCGCGTCCATGGTGATCACCGCAATCCGCAGCGCGTCGGCGAGTTGCTGTGCGTAACGCTGTGCCTGATCGCGCTTGGCAAAGGACAGGACACGCGCGCGCTGTCCGTGCTGCTCGAGGCTCACGTCATGGGTGGCACGCTCCCGGTGCGCGGCGCTGACGATGAGCTTTGCCTGCGTATCGACGGGAATCTGCTGCCCGGTCGCCGGCAGTGCGAGGCCAAGCACCGTCGCGCCGAACCTGAGCTGGCGTGACTCGCGGTCGACTTCGACATGGCGCGCACCGGTGAACAGCACGAGGCCGATCAGCACGTCGAGCGCCGAGGCTGCGGCGGTGAGGTAAAGCACGGGAGTGGGTGCCGCGGCCATGACGACACCGAGCAGGAACAGCGGCCCGCTCGCCATCAGTGCCACGCCGACGGCGCGCGCGAGGCGCGAGAACGGAATCACGTAGCGGGTGCGCGCGGCATCGACGGCGATGGTTTTCATCATGACCTGCACGATAGCCTGTGCCAGCCACACGCGAAAGCCGGGTTCTCCCGGCCCCCGCATGAGCGCCGGAAAGCCGGCCGGTCCGCGCGTCGACACGAGGGTCCACGGATGAAGCTGTGCACGGTTGAGCAGGTGATCAGCGAGCCTGCGGGCGACTATTTCCAGTTCAGTCCCGGGCGGCGCGCCGGCATTCCGTGGCGGCATGATTCGGTCTATGTGCCGCTGGCGGTGTTCGGGCTGATCGCGCCGCCGGTGCGCCACAGTGTCCGCTGGTTTCACGCCAACGGCGTCACGCCGCTCGATGCGGCGGCGGCGAGTCAGCTGGCCGATGCGTTGCAAGCGTATGCGGCGACGTTGCCGGACACCGACGCGGCAGCACTGGCGGCCAGTCTCGGCGACTGGTTGCGCGCGCACGGCGCAGCTGGGATCACGATCGAGCGGCTGTGAGCAGGGCGCGGACACCGTGGCAGAGAACAATTGATCGCGAGTCTGCGTGATGCAGGCAGCACTCGCGGCCTGAGCACCTCGGCGCCGCGCGCTCCCATGTCTTTCTCGCCGTTCCCGGTGCGCTCCGTGGCCGGCGCAGCCCGTGTTCGGTGGCATTGCGTCGGTCGGTGGGCATCGTTGTGCCTGATCTCCGTCATGCGCAGGCCGCGAGACTTATCCCTTACACTGTGGAACGCGCACGTCCGGCATGTCGCCGGCCTGCAGCCTGAAGCAGACGATACCCATGAAAGCCGCCAAACCGCGCTCCGCCAGCTCCGTGTTACGCCGCCAGGCGCCCGGGCGCCTGCTCGAACTGTTCTATCCGATCTATTACAGCGTCGGTTATGCGATTGCGAATACGCTGCGCAGCGGCACGCTGACGCGGCAGCAGGCGGCAATTCTGTGGCTGATACACTCCGAAGGCGTCGACGGCACGAGCATGCGGCGCAAGGACGTCGAGCGCTTTCTCGGCGACTGGTTCGAAGTCACGAACTCTGCCATTTCCAAAGCGCTGCGCGCGTTGTCCCGGCCGCCCCATGAACTGCTGAACCTCGTCGAGGATCCGAACTCCGGCCGCGAGAAACAGATCATCCTGACCAGCAAGGGCATCCGTTTCGTCGAACGGATGATGCATGACGGCCGCCTGCACTGCGCGTGGATCGCCGAGCGCCTCAGCGACGAGGATCTCGCGAACGGCATGAAGTTCATGGCCGCCGTCAGCGAGCTCGCGCGCGAATGGCCCGGCAGCCTCGATCAGGCGGTGCCGCGCGCGCAACGCGCACTGCCGGCGAACACTCAGCGCGGCATCAGGCGCAGCGGCAAAGTCGCAAAGCCGTAGTTCAACGAGCCGCCGGTCTGGCGGCGCGCGGGCGAGCGTCCCGGTTCGAGCGCGCGACCGCGGTCGAAGAAGGCGTTGATCATCGTCTCGCATTCGAGCCGCGCCAGGTTCGCGCCCATGCAGTAATGAATACCGTGGCTGAACGTGAGGTGGCGGTTGGCGTTCGGTCGCGTCAGCAGGAATTCGTCCGGACGCTCGAACACCGCCGGGTCGCGATTGGCAGCGGCGAAGAAAATCGCGACCCAGTCACCGGCCTTGATCGGCACGCCACCGACTTCCGTGTCGCGCACGCAGACGCGATGCAGCCGTTGCACCGGCCCCGAGTGGCGCGCCGCCTCTTCCATGAACGGCCGCAACAGCGCGCGATCCGCCTGCAGCTGTGTGAACAGCGCCGGCATCTCGACGAGATAGCCAAGCAGGTTGCCGAGGTAGTAGGTGGTGGTCTCCGCGCCGGCGACGACCAGCGTCACGCAGAACCGGATCACTTCTTCGCGCGACAGACGCTGGCCGTTTTCTTCGGCCTCGATGAAGGCGGTGATCAGATCGTCCGGCAATGACACGCCGCGCGCGAGGTCGGCCAGCCGGGTGTCGACTGCTGCGGTGAAATAAGCGTCGACTTCGCGATTGCACTGCTGGCGCACGGCCGGCGACAGCGGCGTGCCGTCGTCGTTCTCCGCCGTGACCATGAACGCATTGGCCCAGCGTCGAATGTCGCGATAGTCCGCTTCGGGGACGCCCATCAGCCGACACATCACGCGGGCCGGCAGTTCCGGCGCCAGGTTGCGCATGAAATCGAACTCGCCGTCATGCATAGGCTCGTCATCAAGCATGCGCGACACGGTCTGTGTCATCCACGCCGTCAGGCTTGCTATCCGCGCCGCGGTGAAAGCCTTCGAGGCCATCGCGCGCAGAATCCCGTGATAGGGCCGGTCGTGATTGACGAGCATCAGCGTAGTGCCCGCGGACTGTTCCTGCATTTCGTCGCGCGAAGAGAAGATTTCATGTTCGCGGCAGACCTGCTGCACATCGGCGTAGCGCAACATCGCCCAGGCCGGCCGCGGTACATCCTGGCCGGGGATGGTGCCGGGCGGATAGTCCTCGTAGCCGAAGATCGGCGAACGTTCGCGCAGCGCTGCGTAGTAGGGGTAGGGGTTCGCGATCACGTCGGGTTGACTCAGGTCGGCGGCAGACAGGGTGGCGGGCATGGCGTGGCTCCGGTAACGGCGCGAAAACGGCGTCTTGACAACACTATAGCCAAATAATAACTATGTCGTCACGACACAATTAGAGCCCGACAAAATGCTTCGCCGCAGCACATCGGGCAGGCCCGCCACGCAACGGCACAGTCTGGAGAGCAAGCCATGAGCAAAATCGACGTCGACAAAACCGTGCGCGATCTCGCCGCCGGCGAACTGGCAGCCTGGATCGCCGAACACCTCCGCGTCTACGTCGACAGCGGCGGGCGCGAGGGCCACCTGTGGGATGCAACGGCGGCGGGCGGCTTGCCGGACACGCCCTGTCTGCTGCTGACGACCGTCGGCCGCCGCAGCGGCACGCGGCGCACTATGCCGCTGATCTACGGCTGCGCGGACGGGCACTACGTCGTCATCGGGTCGAAAGGGGGCGCGGATACACAGCCCGCGTGGTATCTGAACCTGCTGCAGCATCCGCTGGTCGACCTGCAGGTCGGCACGCAACAGCTGCCGGCACGCGCGAGGATTGCTGCCGGCGAAGAGCGCGCCCGGCTGTGGGCGCTGATGGTCGCGGTCTTTCCGCCGTACGCCGCCTACCAGCGCAAGACCTCGCGCGAAATCCCCGTCGTGGTGCTCGAACCGGTGGGCTGAGCGCTCCGCGCGAAGGCTGCGTGGGCGTCTGGCTACTGGCGGGTGCGGGTCGACGGCGCGAGGTCGACCGGCGGCGTGAACATGCGGCCGACGTCCACCGCATCGAAGCGGAACTGCTGACCGCAGAAATCGCAACCCACTTCCACGAGTTCGCGCTCGGCGACGATGCTTTCGATCTCCTCACGGCCGAGGCCGATGAGCATGTTGTTCACGCGATCGCGCGAACACGAGCAGCTGAAGCGCGTGCGCTGCGGTTCGAAACGACGCAGCTGCTCTTCCCAGAACAGGCGGCGCAGGATGCTGTCCTCATCGAGCGTCAGCAGCTCCTCGCGCGTCAGCGTGGCGCCGAGCATCGCAATCCGGTTGAAGTCTTCGTTCGAGCCGATCTGATCTTCGTCGCGTCCGCCACCGAGGTTGCCCGTGCCACTGAGCGGCATCCGCTGCAGCAGCAGGCCGGCCGCGACCTCATCGTTGGCCGCGAGCACCAGTTTCGTGTCGAGCTGTTCGGACTGCAGCATGTAGTGTTCGAGCACGGACGACAGCGCGCCGAGCGGCTGGCGCAGATCGTCGTACAACGGCACGACGCCCTGGTAGGCCTGCGTGCCTGGCGCGCGATCGCGCGGGTCCAGCGTGATCGCGCAGCGCGCGTCACCGCCGACATTGACCATTTGCACGAGACCGGCGTCATCAGCAATCTCGCCGGTGACTTTCGCGGTGGTCCTGAAGCTCAGGTCCGAGCGCACTTCGGCCACCGCCAGCCGCACCGGCCCGTCGCCGTGCAATTGCAGGATGAGGGCGCCGTCGAACTTGATGCTCGACTGCATCAGCATGCCGGCCGCCGCCATCTCGCCCATCAGGGCCCGGACCGGTGGCGCAAAGGCGCCGACCGATGCGCGTCGCTGCAGCGCCTCGCGCCAGTCCGGCCCCAGGCGTACGAGCGCGCCGCGGACCGGCAGACCGTCGAACAGGAATTTGTGCAGGAGGCCAGTGTTCAAGTGCGGATCCGCCAACTGTGGAGGCTGGCCATTATCGCTGAAAGCCAGGTGCCCGCGTGTCGACTCCGCTGCGGATCTGGCCTTGCGCCGGCGGCTCAGACCGGTGCCGACCCGAAGCCGGGCGGCGCTCAGGTCTGCGGCGGTGATTTGGCACTGCCGGCCTTGCGCCAGGTGCCCCACTGGTACAGGCCGTAGCCGATGCCGCTGCCGGCGATGATGATGACCCACTGTACCGTCGTCCCGATGTCGGGCTGCGGAATCAGGCCGAGCACCGAAGCGGGCAACCAGTCCGGGTAATCCACCGCGACCCAGTAGACGGACGCGAGGGTCATGACAACCATGCCGACCACCTGCGCGCCGGTCGCCCACAAGGCTTTCGAGTGTGAAGTCGACATGCAGGCCTCGCTATGGAAAAAGGGACGGTCCCGATGGCCGCACCGCCATCATGACGCGCGTACGCACGCCGGACGCGTTATTTGTACACAGTTGCAGGGTTGCTTTGTTTCATCCTGGTGAACTAATGCAATCAATTGCTTCACGGGCCTGCTGCCAGTCCCTGGCAGTCGTCGGGGCAGGAGTGTCTCGGACAGTGAGCGTGACGGCCGCCGTTGTCTGCAAGCGATCTTCCCGCAGAGGCAGGACGCAGGCCGGTCGCGACGATGGGCGGGACGCGGAACAGGGGCTGTCCCCTGGCACTGGCCCATCTCACAGGCCCACAGCGCTCACTCCTGGTGCGTTCGCGCTCAAGGCCGACTGTTCATTACCGCTATAAAAGCTATATACGATTCATTTGACGAGCGGATGGCTCCAGCCATGAACGTTCATCGTGGTGCATAAACGACTCCTGGCCGGCGAACTCAGCCCGGGCACTCCAATCCCCTGGCGGGTGTTCGATGCCAGCGGTCGCCTGTTGCTGCGTGAAGGGCACCGTTTCGCGGACGAAGCCGCGATCGAGGCGTTCGTTGCGCGCGAGGTGTATCGCGGCCCCACCGACGATGAGGCCAGGCAGCTGCCCGCGAAGGCGCCGCCACAGATCGATCCCTTTGCCACGTTGATCGAGCACACGCAGCGCCTCGCCCGCGGTCTGGTCGACCTCGCGTGCATGCACTGCGCTGACGCCAACGCGTGGGCGATGTCGCTGGTTGACGTCGTGGAGTCCCTCGACGGCATGCATGTCGACGCGGTGCTCGGCGCGCTGCTGCTGATGGACGAACTGAAATATTCGATCTCGCACGCATGGATGGTCGCGACCGTGTGTGACCTGATGGCGCGGCGACTCGCGCTGCCCGATGCGCAGCGACGCAGTTTCGTCGCGGCTGCGTTCACGTCGAACGTCGGCATGCTGCAGGTCCAGGACCTGCTGTCGAGCCAGCCTGGCCCGATGACGCCCGAACAGGACGCGATCGTGAAGCACCATCCCGTGCGCAGCCGGCAGCTGCTGGCCGCCGCCGGTGTGCACGACTCCCTGTGGCTGTCGGCCACGCTGCAGCATCACGAGCGCCTCGACGGCTCGGGCTATCCGCGTGGCCTGAAAGACGAAGCCGTCGTCCTCGGCGCGCGACTGCTGGCGCTTGCGGACATCTATGCAGCGATGATCCTGCCACGCACCTATCGCGATGGCGTGCACGCAAAGGAAGCGCTGCGGGAAATCTTCATGCAGCGCGGCAGCCGGATCGATGCCGGGCTCGCGTCACTGTTCATCAAGGAGATAGGCGTGTTTCCGCCCGGTGTCTTCGTCAAGCTCGCGAACGGCGAGACGGCAGTCGTCGTGCGCCGCAATCCACGTCACGCCAACAAGCCGATCATCAGCAGCCTGCTGAATCCGTTCGGCACCCCGCTCGAGCGCCCGCTGATACGCGACAGCGCGGAAGCCAGCCCCTACGCGATAGTCGATGTGCTGCCGCGACAAGCGTTGCCGTTCGCGCTCGCCCGGATCTGGGGGTACGGCGCGTAACAGCGGGCAGCGCGCACCGGCCCTCGAGTCCGCAGGCCGGCGGCGGTGTGCCCGGCACCCGCTCGGGCAGCGCCGCCGGTGCTGCGCGTACTCAGCCTGCGCGCGCGACTTCGACGAGGTTGTCGGAGAAGCTGGGCGCGTGTCCCATGTTGACGAACTCGGCCGAGCTGATCACGTTCACGGTGCCACGGTTCAGCTGCCGCCAGTAGCCGAGCGTCGCGACGACGACGCCCGCGTTCACGTCGCCGGTGATCTGTGCAAGACCTTCGAACGCGCCGCGATCGTTGAACACGCGCACGGCATCGCCCGAAGCGATGCCACGCGCGGCGGCATCAGCCGCGTTGATCAGCACGAACTGTTCGCCCTGGCCTTTGATCTTGTGCTCCATGTTGGCGTAACAGGAGTTCAGGAATCCGTGGCTCTTCGGCGAGACGATGTTCAGCGGATAGCGCTGCGCGAGCGCAGGATTCGTCTGCGGGCTTTCGCGTGAAGGCACATAGTCCGGCAGCGCGTCGAGCGGCTCGCCGCCCTGCATGTCGTCGTACATCTGGCGAAAAGGTCCGGCGACGAAGTTGCCGCCGGCGGCAATGCCCGATTTGAACTCGAGGCGTCCGGACGGTGTCGGGAACTTCCCTTCGCGATGCGGCGCGCGATCGTCGGCGCCGCCGATCGACAGATGCACGTAGCCGTGTTCGCGCAGGTACGCCAGGTCGAAACCCTCGCAGGCTGCCGCGCCCCAGTCGACGTAGTGTTCCAGACACTCGCTGTCCGACCAGCTGAACTGCGGATCGGTGTAGCCCATGCGCTGCGCCAGTTGCCGGAAGATTTCGTAATTCGAGCGCGCCTCGCCCGGCGGCTCCACGCACTTCTCGTTGTAGGTGAGATAGTTGTGTCCCCAGGACAGGATGATGTCCTCCATCTCCGCGCCCATCGCCGCTGGCAGCACGATGTCCGCATAGCTCGCCGTGTCGGAGATGAAGTGATCGGCGACGACCAGGAACAGGTCTTCGCGCAACAGGCCGGCGACGATCTTGTCGCACTCCGGTGCCTGCGTGACGGGATTCGAGTTCCAGCACATCATCGCCTTGATCGGCGGATCCATCGGGATCTCGTTGGTCAGATGGCGCCCGATCTGCAGATTGTTGACGACGCGCGTGCCCTTCGGGATCCAGTCCGGCCGGCAGATCACGTCGAAGCGATACGGATGTTCCCACACCGGCATCGCGAGGATGCCGCCGCCGACCTCGCGCCATGCGCCGGTCAGGCCCGGCAGGCAGCACACGGCACGGATGGTCTGGCCGCCACCGTGGTGGCGCTCGAGGGCCACGCCGATGCGGATCGCCGCCGGCTTCGCTGCGGCATATTCGCGCGCGAGCTGGCGGATGTCCTCTGCCGGGATGCCGGTGATGCCGGCGGCCCACTCGGGCGTGCGTGTCCTGGCGCGTTCGGCGAGTTCGTCGAAGCCCAGCGTGTAACGTTCGACGTAGTCGCGATCGACGAGGCCTTCCTCGATGATCACGTGTATCAGCGCCATCGCGAGCGCGCCGTCGCTGCCGGGTCTCGGTGCGAGATGCCAGTCCGCCTCTTTCGCCGTTCTCGATTTGTACGCATCAATCACGACGACCTTCGCGCCGGCCTTCTGCGCGTCCTTGACCACGTGCCAGTGATGCAGATTGGTGCTGACGCTGTTGCAGGCCCAGATCACGATGTATTTCGAATGTCTGAAGCTTTCCGGGTCCATGCCGCCGCTCGGGCCGTAGGTCATCAGCCACGCAGTCGCCGACCCTTCGCCACAGAACGTGCGTTCAGTGACCGTCGCGCCCATGCGGTTGAAGAACGAGTCGCCGCCGTTCAGGCCGTGCACGAGTCCCTGATGACCCAGGTAACTGTAGGGCACGATCGCCTGCGGGCCGTGGGTGTCGATGATCGCTTTCCAGCGCGTGGTGATCTCGTCGAGCGCTTCGTCCCAGCTGATGCGCTCGAACTGCCCGCTGCCTTTCGGTCCCGTGCGCCGCAACGGATGCAGCAGCCGATCCGGGTGATAGTGGCGCTTCTCGTAGTCCTTCAGCTTCACGCACAGCCCGCCCCGCGTCAGCGGGTGATCGGGATTGCCGCGTACGCCGGTCAGCTTGCCGTTCTCGACTTCGAACACCATCGAACAGGTATCGGGACAGTCGTGCGGGCAGCCGCCATGGTGGGTCGTTTTCATCACCGTCGCCATCGCTCACCTCCGGTCGTTGCGCCCGTGGTGCGGGCGTCGTGATGGCCGGTGCCAGCGCACCGGCCTGTGCGGCGATGCTGGCAGAAACGGCCAGTCGCATAAAACGTTCATCGTGCGGGGTTATCCGGTCGAACCTGCCCGACAGGCGGGCTCACGTCGCGCTGCGTCGCGGCGCAGGGGGCGCGAAAGCGGTGCGGACCCGGCCCTGCGGTGCAGCAGCAGCACATATTCAACTTCCTGAAAACCCAATCGAATCCAGGTCGCTGACGGCTTGGCACCGCGGTTGCTAACCGTCATGCAGGCATGGCGCGCTGCGGCGTGCCGCCAACGCAGCGGCGCAATCGTCGCCGTCGGGGATCAGTGGGGTCAACGGGGAGAAAGTGCATGAGCAGAGTCGCCATCATCGGCGCGGGGCCCAGCGGGCTGGCCGTGCTGCGCGCCTTCGAATCGGCCCGCCAACAGGGCGCCGACATTCCCGAACTCGTCTGCTATGAGCGTCAGGCGGACTGGGGCGGCTTGTGGAACTACACCTGGCGCACGGGTCTCGACCAGCATGGCGAACCCGTCCACGGCAGCATGTACCGCTACCTGTGGTCGAACGGACCCAAGGAATGTCTGGAGTTCGCGGATTACAGTTTCGAAGCGCATTTCGGGCGCCCGATTCCGTCGTACCCGCCGCGCGCGGTCCTGCAACACTACATCGCCGGGCGCGTCGAGCGGGCCGGCGTGCGGTGCCATGTGCGCTTCAACACCATGGTCAAGCGCGTCACCTGCTCGGCTGATTCGCCGCGCTTCACGGTGAGCGTGCGCGACCTGCTGACGGACGCGCACAGCACCGAGGAGTTCGATTACGTCATCAATGCGAGCGGACACTTCTCGACCCCGAACGTACCGGACTTCCCCGGGCTCGAGCTGTTCCCCGGCCGCGTGCTGCATGCGCACGACTTTCGCGATGCCTGCGAGTTCGCGGGCAAGGACCTGCTCGTGATCGGCGCGAGCTATTCGGCCGAGGACATCGGCATCCAGTGCCACAAGTACGGCGCGAAGTCGGTGACGTTCAGCTATCGCACGCGACCGATGGGCTTTGCGTGGCCGGATGGTTGTACCGAACGCCCGCTGCTGACGAAAGTCGTCGGTCGCACGGCCCATTTCAGGGATGGATCGACGCGGGAGGTCGATGCGATCGTGCTGTGCACGGGTTATCTGCATCACTATCCGTGGCTGCCGGACGACCTGCGCCTCGGCGGTCGCAATCGGCTTTACCCGCCCGGGCTCTACAAGGGCATCTTCTGGGACGCGCTGCCCGGGTTGATGTACATCGGCGCCCAGGATCAGTACTACACGTTCAACATGTTCGACGCGCAGGCCTGGTACGCGCGCGACGTGGTGCTCGGGCGCATCGCACTGCCCGACGCGGCCGTGCGCCAGGCCGATATCGCGAAGTGGGTGAGCCGCGAAGAGGCGGTCACGGACGCGTTCGACGCCATCGACTATCAGACCGGGTATGTGCGCGAACTGCTCGACGCGACGGATTATCCGCCGCTCGATGTCGATCACGTCGCACAGCTGTTCAAGGAATGGGAGCACCACAAGATGGAGAACATCCTGACCTATCGCGATCGCTCCTATCCATCCGTCCTGACCGGCACCCGCGCGCCGCCGCATCACACCGTGTGGATGCAGGCCCTCGATGATTCGCTCGACGCCTTTCTCGCGACACCCGCCACCTCGTGAGCAAGCTGGCGGCACCGCGCTTCGCGCTGGCGCGACTGCACCAGGTGCCGGCGCCGCGCGTGTGGCGCGAGCGCATCGCGGGCGGGGCTGCGCTGGTGCTGGAACTCGACGCGGGCGACCGGCTCGCGCTGACGGATCCAGAGGGCGGGCAACAGGCGCTCGTCTTCGTCTCGTCGGCCGGCGCGCTGCCCTTGCCCGCGGGTGGCCCGCGGGCGGACCTGTCGCTGCCCGATGCGAGCGGCGAAGCGCGCGCCGCCATTGCAGATCGGCTCGCCGCGCTGTCGCTCGCCGCTGAGGATTTCACGGCGGCCGCCGTGCTCGCAGGCGAGGGCGAGCCCGGCGCGACATGGCAGGGGCAGGCGCACGGGGCCGTCGTGGTGGTGATCGCCGCTCCGGGCGCGCCAATGTCGCCTGACACCCAGACCCCGGCCACACCGCTGACGCTCACGATCGAGCGCGCGGCAGAACATGCGAACCGGCTGCCACCGGCATTGGCCACGCCGCGGCTGGAGATCCGCGTGCCGGCCGCCGAGGCGCGTGCGTATCGCGTCGCGCGCGGCGAGTTCATCCAGGTGATCGATGTCGACGGACAACAGTGTTCGGATTTCGTCGCGTTCGATGCCCAGGCGCTCGCGAACGGCGCCGTGCACGGCATCGATGCCACGACCACCCGCACGCTGCTGGGCAGCGCATTCGCCAGTCCCGGCCTGCACGCGAAGTATTTCGATGATCGCATGTGCCCGCTGCTCGAGGTCGTGCGCGACACGGTCGGGCGTCACGACACGTTCCTGCTCGCCTGTGCGGCCAAGTACTACGAGGACGCCGGTTATCCTGGCCATGCCAGCTGCAGCGAGAACTTCAATCGTGAACTCGCGCCGCACGGCATCGGCGCGCGCGCCGGGTGGCCGGCGGTCAACCTGTTCTACAACACGCAGGTGCAGGCGGACGGCAGCATCGGCATGGATGAACCGTGGTCACGCCCCGGCGACTATGTACTGTTTCGCGCACTCACCGATCTCGTGTGTGCGTCGTCCGCGTGTCCGGACGATATCGACCCGGCGAACGGCTGGTCGCCGACCGACATTCATGTGCGCGTCTACGCCGCCGACCGGCAATTCTCTCCAGGAGTGGCTCACCGCATGACACCCGACTCGCCGCCGCAACTGACCCGCACGACGGGTTTCGACGCGCGCACGCGCGCGCTGACGCGCCATTTCGTCGAGTATCGGGGTTTCTGGCTGCCGGCCTGCTACACCGCCGACGGATCCATCGCGGAGTACTGGGCCTGTCGCGAACGCGCGGCCATGATTGATCTGTCGGCATTGCGCAAGTTCGAGGTCATCGGCCCGGACGCGGAACAGCTGCTGCAGCTGGCATTGACGCGCGACGTGCGCAAGCTCGCCACAGGTCAGGTCGTGTATTCGGCAATGTGTCACCCCCACGGCGGCATGCTCGACGACTGCACGCTGTTTCGCTTCGGGCCTGCCAACTTTCGCCTCGTCGCCGGCGACGATTACGTCGGGCCGTGGTTGCGGGAGATTGCCAGCGTCAACGGGCTCGATGCGCGCGTGAAGTCGTCCACCGATCAGCTCCACAACGTGGCGGTGCAGGGGCCGGCTTCGCGCGACATCCTGCAGGGGCTTGTCATCACGCCGCCACATCAGCCTGCATTGGCCGAGTTGGGCTGGTTCCGTTTCACGATCGGGCGCCTCGCCGATCAAGCCGTTGTGGTGTCGCGCACGGGCTACAGCGGCGAACTCGGGTATGAAATCTGGTGTCATCCGGCCGCCGCTCCCGCCGTCTGGGATGCCGTGATCGCGGCGGGCCGACCGCATGGCCTCGCACCGCTCGGCCTCGCCGCGCTCGACGTCCTGCGCATCGAAGCGGGGCTGGTGTTCGCCGGCCATGATTTCTGCGATCAGACCGATCCCTTCGAGGCCGGCATCGGTTTCACCGTGCCGGCGGGCAAGGCCGAGGCCTATGTCGGCAGTGACGCGCTCGCGCGTCGCCGCGACCACCCGCAGCGCCGGCTCGTGGGGCTCGACGTCCACGCCAACGACGCCGTGGCGCATGGCGACCCGCTCTACGCGGGGCGGGCGCAGGTGGGCGTCGTCACCAGCGCTGCACACTCGCCGCTGCTGGCGCGTCAGATCGCGCTCGCACGCGTCGACGTGGGGTATACCGCGCCCGGCACGGCACTCGAAGTCGGCAAGCTCGACGGCCATCAGAAGCGCCTGCCAGCGAGCGTGGTGCGCTTTCCGCACTACGATCCCGACAAGACCCGCGTGCGCGCCTGAGCGGGCGCGGCGGGCCCTGCGCCCGCAGCCTGGGCGGGGCAGCTGCCACTGCGCGGACAGCGCCGCGCGTTGGCGGCTCAGCGGCGGCTTCGTCCGGGCTCGGATCCAGCGTCCCTGTCGTGCGCGGTGCCGCACGGCAAGCGACGCAGGCGATGACGTCAGCGGCGCGCGCGAGGTCTCGCCGCGACGACGATGCTGACGGTTTCGCTGTCCGGATCGAACATTACTTCGGCGTCGCCGCGCTCGAGCTGGCGCATCACGTGCGCCACCTTGTCGTCGAGCGAGTATTCGTGCGTACCGTAATCCGTGCCCTCGCGCAGCACGAAGGCCTCGACGAGACCGCGCAGCGCGTCGGCGCTGATCTCCCGATAGGGCACGGGCACGGGTGGTTCAGTGGGGTGGGTGTCGAACTCGCGGTGGTCGCTCATGCGGCGATTATGCAGCAGCGGGCGCAGCGGTGCTGTCCGCTGCGGGTCGACGGCGCGCGCGACGCCGCGAAATCGGTACGATAGGTCCACAACCGAGCCGGAGCCCCACATGCCGACCGTTCCGTCCCGCGCTGCCGATCTGGGCGTCAGCCTGCCGATGCTGCCGCTCGATCGCAGCTACGACCCGCGCTACGGCGAGGTGGTCGAGATCTCGCCGCTGGTGCGCCGCGTGCTCGCGCCGAATCCGAATCCGTTCACGTTCCATGGCACCGGGACCTATATCGTCGGCCGTGGCCGGGTGGCGGTGATCGATCCGGGTCCGCTGCTGCCCGCGCACGTCGACGCACTCGCCCGCGCACTGCGCGGCGAGACCGTGACGCATCTGGTGATCACCCACACCCATAGCGATCACTCGCCAGCCGCCGTTCCGCTGCAGGCGCTGACCGGGGCGCCGACGCTGGGCTTCGGTCCGCACGGTGCAGGCAAGCGTGACGCCGGCATTGCGGTCGAGGAGGGCGGCGACATGGCATTCGTGCCGGACCGGCGGCTCGTCGATGGCGAGGTGATCGAGGGCGACGGCTGGGCGCTCGAGGCGGTGTACACGCCCGGCCACACGTCCAATCACCTGTGCTTCGGGCTGCGCGAGGAGCGCTGTCTGTTCAGCGGCGACCACGTGATGGGCTGGTCGACGACCGTCATCGTGCCGCCCGACGGCGACATGGCGCAGTACTTCGCGAGCCTCGACACCCTGCTGCGCCGGGGCGATCGCCGCTACTACCCGACCCACGGCAATCCGATCGAGGATCCGGCGACCTTCGTTGCGCGGCTGATCGAGCACCGGCACGCGCGTGAGCGCCAACTGCTCGCCTGCCTCGCGCGCGGACTTGCGCGCATTCCGGACATGGTGGCGGTGATCTACTCGGAGGTCGATGCGCGCCTGCACCCGGCGGCGGCGATGTCGGTGCTCGCGCATCTCGAGCACATGGTCGCGACCGGCCGCGTCGTCTGTGACGGTCCACCCACGGCGCGAAGCGTCTATCGCGCGATCTGATCCGCCGGCAGCGCGGCGTCGGGCACGATGACGAAACCGTCGTCGGCGTCGCCATAGCCGCTGAAGCGACCCTCCGCGAAACGCTGCGCGGCCAGCGCGCACAGCGCGGCATCGACCTTGTCGATGTTCGTCAAGGCGCGAATGTCGACGCCGGCCCGCGTCAGCAGTTCGCGCCGCACGCGGCGCTTCTGTCGTGCCGACACGATGCGCCCGGCCAGCGCGCAGGCCACCGCCTGCGGAAAGGTTTCGAAACAGCATCGCGGCACATCGCGCACACCGGTGTACAGCGCGTAATGCGCCAGCAGTGATCGATAGAGGCGCTCTCCTTCGAACATCCAGCCGTACCAGCCCGCGCGCTGCCGCTGCTGTGCCGCCGCCTCGTGTGCCACCGCGGCGTCCCGCGTGGGACTGGCGAAGCACGCGATGCCGGCAGCCTGCAGCGCCGCCTCCGCCGGCCGCCGTCGGCCGTCGCGACTCCAGCGACACGGCGCATCGACGCCGACGTGGCGCGCGCCGAGGTCGAGGCACCAGCCGACGATCTCGGCCGGATCGCACGCGTGGCACTGCGCCGCGTAACGACCGTCGACGAGGGCGACCGCGTGGTAGCCCTTGCGCGGTCCGCCGACGTCGATGCCCACGACCGCCGCCGCCTTCACGGCGGTGGATGCAGGCGCTCGGCGACGAACCAGGCTTCGACCTTCTGGCGCGCCCACGGCGTGCGCCGCAGGAAGGTCAGGCTCGACTTGATCGAAGGATCGAACTGGAAGCAGCGAATCGGAATGCGCTGCGCCATCACGGCCCAGCCGTGGCGCGCGAGCAGTTCGTTCAGGATGGCTTCGAGCGTGATGCCGTGCAGGGGATCACGCGAGACATGGTCGGATGGCGGCACCGGCGTCAACGCTCTCGGAGTAGGGCAATGGCCGGATCGTACTGCCAATTGATGCAATGCGAGCATGCATCGAGGGATGTCGATCGCCTGCGCCGTGACTGGATGTGCAGCGCAACACGCTGGAACAGGCTCGACGTCACCGCGCGATTCGTCTAGAAAGGTTGCACGAAGTCCGGCCGGTGGCGGCGGACAGCAGCGGGAGACAGCGTATGGACCAACCTGACATCGTGCCGGCGACGCCGCGTACCACCGGCCGCGTGCCGCGTGAGGCTGCCATTTCGATCGTGCCGCCGGTGCGCGTCGTCTCCTTCGACGCCCCGTTTCGCTGGCTGCGACTCGGCCTCGCCGATTTTCGCGCCGCCGGCCTCGCCAGCGTGTTCTACGGCATCGTGTTCGCGTGCATGGGACGTCTGCTGACCTACGTCTTCAGCCATGCCTACGAATACGTGTGGGCGCTGACCAGCGGTTTCATGCTGGTCGGGCCGTTTCTCGCACTCGGGCTTTACGATCTCTCGCGTCGACGCGAACTCGGTCAGCCGATGTCGCTGCGGGCGAGTCTGTTCGCCTGGCGCAAGAATGTGTCGTCGCTGGGCATCTTCGGTCTCGTGCTCGGTGTCCTGCTGCTGCTGTGGTCGCGCGCATCGCTGATCGTGATCGCGGTGTCCTTTCCCGACCAGATGCCGACCTTCGAAAACTTCACGCGCAACCTCCTCGAACCCTCGCACCTGCAGTTCCTCGCGGTGTACTGCACCGTAGGCGCCGTGTTCGCGAGCCTCGTGTTCGCCACTGCCGTCATTTCCGTGCCGATGATGCTCGATCGCGATGACACCGACGGCATCGTTGCCGCGCTGACCAGCCTGCGCAACTGCGCCGACAATGTTGGCGTGATGCTGCTGTGGGGCGTGCTGATCACCGCGTTGACGGCGGCCGGCTTTGCGCTGTTCCACATCGGGCTCGTCGTCGTCGTGCCGGTCATCGGGCACGCGACCTGGCATGCCTATCGGGAAATCGTCGCCCGCCCCTGACGGGGCTACGTCGCGCGCGCGCCCTGCACCAGGCCGGACACTGCATGCCCCGCAAGCGGGCAGAAACGGCCCGGGGTGTCGCGTCAGCACGCCCGATCCCCCTGCATGGAAGTTGCATGCGTATCAGCGCTCGGTGCAACGGGCGCGTCCGTCCATTCGTTCTGCACAGGGAGATGACATTGATTCAGGTGGGCAGCATCAAGGAAATCTGGCGCTATCCGGTGAAGGGGATGGCAGGGGAGCAACTGCGCGAATGCGCGCTTGGCGAGCAGGGGATCCCTGGCGACAGGATCTGGGCGCTGCGTGACCAGGCGCGCGCGGAGGTCCAGAGTTGCAAGACGCGCCCCGATCTCCTGCGGTGTGTCGCGCGCAGCCGGGGCGACGGTCACGTCGATATCGCGCTCCCCGACGGCACGAGCGTCGCAAGCGACGACCGCCGTGTGCATGCGGCGCTCAGTGCGCTCGTCGGGCGTGACTCGAGCCTCGAAGCGCTGCGGCCGGCGTCGGACTACGATTTCTTCCGTCGCCACAAGCGCGACGCGCACACGTGGATCGAGGAACTCGCCGCGACCTTCGAGCGCGCACCCGGCGAGCCCCTGCCGGATCTCGCGCTGTTGCCGCCGCCGCTCGTCGACTGCGTGTCGATGCCCGGTTCGTTCTTCTTGGTGACGCCGCTGCACTTCGTGACCACGGCGAGCCTCACGCATCTGAAGACGCTGAATCCCGCCTCGGACTGGGACGCGCGCCGCTTCCGGCCCAATGTCCTGATCGAGACCGTGCCGGCGCTGGCCGGGCTGGTCGAACAGGCCTGGATCGGCCGCCGCATCGTGATCGGCAGCGCAACGGTGGACTGTGTCGGCGCGACGCCGCGCTGTGGCGCGGTGACGCGGGCGCAGGCGGGGCTCGCGACGGACACGAGCCTGCTGCGCACGGTCGTGCGCGAAGCCGATCAGAACGTCGGCGTCTATGGCATCAGCGCCGCCGCGGGCACCGTGCGTGTCGGGGACGCCGTGTTCATCGACTGAGCCCTGCGCCCTCGGGCACGCCGCCCCGGGGGCTCGCGCACAGCAACGAATCCTCGGCCGGGTGACCGAGCACCAGCCGGCCGTAGTTTGCGGCCGCGGTGACGATGTCGAGGAAGGCGTGCACGGCGAGCATGTCCATATCGCGAAAGCAGCGTTGCAGCGGCGAGTGATCGTGAATGGGGTCGCGGCAGGCACAGGCGGATGCGACACGGCAGCGCTGCACGCGTTCGCCGCGCGGTCTATCGACACCGTCGCGGTCAGCGAGATTGCCGACGCGGCGGGCGTCGCGCACGGGCTCGTGTGCCATGACTTCGGCAGCAAGCGCGGTCTGTATCTCGATGTGTTGCGCGTAGTCGCGTGCCAGCACGGCAAAGTGCATCGGGTCGACGACACGCTGTCGCCCGGTGCGCGGATCCGGCAGCTGCGGACACAGCACATGACCCATAGGGGGCGTCATCGCCGGCCCGCCCTCAGCCTGTTCCGCGGTGGTCTCGGCATCCGCAGGCCTGGCAGATCATCGATGACTCACGCTGGCGCGCCACGGCCTGGATCGCCCGCCAGCTCGGGCTCGACGCGGAGCATCCGTCACTGAAATTGATGCTGCGCGCGATGAGTGGCGCAGCGCGACTGGACCCTGCGCTCGAGGTGCGCGCGGCCTTGCGCGCGCTGCAGAAGACGGCGACGCGATAGTCCTCGCCACGGCGGCGAACGCGAGCGCGCTGACGCCATCACGACGCGCCCCAGCGCCGATGCGTCAGGTCCTTCAGGTCCGCTGGCGCAGGGTGGCAAACGTGCGCATCAGGCCCATCACGCGCCCGACATAGGCACTCGCGTCGTGATCGCCGCAGCGCTGTCCCTGGCGCAGTCGCAAACCTCGCGCCGCATGCACCGCGCCGGCGCCGGCCCCGCACAGGTGGGTGATGATCGCGAGTTCCTGCTGCTGGCGCAGCGTTGCGCGCCTGATCCCTTTGCGCTGCAGGATCTCGCGCACGCGCCGGTCGAGGTTCGAGGCGGCCAGCTCGACGGCATGCGATGGAACTACCCTCATGTACAGGCTGTTGAACCAGCAACTGTCCCAGTCGTGCCACGGTCCATCGGCCACCACGCGATGATCGCGGATGCAATAGCCACGTGCCTCATCGAAGGTGCCGTCGGTGAACTGGTACATGCCGACGGCACTCGACGCGGGACGGTAGATTTCGAACGGTTTGCGCGTCGCCGACCATCGCCAGTAAGTTCGCGCGACCGGATTGCCGGAGGCTTCCTTCTGCGCCAGGGCGGCCAGCAGTTCGGGCGTCATGATCGGCGTCGAGTGCGCAAGGAACAGCGGCGCGTAGGTGCGCCAGGTCTCGGCGGGGGTCTTGTACCAGTCGTCGCTGATCGGAAAGAACAGCTCTGACGGCTTGCGGATGACCTGGTAGACCCAGTTCACCGTCGGGATGAGCAGCGCCAGCAGCACCACGCTCGCGAAGAACCAGACGAAGCCGGGCACGCGACGCAGCCGGGTAACGCGTCGCGCCCAGACTTTGTCGGGCACCGCGCGGGCAGGGGCCCTGGCCCGCACCGGCGTCGCCGGTGACGCGCTGGCGCCCGCTTTGCGCGCGCCTGTTGTCGCCTTGGCCTTCGGCCGCTTCGGCCCGGGCGCGCCGTCGCCGGGCTGCGCGCGCGCCGCCGCCGGCCTGGGCTTGACGGAAGGCTTGGCGGCGGGCGTTGGACGCTGACGTTTCGCGGGTGTTGGAACCGGTGGCGGGCGCGGCATCGGCCGAGCTTAGCCAACATCGGCCGCGTTGCGCCAGACGCGGCGCGGCGGGGGCGTCAGCCCGCGCGGGACAATGCCCTGGCGGGCGGCGCGTCGAGGCCGCAGCGGGCGAGCAGCCACGCCGTGGCTTCGTCGGCAGGCAGCGGCCTCCCGAACAGGTAGCCCTGGCCCTTGTCGCAGGCGAGTCGCGCCAGCAGCGCGGCCTGACCTGCCGTCTCGATGCCTTCGGCCACCGTGCTCATGCCGAGACTCTGCGCGACGCGCACGGTCGCTTCGATCAGCACGACGTGATGCGGACTCGTCTCTGCCTGGCTCACGAACGAACGGTCGATCTTCACGACGTCGACCGGCATCTGGTGCAGACAGGCCAGCGATGAATAGCCGGTGCCGAAATCGTCGAGTGCGATCAGCACGCCCAGCGCTTTCAATTCGGAGAGCCGGGTCTTGATCACATCGTCCTGCGCGGCGAGGCTTTCGGTGATCTCCAGCTGCAACATGCGCGGTTGCAGCCTGTTGACGGTCAGGGCGTGATGCACGCGTGACACGAGGTCGGCCTCGGCCAGCTGGGCGCGCGACACGTTGACCGACATCGTCTGCGGCGCGTCGGTCCCCAGCGCCGACTGCCAGCGGGCAAGCTGGCGCGCCGACTCCTGCAGCACGAAGTCGCCAATCGGCCCGATGAGCCCGGTGTCCTCGGCGACTTCGATGAATTCGATTGGCGGCACGACGCCGCGCGTCGGGTGGCGCCAGCGCACGAGCGCCTCGACGGACACGCAGCGCTGATCGGGGAGGCGCACGATCGGCTGATACACCACGTAGAGCTGCCGTTCTTCCAGCGCGCGGCGCAGATCGGATTCCACCGTGCCGCGGCGCTGCGCGCGCTCCTTCATGGCGAGATCGAAGACGCTGTAGCGGGCGCCGCCGGCACGTTTGGCATCGCGCATCGCGATGCCGGCGAACTGCAACACCAGTTCAGCGTCGTCATCGGTCTGCGCGCGCAACACCACCCCCATGCTCGCGCCCGCGTGCAGTTGATGCGCGCCGATGCCGTAGGGCTTCGCCAGCGCATCGAGCAGTCGCTGCGCGACGACGTGGACGTCCTCTGCCTGGCGCAGGCTTTCCAGCACGACGACGAACTCGTCGCCGCCGAGTCGACCGGTGGTGTGATGGGGCTGGCCGTTGAGCGCCAGCGCGTCACCGCTGCGGATGCTGCTGTTGATGCGCCCCGCCATCATCTTCAGCAGTTCGTCACCGACGCCGGTGCCGTGCGTGACATTCACGTGGTTGAAGCGGTCGCAGTTGATCAGCATGACGGCGAACTGGTAGTCGGGGTCAGCGCGCGCGCGGTCGATTGCCACGGCGATGCGCTCGACGACAACCGTGCGGTTCGGCAGCGCCGTCAGCGCGTCGGTGCGCGCGGCGTCGCGCACGCGCGTGGCGATGCGCTGCTGTTCCTGTTGCACGGCATGCGTGACATCGCTGAGGCTCGCCATCAGCGTCATCGAATCGAGTTTCAGCAGGCTCAGCGACAGCGTGCGCGCCCCGCCACCGCCGCACACGCGGGCCGGCAGCGTCAGTCGACGATCATCGCAGATCATGCCGTCGGGGCCCATAAAAGTCGCCGCAGTACGGCGCAGATCCGGCGCAATCGGATCCAGCACGTCGAACAGGTTGGTCAGATCGCCGTCGGCAGCCAATGGCATCAGCAGCTGGGCCGACATGGGATTGATCATCGTGATTTCGCCGTCGGGCGTGGTCTGCAGCAGGCCAATCGGCGCCTGGTAGAGAAACCGGATCAGGGCTTCGTGAGTCGTCGAATTGTCCGTGCGCATCGGTGATGCGCTCATCCGTGCGCGGCGGCTGGCGCCGCGGGTGCCATTTCTTCCGACCAGCGTTCGACGCGATTGCGGCCCGCGGCCTTGGCCGCATACAGCGCGACATCGGCGCGCCGGTACAGGGCTTCGAGCGTGTCGATGCCGGCTTCCATCGTCGCCACGCCCGCGCTGACGGTGTACTGAATCTGCACGCCGTCGACCTCGACCCGGTTCGCAGCCACCCGCTGGCACAGGCGCTCGGCGACGATACGAGCACCGTCGAGCGAGGTGCCGGGCAGCAACACCGCGAATTCCTCGCCGCCGACCCGCGCGACGAGATCCGTGGTCCTGAAGGTCGCGCTCATGCCTGCGGACAGATGGCGCAGGACCGCGTCACCGGCGAGATGGCCGTGCGCGTCGTTGATGCGTTTGAAATGGTCGGCGTCGATCAGCACCAGCGACAATGGCAACGGGGTCCGCTTCCAGCGCTGAATCTCGCGTTCCCCCGCTTCGAAGAAGGCGCGACGATTCGACAGCCCGGTCAGGTGATCGCACAGCACCGAACGACGCATCGCTTCGTTCGCTTCGCGACGGTCGGTGATGTCGCGCAGGATGAGGCTGTAGGCGCGCTCGGTCGACGGCACTTCGAGGCGGTCGTCGAGCGGCGCGATCAGGCAGCTGCCCCAGAAGCGGGAGCCGTCGGCACGTCGTCGCCAGCCTTCGTCGAGACTCCAGCCGTCGATGTCCGCTTCCCGCAGCCGGTCGTGCAGACGATGGGCCGGCAGCGCGCCGTCGGCGTGAAACAGGTCGTAGGTCGCGCCGTCGGTGACGTCCGCCGCAAAACCCGTCAGACGTCCGATGCTCGGATTCCACGCGCGGATGCGGCCGCGGTGATCGAGCGTCATCATCGTGTATTCCGTGATGCCGCTCGTGATCGTCGACATCCACACCTGGTTCTGTCGCAACTCGTGCTCGCGCCGCACGGATTCGGTGACATCGCTGAGCACGGCCATCAGGCGCGAGTGGTCGAGTTTCAACAGGCTCAGCGACAGGATGCGCGCGTCGTCGTCATCGGCCTTCCGGTCGATGCGCAGGTGGTGTGCATCGCAGATCATGCCCTGCGCGTCCTTGAAGTCGTGCACACGCTGACGCAGGTCCGGGGCGATGTCCTCGAGCGCGTCGAACAGGTTGTCGAGCTCGCCGTTGTGCGTCAGCGGCATCATCAGCTGCGCGCACAGCGGATTGGCCATCACGATCGTGCCGTCGGGTTCGGTCTGGGCGATGCCGATGGGCGCGATGTACAGGAACTGCAGCAGCGCTTCGTACTCGGCGAGTTCGGCATCAGACATCGAGCGGGTCCGGTCAGGCGCGGCGCGATACCAGCACGTAACGAAGTTCCTGGCGCGGATGCGCGAGCAGTCGCAGTCGAACTTTGACCGGGCGCATTCTGAGGGTCAGCACGTAATCGATGGTGACATCGAGTTCGGCGCTCGCTGCCGCGGCATCTTCGAAGCGCTGCGCGACCATGAAATTGTTCATGCAGGGCGCGACGACCGTGAACAGGTGATGGTCGAGCACGCGTTGCGGTGAGAGTCCGGCCAGCTTCGATTCGGTTGCGTTGTAGCGACGCACGACGCCGGCCGTATCGAAGCCGATGACACCAAACTCGAGTTCGTCGATCTCCTGCTCGCGGGCGTCGCCGAGGAAGCCCAGGACATGGGCATCGTCAAAGCCAATGGCAATTGTTTCGTTCACAAGGTTTCTCCAGGGTCGGTGGCGTCCCGTCGCGCTCGGAGCGCGACCCGATGCGTACGGCTTTCGCGCCGGGACTTGTTCCGTAGCGGCCGATCGCAAGTTCGCTTGAATCGCTGTAGGACAGGCTGGGCGTGGCCGGAGAGGGATCCGGCGCCGGCGGGAGGGGGGGCTGGTCGCGCCAGGCTGGCGCGGCAGCGGTCCGGCCGGCGGACGCGTCGGGCGCGTCGGCCGGCCGGTGAGTGATCAGAACGCGATTTCCACGCCGCCCTGGACCAGCAGCGGCATGCCGACCCGGATGCCGCGGGTGCGGTCGACGATGTAGTCGCGGTCGAGCAGGTTCTTCGCGGCGAGGAACAGCGTCGCGTCGTACTTCTTGACGGGATAACTGGCGGCGAGGTTGAAGATCGTCGACGACTTGATGCGCCCGACCTGGCCGTTGCCGTTCAGCGGCGCGACTTCGGTGTTCGCGAAATCGGCGAACTGCGACGACGTATGCACCGCTTCGAGGCGCAGGTCGAAACCGGTCCCGTGCGTGTAACCGACGGTGGTCGTGGCGAGGTGTTCCGGCGCATAGGGCAGCCGGTTGCCTTCGCGGGAGCCGGCAACGATCCGGCCGTTCGCCACTTCGGTCACCGCGGTTTCCTGGTCGGCGGTCGGGAGATAGGTATATGCCAACTGCAGGTACCAGTTGTCGCGCGTCGACAGCAGTTGCTGGCTGTCGAGGCGACCGGAGAGTTCGAGGCCCTCGTACAGGGTCTCGCCCTGGGCCAGCGGCGTCGATCCGCCGGCGATCGAACCGACCTGGATCTGGTTCTCGAAGTCGTTGCGGAACAGCGTCGCCTCGACGTGGGCGCCGGGCCGCACGTCGCTGCGCACGCCGAATTCCGCGTTCCAGCTCAGTTCGGCATCGACCTCGGTGAAGGTTGCCGACGCGATGCCATTGGGCGTGACGATCAGGTCCTCGACGCGCGGCGGCGCGAAGCCGCGATGCACGCCACCGAACAGCGTCACGGTGCTGGTGGGGTTGTAGGTGACGCCGAAGCCCGGAATGACCTCGGCGACATCATCGTCTCCCGTCGCACCGCCCAGATTGTTCTGGCGATCGTTTTCCACGTATTCGACGCGCACGCCCGGGGTCACGGCGAACTGGCCGAGCAGGAAGCGGTTCTGCGCGAACATCGAGTAGGCATCGACGCCGCGTTCCTGGTTTTCGACGATGGTGCCCGCGCGCGCGGTCGCCGTGCGCCCGTTCTGCTGGATGCGATCCTGCGACTCGTAATGTGCGCGCACCCCGGCCTGGAATTCGTTGTCGATGCCGAACAGCCTGTGTCGCGCGAGCAGGCGCGGTTCGACGCCATAGGTGTAATAGCTGCGCTGCCGGCCCTGGATCGAATTGCAGGCATCGGGGTCGACGCTTCGGCCCGCGAGCCGCGCATTGGTGAACGCCGCGCCGCACTGACCGTCTGTCGTGGTGCTGGACTGGCGCCACCAGTCGCGCTTGAAGTGCGTGAAGTAGACGTTGGTCGTCAGGATCAGGTCAGACGAGAACGCAATTTCGTGAGCCAGCGACGCGCCGGTGCGATCGACATTGAAGTTGTCGTTGTCGAACGGGTTGTACTGGTAACCGAAGTTGCGGAGTTCCGCGTCGGTGATGCCGGAATAGCCGACCGAGGAATCCTCGCCGTAATAGCTCGCCTTGAGCGTCAGCGCCTGGTTGCCGGCGAATTCGAGCACGCCCTTGAGGCTCACGTCGTCTATTTCGGTGTGTTCGTTGTCGCGTGCGCCGTCGCCCTGCTTGCGCAGGTAGTCCATCAGCATGCCCTTGCCGCCGAGGCTCAGACGCCCGTTGAAATAGTCACGGCTGCCGCCGCTGAGCGTCATACCGCCCTGAAACTCCTGGGGCGGCGTCGGCGTCACGTAATTGATGACGCCACCGATGGTCTGCGGTCCGAACAGGATTTGCTCGGAGCCTTTCAGGACCTCGACGCTGTCGAAGCGCTCGATCGGCGGATGGTAGTAGCTCGCATTGTCACCGTAGGGTGCGTAGGCGAGCGGCAGACCGTCCTCGAGCAGCAGCACTTTGGTCGAGCGGGTCGGATTCAGGCCGCGCAGCCCGATGTTGGGTCGCAGGCCGAAGCCTTCCTCGTCGCGCACGTGCACACCCGGCGCCTTGCGCAAGGCTTCGTTGACCGTGAACACACGACTCTGCCGCAGTTCGTTCTGGTCGATGATGGTGGCCGAGCCTGCGATCTCCGGCAGCCTGCTCGATGACCCGATCACCTCGACGGTCGGCAGTGCCGTCACCGGTGCGCCGGAGTCGGCCTCCTGGGCCGAGGCGGTGCTGACGAAGCCGCCGGCGACGGCCAGCAGGGCCAGTCGGCGGGGCGCGGAACGACGGAAGGCGGGGCGGCGCGGCATCGGAACCTCGAAGCTTAGTGTTAATAAGAACGATTCGCATTATGTCTTTCGGGCCTCGATAACGCAAGCGTTGCAAGGTATTTCCGATCGGGGAGGACGACAGTGGCCCGTCGGGTCGACGCGCCGGCTGGTCCGCCCGGTGGCGCACCGGCGAACGAGCGCCTGCGGCCCGTTCGCGGCGGCGTCGCTTCAGGGCTTGCCGCTGTAGGGGACGTGCGCTGGGGCCGTGGTGCTTTCCCAGCCGCCGCCGAGTGCGAGATAGATGTTGATCAGCTGCTGGGTGAGGTTGATCTCGGAAAGCGCCAGCTGGTCCTCGATCGACAGCAGGCTCCGCTCGGCATCGAGCACGGTCAGGAAGTCCTCGACGCCTTCGCGATAGCGCAACTGGGCGAGTTCGCTCGCGGTGCGGCTGGCGTCGCGCGCGGACTGCAGTTGCGCGCGACGATCGCGCTCGTTGAGCCAGGCGCTGAGCGCGCTGTCGACTTCTTCGAGCGCGGTCGTGACGGTCGCCTCAAAGCGCGCCATGTTCGCGGCCGCCGCGCTGTCCTGCTGCCGGATGCGCGCATAGATGCCTTCGCGATCGAACAGGTTCCAGCTGACCGCCGGCCCGAGTCCGAAGAACGGCGCGCCGGCGGAGGTGAGGCCTGACAAGGGTGCCGCGCCGACCCCGACCCTGGCGCCGAAGGTCACGGTCGGAAAGAGCTCCGCCGTCGCCACGCCGACGTTCGCCGACGCCGCGGCGAGCGCGCGCTCCGCCGCCTGCACGTCGGGGCGTCGGCGCAGCAGATCGGCCGGTGTGCCGAGTGCGACGAACGCCGGCATCGCCGGCAGCGGTGCATGCGGTCCCAGCGTCGCGCTCAACGCGCCGGGCGCCTGTGCCGTCAGCGTTGTCAGACGGTTCAGCGCGGCCGTGGTCTGCGCATCGAGACTCGGGATCGTCGCCTGGCTCGTCAGCAGCTGGGTGCGGGCCCGCGCGACGTCGAGTTCGGTCGCCGCCCCTTCCGTGTTCAGCAACGTCACGAGTTCGAGCGCCTGCCGCTGCACCGAGACATTGCGCCGGGCTACTTCGAGTCGCGTCTGGGCCCCGCGCAGATCGACGTAGGCGCGCGCGACGCGGCCGAGCACGGCGGTGACGACACCGTTGCGCAGGGCTTCCTGCGATCCGATCTCGGCGGTGGCCGCCTCGACCGAGCGACGGATGCGCCCGAACAGATCGAGCTCCCATGACAGGTCGAGGCCGAGGCTCGCGCTCGCCAGGGTCGGCAGCGCGTTGTCCGGTTCCAGCTGTGGCACGAGCGCAGACGAATTGCGCTGTTCCTGCACCGATGCGTTCGCATCGATCGTCGGACGCCGCCGCGTCTCGACGGCCGCGAGCGCGGCGCGCGCGGCTTCGACGTTGGCGACCGCCACGCGCAGGTCGTAGTTCGCACCGAGCGCAGCCGTCATCAACGCATCGAGCTGGCTGTCGTGCAATTCACGCCACCACGCGTCGGGCGGTGCAGTCGTCGACAGTCGGCTGTCGGCCGTGCCCGACGACGGGAAGCTCGCTGCGCTGTCGGCCGTGCTGACGGGCGGGCCCGCGTAGTCGGGACCGACCGCCGCGCAGCCCGCGAGCAGCGCGACGGCGAGGCCGAGGACAAGTCCTCGAGCGGGGGCTCTGGCGATCATGGATGGGCCTCGCCGGTCGGCGCCGGCGGCTTGCGGTGGCGTTCGACGAACTGCGCGAAGCGTCGGGCCACGATGTAGAACACCGGCGTGAAGATGAGGCCGAAGAAAGTCACGCCGAGCATGCCGAAGAACATCGCAGTGCCGAGTGACTGGCGCATCTCGGCGCCGGCACCGGTCGCAATGGCCAGCGGCACCACGCCCATGATGAACGCGAACGAGGTCATCAGGATCGGTCGCAGGCGCGTGTGTGCGGCGCGCGCGGCGGCGGCGACGGGGTCGAGCCCGTCCCGCTCACCCTGGCGCGCGAACTCGACGATCAGGATCGCGTTCTTCGCCGCGAGCCCGATCAGCACGATGAAACCCACCTGCACCAGGATGTCGTTCTCCATGCCGCGCAGGTTCACACCCGTCACGGCCGCGAGCAGGCACATCGGCACGATCAGCACCACCGCCAGCGGCAGCATCCAGCTTTCGTACAGTGCGGCCAGCACCAGGAACACGAAGGCCACCGCGAGCGAGAACGCGATTGGGGCGGTGTTGCCGGCAAGCTTCTCCTGCAGGGCCATGTCGGTCCATTCGAAGCCGAAGCCATCCGGCAGGACCTCGGCGGCAATCCGCTCCATCGCCGCCAGCGACTCACCGGTCGACACGCCCGGGGGTGTCACGCCCTGCACTTCGGCGGCGAGATAGAGGTTGTAGCGCGACACGCGATGGGGGCCGGTCAGGTCCTGGAACGTCGTCAGCGAGCCGAGCGGCACCAGCGCGCCGCTGTCGGAGCGCGCGCGCAGCTTCAGCAGGTCCTCGCGCTGATCGCGGTAACCCCCTTCGGCCTGCGCGGTCACGCGGTAGGTGCGGCCGAGGAAGTTGAAGTCGTTGATGTACGCGGAGCCGAGATAGATTTCCAGGGCGTCGAGCACGCGTTCGGCCGGCACGCGCAGTTTCTCGGCGCGCACACGATCGATGTCGGCGAACACTTTCGGCGTCTTGGTGTTGAAGGTGGTGAACACGCGGGCGACGTTCGGGTCCTGGTTCGCGCGCGCAATCAGTTCCTGCGTCACGCGCTCGAGTTCACGCACGCCGTATCCGCCGCGGTCCTGCACGTACAGTTTCCAGCCGCCGCCGGTGCCGATGCCACGTACGGGCGGTGGCGGCACCACGAAGGCCATCGCTTCCTGGATGGTGCCGAGCTTGGCCTGCGCCGTGGCCACGGTGTCCTCGATGCTCAGACCCAGCGCTGCCCGTTCCTCGTAGGGCTTCAGCGGCGCGAACACGGCGCCCGCGTTCGACGCATTGGTGCGCGTCGCGCCGTCGAAGCCGGCAAAGCCCGCGTTGTGGGCCATTTCCGGCATCGCCAGCAGCAGCTTCGTCGCGCGCCGCACGACCTCGTCCGTGCGCGACACGGAGGCGCCGGGCGGGAGCTGGTAGACCGTGATCAGGTAGCCCTGATCCTGTTGCGGGATGAAGCCCGTCGGCGTGCGATTGAATTCGACGACCGTCAGTGCGACGAGCCCGGCGTACACCAGCAGCATCAGCGCCGTGATGCGCAGCACCCGCCTGGTGAGCCAGGCATAACTGTCCGACAGGCGGGCGAAGCCCGCGTTGAAGGTCACCGCAATCGCCGTGAACGGCGCGAGCAGCACGCGCGCCGCGACCGGCCGCCGGTGATCGGGATCGTGGGCCTTCAGCAGCAGCGCGCCGAGGGCGGGCGACAGGGTCAGCGACACCAGCGCGGAGATGATCGTCGCGCTCGCGACCGTCAGCGCGAACTGGCGGTAGAACTCGCCGGCGATGCCGGTGATGAAGGCGGTGGGCACGAACACCGCCGTGAGCACCAGTGCGATGGCAATCAGCGCACCGCCGACCTCGTCCATCGTGCGATGCGCCGCCTCGCGCGGCGCCAGGCCCTGCGCGAGATAACGCTCGATGTTCTCGACGACGACGATCGCGTCATCGACCGCGATGCCCACCGCGAGCACCAGGCCGAACAGTGTCAGGTTATTGATCGAGAAGCCGAAGGCGGCCATCACCGCGAATGTGCCGATCAGCGAGATCGGTATCGCGACGATCGGGATGACCGCGGCGCGCCACGACTGCAGGAACAGCAGCACCACGAACACCACGAGCAGCATCGCCTCGAATATCGTCAGGTACACCTCGTGCACCGACTGCTCGATGAACTTCGTCGGATTGAACGCAATCGTCGCGTCCACGCCGGACGGAAAGTCCTTGCGCATCTCCTCCAGCAGGTCCTCGATCGCCTGCGCAGTCTCCAGGGCGTTCGATCCCGGACGCTGGAAAATCGGGATCGGCAGCGCCGTCTTGCCGTCGAGATAGCCGATCGTCGAATAATCCTGCGCGCCGAGCTCGACCCGCGCGACATCGCGCAGCCGGGTGATGCGTCCGCTCGGCGTGCGCTTGACGATGATGTCGCCGAACTGCTCGGGATCGATGAACCGGCCCTGGCTCTCGATCGGCAGTTCGAACGCGGCCGGCGCCGGCACCGGCAACTGGTTCAGCCGGCCCGAGGCGACCTGCACGTTGTTCTGCCGCACGGCGTCGACGATTTCGTCGGCCGTCAGATCGCGGGCCGTCGCGAGTTCGGGGTCGATCCAGATCCGCATCGAGTACGCGCGCTCCGCGAAGATGCTGAACTGGCCCACGCCTTTCAGGCGCGCGAGCCGATCGACGACCTGCGTGCGCGCGTAGTTCGACAGGTAGGTGCCGTCACGCGAGCCGTCCGGCGAATGCAGATGCATCACCATCAGCATGTCCGGCGAATTCTTCGCGACGTTGACGCCGAGCCGCCGCACGTCTTCCGGCAGGCGCGGCTCGGCAATCGCGACGCGGTTCTGCACCAGCACCTGCGCAAGATCGAGGTTCGTGCCGAGTTCGAAGGTCACGCTGATCGTCAGCCGGCCGTCGCCGGTCGACGAGGACTGCAGGAACAGCATGCCGTCGACGCCGTTGATCTCCTGCTCGAGCGGCGTCGCGACGGTTTCGGCGATGGTCTCGGCGCTGGCCCCCGGATAGGTCGCCGTGACCTGGATGGTCGGCGGCACGATTTCGGGGTACTGCGCGACCGGCAGCACGAAGTAGGCAATCGCGCCCACGAGGGTGATCACGATCGAAATCACCGACGCGAAGATCGGCCGCTCGATGAAGAAGTGGGACAGGCGCATCGAGGCTATTTCCCGCCGGCGGCGTCGGCCGTGGTCGGCGTGACCGGCTGCCCGGGTCGCGCGCGCTGCACGCCGACGACCACGATGCGATCGGTCGCTGTCAGTCCCTCGCGCACGACGCGCAGGCCGTCGATCAGTGGCCCGAGCAGGACCGGCCGCGCTTCAATGACATTGTCGGGCTTCACCACCATCAGCAGTTTCGTCGCCTGGTCGGTGACGACCGCGGCGTCCGGAATCAGCAGCGCATCGTGCTCGCCTTCGCCGTAGAGCCGTGCGCGCGCGAACATGCCGGGCAGCAGCACGTGGTCGGGATTCGCAAAGGTGGCCCGGCCGAGCATCGTGCCGGTGACGGGATCGAGTTCGTTGTCGACGAAAGTCATGCGGCCCTTGTGCGGCCAGCCGTCTTCGTCGATCAGCCGGGCCTCGACCGGGTTCTGCACCTCGCGTGAGGATCGCCGGGTGCCGGCGCTGTCCAGGCGCGTATAGCGCATGAACTCGGACTCGGATGCTTCGATTTCGAGTTCGATCGGATCCAGCGACACGATGGTCGTCAGCAGGGTCGAGTCGGCGCTGCCGCCTGAAATGACATTGCCGACGTCCACGCGCAGGTCCGACACGCGCCCGGCCATTGGCGCCCGTACTTCGGTGAAGCCGAGATCGAGTTCGGCCTGCTGTTGCACGGCCGTCGCGGCGGCGACGTCCGCCTGCGCCGAATCGCGTTTCGCGCGGCGTTCTTCCAGCGTCTCGCGGCTCATCGCCTTCGACGCCTCGAGGCGCTGCCCGCGCTCGAGTTCGAGCTGCGCGAGTTTCAGCTGGGTCTGCGCGCGCGCGACGTCGGCTCGCGCGCGCGCGACGCCGGCGGTGAACGGCCGCTGATCGATCACGAACAGCAGTTGGCCGGCTTCCACGAGCTGGCCTTCGTCGAAATGCACGGAGTCGAGATAGCCCGACACCCGCGCCCTGACTTCGACGCGCTGCTGCGCGACGAAGCGGCCGGTGTATTCATCCCATTCGGTGATGCGCTTCTGCACGGGCAGCGCGACGGTGACGGTTGGCGGTGGCGGAGCGGGCGGGGCATCCGCGGTCATCGCGGGCAGCGCGAGAACCAGCAGCGCGGCCATGAGCACGAGGCGGGTGGCGACAGGGGGCATCGGTGAACTTTCGGCAGGCATGGCAGCGCATTATCGCAGATGCAGCCGCCGTCCTGTGCATGACGGTCGTCAAGCGGCGCGCAGGCCGCCGTGGCTCACACCCTCAGCACAGGCGATGGCTGCGGGATGCCGTCCGCGTCGAGCGAATAGGCGTAGGCCTCTTTCATTTGGAAATTGCCGCTGTCGGTGTAGACGAGCAGACGCTTGCCGTTGGTGCGCGTCTTGACCATGCCATAGGCGGTGCGGCTGAAGCCGAAGAACTCGCCGCGCTGCCGGTCCTCTGCGCTCGTCGGCTTCGCCAGGGTCGACCAGCCCTCGACCTTGAAGAAGGCCACCAGTTCGGTGACGAAGATCAGGGGCTCGGGGACGCGCGACCAGCGGCCCAGCGCGCCCATCAGGGTAGCCCGCGGGTGGATGTATTCCTTGCGTGCGTGCTCGTCGCCGCTGGAGACGATGCTGACGATCGGCGACACCGCCTGCAGCAGCGCACCGGAGAAGTCCGATGATCCGTGATGGGGCACCTTGAAAATCTCCGACTGCAGGTTCAACCGGCCCGCGCGGTGTTCGTTCGCGAGATAGCGGCTGGCCTGGTTGTTCAGATCGCCCGTGAACAGATAGCTGAAGCCGCCGTAGCGCAGGCGGAACACGATCGAATGGCCGTTGATCGTGTGGGATGCCGAATGGCCGCCGAAATCCTCGATTTCCGTGGCCAGCGACTCGTGGCCGACGCGCGGCCCGTGCGGCGGATCGCCGAGAAAGCGCAGCGCGGGCTTGCCGTCGATGGTCGAGGTCAGCGGCCCCAGCACCTCGATTTTCAGATCGCCCTTGTTGAAGAACGAGAACGCGTCGTCGTCGCCGAACTGCAGGCGACGGCACTCGACCGGTGCCCGCGCGTGGTAGGTCGCGAGTGCCTTTTTCCACGCCAGGAAGGGCTGGTTCATCTCGCTGTCCGGCACGTCGAGCAGATTGTCGACGAGACCCGTCAGCCACGTCTGTTTGCCGACGCGCGTGGTCGGCCCCAGCAGGTCGACATCGGACACCCGTTTGCCGTCGCGCGTGGCGGGTCGCTTCACGAGGCCATTGTGATAGTAGCGGCGCGGCTGCATGAACAGGCGCTTGCGTTTCTCGCGGTTCGTCTCCGAGTCGAGGATCTCGCGCAGGCCGGCGAAGTGATCGGCGTCGCCGTGGGTGACGAGCAGGCAGTCGATCCGGCGCGGCTTCGCCGCCGTCGTGCCCCGAAAGCGGCCGGCGAGGTAGCGCGCGAAGAGCTGATTGTCGCCGCCGTCGACGAGGATCACCTTGCCGTTCGGCGCTTCGATCACCGCGCCGTCGCCCTGCTGCACGTCGACACAGTTGACCTTCAGCACGTCGTTCCTGCGCACGGGTCTGATCAGCGTCGCGAGGTCGATGCGCGCCGATTTGCGCGGTTCGATGTAGCCCTTTTCCTTGACCGGCAGGATGCTGCCGTCCGGCTGTTCGTTGAAATGCACCGTCTCGATTTCGATGTGCGTGGCCGTGCGGGCGCTGACGGTGACTTCGTCGCCCCACGCCAGCGTGCGCCGCAGCCGCTTGCGGCCCGGCGCCGCCCACACGTCGACCAGATCGACCGCAATCACGCCCTTGCTCGCCATGTCGCCTCCCTGACGCGTCCTCGACCGGCCGTTCCCGTGCTTGCAAGCTTGGCAAAGCCGGGATTGAATGGCAATAATTACAAATAAAGATCAGATAATTGAATATGAAAACTAGAAAAATTCTAGGATGGGGTCTCGGTGTGGGTCTGGGTCTGGTGCAGTCGTCGGCGATGGCCGGCGGCGGCTACTTCGCGATGGGCTATGGGCCAATGGCCCGACACATGGCAGGGGCAACGACGGCGTACGCCGAAGACGCCTTTGCCGGCGCGTCGAATCCGGCGAAATGGCTCGCGGCGGGCAATCGCGTCGACATCGGCGGCGAATTCTTCATGCCCTACCGGCGCGTCGAGCGCACGGGCTCGAACACGGTCCACGATTTTGCGACCACCAGCGCGAAGGACATCTTCGTGCTGCCCGAGGGCGCCATCAGCCGGCGCATCAACGAGCGCCTCGCGTGGGGTGTGACGGTCTACGGGAACGGCGGACTCAACACCGAATATCGCGGCAACAACGGCGTGCCCGGTTCGAACCTCGCGCCGGCCGCCTGCGGCAACAAGCCCGCGAACTTCCTGCTCGGCTGCGACAAGCTCGGCATCGACATCGTGCAACTCGTCACGGCGCCCGGCGTCGCCTACGAAGTCCTGCCCGGGCACACGCTGGGCATCGCACCACTGCTGGTGTTCCAGCGCTTCGAGGCCTATGGCTTCCAGGCTTTCCGCGCGTTTTCCAAGAATCCGACCGACGTCAGCAACCGCGGCTGGGACTGGGCGCCGGGTCTCGGCGTGCGCGTCGGCTGGCTCGGCGAGATTTCGTCGCGCCTGAGCCTCGGTGCCGCGTGGGCAAGCCGCGTGTACATGGACGAGTTCGAACAATACGACGGCCTCATCGCCGACGGCGCGCTCGACATCCCCGAGAACTATTCGCTGGGACTCGCCTGGCAGGCCACGCGCGATCTCACCGTCACCTTCGACTACCAGCGCATCAATTTCGGCGACGTGCCCGCGACCGGCAACGGCGTGCTGAACACCTTGCTGAACCCGGTCGACGATGCGCTGGGCACCAGCACGGGCACGGGCTTCAACTGGGAAAACCAGGACAATTTCCGCACCGGCGTCGTGTACGACGTGAACCCGACGCTCGCGCTGCGCGCGGGCTATGCCTATGGCGCGCGGCCGCAGCGTGACGACGGGATCAACTCCGTGACGATGAACATGCTGACGCCGAACGCCGAACACCAGTTCAGCGCCGGGCTCACATGGCGGCCATCACCCGGTGGCGAATTTCACGTCGGCTACAGCCGCTTCATCGCATCGGCCTACGAAGGCCCGTCGGCGACCGCGCTGCTCGGCATTGGCGGCACCGAGCGCATCGAGGCGCATGTGAACACGGTGATGCTCGGCTGGTCATGGCGCCAATGACCGGCGGGCCTGTTCAGTCGCGTCGCGGGGCGCGTCAGCGTTCGATCGAATAAAGCACGTCGGCGCCGGTGCGGGTCCCGGTTTCGGCTTCCAGGCTCCAGTGCTTGCCGAGCAGGTAGCGCAGGCGCACGGTGTTCGCGCGGTCGATGAGCCCGACGCCGTAACCGACATACAGCTTCGGTGACAGGAACTTGCCGACGTTCAGCGCGAGATCGCTCGCCGCGGGGCTGCCGCTCAGTTTCAATTCGTCGAGGCCGAAACTGCGCGCAATGCGCTCGGTCAGCACGTTGCCACGACGCAGGCCCAGCGCCGACGCGGCCTCGATCAGCGCGCCGGCATCGGTGGACGACGCGCCGCTCAACGGCCGCCCGATCAGCAGGTAGCTGAGAATGTCACCATCGGGCAGCGCCGGCGTCGAATAGAGCGTGGTGCGGGGGTCGCGCAGACGGCCGCTGACGCGCATGCCGGCCGTGATGTCGTCCACCTTGCGTTCCGCGCGCGCATCGACCGCCGGGTCGTCGAGCGCCTGGCCGCTGTAGAACACGCGACTGTCCCTGATCGTCAGCGCCTGGCCGTAGGCGCTGTATAGGCCATCGGCGATTTGTAGCTCGCCGCTCGCGCGCGTGGCCTGCCGCGGCCGATCGCTGACGCGCAGCGTGCCGTACAGGCGGCCGGTAAAGCCCTGCGCGGCCAGCGTGACCTGGTCACCGAGCGTGACGCGGATGTCCGCATCGAGCATCGAACCCTCGGTGTCCGGCGGCGCGCGACCGACGACGATCACGTCGTCCGAGCGCTGCGTGCCCGGGCTGCCGGGACGCAGCGCGAAATGTCCCTCGGGGATCTCCACCGTGCCCCTGAGGCGGGTCAGGGCCGCTCGCCAGTCGAGCGCGAGATCAACGCTCGCCAGCAGGCTCGCTTCCGGCAGATCGACCACCTGCAGGCGCTCGCTCGTCACCGCCAGCGTCGCGAACAGGCCCGCCGTGTCCTGACCGGCTTCACCGCGCAGCGCCGCACGTCCGGCGCCCGAGCGCAGACTGCCCGTCACGTCGAAGCGCTCCGTGCCGGACGCCGTGATCGCGAGCGCGGCCTCCTCGATCGCAATCCCCAGCCGGTTCAACTCGGCGCGTTCGACGGTCAGTGTCGCGCGGCCGGCGGTCTGCGGGTCGGCCACGGTGCCGGTCAGCGCGAGATCGAGCGCGGCTCTGCCGCGCAGCTCGCCGATGTCGTCCGTCTGCGTGACCCACGGCGCGAGCGCGTCGGCACTGGCCGTCAGCCGCCCGGACACCGGCAGCGTGCGCCAGCGTTCGAGCGGCCACGGGCCGTCGTGCAGCGTCAGCTCGAGCGCGAGCGGGACCGTCGAGGGCTCCACGATCGTCGCGTTCGCCGCCAGCCGCAGCTCGCCGTTCGTGGTGTTGACGCGCCATTCGAGTCCGCGATGCACGATCGGCGGCCACGGCTCGCCCAACGGCGGCAGTGCGCCGCCCGCCAGCGCCAGCCGGCCGGTGGCCGAGTCGAGCAACAGCGCCTGACCGCTGAGCGCCAGTTCCCCCGTCACGGCGCCGCGCTGCCACGCCGCTGCCGGCGGCAGGGACGCAAGCTCGAAAGCCTCCGCGTCGATCGCCAGCTGCCATCGACCCTGCGCATCCTGTGCCGCCGCCACGCACAGGGCGCCGTCGCCGTCCCAGCACTGGCGTGCGAGCTCGAAGGTGCCGTCGGTGACCGGCCCGACGATGGCAAAGGCGGCCGGTGCGCGCAGGGCGAGATCCGGGTGTGCGGCCCGCGCGAGGCGGCCGCTCAGCAGGCGGCCCTGCCAGCGCCCGGGCGTGCTGCCGTCGCCGTCGAGCGCGAGCGTCAGTCGCGAGGTCCCGGCGCGCGCATCGAGATCGAGATGGTGATCGGCGAGCACCCCGTGCGCGTCGAGCGTCAGGGACTCGAGCGTGTGGGTCTCGCGGCGCGCGTTCTGGAGGTCGATGTGCAGTTGCTGCGCGACCGTCGCGCGCGGATCCACGCGCCAGCGGGCGTTCAGGGCGGCGACGGCCAGCTCGCCCAGGCGTACATCGCCGGCAACGAGTTCGCCGGTGGTCGCAGGCAGCGGCAGCGTGCCGGTCAGCGTGCCGTGGCCGTGCAGGTGGCCCTGTGCGGCGGGCCACAGGTCGGCCAGCGCCGGCGCGGCGACGCGCCAGCGCAGACTGCCCGAGTCGCCGATCGTGCCCGTGGCCTCGAGCGTCGCCGCACCCGAGCGCAGCGCGAGGGCGTGCACCGTCAGCGTCGAGCCCGCGCGCTCGATGTCCGCCTCGCCGCCGAGCGGTCGACCGCGCAGGCGGCCGCCGAGCTTCGACAGCCGCAGCGAGAAGGCCGCCGCCGTGCCGGTCGACTGCAGGTCGAACGCCAGGCTGCCCGGAAAGTCCGCCGCGAACCACGCAGGATCGACCTCGCTGCCGTGCAGCCGGGCGTCCCAGGCCAGCGCCGGGCCGGACCAGTCGAGTCGCGCGTCGCCGCTCAGCCGCCCGGCGCCGGTGTCGGCGACGAACGGACGCACGACGAGACTGTCCAGCGTGCCGCTGAACGAGCCGCGCACGGTGCCCGCCGGCAGGTCGTCGATCTGCAGCGCGAACTCGCTGCTGCCGGTATGGGACTCGAGGCTGCCGGCCGCGTCCGCGCGGCCGTGCACGCTGCGCACCTGTCGTCCGTCGTCCAGCGTGTGGCGGAGCTCGCGCCACTGGCCCTCCAGATCCCAGCGGAGCCCGGGCACCCAGCCCACGTGGCCGCTGGCATGTGCGTCGCCGCCGGTGGCGAACGTGGCGTCGAGTGCTGCGATACGCAGCTCGCCCGGCGTGCCGTGGGCCTCCAGGGTCCAGTCGGTGTCAGGCCACGTCCCGGCGCGGGTGGCCGCGCGCAGCGTCAGCGCATAGTCGGACTGCCGGCCCCGCAACGTGAAGCGGCCGTGCGGACTGTGCAGCCGGGGCTCCGCCAACAGCGGCCAGCGCAGCGCGGACCAGTGTCCGCTGAGATCCACGCGGACGTCGGCGCCGGCGGCCGGCAGTTCGAGGACGCCCTGCAGATCGAGCTGTGCCGCGTCGGCGTCGCGCAGCGCGAAGCGTTCGATGGCGATGACGCCCTGGGCGTCACCGCTGCCGCGCGCCTCGAGGGTCCAGTGACCGAACTCGCGCGTGTGCAGGGCGAGCGCGGTCTCGAGCGTGAACGCAGCGCCGACACCGCTGGCACTCGCTTCGCCGCCGAGCGTCGCGTCGATCGCCGCCACCGGCGGCAGCGGCTGCCCGGGCGGCAAAGCGAGCGCGACCTGCCAGCGGGGGCTGCCGTCGGCGATGTCGAGCGTGCCCTGCGCCTGCGCGACGAGCGGCGCGGTCAGCCGATGCGTGAACGCGAGCCTGCTGCCAGCGCCGTCGACCTCGCCCGCCCCGGCAACGCGCGCGGCGTCGGCGCCGTGTTCCCAGCGCAGCGTCGCTGCCAGCGCGGACGGTGTCGTCCCGCCCCAGCGGCCCTCGAGGTGGACGCGCGTGTCGGCCAGTGCGACGTCGAGACCTTGCAGCGTCAACGGGCCGCCCGCCGGCCATTGCAGGCGCGCGGCGAGTCCGGTGGCGTCGAGCGGCGCCGCCGCGCCGCCGATCACGCGCAGGCGATCGATGCGCGCGTCATCGATCGTCACGTCGAACGGCATCGCCGGCAGGGAGGGCAGCTGCGTCGGGGGCGGGCCTGCCGTCGGCGCCAGGGTGAGCTCCAGCCCCGACACTTCGAGGCGAGTCAGCCGCAGGTGGCCTGCGAACAGGGTCGACGGCCGAAGGCTGAAGCTGACACGGTCGGCGGTCACGCGCAGGCCGTCGGTCACGTAGCGCAGATCGCTCAGCGTCGCGCCGTCGCGCAGGCTGCCCGCGACCGCGCCGGCCCGCAGACCGTCGGGGGGCAGCGCGCGCTCGGCCGCCGCCAGCAGCAGCCGCAGCCCGGTCTGCGTCATCAGAAGCAGCGGCGGCAGGGCCAGCAGGCCGGCCATCAGCAGGCTGGCGACGACGAGCACCGTGGTGCGCTGCCGGCTCACAGGTCGGGCCCGACGATCACGTGCAGCCGCCACGAGCGATCGTCTTCGGTCACGCCGTTGGCGACATCCACGCGCACCAGGCCGACCGGCGACAGCCAGCGCACGCCGATGCCGACGCTGTACGCCATCGGATCCGACCACGAGTTCACCGCGTTGCCGAAGTCGCTGAACACCGCCGCGCGCCAGGGCCCGCGGATCTCCTGTTCGAGCTCGACACTGCCGAGCGCGAGATAGCGTCCACCAACGACCTTGCCAGCGCTGTTGCGCGGGCCGAGGGAGCGGAAGTCGAAACCGCGCAGACTGTTGTCGCCGCCGGCAAAGAAGCGCTGCGTGACGGGCAGCCGATCGAAATCGGATATCGCGGTGGCGCCGAGCTCCGCGCGCGTGATGAGACGCGTGCGCCCGATCGCGTGGATGAATTTCCCGTCGACGCGCAGCTGCGCGAACGAAATGCCGGACAGCAGCGCCGACTGCGCGCCGCGCAGGCTCATGCCGAGGCGCAGTCCGCGCCGCGTGTCGATGCGATTGTCCGCCCAGGTCCGCAGCCAGCGTCCGGACGGAATCAGCAGTCTGCTGGTTTCCGTCTCGTTGCCGACGTCGAAGCGCTCGACTTCGTAATCGAGCGCCAGCGTTTCCTGCCAGCCATGGCGCACGGCGAGGTGCGCGGCGCCGAACTGCAACCTCGTGCTGTCGCTGACGTCGGTGTTTTCCTGCAGCAGGCTGGTGGTGATCGACAGCGCATTGGTATGCGCGGGCATCAATGGAATGGTGTATCCGCCTGACAGACTGCTCAGCACCGGCGACAGGCGCAGATCGGCATCGAGTCGATGGCCCCGCGCATTGATGTAGGGACGCTGCCACGCGGCGCGGGCGCGCGGGCCGGTGTCGGTGCCGAAACCCAGACCGAACGAATAGCGCTGCGCTTTGCGCGGCGTCAGCGTGATGTCGATCGGCACGCGATCGCCGGCGGCCAGATCGCTGCGCGGCTCGACGGTCACGCTCGTGAAATAGTTGCTGTCGGTGAGGCGGCTCTGCAGGGTGAGCAGATCCTCCGCCACATACGGGGCGCCGGTCTGGAAATCGACGAAGCGGTTCAGGAAGTCTTCGGCGAGCACGGTGTCCGGCCAGCGGACGGGGCCGTAGCGATAGCGGTGGCCGCTGTCGACGACGAGTGCGATGTGCGCCGTGCCTGCCGCCGGATCGATCAGGACTTCGTGCCGGACGAACGCTGCGTCGAAATAACCGCGATCGGACAGGCGGCGTTCGAGTTGCCGCTTGCCGGCCTCGTAACGCTCGTGCCGGAAAACCTCGCCCGTGGCGAGCGGGAACTCGTCGATCTGCCCGGCCAACTCAGGGTCCTCGCCGGCGGCGCCGGTCAGTTCGACGCGCAGCGCCGCGACCCGTACCGGGTCGCCGAGTGTCACCCGGTAGCTGGCGCGCCAGGCGTCGGCGTCCTGTTCGATGCTCGGGGTTATCGTCGCCCGGTAGTAGCCCAGCGCCTCCAGGGCGGCGCCGAGGCTGGCCGGTGCGCGCCGGTGCAGGGCCTGGATGCGACCCGGTGAAATGTCTTCGAACGCCGGTCCCAGCGCGGCGTCCAGATGCTTCAGCAGTTGCCGGCGCAGGGCGGATTTCACGCCTGTCAGTTCGAATGACAGGCTGTCGGCGCTGGCCGACGGGCCGGCGCACGCCGCGCCGAGCACCGCGACCAGCACGGCGAGTCGCGCGCGACCACGGGCCGGCGTCGCCACCGGGTGCAGGCAATGTTCAGGGCTTCGGCCGGAAAGCCGGTTGCGACGTATCAATCAACGAATCCGGGTTCTCTCAGGGGGCGGGCGGCACGACGGGCCGGTTGGCGGGTCGCGCCCGCCCTGTGTCCGACGCTGGTGCCGGGCAGGGGTTCCCCTCGGCGCCATGCAGGGAAGCTTAGCGCGCGCAAGCGGGCCCGGCTGTCAGCAGCACTCACCTCTGCGCTCGATGCGGCGGGCGATGATGCGACGGACGGGTACACTGGATGACAGGCCGGGAACGGCGCGTCGAATGTGATGAACGACCCTGTGGAGGGCACATGAAAGTCGAGATCGAATACTGCGTGATGTGAAGCTACAAGCCGCATGCCCTCCGTGCGAGGGACCGCTTGCAGCAGAGAGGCGCCACCGAGGTCCGCCTGGTCGAAGGTGGCCGGGGGGTGTTCGACATTCGCATCGATGGGGAAGTCGCCTACACGAAGCACGCCACCGGCCGCTTTCCGACCGATGCCGAACTCGACGCACTGCTGGGCAGCTGACGCTGACGGCCGACGAATAGTCGGTCAGATCAATTACTTCATCTGTGGGCGGCGACGGCTGGTGCACGCAACCGCTAGAATGGCTGCACGCATGCACCAAGGAGGAGCGCGCTTGATGAAGGTGGTACTCGTCCTCGTCAGTCTGATCTTCGTGGCCTCAGTGGGCCTGCTCGTCGCGGGACGCATGGGCCTGCTCGCTGGCAGCATGCCGTCCGATCTCGGCGTGCGTGAGGGCAAGCTGAAGCCGCCATCACCGACCCGCAACAGTGTCAGCAGCCAGGCCGACCGTCATCGCGATGCGCCCCAGCGCGCGTACGCGCTGATCGACCCGCTGCGCTACGACGGCGACGCCGCCGCGGCGATGCCGCGTCTCATCGGCGTGCTGAAGCGCATGCACGGCGCGACCGTGATCGAAGCCCGTCCCGATTACGTCTACGCGCAGTTCACGACCCGCTGGCTCCGTTTCGTCGACGACGTCGAGTTCCTGCTCGCGCCGGGTGAAGGCGTGATCCACGTCCGTTCGGCGTCCCGGCTGGGCCAGGAAGACCTCGGCGCAAACCGTCGCCGCATCGAGGCCATTCGCGCCGAATTCGCCGACGCGCGCTGAGACCCCGCAAAGGGACCGTGCGGTGCCAGCAGATTCCTGCGCGGCCTGTTGAGGGCCTGATCCTGCACCGCGTGGCAAACCCATGCTCGGCGCGCAGCAGCCTGCGCCCGCGACTCCTGCACGTCCCTGCCTGGCGCCCTGTCCGACTTACCGCGTATGAGGGACAAGCGCGCGAGGCCCGCCGCGCTGCCACATCCTTCCGTTCGGCTATGATCCGGGCGCCCGGCGGCCTCTCCGGCCGGCGCAGTCAACTCTCTTTCCCATCCTGACCCAGGAGTGCTCCATGTCCGGCATGCTCGAAGGCAAAGTCATTCTCGTCACCGGTGGCAGCACCGGGATCGGCCGCGCAACGTCCACCATCCTCGCGCGCGAAGGCGCCAAGGTAGTGATCGCCGACATCCAGGATGCGGAAGGCGCGAACACCGTCGAGATGGCGCGCGCGGCGGGTGGCCACGCCGAGTATCACCACGTGGACGTCAGCGACTACGCCGCGGTCAGCGCCCTAGTCAGCGGCATCGCCGCGCGTCACGGGCGGCTCGATGGCGCTTTCAACAACGCCGGTATCGAAGGTCCCACCGCGAAAATCTTCGATTACTCGGTCGAGGAGTGGAACCGCGTCGTGCGCATCAACCTGACCGGTGTGTTCATCTGCATCAAGTGCGAGATCGAGCAGATGAAAAAGCAGGACGGCGGCGGCTCCATCGTCAGCACCGCATCGGCCGCGGGCCTCATCGGCATTCCGGGCGCGAGCGCCTACAACGCCGCGAAGCACGGTGTGATCGGGCTGACCAAGACGGCCGCGCTCGAATACGCGAACCGCAACATCCGCTTCAATGCGGTCTGTCCCGGCTTCATCGAAACCCCGATGCTGAACCGCGTCACCGACCAGAGCGTGAAGATTCGCGACACCCTGATCGCAGGTGTGCCGATGAAGCGCGTCGCGCAGGCCTCGGAGATCGGCGACGCGGTCGCGTGGCTGTTGTCGGAACGCTCGAGCTATGTCACCGGCGTCGCGCTGCCGGTCGACGGCGGCTGGGTCGCGCAGTAGGCCTCGCGCCGGCGCGGCGTCTCCGTCCGCGTCGGCCCTTTTTTTCACCCGATCCGCCGAAAGCGCTTCACGCACAAACACTTGGCGCGACGCACCGCTTAAGTGCGCCCGCCCCGCGGACGCTAAGGTCCCATCGCACTGGTCGGTGGGGGACACATGTTCGGCTTTTTGCAGGGCTTTCGCCTGCGCACCAGCGTGCTGCTGGTGGTGATTGCGGTGAATCTGTTGAGCAGCGGCATTTTTGCCGCCTACGTTTATCGCGTGCATCGCGCAGACCTGCGTAGCGCGCTCGACCAGAAGCTGATGACGACGGCGGCGGCGCTGAAGCTCGCGGCCGACGCGCATCATGATCGGCTCGCCCGTGACGGCACGCTGTCGACTGCCGACTACGTCGCGCTGCTCCACCGCCAGGCCGCCTTCGCGCGCGCTGCCGGCGTCGACTACGCGTACACGATGATCGAGCGCGACGGCCAACTGCTGTTCACCTCCGACAGCCCGACCGCGGAGGACTTCGCCGACCAGAGTTATGCGGGACTCTTCGAACCCTACAGCGACGCGTCGAGCGGCCTGCGCGAGGCGGCGGCCACCGGCGAACAGCGCTACGACGAATACACCGACAAGTGGGGCTCGTTCCGCTCCGTGTTCGTTCCCGCGCGCACCGACGCCGGCAACGAGTACGTGCTCGGCGTCGACATCAGCATTGCCTATATCAACGGCGAGTTGCGCCGGACGCTGCTGCAGGCCCTGCTGATCGCGTTGGTGCTGTTGCTGACCAGTTGTGCGCTGACGTATGCGCTGTGCGGTCTGGTGTTCCGCCCGTTGAAAGCACTGGTCGAACAGGTCGATGCGATCGCGGCCGGCGACCTCGGGCGCGAGGCGCCGATCGAGGGCAAGAATGAAATCACCCAGCTCGGCACGCAGATCAACACGATGAGCGCCGCGCTGCGGCAGATGATCGGCCAGCTGCAGGCCTCGTCCGCGAGCCTGCGACAGACCGCCTACGCGCTGTCGCAGCAGACGGCCGAATCCGGGCGCCGCACGGACTCGCAGCTGAGCCATGTCGAAGCCGCGTCGCGCGCGGCGCTGGCCATCCATCGCGGCATGGACGCGGTGCTGCGTGAAATCGACCACACGCGCGCGGCGACGGCCGAGGCGGTGAACACGGCCGGCAGCGGGCGTGACGTCGTCGCGAAGGCCACCGCGAACGTCGAGCGGGCGCAGGCCCAGAGCGAAGCCGTGGCGCGCTCGATCGAACGCCTCAACGGTCGCGTCGCCGATATCGGCGCCATCATCAACGCCATTCGGGAAATCGCCGATCAGACCAACCTGCTCGCGCTGAACGCCGCGATCGAGGCTGCGCGCGCCGGCGAGCAGGGCCGCGGGTTCGCCGTCGTCGCCGACGAGGTGCGTTCGCTGGCCGCCAAGACGCTCGGCGCGACCCGGCAGATCGAACAGACCATCGGCGCCGTGCTGAGCGAGTCGGCAGCGACCACGCAAACCGTGATGGCCGGCACCGACGATGCGCGCGCCGCCAGCCTGTGCATGACCGAGGTCGATCGGGCGCTGGCAGCGATCACCACCTCGTCGACGCATGCGCACGGCGAGTTCGAGAAGATAGTCGCGCTGTCGTCGCGCCAGGCCGAGACCACGCTCGAGATCGCCGACACCCTCGACAAGTCGAAGGACATTTCGGCTGAAACGGCCAGCGCGGTGCGCGCCCTCGCGATCGAAGCAGAGAACCTCGTGCAGCTCGCCGATGCGCTCGCCGCGAGCACCGGCCGCTTCAGCCTCGGCGGCTGAGGCCGCAGGGCATCAACGGTCGCCTGTCGCCGGAGGCCGGGCCGGCGGCGCGATCAGAACAGGTCTTCGCCCAGTTCGTTCAGTTCGTCGCGCAGGTCACGCGCGACATTGCCGCTCAGGCGCAGCGCCGTGCGACGCCCGGCGCTGTCGATGAAACTCAGCAGGATGCCGTGACGGGGGTCGTGCCGGACCTCCGTCAGCACGTCCATGATCTCGGTGTCAGGGTGAATGGCCTGGGCCATGGCTCAACTCCGCGAGGGTGACGGCGGAGCAGCCTGCGCCGGCAATTTTGCCGGTCGATGACAACCGGGGCCTGGCGGCCCCGGTTCGAGACCCCCGTGTCAGCCGGCCGCCGGCCGCGTCATTGAGTTCCGCAGCTGCTGTGTCGCCGCTTCATCGAGCCGCAGGCCTTCCGGATCGCGCGCCGGATCGCCGGTGATCGCGACGCCATAGGCCGTGCGCGCATGCTCGAGGCTGATGTAGCCGTTGCGCACGTCCGCGAGCACCCTTGCCGGTTCGCGCGCGGTGGCCTCCCCCCAGCCGCCGCCGCCGCTCGTCAGGTAGCGTGACATCGCCCCCGGCGCCGTGCGCCAGATCGGCACCCGCGCGAAGTAGAAGTACTCGCCATCCGCCTTCGGCGCGAGCGTCTGCGGATCGAGCATGCCCGCGATCGGCGTCGACTCGGCGTACGCACTCGCGTCGAAAGGCACGAGATGACCCGGTGACTGCAGCACGCGGGCCGCGGGTTCGAAGAACCACGCCGCGCCGAGACTGCCGTCGCCGCCGCCATAGGCGCCAGTGCCGCTCGGCCGCTTCAGCTTCAGCGGCATCGAGTAGTGCTCGGCCGCTGCCAGCCACATCGTGTCCTTGACGACACTCGCGCCGCCGCGGTTGTAGCCGATGCCCGCGCTGTCCGGCACATATTCCTTGCGCAGCACGACAACCGGCGAATCCTGCTCGATGGCTTCGGTCGGCGGATCCATGTTGTTGATCATGTAGGCGACGTTGTAGCTGTCGCCGTCCGCCTCGCGGCTCGCGCCCCATGGCCCGTGTTCGCCGCCGCAGACCGCGATATTGGTCCACGGCCGGCCGTCGGGCCACACGCCGTGCGCGTTGTGGCCGCTGATCGAGCCATAGTCGCCGCCGATCGCGTCCGGCCCGATCGCTTTGCCGATCGCGCGGAACAGCGCCATCATCAGCGGCATCGTCACTTCCCAGTACAGCATGATCGCGCCGTTCGGCGGCATCGCGCTGACGATCGTGCCCGGCGGCAGCACCATGTCGATGTCGCGGAACGCGCCCGAGGTGAACGGGCTCAGCGGATCGAGCGTCAGCTTGAAGGCGACGAGCACCGCAGTCTTCGCGTCGAGCGGGCCGGCGTTGATGCACGTGCGTGCCTGACGCGAGGTACCGCTGAGATCGACCTCGACATGCTCGCCACGCTTCGTCACTTTCGCGCGCACGACATACTGTTCGTCGTCGCCCGCGCCGTCGCAGTCGATGCCGTCTTCGGCTTCGTACACGCCATCCGGCAGCTTGTTCAGCGCATCGCGCATGGCTTCCGCGCCGGTGTCGACGCAGTAGCGTACCGTGCCGAGATAGGCGTCGATGCCATAGCGCGTGACGCTCTCCTGGATCAGCCGCTCGCCGAGCTGGAGCTGGCGGAAGATGGTCACGATGTCCGGATACAGCAGCGGCGCGAGGCGCGTGTTGTCGAACAGCAGGCTGAAGGTCTGCCGCACGGGCCTGTCGTTCGCGTACAGCAGCATCGGGCCGAGCACGAGGCCGTTCTCGTAGACATTCGTCTTCGTGCCGCTGAAGCCGCCCGGCACCACGCCGCCCATGTCGAGCTGGTGTGCGCGCACATTGAGGAAGGCGACCAGCCGATCACCGGCGAACACCGGCCGGATGAAGCACAGATCGTTGACGTGCGTGCCGACGCGGTAGGGATCGTTGCAGATCAGCACGTCACCGGGCTTCAGGTTCTCCGGCCCGTACTCTTCGACGGCGTTGCGTACGGCGTCGGCCATCGTGCCGATGAACACCACCAGGCTCGCGCTGACGGCCGGCATCGGGTAGTCGAGATCCGGCGGGCCGGACACGGTGATCGCGAAGTCGTACCAGTCGCGGATGATGGGCGAGAACGCGTTGAACATGAGCCCCGTGCTCATGTGCTGCACGGCATAGCGCAGACGGTTGCCGAGCACGGTGGCGGTGAAACGGTCGCAATGATAGGTGTCGCGGAACGCCTGTTCATCGAGATCGCGCAGGCGGTGGCCACTGCCGCCGCGGGGCGTCGGCGCTGATTTGAGTGGTTCGTTCATCGCAGTGTCCTCACTTCAGTTCGATGGCGATTTCGCCGAGGCGGCCAACGGTGGCGACCTGGCGCCGCCCGATGTGCGTCGTCGACAGGGCTTCGCGGATGATGGCGGGGCCGGTGACAACATCGCCGGCGCGCAGGCTCGCGCGGTCGTAGATGTTTGCCACCTGTTCGTCATCGGACAGGTAGCGCAGCACGGTCGTGCCGACCGGCGCCAGCGGCGCCCCGCTGCGCGTGGGCAGGGTCGGAAACTGCACCTTCGGCGTCGGCACTTCGGCGCGCACGCGATAGGTCACACCCTGCACCGGAATCGCCTCGAAGCGGTCGCCATTGCGCTGTTCGTACTCGGCGTGGAAGTTCGCGATCATCAAGGCCACGGCCTCGGCCGTGATCGCACCGTTCGGCACGTCGATGAACGGCGTCTCCCAGGTCTGGCCGAGCAGCTGGCCGTCGAAGCTGCGCGAGAAATGCGTGTCCGCCGGCAGGCCCAGGCGCGCGCGGAGCTTGTCCTCCATGTCGCGATAGACCGCGTCGATCGCCGCCGCCGACTCGGGCGTGAGGATGGTGTAGGCGCTGCGGCTCGCCGTATAGGCCTGTTCGGCGCTGAGCAGGCCCAGCGCCGAGAACAGGCCCGGATGCGGCGGCACGACCACCCGTTTCACATGGATCAGTTCCTGGATCGCAGGCAGCAGCAGCGGGCCGGCGGCGCCGTAGGCCATCAGCGTGTAGTCGCGCGGGTCGATGCCGTTCTTGATCGCGATGTTGAACACGCCCTCGGCAATGTTGTTGAGACCGATGTCATACGCATAGCGCACGCGCTGCGCGAATTCGAAGCTGCAGTCGAGATCCGCGACCGCGCGCTGGGAGAGCTGCGGGTCGAGCTTCATGCGCCCGCCGGCGAAGCCGTTCGGATCGAGCAGCCCGATCAGCAGGCAGATGTCCGACATCGTCGGTCGCGTGCCGCCCTTGCCGTAGCACGCAGGGCCCGGATCCGCGCCCGCACTGCCGGGGCCGACGGTGATGTCGCCGGACGCGGACACCGCGACGAGGCTGCCGCCGCCGGCGCCTATGCTCGAGATTTCGTTCGACAAGGCGTTCACGACTAGATCGTGTTCGAGCTCGAACATCGTGTTGACGAACGGCTTGCCGGCCGTGACGAGGCTGATGTCGCAGGACGTGCCGCCGATGTCGGCGCAGATGAGATTGCGTTCGTCGATCAGATCGCCGAAATGCGCGCTGCCGACGGTGCCGCCGGCCGGGCCTGCGAACACCACCTGGAACGGGCTTTCCATCGCGACATCGGACGGCACCAGTGTCGCCGCACAGTCGGCGAAGTTCAGCTGGCCCTTGAAGCCGAGGCCGCGCAGGCCCTCGTCGAGCTTCTGTGTGTAGGCCTGGTAGATGAACTTCATGAAGACATCGATCAGCGTCGTCGAGGCGCGTGCGTATTCCTTCGCGAGCGGCGAGACTTCGCTCGAGATCGAGCAGGGCACGGGCCCCAGTTCCTCCAGCACCAGTTCACGCAGGCGCTGCTCGTGCGCCGGGTTCACATAGGCGTTGATGAGACAGATCGCCACGCCCTGCACCTGGCAGCGCGCGAGCACGCGCAGCTCTTCGCGCGCCTGCAATTCGTCGAGCGCGGTGAACACGCTGCCGTCGGCCTTGATGCGCTCGAGGATACCGCGGCGCAGGTAGCGCTGGACCAGCGGCCGCGACGCATCGCCGAACGAGCGGCGCCAGCGCGGATCGGTCAGCGCCGCACCGGGCCGCCAGCTGCGGCCCATGTCGAGTATGTCGCGATGGCCGGCGGTCGTCAGGAAACCGACCTTCGGCAGCGAGCGCGTGATGATGGCGTTCAGCCCGTGCGTGCTCGCGTGATTGAAGACTTCGGAGGCGCTGACATTGAGCTCTTCCGCGCCGGCGATCACGCTGCGGAAGACTTCGCGCACATTGGTCGCGATCTTGGCCGTTCTGATTTCTCCGCCCTGCACCGACACCACGTCGGTGAAAGTGCCGCCCACGTCCACCGCCATCATCGGATGTTGTCCGTCTGCAGCCGCACGTGCCCGAGCAACGCCCAGCGCTCGCGACTCACGGAGGCCAGGCAGTCCTGACATTTGACGACCATGAACCAGCCGCCCTCGGACAGCACCGGGTAACGCATCAGGGCACCGGCCCCGCAGGACGGGCACGCACCCTCGACCACTTCGCGCACCTGGCGCGGCGCGACGTCGGTCGGGCGCGGAAAACTGAAATTGCTCATCGACGAAAGCTCCCCTCGAGATTCAGATGGTTCCCCCGCACGCAGGATCGGACTCGACGGGGGTGAACGATGCGCTGGCGCGACATTCGCTGGCGGATGTTCGACGGCTTTCACCGCTCGCGCAACGGGCGCGAAGACGGTCATTTTCGCTGCAGTGCGATGGGTGCGGGCGCGTGTGCTTTCCGGTCCCGGTACTGGCAGCCAGGGCTGATGCCGGGTCAGCCCCGGCTTCGCCGCGGGCGCCTCGCCAGCCCTCGCCGCCCTCAGGCGTGGCACCGCCCTGGTAATCGACGCTTGCGCGCCGCCCATCAGAACGCGAGACGCCGCACCGGCTCCTTGCCGTCCCAGCCTTTCGCGGCGTCCTCGACCATCAGGAACAGATCCTTGAACACCGACGAGTTGTCCCACAGTTCGGTGTAATGGCCGATCTCGGCCACGGTGTCGAAGTAGGTCAGTGGGGCGCCGCCGACGGTGCACTCGAACGCGGCAGCGAACCCCTTCGCACGGTAATGCGCGCAGGCCGCGGCGTAATCGACGGGCATCACGCCGAAGTGGTGGACGCCGACGCGCCCGGCGTCGAGGAATTCCTTGTAGACGCTCGGCTCGTCGTTGTGCTGGTAGATGAGCTCTATCTGCAAATCGCCGCTGTTGCCGATCGCCAGGCTCACGTCGACGTTCGACGGTTGGCCATGGAAGCGCTGGTCGAGCAGCGCACAGTGCTCGAACAGGAAGAACGGACCGGCTTTCAGTTCGCTCGTCCAGTAGTGCAGTGCGGCGTCGAGATCGCGCACCACGTAGGCGAGCTGGCGAATGGTCTGGAGGGGCTGGGTCATGTGGCTTCCTCTGTGATGGGTTGATCGTCGACACTAAGCCCGATGGGACGGGTTTGGCCAGTGTCGGCCGCGCGTTCCACCGCGCATCGCCAATAACATCACCAGAGGGGGCTCCACCATGTATCCAGCACGCTTCGGCCTGTTCCTGTTGCCGAACGACGTCCGGGAGGCCATCACGGCCGCGCGCCGCGCCGAGGACGACGGTTACTATTCGATCTCGGTCAACGATCACTTCTATTCGCCGTTCGGCGGCGCGCGCACGCCGCAGCTCGAATGCTTCACCGTGCTGACGGCGATGGCGATGGTGACACGCCGCGTGAAGCTCGCGCCGGCCGTTGTCGCTGCGTCGTTCCGCTCGCCGTCGCTGCTCGCGAAGTGTGCGACCACACTCGACCACGCCAGCGAGGGCCGCTTGATCCTCGGCCTTGGCGCCGGCTGGCAGGTCAGCGAATACGTCGCCCATGGCTACCCGTTCCCGCCGACGCCGCAAAGGGTCGAAGAGCTCGCCGAACAGCTGCAGATCCTGAAGGCGTTGTGGACGCAGGAGCAGCCGAGCTTCAAGGGCAAGTATTTCTCGATCACCGACGGCGGCAACAATCCGAAGCCGCTGCAGCAGCCGGGCCCGCCGATCATGCTCGGCGGCTCGGCGCCGTCGATCCTGAAGCTCGCGGCCGAGCATGCCACCGTGCTGAACATCATCCCGCCGACCTCCAACGGCAAGGACTTCCCGAACGATCCCGTCGCGACGGTGAAGTTCACGATGGACGTGATGAAGAAGAAAATCGCGGCCCTGGGCGAGCTGATGACGGCAAACGGACGCAAGCCCGGCGACATGGAGCTCGGCGGCCTCCTGCTGCTCGGCATGTCGCGCAACGAGCACGACAGTGGCCTGCGGGATCTCGCGAAGAACATGGGCTTTCCGGACTACGAGACCGCCCAGCGATCGCCCGTCGCGCTGCTCGGCACGCCGGCCCAGATCCGCGACGAGCTGGCCCGTCGGATTGCCGACACCGGTGTCACCTACTACATGATGTTTCCCGCGACCGACGAGTCCTGGAGCCTGTTCTCGAAGGAAGTGCTGCCGCACTTTGCGCACTGACGGGCCAGTTCGCATGGCGCTGAAAGCCACGGTGTACAAGGCGGAGCTCGCCGTCAGCGATGTCGACCGGCATTACTACGCGACGCATCCATTGACCCTGGCCCGCCATCCGTCGGAAACGGACGAGCGGCTGATGATCCGGCTGCTGGCGTTCGCGCTGTTCGCGGACGAGGCGCTGATCTTCGGCCGCGGTCTCAGCACGCAGGACGAGCCGGATCTGTGGCAGAAGGATCTGACCGGCGACATCCTGCACTGGATCGACGTCGGCCAGCCCGAAGAGCAGCGCCTGCGCCGCGCCTGCGGGCGCGCCCGCCGGGTCACCGTGATCACCTACGGCGGCCGCGCGTCGGACCTGTGGTGGGAGAAGAACGGTGCATCGCTCGCGCGCCTCGAGAACCTCACGGTGCTCGATGTGCCCGCCGACCTCAGCGCCGCGCTCGCGGCCCTCGCGAGCCGGTCGATGCAGTGGCAGGCACTGATCCAGGACGGTGAGCTGCAATTGATGAGCGAAGCCGGTACCGTCAGCGTGCAGCCTCGCGTGCGTCAACGCGCAACGCGCTGAACGGGGTGCGCAGTTTTCCCGGTTGTGCTTGGCTCTGACCGCGTTCTTGGCCACCGAGAACACCGAGAACGAAAGGATCAGAAAGCACGCTTCCGAAGCCCGGCGTGCTCGCGCCGACCACGGAGACAGAAGGCCTCCCCAACAATATTGTCTCTCTTCCTCTCGGTGTTCTCGGTGGCCAATCAAAACATCGCCGCCGGCACCACCGCCAAGGCCGGCATGAATACCGGCCGCCTGGCGCGGATCACGCCTTGCTGCGCCGGCCGCTCTCCACCGGTGCCGGCCGCCGATGGAACTGGCCGTCCTTCATGACCATCGTGATCTTGCGCTGATCCTGCAGCAGCGTGAGGTCCTGCAGCGGATCGCCGTCGATCAAAAGCAGATCGGCGAGCCAGCCTTCTTTCACGCGGCCGAGCAGTTCGCCGCTCGCGCCGGCCCAGGCCTCGCCACCGTATGCAGTCGCCGCGCGCAGCGCCTCCCAGGGTTTCATGCCGAACAGATTCACCATGTGCTCGAGATCCCGGCAGTCCTGGCCGATGGGCAGCCACGCGAAACCGTAGTCGCCGAAGGGCAGCACGCGGATGCCCGCCTGGTGCATCTTCGTCATCGCCTTGCAGCCTTCGACGAGCTCACGCTTGTTGCCGATCGCCGTTGCGACTTCTTCGGTGATGCCCCAGTCCTTCGCTTCATAGGTCGTGTTGTAGCGCGCGGCGATGGCCGGGATCACCCAGTGCTTGCCGGCGTGCTTCGCGAGCAGCGCGATGGTGGCGTCGGTGGCGAAGGTCGCGTGATTGATGAACTCGACGCCATACCGGATGCACTGGCGCACGCCGCTGTCGGCATGCGCATGCGCGGCGACGCGCCGGCCGAGTTGCAGCGTTGTTTCGCAGATCGTGCGCACTTCGTCTTCGGTCATCGGGTTCACCTCGCCGCCGAGACGTCCGAGCGTGAAGCTGTCGCCGGCGTTGTTGAACTTCACGATGTCCACGCCTTCACGGATCATTTCCCGGATCGACCTGCGGAATTCCTCGACCCCGTTGCACACGAGTCCGATCGACGGCACGTGGCGGTCGAGGCGCGAGTCGTCGCCGACGCCGCCCGTCACCGTGTACTCCGGCGTGCAGGCGCGAATGCGCGGTCCGGGAAACTCGCCCTTGTTCACGGCATTGCGCACCACCAGTTCGAGCCGCGGCTTCGCCGACGCCATGCCGACGACGGCGGTGAAACCATAGTCGAGATAGGTCTTCGCATTGCGCAGCGTCACGAGCAGGTTCTCTTCGACGGGGAGCGCCGTGATGTCGGCGAGGCTGACCGCGTTGTTGTATGTGAAATGGCAATGCGCGTTGACGAGTCCCGGCATCAGCGTCGCGCCGCCGCCGTCGACGAGGTCCCAGCCCTGGTCGCGCGGCAGGGTGTGGCGGCCCGTCGCCACGCGGGTGATGCGATTGCCCTCGATCAGCACTTCGCCGGGATCGAGTTTGTGCTTCGTGCCCTCGAAGATCTTCACGTTGTGAAAGAGTGTCGGTGTCATCGGTCTCCCCTTCGCGAGCGGGCGTCCGGATTCGGCGCCCTTGCTTTGGCTGGTCTGTCAGGCTGGCGGCGGTGTGCCTGCCGAGAGCTTCTCCCGCAGTCCGGCGGGCAGCGCGTCGGGCGGGAGCCCACCGTCCGGCGTCTGCCAGTACGCGGCGGCGACGGTCAGCAGCGCGTCGACGTCACGCAGCGTGCAGTGGCTGAAGCGCCAGGTCCACCGCCGTGCGCCGCGCAGCGCGACATTGCAGGGACTCGGGCAACCGCTCAGACACGCGACTTCGCGCACCGTCAGCGCCACGCCGCGCACGTCGATTGCCGCCTGGAGCGCGTGCGCCAGTGGCGCGCCCCGTGCGGCCCCGGCCGCGCCGCCGTCACGCGGGCAGGTGGTGCACACGAACAGCAACGGTGAAGGCACGCGCGTGCCGTCACGCGCTGGTGGCGATCTGGTAGAAGCGTTGCAGCGCGGCCTGCACTTCCGCCGGTTTCTCGACCGCCGTCCAGTGTCCGCAATGGGCAATCATCTCGATCGTCGCATGCGGCAGCGAGGCGGCGAGCGCCGCGACGCTCGCCGACGGCGCGGTGGTGTCCTCTTCGCCCGAGACCAGCAGCACGGGGCAGGTCACGCGCGCCGGATCGGCGCGCTGCCCCGCTGCGAGCGCGAGGCAGTGCAGCGCATAGCCCTCGGGGTTCTGACCCAGCATCATTTCGCGCACGAAGCCGACCGTCACGGGTCTGGTCGATTTCGTCTCTGCCGACAGCCCACGCTCGCAGACGACGTCCGCAATCGGCGCCATGCCGTCCTGTCGCGCCGCGGCGGCGCGTGCCTCGAGCGCGGATCGCGCGGCGTCCGGCAGTTCGGCGAGCGGGCCCAGCAGCGCGAGGTCGCGTACGCGCGTCGGCGCGAGCACCGCGAGGTGCTGGCAGACGATGCTGCCCATCGAATGTCCCGCGACATGCGCGGATTCGATGCCGAGCGCATCGAGCAGCGCGAGCAGATCGCGCGCGAGGCTGGTGAAGGACACGGTCGGGTCGAGTGCCGAGCGGCCGGCGCACGGCAGGTCGGGCACGATGACGCGCATCGTCGGCGCGAGCGCCGCGACCACCGGCGCCCAGAAATTCGAGGTGCCGCCTAGTCCGTGCACGAGCAGCAGCGCCGCGCCTTCGCCGTGCACATCGACGACGATCCGATGACCGTTGACGTCAAGTTGCAGGTGCGTGCTCATTTGACGCGATTCTCGAGTTCACCGATACCGGCGATAGCGATTCGCACGACGTCGCCGGCCTGCAGGAACTTCGGCGGCTTGAAGCCGACGCCGACGCCGGCCGGCGTGCCGGTGGCGATGATGTCGCCGGTTTCGAAGGACATGCTGCCGGAGATGGTCGCGATGATCGCCGGGATGTCGAAGATCATGTCGCGCGTATTCGCCTGCTGGCGCAATTCGCCGTTGACCCAGCAGCGGATGTCGATGTTCCGGTAGTCCAGTTCGTCCGCCGTGACCAGCCACGGGCCGATCGGGCAGAAGGTGTCGATTGATTTGCCGAGCAGCCACTGCTTGTGCTTGACCTGCAGATCGCGCGCGGTGACATCGTTGATGACCGTGTAGCCCCATACGTGTGCGAGCGCGTCGCCGCGCCCGATGCGGCGGCCCGGACGGCCGATCACGACGCCGAGTTCCGCCTCGTAGTCGATCTCGTGGCTGAGCTCCCACGGCGGCAGCACGTCGTCGCGCGCGCCTGTCATCGTGCACGGCGCCTTGGTGAAGATGATCGGATCGTCGGGAATCGGATCGGTCAGGCTTTTCGCCGATCCGTCGTAGCCGCTCTTGGTGAATTCCGCGGCATGCGCCGCATAGTTCTTGCCGACGCACAGGATGTTCTTGCGCGGGCGCGCAATCGGCGGCAGCAGGCGCACGTCTTTCAACGCCACGCGTTCCCCGCTGCCGCGCGGGCGCTCGCCGGCGAGATCGCGTTCGATCAGCGCGATCATCGGATCCGCGGCGCCGGCCTCGTGCGGGAGGAGGTCGATGACGCCCTGGTCCGGGTCGACTATCCCCAGGTGCACGCTGTGCTGATGTTCGAAACGGGCGATCTTCATGGGGACTCCGTACATGATTCGGTCGAAAGCGTGAAGGGGGCGGGTGCGCCGCGCTGGCGGTTGAACCAGTTGGTTCAGCGAGCCCGGATGATAGGCAGCCGCCCTGATGCGCTCAACCGTCAGCGGCGCTTAAGATGAACCAATTGGTTCCATCCCAGGACGGCACTGCCATGACACCGGCACAGGCGGCGGCCGCGCGGCTCGCGCGGCACCTCGGGGAGCAGATCGCGAACGGTACGTTGGGCATCGGGGTCAAGCTGCCCGCCGAGCGCGCGCTCAGCGTGCAGTTCGGCGTCTCGCGCAGCGTCGTGCGCAAGGTGCTCGCGCGCTATCTCGACGACGGCATTCTGCGCCGGACCGCCGGCAGCGGCACGTTCGTCGCCGCGTTGCCGCGCGGCGGCGGCAGTGGTGCGTTGCCGCGGACGGCCATCACGCACGTCAGTCCCACTGAACTGATGGAGGCGCGGCTGCTGCTCGAACCCCTGCTGCCGGTGCTCATCGTGCGCCACGCGACGCCCGTCGACTTCGAGCGTCTCCAGCACTGCCTCGAGGAAGCGGAGCGCGCCCCGACCTTCGAAGAGTTCGAATACTGGGACGGCGCGCTGCACGAAGCCCTGTCGCAGGCCGCCCACAACGGCTTCTTCACGCTGACCTTGCGCCTGATGACCGAAGTGCGGGACAGCGGCGAATGGGGCCGCCTGAAGCGCGAGGCGCTGACCCCCGCACGCCGGCGCCGCTATCAACAGCAACACCGGGCAATCGTCGCGGCGCTGTGCGACCGCGACGAACAGGCCGCGAGCGCGGCCCTGCGGGCGCACCTGACCGAGGTCCAGGCCAACCTGTTCGGGGCCTGACCGGCGCCCCCGGCGTCGCGCCGGACCATGCAGAAATCGCGCCGTTGGCCGCTATGACTGGTGCAGGGCGATGTCCGCCCGACAGCACCAGGAACATGAGCACCGTACGCGAGTCCACGGGCCCCGCGCCCACCCCTGTGACAGCCCCGGACCACGGCGCAGATGCGCTCGTCGGTCTGCTGCAGAAGGAAGGCCTCGTCGCGGACACCCAGTTGCGCTATGCGACCCGCGTGCGCGCCAAGCTCGACAGCCATGTCTCGCTGCTGAAAGTCCTGCAGGATCTCGACATCATCAAGCCGGAACACATCCGGCAGGCCGTGCGCGCGAATCCGAAGTCGGTGCGCCTCGGCGACCTCCTGATCGAACTCGGCCATCTGCGCGACGCGGACCTGCGCGCGGCCCTCGCGGCCCAGGCCGCCGCCACCGAGCGCCGCAAGCTCGGCGAGATCCTGGTCGAGAGCCATTTCATCACCGAACAGAAGCTGACCGACGTGCTGGCCGACCTGCTCGGCATCGAGGCGGTGGAGCCGCGCGTCAGCGAGATCGAGCCGACCCTGCTCGCGCGCATCAATCTGCGCATGTGCCAGGAGTGCGTGCTGATCCCGGTCGCCGAGCGCGACGGCAGTGTGACGGTCGCCTTCGGCGACCCGCTCGATGCGCGCCACCGCGGTGTCGCCGAGCAGATGTTCGGCAGTGCGTTGACGGCCGCGATTGCCCGCCCCAGCCTGATTCGCGAAGCGCTGGCGGCCTACGAGCGCGGTGTGCGCTCGATCAGCGCCACCGTCAGCGAACAGACGGCGATGTCGATCGTCAACGACATCATCCGCGACGCCCTGCAGGCCGGCGCGAGCGATATCCACATCGAACCTTACAAGAGCCGCCTGCGCGTGCGCCTGCGGCTCGACGGCGTGATGGTCGAGCACTGCGACATCGATCGCGATCTCGCACCGTCGGTGACGAGCCGGCTGAAGATCATGGGCAATGCGGACATCGCCGAGCGGCGCCGTCATCAGGACGGCCGGATCCAGTTCGAGGATCCGCAGAGCGGCGAGACGGCCGACATCCGCGCGTCGTTCTATGTGACGGTGTTCGGCGAGAAAATCGTGCTGCGTCTGCTGAACCGCAAGACAGAACTCATCAGCATCGATGACATCGGCATGGGCCCGCGCATGCTCGACCGCTTCCGCTATGACGCGCTCGACGTGCCGACCGGAGTCGTGATCATCACCGGCCCGACCGGCTCGGGCAAGACGACCACGCTCTACAGCTGCGTCGACTACCTGAACGACCCGAACACCAGCATCGTCACCGCCGAGGACCCGGTCGAATACGTCATCGACGGCATCGCGCAGTGTTCGATCAACCCGAAGATCAACCTGACCTTCGAAGAAACCTTGCGCCACATCGTGCGCCAGGACCCGGACATCATCGTGCTCGGCGAAATCCGCGATCGCTTCTCGGCGGACACCGCGATCCAGGCGGCGCTGACCGGCCACAAGGTGCTGACGACCTTCCACACCGAGGACAGCATCGGCGGTCTGCTGCGGCTGCTGAACATGGAGATCGAGGCCTTCCTGATTTCCTCGACCGTCGTC
>LNFM01002821.1_pt1 | contig 122235 bp, 121 predicted proteins | sample 596031 | NCBI WGS metagenome assembly LNFM01 (sample SAMN04254537, study PRJNA301005) | activated carbon metagenome | isolation source: dual media filters at the Ann Arbor, Michigan drinking water treatment plant | place: USA: Ann Arbor | reverse complement strand
ATCATCGCCACCCTCGGCCCGGCCTCCGCCACCACCGAGATCATCGAACGCCTCTACCGCGCCGGCGCCGACGTCTTCCGCCTCAACTTCTCCCACGGCTCCCACGAAGACCACGCCGCCCGCATCACCATGATCCGCGAGGTCGAACGCAAGGTCGGCCGCCCCATCGGCATCCTGGCCGACGTGCAGGGCCCGAAACTCCGCGTCGGGAAATTCCAGGCCGGGCGCGTCTCGCTGCAGACCGGCCAGCCCTTCCGCCTCGACCTCAACCCCTCGCCCGGCGACGTGCGGCGGGTGAACCTGCCGCACCCCGAGATCATCGCCGCCGCGCAGATCGGCACCTCCCTGCTGCTGGACGACGGCAAGCTGCGCCTGCGCGTCACGCATGTCCGCCCCGACCACCTGGAAACCACCATCGTCGTCGGCGGCACGCTGTCGGACCGCAAGGGCGTCAACGTGCCCGACGTGGCGCTGCCCATCCCGGCGCTGACCGCCAAGGACCGCGCCGACCTCGACTTCGTCCTCCCCCTCGGCATCGAATACATCGGCCTGTCCTTCGTCCAGCGCCCCGAGGACGTGGCCGAGACCCAGGCCATCGCCGCCGGCCGCGCCTGGGTGATGGTGAAGATGGAAAAGCCCCAGGCGGTCGAGAACCTCGACGGCATCCTGGCGTTGGCCGACTGCGTCATGGTCGCCCGCGGCGACCTGGGCGTGGAACTGCCGCCCGAGGACGTGCCGCTGGTGCAGAAGCGCATCATCCGCGCCGCCCGCGCCCTGGGCAAGCCGGTGGTGGTGGCCACGCAGATGCTGGAATCCATGATCACCGCGCCATCGCCGACGCGCGCCGAGGTCAGCGACGTCGGCACCGCGGTGTTCGACGGGGCGGATTGCGTGATGCTCTCGGCCGAGACCGCCGCCGGCCAATACCCCTACGAGGCGGTGAACATGATGGACCGCATCGTGGCGCGGGTGGAACAGGACCCCGACTGGCGGCGCATCACCGACGCATCCCGCCCCGCGCCGGAACGCACCAGCGCCGGCGCCATCTCCACCGCCGCGCGCCAGGTGGCCGAGACGATCGACGCCGAGGTGATCGCGACCTTCTCCTCGACCGGGACGACCACGCTGCGGGTGGCGCGGGAGCGGCCGGGCTGCCCGATCCTGGGGCTGACATCATCCGGGGTGACGGCGCGGCGGATGGCGGTGATCTGGGGGGTGCATCCTTTGGAAGTGTCAGAGATCCACTCGATGACCGAGATGGTGGCGCGCGCGGTGCGCGCGGCGCAGCACGAGGGGTTCGCGAAGGCGGGGGATGAGGTGGTGGTGACGGCGGGCGTGCCGTTCGGGACGCCGGGGACGACGAATGCGTTGCGCGTGGCGGTGGTGAAATGACGAAGGGCGCCGGCGGTTGGCCGGCGCCCTGTCTGGGCAGAACCGAAGGGCCGGGGGCGGCCCGAAGGTCGCGCCTCAGGCTGCGCGGCGCTTCGCCCGGCTGGCGAAGCCGAGGCCGAGCAGCCCGAGGCCGAGGATCGCGAGCGACGCGGGCTCCGGCACCGGCACACCGGGGGCGAACTCGAACGCCTCGTTGGACGCCGTGATAGTGATTGTGTCGAAGCCGGTGAGGCCGGAAATCGACACCGCCAGGTTGGTCGTGCCGGCGACCACGCCCAGCAGCCCGACCACAACATCGGCACCGGTGACGGTTTCCGTCACGCCGCCGCCGCTGAAGGTGAAGGTCAGCTCATTGTAGGTCGCCGGGCTCGGGTCCACCGAACCCCACAGCAGGTTGAAGGCGGTCTGCTGGGTCGCGTATTCGAGCACGACCGAGTTCCCCGCACCAGCACGCGCATTGAGATAGTGGAGCGTGTCAGCCGTGCCGCCGGCGGTGCGGAACGGAGAACGCGTGACGCCGTTCACGTCACCGCCGTAGATGCCCGAAGAGCCGGTGAAGCTCACCTCCAGGCCGGTGCTGGTGGTAAAAGCCGCGCTGCTGAACAGGCCCTGCGTCGCGCTGGAGCCGAAATTCTCCACCACGAAGGGCAGGTTGGTCGCGGTCGGGTTCGCCACGATCGACGCGCTTATGACTGGCGCAGCGGCAACCGGAAGGGCGCCGATCGAAAGAAGGGCGACACCGGCGAACATCGAGCGGCTGAAGAAGGTCATGGGGAGCTCCTCGGTCAGGGGTGGAAAATCTTACTTTCAGCAACTATTGCATGTCTCGTGCCAGAAGATTTTCCATATAATTTTCAATCGTATAACAACCTGGTCCGCCGGCGATGCATCGCAAGTGTAAGGTATCCCTACACCCTCCCCGGCCATGCGCAGCCTCGGACGCCCGCCAGGCGAACGGGCGCGGGTGCCGCAGGCTGCAGACCAGCCCTGAGGGACGCGGGCAGCAACACATGCAGAGCGAGCGCAGCCACGAACCGCGCGGCTCGATCCTGGGTCTGACGTCACCGATAGTCCCGGCGCGGCACATGGCGATGGTGTGGGCCGCAGCACGGCGACGACGTTAACGGCCCGCGTCGGGTGGCTGGCAGACCATCGCGATCGGCTAACTCCTATCCCACGGATCCACCACCCCCACTCCCGCCGCCCTGAACGCGCTCCCATCCCGCGTCGCCACCGCAAACCCCCGAGCCACGGCAATCGCCGCGATATACCCACCCGGCGTCGGAAACCCCTGCCCCGCCGCCCTGGCCCGCACCGCGCAAGCCGCATAACACCGCGCCGCCGCCTCATCGAAGGGCAGGATGCGCCCCGCGAAATCCCCCAGCACGCCCTCCACCGCCGCCGCCAGCATCTCCCGCCGACGCCCCTCCGGCAGCGCGCCTACGCCGAACAGCAGCTCCGCCACCGTCACGCTCGAAAGAAACAGCGTCTCCGCCGCCTGCGCGTCCAGCCAGGCCATCACCCGCGCATCCGGCGCCGGCTTCATCCCCTCCGACACCACCTTGGTATCCAGCAGGATCATCCGAACCGCATCGGCTCGGCCGGGCGCGTCTCGCGGCCTTCCTCCAGCACTTCAACATCCGCGTTGGTCAGCCCGATCCGCCGGCTCCGCTCCGCCATCGCCGATCCCAGCCGCACCCGATCCGCCGGCCGCGCCGCCGCGTCCAGGATGGCGCGCATCTCCGCCTCCGTGCTGCGGTTGTGCCGCGCCGCGCGCAGCCTCAGCGCGCGATGCGTCTCCTCCGACAGGTTCCGAATGGTCACGGCCGCCATGATGGCATTCTCCGCGCGATGATTGCGTTGCCATCACCCTAGGCAAGCCGCCATCATTCCTCAAGCCAGGAACATGCTTGCAGAAACGACTATTTTCCTATCATATGCGACAATGACCCCCACCCCCCTCCAATTCTCCGCCCTCCTCCCCTACCTCCTCCCCCGCTCCCCCGCCGGCCGCCAGATCGGCGACCTCCGCGCCCGCATGGATACCATATTCTCCCTCGCCTGCACCACCGCCCCCTGGCGCGCCATCCCGCCCGAACACGGCAAGCCCGACACCGTCGCCCGCTACTTCCGCCGCCTCACTCATGCCGGCCTGTGGGAGAAACTCCTCGAAGCCATCAAGGACAACTCTCCCAACCACCCGCTCAACACCCTCGCCCCTCTCATCTTCCGCGCCTGCCGCCGCGCCGTCCGCCTGCGCGGCCTGCGGTTCATCGCCCTCGTCCGCCGCCTCGGCTTCCTCCAGGCGCTGAACGGCCCGCCGTCGAAGCTGCCCGACCCCGATTTGTCCGAAAACCTCCGCACCACCGCCTGGCTGCCGCCCGCGCCGAAAACGCGCCCGCAATTCGACGCCTACCTGGTGCTCACCAAGGCATTGCGGCAGCTCCACCGCTGCGCGAGCGGGATCAAGCACATCCCGCGCATAACCCGCCCCGCGCCGCGCGCTACTCCGGCCGCACCCCCGCCGCCCGCAGCACCGCCACCGACTGGTCCACCTCCCGGCGCAGGAAGGCGCGGACCTGCTCGGGGGTGGAAAAGCCCGGCCGCAGTTCCTCCCCCATCTGCGCCAGGCGATCGCGGTTCTGCGCCAGCCCCGCCTGGAACGCCGCCGACAGCGCCGCCAGGATGGGCGCGGGGGTCGCCGCCGGTGCCGCCGCCACCCGCCAGTTCTGGAACACGAAGCCCGGCAGCCCCGCCTCGGCCGAGGTCGGCACCTCCGGCAGCAGCGGGCTGCGCTGCGGAACCGTCAGCGCGATCGCGCGCATGGTCCCGGCGCGGATATGCTCCAGGCTCGCGGAGGCCGACAGGATGGTCATCTGCGCCTCGCCGCTCACCACCGCCAGCGCGGCCGGCGCGCCGCCGCGGTAATGCACCATCTCCACCTGCACCCCTGCCGTGGTGCGCAGGATCTCGGCGGCGATGTGAACCGGTCCCCCCGCCCCCGTGGTCGCCATGTTCAGCCGCCCCGGCTGCGCCTTCATCAGCGCGATCAACTCGGCCAGGCTGGTGGCCTGCACCCGCGGGTTCACCAGCAGGATCAACGAGGCAAACACCAGCACGCCGATGCCGGCGAAGTCGGTCACCGGGTCATAGGGCAGCCGTGCGATCAGCGCCGGCCCCACGGCATGCCCGCTGTCATTCACCAGGATGGTGTGCCCGTCCGGCGCCGCCTTGGCCACCATGTCGGCACCGATCGACCCGCCGGCCCCGGTGCGGTTCTCCACCACCAGCGGCTGGCCGAGAATCGCCTGCACCGGGTCGGACATCATGCGCGTGAGCACATCGGTCGGCCCGCCCGCCGAGAACGGCACGATGGCGCGGATCGGCCGGCTGGGCCGCCATCCGGCCTGCGCCCGGGCGGCAACGGCGGGCAGCATGAGGGTCGCGGCGGCAAGCGCCCGGCGGCGGAGCATCATCGGTCGTTCTCCCTGCGGCGGGCGCTCATCGGCGGCGCCCTGCCAAGCGTTGCCTATACGCAACCGGCCGCGGGATGGCGAGGGTTCAGCCGCCGCGCGCCTTCGCCTCGCCGGCCAGCAACGCCCGCTTGCGCGGCACGCCCCAGCGGTAGCCGGCCAGGTCGCCATCCCTGCCCACCACCCGGTGGCAGGGCACCGCGATCGAGACCTTGTTCTGCGCGCAGGCCCGCGCCACCGCCCGCGTCGCGCGGGGTTCTCCCATCGCCGCCGCCAGGCCGGAATAGGTGCGCGTCTCGCCCAGCGGGATCGCGCGCAGCGCCTCCCACACCCGGCGCTGGAACGCCGTGCCGCGCAGGTCCAGCGGCAGGTCGAGCGCGGCGCGGGGTTCGGCCACATACGCCACCACCTGGCGCACGGCGTCGGCCAGTGCCTCCGGCGCCTCCTCGATGCGCGCCTGGGGGAAGCGGGCCATGACATCCCCGCGCAGGGCGTCCCCGTCCTCCCCGAACCCGATGAAGCACACCCCCGCCGCGGTCGCCCCCACCATCAGCGGCCCCAGCGCGGACTCCGCGAGCGCGATGCGGATCACCTCCCCCGCGCCCCCGCGCCTGGCCGCCCCGGGCGTCATGCCCAGCACCCGCCCGGGTGCCTCGTACACCCGGCTCTCGGAGCCGAACCCCGCCCCGGCCACCGCATCCGCCACCCGCGCGCCCTCGGCCAGCGCGGCCGACAGCCGCCGCGCCCGCACGCTCTCGGCATACGACCGGGGCGTGACGCCGGTGATGTCGCGGAACAGCCGCAGGAAGTGGTGGCGGGCGTATCCGGCGCGGTCGGCCAGCGCGGCCAGCGACGGGATGGTCTCGGCCGCCTCGATCATGGTGCAGGCGGCGCGGATGGCCGCGGCATGGATCGCCGCGCGCTCGCCCTTCGGGTCGCACCGCTTGCAGGCGCGGAAGCCGGCGGCCTCGGCGGCGGCGGCATCGCAGAAGAACCGCGTGTTGCGCCTGAGCGGCGGGCGCGACGGGCACCCCGGCCTGCAGAACACCCCCTGCGTCGTCACCGCATACAGGAAGGCATCGGAGGATTCGCGCGCCAGCACGGCCTGCCAGCGGAGGTCGTCAGGGTCGGTCGGGGTCAGGGCGTCGGGCATGCCGTGGTGTGCCACGCGACGGGTCGGCGCAGCCATCCGCGCGTTGCGCCGGCGCGGGTCAGGTCGCGTCGCCCTCGGCCTTGCGGCGCAGTTCGCGCAGCCGCGCCGCACCGCCGCGCAGCCGCGGGTGAAGGGCGAGCGCCGCCTCCATGCTGCGCAGCGCGGCGCGGGCGTCGCTGGCTTCCTCCTGCAGCATCGACAGCGTCAGCAGCGCGCCGAAGTGTCGCGGCTCCAGGCGCAGCGCCTCCTGCAGGTCGCGCGCGGCGGAGGCGGGGTCGCCCAGCGCCGCGAAGGCCTGCGCGCGCTGGTGCCAGGCCTCGGCGCTGGACGGGCTGAGCACGATGGCGGCATCGAAATCCTCCAGCGCCTCGTCGTGCGTGCGCGCGGCCAGGTTGCGCACGCCGCGGCGCAGCAGCAGCACCGTGGCGGGCGATGCCTGTTCCACCCACAGCGCGCGGATGCGCCCTTCCATCATGGTCGCCACGGCATCGTCGGGTGCGCCCTTCAGCCCCTCGAACAGGCTGTCGAGTTCGGCGCGCCGGCTTTCCTGGGCGCGGTTCGGGGCGGGCACGGACTGGCCCAGGGCCAGCACCGGCACCAGCAGCAGCGGCAGGGCGACGAGGGCGGCGCGCATGGCGCCATGTTCGGCCCGCCGGGTCCCTCGGGGCAAGCGTCGTGTGGTCATGTCAGGCTCAGGATGGTCATCCCGACCGCGGTTACAATCCGGGCGGCATCCGCCCAGCGCGGGTCGGCCTCCGGCCGGCCGGCAGCGCGCCACACACCCACCGTCGCAACCAGGTTGTATGGCAGCGACATGCCGTACCCGACGATGAAGGCCGCCATCGTCTGCCCCGCCATGACCAGCCACAGGAAGCCGATGGTGGTGCTGATGTTCACCAGCAACCCGCCCAGCACGGCCCAGTTCCAGAAGGCCGCGCCGAGGGGCATGTCGCCGCGCCACAGGCGCAGCATCGCGCTCACGCCGGCGCGCGGGCGCGCGCCACCGCTTCGGGTTCCGGGCCCCCGGCCATCCAGTCCAGCAACTCGACCGTATGGACCGCCGGCATGGCGCCGCCGCCCAGCTGCGTCAGGCAGCCGATGTTGCCGGCCGCGATCAGCTGCGCGCCGGTGCGCCCGATCGCCTCCTGCTTGCGGGCCTTCAACTGCCCGGCGATCTCGGGCTGGAGGATGTTGTAGGTCCCGGCGGACCCGCAGCAGATGTGGCCCTCGGCCGGTTCGCGCACCACGAAGCCGGCGGCCTTCAGCAGCGCCTTGGGCTCGGCGGTGATCTTCTGCCCGTGCTGGAGCGAACAGGCGGCGTGGTAGGCCACGGTGATGCCCGGCGCGGGGCGGGTGGGCGCATAGCCGAAGCGCGTCAGCACCTCGGTGATGTCGGCCGACAGGGCGGCCACGCGTGCGGCGGCATCGCGTTCCGGTTCGTCGCGGAACATGAACCCGTAGTCCTTCAGCGTGGTGCCGCAGCCCGAGGCATTCACCACGATCGCATCCAGCCCATCGTCATCGGCTTCGCGCATCCAGGCGGCGATGTTGGCGCGCGCGGCGCGCATCGACGCATCGTGGTGGCCCATGTGGTGGTCGAGCGCGCCGCAGCAGCCCTGCCCGCGCGTCACCACGACCTCGATCCCCATGCGGGTCAGCAGGCGGATCGTCGCCTCGTTGATCGACGGTGCCAGCACCTGCTGCGCGCAGCCCATCAGGATCCCTACGCGCGCGCGCCGGGGCCCCTCCGCCGGGTGCACGCGCGGCCGTTCGATGGCCGATGGCGAGGGCACCGATGCCGGCGCCAGGCGCAGCATCGCCCGCAGGCGCTGCGCGGTCATCGACGCGCCGGGCACCAGCCTTGCGAAGGGCCGCGCCAGGGTCGCACCGACCAACGCCAGGCGGAACCGCCCCGGATGCGGCAGCACCAGGGACAGCACGCGGCGCAGCGCGCGCTCCGGCCAGGGGCGGCGATAGGTGTCATGGATGTAGGCGCGCGCATGATCCACCAGGTGCATGTAGTGCACGCCCGACGGGCAGGTGGTCATGCAGGACAGGCAGGACAGGCAGCGATCGACGTGCCGCACCACCTCCTCGGTGGCCGGCTTGCCGCCTTCCAGCATGTCCTTGATGAGGTAGATGCGCCCGCGCGGGGAATCCAGCTCGTCGCCCAGCAGCAGGAAGGTCGGGCAGGTCGCCGTGCACATGCCGCAATGCACGCAGGTGCGCAGGATGCGGTTGCTCTCGGCGATGTCGGGGTCGGCCAGTTGCGCGGCCGAGAAGGCGGTCTGCATGCAGCAAACCTAGGCGAGGTGGCGCCGGCCCGCCAGCGAACGGTGCCTTGTCCGGGCCAGCGCCAGGTTCCTATGCTTCGGCATCCCTGGGGATTCGGCCATGACCACCCTGCTTATCGAACTTGCCGCGGCCAGCATGGCAGCGTTCACGCTGGTCGTCTTCTCCGTGCAGTTCGCGGCGCGGGAGCTGGGCTGCTGGCTGGCGTCGCGGCGCATCGCGCGCGGCGATGCGCCCAGCGAGGGCGTCGGCGTGGTGGTCGCCGGCATGCTCGGCCTGCTCGGCTTCGTGTTGGCGCTGACGCTGTCCTTCGCCAATACGCGCTTCCAGGAACGGCGCGATGCGACGCTGACGGAAGCCAACGCCATCGGCACCGCCTGGCTGCGCGCCCAGGCGATCGACCACCCGCGCAGCGCCGAGATCGCCCGGCTGCTGGTGGACTACACCCGGCTGCGCGCGGAGTTCGTGCGCGCCGGGCTGGACGGCACCGCGATCGAGACCATCAATGACCGCACCGACGCCGCGCAATCGGCCATCTGGGGCCACATGGCCGGCCTGGTGCGCGAACGGCCGGACCCCATCACCGGCGCGCTGCAGGCGTCGCTCAACGACACCTTCGACAGCGCGACAGCCCAGCGCTTCGCCTTCGATACGCGCCTGCCGCCGCAGCTCGCCTGGCTGCTGCTGGGAATGGCGACGCTCGGCATGGCGGGGCTGGGCTACCAGCTCGGGCAGCGCGGCCGGCCGCTGCGCGTGCTCTCGACCCTGCTGGTGGCGATGTGGACGGCCATCCTCGTGGTGATCCTGGACCTCGGCGCGGCGCGGGTCGGCAATATCCGCACCAGCACCGCGGTCTATCAATGGACGCTGGATGGCTTCCGGGGCGGCGTCAGCGTGCCGCCACTGCCGGCGGCGCGCTGAGGGTCCCTCGCCCGGTCGCGCCCGGCGTGCTAACCGCTGGCTGAGAATGGTTCGCAGCGTCATCCTGGACGCGGCGCCCGCACCGACCCCGCCGGCGCGCCGGCGCCGCGCGCCCGCCTGGGCGTGGGGATCGTTGCTGGCGGCCGTGCTGATCGCGGCACCGCTGGTCGCCGTGCTGGTGACGGCGGCGGTGCGCCCTGGCGTGGGCTTCGTCCATATCGCCACCACCACCCTGCCCGAGATGCTGCTGAACTCCGCCCTTCTGGCGCTGCTGGTGGCGCTCATGGCGGGGTCGGCCGGGGCGATCTCGGCCTGGATCGTCGCGACCTGCGAATTCCGCGGCCGGCGCGTGCTCGAAGTGGCGCTGCTGCTGCCCTTGGCGATGCCGGCCTACCTCAATGGCTATGTCTACACCTGGCTGTTCGACGTGGCGGGGCCGGCGCAGCAGGCCTTCCGCAACCTGACGGGGCTGCGCTACGGCCAGTACTGGGCGCCCGAGATCCGGTCCCTGCCGGGGGCGGCGCTGATGCTGGCGATGGTGCTGTACCCCTACGTGTACCTGATGTGCCGCGGCGCCTTCCTGCAGCAGAGCGTCTGCCTGCTGGAGACGTCGCGCACGCTGGGGCACGGGCTGCCGCGCACCTTCCTGCATGTGGCGCTGCCGCTGGCGCGCCCGGCGCTGGCGGCCGGGATCGCGCTGGCGCTGATGGAGACGCTGGCGGATTTCGGCACGGTCCAGCATTTCGGCGTGCGCACCTTCACCACCGGCATCTACGAGGCCTGGTTCGGCATGGACGACCGGGGCGCCGCGGCACAGTTGGCCGTCGGGCTGCTGGGCTGCGTGTTCCTGCTGCTGGGGCTGGAGCGGATCTCGCGCGGCGGGCGGCGCTTCCACCCGACCACCACGCGGCACCCACCGCTGCGGCCGGTGGTGCTGCGCGGGTGGAAGCAGGCCGGGGCGATGCTGGCCTGCGCGATGCCCGTGGTGCTGGGCTTCGCCATTCCGGCGGGCGCGCTGGCCTGGCTGGCCGTGACCAGCGGCGATCCGCTCGACCCCCGGCGCTTCCTGCCCTTCGCGGTGAATTCGCTGATGCTGTCGAGCATCACGGCGGTGCTGGCGGTTGCCATCGCCGCGATGATGGCCTGGTCGGTGCGGATGCATCCCTCGCCGCTGCGGGCCTTCGCGAACCGGGTGGCGGGGCTGGGCTATGCGCTGCCAGGGTCGGTCATCGCGGTCGGCACGCTGGTGCCCTTCGGCATCTTCGACAATGCGCTGGATGCCTGGATGCGGGCGCGGTTCGGCGTGTCGACCGGGCTGCTGCTGTCGGGGACCATGGCGGCGCTGATCTTTGCGTACCTGGTGCGGTTCCTGGCGGTGGCGCTGTCGGCGGTGGATTCGGGGCTCGCGCGGCTGAAGCCATCGCTGCGCGATGCCGCGCGGGTGCTGGGGCGCACGCCGGGACAGGCGGTGCGCGCGGTGGAGTTGCCGCTGGCGCGCGGCGCGCTGCTGACCGCGGCCGTGCTGGTGTTTGTCGACACCATGAAGGAATTGCCCGCGACGCTGATCGTGCGGCCCTTCGACCTCGATACCCTGGCGGTGCGCATCTACAACCTGGCATCGGATGAGCGGCTGGCGGAGGCATCGACCGCGGCGCTGCTGATCGTGCTGGTGGGGCTGCTGCCGGTGGCGGCGCTGACGCGGGCGATGCGGCGGTCCGACTGACGCGCCGCGATACGCTTCGCCACCTGTGCCGGGCTTGCCGGCGCGGCGCGCCACCCCAAGCATGACAGCGTCACCGCAAGGGTCCCCGCAGCCGATGCCCCCGCCCCCGCCTGTTCCCTTCGCGCGATGCGCGCTGCTGCTGGCCGCGCTGCTGCTGCCGGCTTGTGCCGCGCTGTCGCCACGCGCGGTCGGCACCGATGCGCGCATCGCCGCGCTGCCCGCTGCCGGCGCGGCGGTGCAGCGCCCCGTCACCATCCGCTGGAACGACCACATGGTCCCGTGGGTCGAGGCCGAGACCGACCGCGACCTGTTCTACGCGCTCGGCCTGGTGCAGGGGCACCTGCGCGGGGCGCAGATCGCGCTGCTGCGGCTTGCCGCGCGCGGGCGGCTGTCGGAAGCGGCGGGGCCGTTTGCCACCGATATCGACCACGCGCTGCGCATCCTGGATTTCGGGCGCGCCGCGCCGGCGATCCGCGCGGCCTGGCCGGAGGAGACGCGCACCCTGATGGCGGCCTTCACCGCCGGGCTGAACCACGCGGTGATGAACGGGCGCGCGCCGCCGGAATTCGGGTTGCTGGGCCTGTCGCGCGAGCCCTTCACCGAGGACGACCTGCTGGCGATCGGGCGGCTGGCGGGCACGGACGTGAACTGGCTGGGATATTTCGCGCTGCTGCCGGCGCGCGGGTCGCCGGGCTTCGCGCGGCTGTGGGAGCGCACGGTCGCGGCCGGGTCCTCGGCGCCGGAAGCGGCGCTGCCGCCAGACCGGCGCCTTGCGGTGATCCGCGACATCCTGGCGGGCAGCGGGCGCGCGGGGTCGAACACCGTGGCCGTGGCGGCGCGGCGGTCTGCCACCGGCGGCGCGCTGATCGGCTCCGACCCGCATCTGGGGCTGATCCAACCCAATGTATGGCTGGCGGCGGGGATGCGGTCGCCGTCCTTCCACGCGGTCGGGCTGATGGTGCCGGGGCTGCCGTTCCTGGCGATCGGGCGCAATGCGGACATCGCCTGGGGCGGCACCAACATGCGCGCGGCGTCGTCGGATCTGTTCGATGTCTCGACCCTGCCGGCGGAGGAGTTCCGCACCCACACCGTGCGCATCCGCCAGCGCCTGTGGTTCAGCGCGGAACGCCAGGTGCGCGTCACGCCGCATGGCCCGGTGGTGACCGACGCCACGGTGCTGCCGCGCCGGGCGGGCGATGTGATCGCGCTGCGCTGGGTGGGCCATGAGCCGACCGACGAGATCACCGCCCTGCTGGGCGCGGCGCGCGCGCGCAATGGCGAGCAGTTCCGCGCTGCCTTCGAACGCTTCGGCGTCTCGGCGCAGAACATGATCTGGGCCGGGCGCGACGGGCGGATCGGGCAGTTCTACGCCACCACCATCCCCGACCGCCGCGGCATTCCCGCCGACCCGGTGCTGGATGCGCGCGACCCGGCGGCGACCGCGCCCTGGCAGCGGCTGCTGCGCACGCCCGACCTGCCGTATGTGGTGAACCCGCGGGAGGGCGTGCTGGCCAGCGCCAACAACCGCCCCGAACCGCTGGGCGGGCGCGCGCCGCCGGTGCTGGGCTTCTTCTTCTCCGACAGCGACCGGGTGGAGCGGCTGCGGGAATTGCTGGCGGCACGCACGCGCCACACGCCGGCGGGCCTCATGGCGATCCAGGCCGATACCCGATCGCCCCGCGCCGGGCGGCTGGCGGCGGCGCTGTCGGCGCGCCTGGGCGGCATTGCGGAGGCCGCGCCGCTGGTCGATGCGCTGCGCGGCTGGGATGGCGACTACCGCGCCGACGCCCGCGCGCCTGTGGCGTTCGAGGTGCTGCTCGCGCGGCTTGTCCCGCTTCTGGCCGCGGCGGACAGGCAGGACAGCGCGGGGGCGCGGCGCGCGCCGGAGAGCCAGTGGAATTTCATCACGGCCTTCCTGCTGCGCGACCTCGATGCGCTGGACGCTGCGCGGCGCGAGGCGATGCTCCGCGCGGCATCGACCGCGGCCGCCGCCGACTTCGCGCGGTTGCCAAGCTGGGGCGAGATGCACCGCCTGCCGCATGCCCATGCGCTGGTGAACCTGCCGCTGATCGGCGAGGCGTTCTTCCGCTACGGTGACTACCCGGTGGGGGGCTCTCGCGAGACGCCGATGAAGACCAGCCATGGCCTGGTGACCGACCGCCACGCCGCGACCTTCGGGTCGATGGCCCGGCATGTCAGCGACATGGCGGACCCGGATGCCAATTGGTTCACGCTGTGGGGCGGGCAGGATGGGTGGCTCGGTTCGGCAGCGTTTGCCGACCAGGTGCCGCTGTGGCTGGAGCGGCGGTCCATCCGCATTCCGCTGCGGCCGGAGACGGTGAGGGCGGAGTTCCCGCGCGTGACGCGGCTGGGGGCGCCGTGAGCGCGGGCGGAGACGGCGCGTTGCGCCGCCATGTGCGTCCGGCGGCACCCAGCGAGCCACGCCGCGCATGAGCGCGCCTTTCGACGCCACGCCGCTGCTGCGCGCCGTCGCGGCGCGGCGCCGCGCGCGGCTCCTGGCCATGGACCCGGCGCTCACGCAGCACGCCCTGCTGATGGGCCTGCTGCAGGAGGCGGCAGCCACGCGGTTCGGGCGCGACCATGGCTTCGCTACTATCCGCTCCGTGGCCGATTTCCAGCGCGCCGTGCCGCTGCGCCGCTACGAGGCGCTGCATGATGACTACCTCGCCGCGTCGCTGCCGGTGCTCGACGACGTGCTCTGGCCGGGGCGCACGCCCTATCTCGCACTGTCCTCGGGCACCACCTCCGGGCGCACCAAGCATGTGCCGGTCACGCGGGCGATGATGCGCGCGAACCGCGGCGCGGCATTCGATGTGCTGGTGTGGCACCTGGCACAGCACCCGCGCGCGCGGCCTTTCGGCGGGCTGTCCTTCATGCTGGGCGGATCGACCGACCTGCAGGCGGTGGCCCCCGGCGTGCGGCAGGGGGACCTGTCGGGCATCGCGACGGCGGGCGTGCCGTGGTTCCTGCGCCGCTGGGCCTGGCCGCCCGAGCGCATCGCGCTGATGCCGGACTGGGATGCGAAGCTCGCCGCGCTGGCGGCGGAAGCGCCGGTTCGCGACATCGGCACGCTGTCGGGCACGCCGTCCTGGCTGCTGGTGCTGCTGGAACGCCTGGCAGCGCGCCACGGCATGCCGCCGCTGCCGGCGCTGGAATTGCTGATCCATGGCGGGGTGGCCTGGGCGCCGTATCGGGACCGGCTGGCACCCTACCTGCCGCCAGGCTGCGCGACGCGGGAGGTCTATCCGGCCAGCGAGGGCTTCGTCGCCATCGCCGACCGCGGCGAAGGCGAGGGGCTACGGCTCAACCTCGACCGCGGCTGCTTCTTCGAATTCGTCCCGGTGGACGAACTGGACGCGCCGAACCCGACGCGCCACTGGGCGGCGACCATCGAGACCGGCATCGACTATGCCGTGGTCGTGTCATCCTGCGCCGGGCTGTTCGGGTACGTGCTGGGGGATACGGTGCGCTTCGTCGATCGCGCGCCGCCGCGGCTGCTGGTGACGGGGCGGACATCCTGGACGCTGTCGGCCTTCGGGGAGCACCTGGCCGGCGAGGAGATCGAGGCCGCCCTGCTGCACGCCGCCGCGCAGGCCGGCGTCGCGGTGCTGGAATACGTGGTCGGGCCGGAATTCGTCGGCCATGCAGGGCGGCATCGCTGGTGTGTCGAGGCGTCCGGCGCCTGCGACCCGGCGCACCTGGCCGCGCTGCTGGACACCGCGCTGCGCGCGCAGAACGACGACTACGCCGCGCATCGGGACGGCGCGCAGCTGGCGCCGCCCGAACTGGTGCTGCTGCCGCCGGGCGCCTTCGCCGCCTGGATGCGCGCGCAGGGCAAGATGGGCGGCCAGCACAAGGTGCCGCGGGTGATCGCCGACCCCGCGCGCTTCGCCGAAGCCGCCGCGGCGCTCAGTGATCCTGGTCGGGGGCGGCGTCCGAGTTGAGCAGCGTGTAGCGCTCGATGCCGATGCGGCCGATCAGGTCGAATTGGGTGTCGACGAAGTCGGCGTGCTTCTCCTCATCCTTCAGGATGGTCGCGAACAGGTCGCGCGAGACGTAGTCGCGCACCGACTCGCAATACGCGATCGCCTCGCGCAGGTCGGCGATCGCCTTCTCCTCGATCTTCTGGTCGCATTCCAGCACCTCGCGCACGCCCTCGCCGATCAGCACGGGGTTGAGGCGTTGTACGTTGGGATGGCCGCCGAGGAACAGGATGCGGTCGATGAGCGCATCCGCGTGCTTCATCTCCTCGATCGATTCCTCGTATTCGTGGCGGCCGAGCTTGGTGACGCCCCAATGGCGCAGCATGCGCGCATGCAGGAAATACTGGTTGATCGCGGTCAGCTCATTCGTGAGCTGGATGTTCAGGTGTTCGACAACCTTGGGGTCGCGCAGCATCGGGACATCCTCCGGCGATGCGGCGCAGACCACAGCGCCGCCTGGCGCGACAAAGCGCCCAGGCGGCCTGGAATGTCAAGCAAGCCTTTGTTTTCGTTGGATGATGCTGCTGCGGCGCATTCTCACTTTGCGCCGCGACCACCCCCGCCCGCCCGCAGCAGATCGACGATGGTGCGGCAGCAGCAGCCGCATTGGGCGCCGCAGCCGCAGCCGGCATAGACCTCGGCCGGGCGGGAGGCGCCGGCGGCGATTGCCGCCGAGATCTGCGCCTGCGTCAGGCGATTGCAGTGGCAGACGACCATCGCGCGGGCCCTCAGCGCCAGCCCGCGCGCTGCATGATCTGCAGCGCCTGCGGGGCGAGCGCGCCATAGCGCTGCGCGTTCAACTCGTCGGCCCGGAAGGTGCCGAACGAGGCCAGCGCCGGGTGCGGCGCGACATCCGCCACCACGGGATATTCGAAATTGCCGTTGGCGAACAATTCCTGCGCGCGCGGCCCGGTCAGGTATTCCAGGAACTTCAGCGCCATCTCGGCATTGCCCGAGGTCTTGACCACGCCGGCCCCCGACACGTTCACATGCGCGCCGCGGTCGCCGGTGCCCTGGTTGGGGAAGATCACGCCGATGCGGTCGAACACCGCCTTCTCGGCCGGGTTCGCGGAGGCACCCAGGCGCGCCAGGTAATAGGTGTTGGCGATGGCGAGCGCGCCCTGGCCGGCGGCGACGGCCTGGAACTGCGGCGTGTCGCCACCCTGCGGCGCGCGCGCCATGTTGGTCGCGATGCCGCGTGCCCAGGCCTCGGCCGCCTGGTCGCCATTGGCGACCATCATGCTCGCCATCAACGAGGTGTTGTAGGGGTGCGACGCGGCACGAACCAGGATCTGGCCGCGGAATTCCGGCTTCGCCAGGTCCTCGTAGCGGTCGAGGCCGGCAGGGCGGCCGCGCTGCTTGTCGAACATCACGACGCGGGCGCGGCGCGAGACGCCATACCAGTGGCCGTCCGGGTCGCGCAGGCTGGCGGGCACGCGACCCTCCAGGACGGCGCTGCGCGTCGACGCCATGATGCCGGCGGCGACCGCACGCGCCAGGCGCGCGCCATCGACCGTGATGAGCACGTCGGCCGGGGTATTGGCGCCCTCGGACTGGATGCGGGCGATCAGCTGGTCGGCGTCGCCCTCGATGAGGCGGATGCGCATGCCGGTCTCGGCGGTGAAGCCATCATACAGGGCGCGGTCGGTGTCGTAGTGGCGCGAGGAATACAGCGCCAGCGTGCGTTCCTGCGCCAGCGCCGGGCGCGCGAGCGCGCCGGCGGCCAGGGCGGCGGGCAGCGAGAGGACGTGACGGCGCAGCATGGCGTGACCCCGGGAGTTGGTAGGGTGTTGCTACTGCAAATGCGAACCTGTCGCAAGACAAATTGCGAACGCGTCGCAGCCGCCGGAACCGGCCCGCCCCTCCGCCGATGGGATTGGGGGCAGGCCGGCTCCGCGAGCGACCCTCAGGGCTGCAGCGCGCGCAGGAACTTCTGCCGCGCGCTGCCGGCGGCCATCAGGAAGGCGTGGTCGGCCCCGGAGAGCAGGAAGCGTGCGCCCAGGCCGATGTAGTCCGTGGCCACCTTCTCATCATAGACGCCGCCCATGCCGAGGTGCTTGCCGTGCGCCTTGCAGGCCGCCGCCACCTTGGCGTAGGCGGCGCGCACATCGGGGTGGCCGATCTGCCCGGCGATACCCATCGACGCCGTGAGGTCCGAGGTGCCGATCATCAGGCTGTCCACCCCGGGCACGGCGGCGATGGCGTCGGCATTCGCGACCGCCTCAGGCGTCTCGATCATCACGCAGATCAGCACCTCGGCATTCAGTTCGCGCTGCGCCGCGGCGGTGTCGCTGACCATGAAGCCGTATTGCGCGGGCGGGCCGCCCCAGGATCGCTGGCCGATGGGCGGGTAGCGGAAGGCCTGCACGACCGTCGCGGCTTCATCCGCAGTATCGACATGCGGCACCACGATGCCCATCGCGCCGTTGTCGAGGCAGCGCGTGCCCTCGAACAGCGCATCCTTGCACACGCGCACGATGGGCGTGACACCCTGCGACAGCGCGGCCATGCACATGCGCGTGGCGTCGTCCACGCTCATCGCACCGTGCTCCATGTCGATGAACAGCCAGTCGAAGCCGCAGCCGGCGGCGATCATGCCGACCGCCGGCGTGCGCAGATGGTGCACGCCGAAACCGAGGGCGAGTTCGCCTTTTTCGAGCCGGCGGCGGGCCAGGTTGGGTGCGATGGGCATGGTGCGTTTCCCCTTGGTGCGGTGGCGGCAGCACGGCACCACGCGGCCCGGGGCGGGTCAATCGGCGGGGCGCATGCTCATGGCCAGCGTGTACTGGTCGATGCGAGGCGTCATCGCGATGCCCTGCCGCGCGCCCCAGTTGTTCACCTGCAGCAGCAGCGGCGGCATGACCGCCTCGGCCAGCGCGAGGTCGGTCGCCTGGCGGATCAGCGCGAGGCGGCGCGGCGCGTCGATCTCGGCGCCGGCGGCTACCAGCAGCCGGTCCAGTGCCGGGTTCGAGTAGCGGATGCGGTTGGCGTTGCCCAAGCCCCCCTGCCCGCGCGTGCCGAGCTGCGGCACCAGCGTGTAGAGCGCCTCGCCCGTCTGGTTGCCCCAGGACGACAGGAAGACCGGGATCTCGTAGCGGTTGCGCCGCGGCGTGAAGACCGCGTGCGGCATGGTCTCGACCGTGGTGGCGACGCCGATGCGCGTCCACATCTGCGCGATCGCCTGCACCATGCGCGCGCTGTTGACGATGCGGTCGTTGGAGGTGGCGAGGGTCAGGCGGAAGCCGCCCGGATAGCCGGCCTCGGCCAGCAGGCGGCGCGCCGCCTCGGGGTCGTGGGGCTGCACCGGGATGTCGGGGAAGAAGCCGAAGAAGCCTTCGGGCAGGAACTGGCCGGTGGCGATGGCCTGGCCCTCGTTGATGCGATCCACCAGGCCGCGGCGGTCGATCGCGAGCGACAGCGCGCGGCGCACGCGGATATCGCCGAGCGGATTGCGCACCAGCGCCGGCGCGCCCTCGGCCGCGCGGATATGGCCGGTGGCGAGCGCATCGTCGGTGGCGTCGAAACCGAGGAAGACCAGGCGGCTGGAGGCGATGGTGAAGACCTGGAAACGGCGGTCGGCGCGCAGCCGCGCCACGTCGGTCGAGGGGATGTCGGCGATCACGTCCACGTCGCCCGCCAGCAGCGAGGCGGTGCGCGCGGCGTTGTTGGCGATGACGCGGAAGCTCACGCGCTCCCAGGGCTGGCGCCCGTCCCAATGGCTGTCGCTGCGGGTGAAGTGGATCTCGCTGCCGGTCGACCAGCGCGCGAAGCGGTAGGGGCCGGTGCCGACCATGGCCTTGCCGGAATTGTAGTCGTCGGTGGTGGCACCTTCCCCGTGCCGGCGGGAGACGATGAAGATGTTGGACAGGTTCGCCATCAGCAGCGGCGCCGGCGCGGCGGCGGTGATGCGCAGGCTGTGCGGCCCGGTCGCCTCGACGGTTCGCACCTCGCGCGTGTAGGTGCCGAAGCTGCCCGGGCTGTTGGGCACGTTGCCGGCGCGCCGGAGGGAGAAGACGACGTCATCGGCCGTGAAGGGCGTGCCGTCGTGCCAGCGCACGCCCTCGCGCAGGCGGACCTCCCAGGTGATGCCGTCGGCGCTGGTCGCCGCGGTGGCGAGTTGCGGGACGAGCTGCATGGCGGGGTCGGCGCGGTGCAGCGCCTCGAAGACATGCGCGGCGGTGGCGCTGGATTGCGCATGCGCGTGGTAGTGCGGGTCGAGCGCGGTGGGCGGCGTGGCGAGGCCGATGGTCAGCGTCTGCGCCATGGCGGGCGCGGCGGCGAGCAGCAGGGCGGCGGCGAGGCGGATGGGACGCATCGGGCTTCTCCGGCACGGGGGGCGGCGCTTGTCGGCGCCGGGAGTGTGCACGGGGATGGGGGCCAGGGACAGGCGCGTCGTTGTCCGCCCGCGCCTTCGGGCGTGCGGCACTAGCCAGACGCTCATGCCGCACGCATCACGATCGCGCGGGTGCTGGACCGTTACGGGCCGCCTGCGTCAGCGTGCCGCGATGGCGGCGATCTCGATCTTCACGTCGCGCGGCAGGCGGGCGGCCTGCACGGTCGCGCGGGCGGGCGGATTCGTCGGGAAATAGGTCGCGTAGATCGCGTTCATCCGGCCGAATTCGTTGAGGTCCGCCATAAACACGGTGGTCGAGACGATGTCGGCCATGGTGAAGCCGGCGGCCTCAACCACGGCGCGCAGATTGTCGAGCACCTGGCGCGTCTCGGCCTCGATACTGCGGTCGGCGATCATCTGGTTGGTCCGCGGGTCGAGCGCGATCTGGCCGGCCAGATACAGCGTGTTCCCCACGCGGATCGCCTGGCTGTAGGGGCCGATCGCCTCCGGCGCGTTGCGGGTCGCGACGACGCGGTCCTGCGCGGCGGCGGCGAGCGGCAACAGCAGGGCGAGGGCAGCGAGGGTCGGCAGGCGGATCATGGTGGGGGCTCCCGGTTGGCGGTGGCGCGCCAAGGTTCACCCGGCGCGGTTGCGTTCCGCAAGCGTGACGTCGATCATCGCCTCGACCGTCTCCAGCCGGTCGGCCTCCTCCGGCGGCTTGTCGCGCCGGATGCGGGCGATGCGCGGGAAGCGCAGCGCCACGCCGGATTTGTGGCGCGTGCTGCGCTGCGCGGCGTCGAAGGCCACTTCGAAGACGATGCCGCGCTCGACCTCGCGCACCGGCCCGAAGCGGTTGGTGGTGTTGTTGCGGATCCAGCGGTCGAGCCAGGCCAGTTCATCGTCGGTGTAGCCGGAATAGGCCTTGCCGATCGGCACCAGTTCGCCGTCATCGCGCCAGACGCCGAAGGTGTAGTCGGAATAGAAGGACGACCGCTTGCCGTGGCCGCGCTGGGCGTACATCAGCACGGCATCGACGGTGAGCGGATCGCGCTTCCACTTCCACCACAGCCCCTTGGTGCGCCCGGCGACATAGGGCGCGTCGGCGCGCTTGAGCATCAGCCCCTCGATCGACGCCGCGCGCGCGCCGTCGCGGATGCGACCCAGCATGTCGATGCTGTCGAACGGCACCAGGGCGGAGAGATCCATGCGCGCCGGTGCCGCGCGCGCGTGCCAGGATTCCAGGCGCGCGCGGCGGGCATCGAAGGGCAAGGGGCGAAGATCCTCGGTGCCGTCGAACAGCAGGTCGTACAGGCGCACGGCGGCGGGGAAGTCGCGCTGCATCTTCGCGGTCACGGATTTGCGGTTCAGCCGCTGCTGAAGGTCGGCGAAGGGGGCGACCTCGCCTTCGCGCAGCACCAGCAATTCGCCGTCCAGCACCGCGTGGAAATCCATCGCGGCGAGGATGTCCGGGAAGGCGCCGGAGATGTCCTCGCCGCCGCGCGACCACAGGCGCGCCCCGCCAGGCCCGGCGGTGAGTTGCACGCGGATGCCATCCCATTTCCATTCGGCGCGCCAGGCTTCCGCCTGCAAGGCAGCCAGGTCCGGCGCCTCCAGCGGGTGCGCCAGCATCAGCGGGCGGAAGATCGGCTGGTCGCGCGGGTCGGGGCGCTCGGCGTGGCCTTCCAGCCAGTGGAACAGCGGCGCGTAGGGCCAGGCGACGCCGTGCCAGACTTCCTCGATATCCTCCACGCGCTGGCCTGACCATTCGGCCAGCGCGACGCGTGCCAGACGGGCCGAGACACCCACGCGCAGCCCGCCGGTCACCAGCTTGATCAGCGCAAGCCGCCCGCCGGCATCCAGCGTATCGAGCCAGCCGGCGATCAGCGCGGGGATCTCGGCCTTCGCGGTGGTCTGCAGCGCCTCCACCACATCAGACAGCGCCGGCGGCGGCGCGTTCACGCCCGCGCGCGGCTGCCAGACCAGCGCCAGCGTCTCCGCCAGGTCGCCGACATAGTCGTAGGACAGCCGCCACAATTCCGGGTCGATGCGCGAAGCGCCCAGGTCACGGATCATGCCGGGCTTGGCGGCGGAGAAGACCAGTTCATCCGTCAGCGCGGCAAGGCCGATGCCGCGCTCGGGGTCGGGTTGCGCCGCGAACCACTGCACGAGCAAGGCAAGTTTCGCGTTGCGCCCGGGGGTGAAGACCAGGCGTTCGAGCAATTCCGCGAAGGCGGGCAGGCTCATGGCGCGGCGGCCTCGGCGGGCGGCTCGGCTTCGTCCTCCTCGCCACGGCCGACCAGGTGCAGCGCGCGGCCGCGGATGCCGCGCTGGGCCAGGGCATGGATCAACGCATCCTCGCGCCCATGCGTGACCCAGATTTCGGGCGCCTGCACGTCATCGGCGGTCGCGAGCAATTCATCCCAGTCGGCGTGATCGGAGATCACCAGCGGCAATTCCACCCCGCCCTGCCTGGCGCGCTGGCGCACGCGCATCCAGCCCGAGGCGACGCAGACCACCGGTTCCGCCAGCCGCCGCGCCCAGCGATCCGCCACGGCGGAAGGCGGCGCCAGCACGATCGCGCCCTTCAGGTCGTCCTTCTTCGCGACCGTCGCGGCGCGCAACTCGCCCAGCTTCACGCCGAGCGCTTCATACACCCGGCACAGCGCCACATGCGCGCCATGCAGGTGGATGGGCCGGTCCCATCCGGCCTGGCGCAGCAGCGCGATCATCCGCTGGCACTTGCCGAGCGAATAGCAGCCGATGACGTGCGTGCGCTCGGGGAACAGCGCGACGGAGCGCAGCAGCCGCGCGATCTCGGCCTCGGCCGGTGGATGCCGGAAGACCGGCAGGGCGAAGGTGGCTTCGGTCACGAACACGTCGCAGGGCTCGGGCTCGAAGGGCGTCGCGGTCGGGTCGGGGCGGCGCTTGTAGTCGCCGGAGACCACGGCGCGGGAGCCCTGCCAGTCCATGCAGACCTGCGCCGAGCCCAGCACATGCCCCGCCGGGCGCAGCCAGACGCGCACGCCGTTGATGGTCAGTGGGTCGTTCAGGGGCAGCGCCTGCTGCGTCTCACCCGCCCGGCCCTGCCCCATGCGCTGGGTCATGATGGCGAGCGTTTCGCACGTGGCGAGCACATGGGTGTGGCCCGGGCGTGCGTGGTCGGAATGACCGTGGCTGATCACCGCGCGGTCCACCGCACGCGTCGGGTCGATGAAGAAGCCGCCCGGTTCGCAGAACAATCCGGATGGCGTGACCTTCAACCAGGTCTCGGGATGGGGGGCCGTCACGGGACGCATATGGGTGGCTTCCCGGCGCGATGAACCGCCACCATATTGCCCCCCGAATGAGAACATTGCCAGAACCCTTTGCCGGCTGGTTCGCCGGGCGCGGCTGGACCCCGCGGCCGCACCAGCTCGCGCTGCTGGAGGCGGCAAGGCGCGGCGAGCACGTCCTGTTGCTGGCGCCGACCGGCGGCGGCAAGACGCTGGCGGGGTTCCTGCCCTCGCTGGTCGATCTGGCGCGCAGCCCGCGCGAGGGGCTGCACACGCTGTATGTCTCGCCGCTGAAGGCGCTGGCGGTGGATATCGCGCGCAACCTGACCGCGCCCGTGGCCGAGATGGGCCTGCCCATCCGCATCGAGACCCGCACCGGCGACACGCCGGCCAACCGCCGCGCGCGCCAGCGCGAAACCCCGCCGCAGATGCTGCTGACCACGCCCGAGAGCCTGACGCTGCTGCTCTCCCTGCCCGATGCGCCGGCCTTCTTCGGCGGGCTGGGCGCGATCATCGTCGACGAAGCGCATGCGCTGGCGGGCACCAAGCGCGGGGATCAGCTCGCATTGTGCCTGTCGCGGCTGGCAGTGCTGGCGCCGGGGGCGCGGCGGGTCGGGTTGTCGGCCACGGTGGCGCATCCGACGCCGCTGCGCGCCTGGCTGTCGCCGACCGCGCAGGCCGATGACGTGCGGTTGGTGGAGACCAAGGGCGGCGCCGCCCCGGTGTTCGACCTGCAATTGCCCGAGGGCCGCCTGCCCTGGGGCGGCCACATGGGCCTCGCTTCCGCGCCCGAGATCTATCGCCGTGTCGCCGATGCGCGGCTGACCATCGTGTTCGTCAATACTCGCGCCCAGGCCGAACTGGTGTTCGCCGCGCTGTGGCGGCTGAACGAGGCGGCGCTGCCGATCGGCATGCATCACGGCAGTCTGGAGATCGGGCTGCGCCGCAAGGTGGAAGCGGCCATGGCGGAGGGGCGGCTGCGCGCGGTGGTGGCGACGGCCTCGCTCGACCTCGGCATCGACTGGGGGGATGTGGACCAGGTGATCCAGGTGGGTGCGCCCAAGGGCGTGAGCCGCCTGTTGCAGCGGGTGGGGCGCGCCAATCACCGCATGGACGAACCCTCGCGCGCCGTGCTGGTGCCGGCCAACCGCTTCGAGGTGGTGGAATGCGTCGCCGCCACCGAGGCCGTGGCCGCCGGCGAGCTGGATGGCGAGCCGCCGCGCCCCGGCGGGCTCGATGTGCTGGCGCAGCATGTGCTGGCGATGGCGTGCTCGGCGCCCTTCCACCCGGATGCGCTGTTCGCGGAAGTCACCGGCGCCGGCCCCTATGCCGCGCTGACGCGACGCGACTTCGACGACGTGTTGCGGTTCGTGGAGGATGGCGGCTACGCGCTGCAAGCCTATGACCGCTTCCGCAAACTGTTCCGCGACGCCGAGGGCCTGGTGCATGTGCGCGGCACGGCCGTGGCGCGGCAGTTGCGGATGAACCTCGGCACCATCGTCGAGACACCGCTGCTCAAGGTGCGGCTGCGCGGCGGCGGCGTGGTGGGCGAGGTGGAGGAATGGTTCGTCTCCACGCTGGAGCCCGGCGACTGCTTCCTGTTCGGCGGCCAGGTGCTGAAATACGAGCGCATCGAGCCCGCCGCCGTGATCGTGACCCGCGGTGGCGAGGGCGAGCCCCGCGTGCCGGTCTATGCCGGCGCGCGCATGCCGCTGACCACGCACCTGGCCGCGCGCGTGCGGTCCATCCTATCCGACCCGCGGCGCTGGCGGCACCTGCCGGAACCCGTGCGCGAATGGCTGCGGCTGCAACAGGTCAAATCCGAATTGCCGCCGCGCGACGGCTTGCTGGTGGAGACCTTCCCGCGCGGCGGCAAGTGGTTCCTGGTGGCGTATACCTTCGAGGGCCGGCTCGCGCACCAGACGCTGGGGATGCTGGTGACCAAGCGCATGGAACGCATGGGCCTCGCGCCGCTGGGCTATGTCGGCACCGACTACGTGCTGTGCGTCTGGTCGGCCTTCGAACCGCAGGATGTCGAATCGCTGTTCGCCGAGGACATCCTGGGCGACGAAATGGAGGAATGGCTGGCGGAGTCCTCCATGCTGCGGCGAACCTTCCGGTCCATCGCGACCATCGCCGGGCTGCTCGAGAAGAACCACCCCGGCGCGGAGAAATCGGGTCGCCAGATGACGATGAATTCGGACCTGATCTACGACGTGCTGCGCCGCCACCAGCCCGACCACATCCTGCTGCGCGCGACGCGCGCCGAGGCCGCGCAGGGCCTGACCGACGTGGCGCGCATCGCCACGCTGCTGGCGCGGGTGAAGGGACGCATCCGGCATCGCGTGCTCGATCGCGTCTCGCCGCTCGCGGTGCCGGCGCTGATCGAGGAAGGCCGCGAGTGGGTCGCCGGCGGCGCCGAGGACGCGCTGCTGGCCGAGGCCGCGTCGCTGGTCGAGGACGCGACCGATGGGGAGGACCACTTCGCCGAGACGCTGGCGGACGTGACCGAGACCCTGCAGGTGCGGGGCACCTCGGTGGCGCGGGCCAAGGCGCGCGACAAGCGGCGGTCGCGCTACATCCGCGCCGCGCCGAAGATGGTGACGGGCTGATGGGCGCGGCGCCCGTCCATATCGCCGGGGAACGGCTGATGCTCGACCCCGCCGGCGTGCTGCACTGGCCGGCGCGGCGCTTGCTGTGCGTGGCCGATCTGCACTTCGAGAAGGGCAGTGCCTTCGCCGCGCGCGGCCGCCTGGTGCCGCCCTATGACACGCGGGAGACCTTGGCGCGGCTGGTGCCGGTGCTGCGGCGCTATCGCCCGCAGCGCATCGTGTTCCTGGGCGACAGCTTCCATGACGATGGCGGCGTGGCGCGCCTGCCGGCGGCGGATCGCGCGGTGCTGCTGCATGCGCTGGCGGGGCTCGAGGCGGTGTGGGTCGCGGGCAACCACGACCCTTCCGCACCGGCCGGCCTGCCGGGGATTTCTGTGGCCGAATGGACGGAGGGACCGCTGGTGTTCCGCCATGTCCCGGCGGGCCGCGTGGCGGGAGAGATCGCCGGGCATTTGCACCCCAAGGCGACCGCGCCCACGCGTGCCGGCGGCGTGTGCCGCGCCTGTTTCGTCACCGATGGCCGTCGCCTGCTGCTGCCCGCCTTTGGCGCCTATACGGGCGGGCTGGACGTGGCGGACATGGCGATCGCCGGCCTGTTCCCACGCGGCGCACGCGCCTTCCTGCTGGGGCCGGACCGGCTCTACAGCTTCCCGCTGGCGCCGCGACGCGCCGCGATGGCGCTGGGCGGCTGAACGCGTCGCCCTGCGGCGCCTGTCCGCGACGCATCATTTCCCGGCCTGCGGCACTGAGGGCCGGGTGCGCGGGCGCCCGGACTCACGCCTTCAGGTAGCGCTCCGCCGCGCTGGCCAGCACCTGGCAGCACAGCGCCAGGTCCTCCTCCTTCGTGTCCTCCGCCCAATGGTGGCTGATGCCGCCGATGGAAGGCGTGAACAACATCGCGACCGGCATGCGCTTGGCGATGTATTGCGCGTCGTGCCCGGCGCCGGAGGGCATGCGCGTCCAGACGCCGCGGGCGTGGTCGTCGGCCGCCGCGTCCAGCGCCGCCATCATGGCGGGGTCGCAGATCGCCGGCGTGGCGCGGGATTTCTGGACCAGCGTGGCGGTGCATTTCTCGCGCCGGTTGCTCTCGGCGACCAGCGCGCGGAGCGTCGCCTCCATGCGTTCCAGCACCGGGACGGAGACGTCGCGGAACTGGAACAGCACGTCCGCGCTGCCGGGGATGATGGATGGCGCCCCGGGTTCGAGCACGATGCGCCCCGTGGTCCAGGTGGAGCGCGCCCCGCAGACGCGGGGGAATTCGGCGTCGATGGCGGACAGCAGGCGCACCGCGGACAGGCCGGCGTCGCGGCGTTCAGCCATGGTGGTGCCGCCGGCGTGGTCCTGCTGGCCCTCGAAGCGGATCAGCCATTGCCAGATGGCGACGATGCCGGTGACCACGCCAACGCGCAGGCCGGCACTTTCGAGCTGCGTGCCCTGCTCGATGTGCATCTCGAAGAAGCCCTTGTGGCGGCCAGGTTCGAGTTGCAGGCGCGGCTTGCCGGCGAGGTCCGCGGCGGCCAGCGCATCGCGCAGCGGCTGGCCGTCGTTGCGGGAGCGCGAGCGGTCGATCTCCTCTTCGGTCAATTCGCCGATGATGGATCGGGAGCCGAGGAAGCCGCCTTCGAAATGCCCTTCCTCGTCGGCGAAGGCGCAGACATCGACCGGCAGGCCGGCCCGCGCGAGTGCCACGCCGGCCATGACGCCGAGCGCGCCATCCAGCCAGCCCGCCTGGTTCTGGCTTTCGATATGGCTGCCCACCAGCAGATGCGGCCCATTGCCCTTGTGGCGGCCATAGACGTTGCCGATGCCGTCGATGCTGGCCTCCAGCCCGCATTCCTCCAGGCGTTCCACCAGCCAGCGGCGGCTTTCCATGTCCTGGGGGGAGTAGGTCGGGCGGTGCACGCCGGTCTTGTAGGCGCCGATTTTCCGGAGGTCGTTCAGGTCGCGCAGGAAGCGCTCGGCGTCGATCCTCGGCATGGCGTGCGTCCTTCGTCCTGCGGTCATGTCCCGGCTCGCCACGGCCCGCCGCGGTGGGCGTGGCCACGGCGAGACATCGGGCGTGCTGTGGACATGCTGCGGCGCGAAATTCGCCAGGGCAAGGTGTTGCGTTAACCGGACGGCAAGGGTTTCCGCGGTTTCGTAGGGCCTGTCGCAAACCGCGGCGATCCTGTCGGAGAGGCCGAAAATGACCGACCTGGCGTCCCCCATCCGTACCCCGGAAAACCTGAGCTCCGTCGCGCTGCTGCAATCGCCCAAGGGGGCCGAATTGCACCTGCGCGGCCATGGCGGCGCGCTGCTGCGCGTGCCGCTGGCGGATGCCGACCACCTGCGCGGACTGGCCGCGCTGGCGATGATGGCCGGCGCCCTGGGCGGGCCCGCCGGGCGCATCGCCTGACAGCGGGCTTCCGCAGCCGGCCCCACTGGCCCTAGGCTTCCTTCAGCCCGCGAAACAAGCGGGCGGGAGGAAGCGCATGACACGAGTTTTCGCCACGGTCGCCGCGGTTCTGGCGGCGACCGCCATGCCTGCGGTCGCGCAGGTGCAGATGGTGGTGAACTTCGCCGCCGGCGGCCCCACCGACATCGTCGCCCGCATGATGCAGACCGAGATGGCCGCCGCGCTCGGCCAATCCGTGGTGGTGCGCAACGTCACCGGCGCCGGCGGGACCATCGGCACGGCCGAGGCCGCGCGCGCCAGGCCCGATGGGCAGACCATCCTGTTCTCGCCGGTCGGGCCGGTGGCGATCCAGCCGCATTTCCGCCGTGGGCTCGGCTACACGCTCGAGAACCTCGCCGCGATCTGCCAGATCGCCGACAGCCCGGTGGTGATGATGACACCCAAGACTTCCGGGCTGGCCACGGTGGCCGATGTGGTGGCGCGCGGGCGCGCGCAGGGGCAGGGCTTTCCCTTCGCATCGACCGGCGCTGGGTCGATCCCGCATATCTCGAACGTGGCCTTCATGCGCCTGGCCAATATCGAGATGAACCACATCCCGTATCGCGGATCGGGCGAGGTGATGCTGGCCTTCCAGCAGGGCCAGGTGCAGCTGTTCACCGACCAGACGCTGCTGATCCGGCAGTACGACCTGCACCCGATCGCCTTCTTGACCGAGCGCCGCAATCCCGACTTCCCGCAGGTGCCGACCATGCGCGAGCAGGGCTACGACCTGGTCTACACGATCTGGTCGGGCCTCTATGCGCCGGCCGCCACGCCCGAGCCGGTGATGGCGCGGCTGGAAGCGGCCTGCGAGCGCACCATCCGCCATCCCGACGTGGTCGCGGGCATGACCCGCGTCGCGCAGCCGATCCTGCACCGCAACCGCGCCGACTTCGCCGCCTTCACGCGCAGCGAGAGCGAGAAGTTCCGCGCGCTGATCGAGGCCGCGGGGCTGCGTTCGGCCGAGTAGCGCCTACGCGTCGGACGGCAGCGTGTCGGCGCCGTTGATCTCCAGCGCCTCCAGCACGCGCGAGACGCAGTTGTAGCCGGCGATGGTGACGGTCAGTTCGACCAGTTGGCGCGGCGCAAACAGGTCGCGCACGGCGCGCGCGACGTCGTCGGGCACATGCACCTGCCTGGTCATGGCGTCGCAATAGGCCAGCACGGCGCGGTCGGTCGCGTCGAAGGCGTCGCTCGCCTGCCAGTCCTGCAGCGCATCGAGCTGCGCCTGGGTTGCACCCTCGGCCAGGGCGATCGGCGCATGCGCCTCCCATTCGTAGGATGCGCCGTTGATCGCGGCGATGCGGCAGATGACCAGTTCGCGCAGCCGGCCGGACAGCGTGGATTTCCAACGGACCGCGTCGAACATCGTGATCCAGCCGGTGGCGATCGGCGGGGCGTGCAGCAGCATGCGATGGAGGTGGCCGACCTTCTTGCGGGAGGCGCGGATCGCCGCGGCGGCGTCCTTGTGGTCGGGATGCGCGGTGTCGGCGTAGGGAATGCGGGCCATCGGTTCCTCCGTTGCCGCGCAGTGTGGCGCGCGCAACGCTGCCCGTGAAGTCAGGCGGGGCGGCGGCGCAGCAGGTAGCGCTGGCGGCCATCCATCACCAGCACGCCCTTCTGGTTGTGGACGGTGCTGCGCAGGCCGAGGATGCCCGTGGTGCGCTGCGGCGTGACCTCATCGACCTCGAGCGCGGCATAGAGCGTGTCGTTGACGAAGACCGGGTGGAGGAAGCGGGAGGATTGTTCGAGGAAACCCTTGAGGCTGTCCTCGACCAGATGCGGGAAGATGCCGGCGCCGGCCGCGGTCTGGATCGCCACCTGGAAGCCGTGCGCCAGCATGTGCGGCATGCCGCGCGCGCGGCAGTATTCGACATCGTAGTGGATCGGGTGGTTGTCGCCGGAGGCGGCCTGAAAGGCGGCGAAGATGGCGTCCGTCATGGTGCGGCTGGGCAGGACGAAGCGCTCGCCCAGGGCGAAGTCGTCGAACCAGCGTTGGTCCGGCACCATGCGGTGCGTGGCGGGGTCGAAGGCGGTCATGGATCCGCGCCGAGCGGAAACCGGATCCCGCGCACCAGGATGTTGCCCATGTTCGGCACGACATGGTGCTGATCGAGGTCGTCAACGGACTGGATCGGCGCCAGGCCGGCGATCTCCGCCCCATCGCCGAAGGCGGCGGAGAACAGCGCCCGGGCATCGCGTTCCGACGTCGCCGCCACGCCGATGCCCAGGTTCAGCGGCGATGGCGAAGGCAGCGGCACGATCCTGATCCAGTATGGTCTCACACCACGATGTAGCCGAGCGCCGCATCGCGTGCCGTGGCGTCGGCAGCCCGCGCTGCCGGGTCACCGAAGCCCCCGCCGCCGGAGGTCTCCAGCCGCACGATGTCGCCCTGCATCAGCCGCACGCCATCCGATTTCGGCGCGATGGTGGTCTCGATGCCATCGCGGATGCGCAGCAGGCGCCCGAGGCTGCCAGGCCCGCCGCCCGCCAGCCCATAGGGCGGGAAGCGGAAGCGGTCCATGTTCGCGGTGAAGACGCCGCCGGGACTGTCGAGGCGCCACTCGCGATACAGGCCGAGCCCGCCGCGGTGTTCGCCCGCGCCGCCCGATCCCGGCAGCAGACCGTAACGCGTGATGGTCAGCGGCATCTGGCTCTCGACCATCTCGATCGGGATGTTGGCGTTGTTGTGCATGCCGAAGGACCAGGCGTTGACGCCATCCTTGGCCGGGGCTGCGCCGGTGCCGCCGATCTCGATCTCGACCAGGACCTCGCGCGATCCGTCGGCGCCCTCGGTCTGGAAGGTCGCGACGTAGGATCCGCCGTAGTAGGCGGCGGGCATGCGGTCGGGCAGTGCGAGGTGCAGGCAGCCGAACATCACGTTCGCCAGTCGGTGCGACACCGCGACGCGATGCGCGACCGACGCCGGCGCGCGGCAGTTCGTGACGGAGCCTTCGCGATGCGTGATGCGGATCGGCCGGTAGCAGCCGGCATTGGCCGGCATGGCGCCATCGGTGGCGGCGATGATGGCGTAGTAGACCGCGCAATTCGACATGGCGGGCGTGCAGTTGATGGGGCCGCGCTGCTGGTCGGCGCAGCCGGTCAGGTCGACGGCGATCTCCTCGCCCGCCACGGTGACGGCCGCGTGCAGCCGGACCGGCACGCCGGAGACGCCGTCATCATCGAGGAAATCCTCGAATTCGTAGCGGCCATCGGGCATGGCGCGGATGGCGGCGCGCATCGCGGCCTCGCTCATGTCGAGGATGCGCGCGGTGGCTTCCAGCAACCCAGCCGCGCCGTAGCGCTGGGCCAATCGGCGGATCGAGGCCGCGCCGACATCGAGGCTGGCCAGCTGCGACTGCAGGTCGCCCAGCATCAGCGCGGGCTTGCGCACGTTCTGGCCGATCATCTCCCAGACGGCGCGGTTCAGCCGGCCATTCTCGATCAGCTTGAGCGGCGGGATGCGCAGGCCTTCCTGGAACACCTCCGTCGCGGTGGCGGCGTAGGACCCCGGCGCCATGCCGCCCATGTCGATGTGGTGGCACAGCGCGCCGACATAGGCCACGCGCTGTCCCTCATGCATCACCGGCTTGAAGACCAGCACGTCGTTGAGGTGCTGTGCGCCGCAATACGGATCGTTGGTGGCGACCACGTCATCCGGCCCCCATTCATCGGCGACGACGAAGCGGTCGAGCAGCGTGCGCAACGCCGCACCCATCGAGTTCAGGTGCTGCGGGATGCGCGCGGATTGCGCGACGTTGTTGCCCTCCGCATCGAACACCGCGGTGGAATAGTCGAGCAATTCGCGCACGATGGTGCTGCGGCTGGTGCGCCAGATGGTGATGTCCATCTCGGCCGCCGCGGCGGTGAGCGCATTGCGGATGACCTCGATCTCGATCGGGCCGAGCGTCATGGCGTGTTCCTTTGCGCCATCAGTGTTCCCGCGGCGCCGAGCACCGCTGTCCAGCCGCGCGTGATCCAATGCGTGGCAAAGGCTTCCTCGACGATGGCGGGGCCTTCGATGGTGTCGGTGGCCCCCATCGCCTCGCGGTCCCAGACCGGGATGTCGCGCCAGGCGCCCGATTCATACGCGCGGCGCGTGCCCTTGCGGGCGGGCCGGTCGGCCGGCGGCGGGTCGCCGGGCTCCGGCTTGTCGAGCAGGCCGGTCGCGATGGCGCGCAGCGTGACCAGTTCCACCGGATCGCCGGGATTCGCGTAGGAGAAGCGCTGGCGGTGCATGGCGTGGAAGGCTTCGACCAATGCCGCGAGGTCGCCGGCATCGGGCGCGGCGACCTCGCCCCAGGGGACCAGGAGTTCGAAAGCCTGGCCGTGGTAGCGCATGTCGACCGCGATGGTGACGCGGCGGCGATCGGGCGCGATGCCGTCCTGCGCAAGGCGCGCATCCGCCTCGGCGCGCAGCGCGGCGATGGTCTCGTTCAGCCGCGGCAGGTTGGCAGGTTCGGCGCGCATCACGCGCGACCGCGCGATATCCTGCGTGAGGTCCGAGAACAGGATGCCATAGGCCGACAGCGTGCCCGGTTCGCGCGGAAAGGCCACTTCCGTGATGCCGAGCTCCGCCGCCACGTCCGTCGCGTGCAACCCACCCGCGCCGCCGAAGGACAGCAGGCAGAAATCGCGCGGGTCGAGCCCCTTCTCGAACAGGGACAGCCGGATCGCCGCACCGAGATTGGCATTGGTGACCGTGAGGATGCCTTCCGCGGACTGCTCGGCCGAAAGCCCGAGCGGCACGCCCACGCGCGCCTCCAGCGCCGCGCGCGTGGCGGGCATGTCGAGCTTCATCATCCCGCCCAGGAAGAAGTCGGGATCGAGCCGCCCCAGCGCCAGGTTCGCATCGGTGACGGTGGGCTCGCTGCCGCCGCGCCCATAGGCGACCGGCCCGGGGCGCGCGCCCGCGCTGCGCGGCCCGACCGTGAGGCGCCCGCCCGCATCGACCGCGGCGATCGACCCGCCACCGGCGCCGATGGTGCGCATCTCGACCATCGGCAGGCGCACCGGAAGGCGGTCGATCTCGCCCTGGGTGATGACCGCGACGCGCCCATCCTGCACGACCGAGACATCGAAGGACGTGCCGCCCATGTCGACCGCCACCAGGTTCGGCCGCGCCAGCACCCCCGCCAGCCGCCCCGCCGCCAGCGCACCGCCCGAAGGGCCGGACAGCAGCAGCCGCGCGGGTTGCTCGGCCGCCATGCGCAGGCTGCACACGCCGCCATTCGACTGCACGAGAAACACCAGCGGATGGAAGCCGCCCTCGCCCAGCCGCGCTTCCAGCCGGTCGAGATACGCCTTCACCACCGGCACCAGCAGCGCGTTCAGCACGGTGGTGGAGGTGCGTTCGTATTCGCGGATCTCGGGCGAGATCTCGGATGACAGCGAGACCGGCAGGTCCGGCCGGGCGGCGCGCAGCATGGCGGCCAGGCGCTGTTCATGCGCCGGGTTCGCATAGGCGTGCAGCAGCGAGACGGCGACGCATTCCGCACCCAGCGCGGCGATGCGGTCCAGCAAGGCGGGAATCGCCGCTTCGTCCAGCGGCCGTTCCGCCGTGCCATCGGCGCGCAGGCGCTCGGGCACGCCAAGCCGCCGGTCGCGCGGGATCAGCACCGGAAACGGGTCGGGGGCCAGCGCATAGATGTCGCGGCGCACGTGGCGGTTGATCTCGAGCACATCCTCGAAGCCCGCCGTGGTCAGCAGCACGCCGCGCGCCAGCTTGCGTTCCAGCACCGCGTTGGTGGCGATGGTGGTGCCGTGCAGCAGCAGGCCCACATCGGCCAGCGCGAAGCCGAACCGCTCCGCCGCCTCGGCCACGCCGCGCAGCAGGCCGATGGACGGGTCCTCCGGCGTGGTCGGCGTCTTCCAGGCGCGCGCGATGCCGCTGCGGGCATCGAGGATCTGCAGGTCGGTGAAGGTGCCGCCGATATCGACCGCGATGCGGACAGGCCGCGATTCATGTGCCACGCAAGGAATTCCCGGGAAGGTTCAGCCCATCACGCCCGGCAGCCAGAGCGCCAGGCCGGGGAAGATCATGAGCAGGATCACCGCCAGAAGATAGACGGCGAGGAAGGGCATCACGCCGATGAAGACATCGGTGATCGGCCCGGCGCGTTTTCGCATCCCTTGCAGCACGTACATCACCGTGCCGTCGGGGGGGCTGATCTGCGCGATCTCGACCAGCATGGTCACGATCACGCCGAACCAGATCGGGTCATAGCCAAGCGCCACCACGATCGGGAACACCACAGGCACCGTGGTGATGATCATGGAGAAGCCCTCCATGAAGGTGCCGAGTGCGACGTACAGCATGATGATGCACAGCATGATCCCCCAGGGCGGGATCGGCAGCCCGGCGATCAGCGCCGCCAGAGTCTGCGGCACGTTGATGATGGTCAGGATGTAGTTCAGCAGATAGGCGCCGAACAGGATCAGCCCCAGCAGCGCGGTGTTGCGCGCCGTCGCTTCGGCCGAGGCGTTCAGCATGCGCAGGTTCAGCTTGCCCTCGAGTGCGGCGAAGAAGGCCGCGCCCACCACGCCGAGCGCGGCCGCCTCGGTCGGTGTCGCGAAGCCGCCATAGATCGACCCCAGCACTAGCAGGATCAGCAGCAGCGTCGGCACCAGGTCGACCAGCGCGCGCAGCTTCATGGACAGCGGCAGGCGCGCGGGCTTCTCCATCGGATGCCTCAGCCCATGCGCCAGGATCACCAGGATGAACAGCCCGGTCACCAGCAATGAGGGGATGATGGCGGCGATGTAGAGCGCGCCGACCGATGTCTCGGTGATCAGACCGTAGATGATGAAGGTGATCCCTGGCGGGATGAGGTTGCCCAGCGCCCCGCCGGCCGCGAGCGAGCCCAGCACCATCCGCTGGCTGTACTTGGTGTCCTGGAAATACGGCAGCGCGACCGAGCCCATGGTCGCCGCGGTCGCGACCGACGACCCGCTGATGGCCGAGAACACCGCGCAGGAGACGATGTTGGTGTGCAGCAGCCCACCCGGCCGTTCAGCGCCTTGTACAACCGGTCCGACAGGCCCGCGCGCAGCAGGATCTCGCCCATCAGCAGGAACAGCGGCACCGCCACCAGCACGAAGTTCGACGACGGCCCCCACAGCGTCTGCCCCAGGAACGCCCACCACGGCCGGTCGGAAAATATCAACCCGGTCAGCACGCCGAGCGCACCCAGGACCGCCGCGATGTAGACGCCCGACCCGAAGAACACGACGAAGACGCCCACCAGCATCAGGATCTCGGCGACCGGCACCGACTGGCCCGTGGTGGCGGCGGCGAAGATGGTGACACCCAGCAGGCCGAGCAGGAACACGATGGCGATCATCGGCGCGGCGCCTCGCCCTCATGCGCCATGGCCACGGCTTCGAGCGCTTCCTCGGTTTCATCCTCCAGCGTGCGGGACCCCAGCAGCCCATCGAGCGAGGCCCCCTGCCCCGCCGCCAGCGCCAGGCACGCCTCCAGCAGCAGCACGCAGCAGGTGACCACGAAGGCGCTGATCCCGAAGGCCCAGATGCCCTGCGGCCAGACCAGCAGGATGCGCAGCGCGGAATTGTCATGCGCGTCGAACAACGCGCTTTCGTCCACCAGTTCCCAGGCCGACCAGGCGATCAACACGCCAAGGGCCGTCAGCAGCGCCAGCGATAGGATGTGCAGCGGCGCGCGCAGCCGCACCGGCAGCCGGTTGGCGAAGACGTCGACGCGGATATGCGCGCGCCGGATCAACGTATGCGCCAACCCCCAGGCGATGCCGCCGGCCAGCATGTAGCCGGTTACCTCGACCGTGGCCTGGGAGGAGAAGCCCAGAAAGGCGCGCGCCACGATGTCGAAGGTGATGAACAGCGCGCAGGCGATGTAGGTCCAGCCCGCGAGATGCGCCATCACCGAGGCCGCGCGCGTCGCCCCGCGCCGCAGCGCGCGGGCGGCGCGCAGCGGCGCGGGGGAATGGGTGAGCGCCCCGCTCACCCGCCGAAGCGCACGCCGGAGATCGGCGCGATGATCTCGTTATACACCTCGCCGCAGCGCGCGCCGCAGCGGCGCACCCAGCCGGGCAGCACCACGTCGCGGAAGATGCGGCGCGTCTCGGCGCGGTCGGCGTCGGTGGCGGGCACTTCGGTCATCGGCCGGGCCGCGACGGTATGGATGCGGCACTCGGCAGCGCGGCCGATGTTGCAGTCGATGCCATCGCGCGTGGCGGCGGCACCCAGCGCCCATTGCGCATCCGCCACTTCCTTCATGGTCGCTTCCATGAAGGTGCGCACCTGGGGGTCGAGCCGGTTCCACCACGCCACGTTCACCAGGTAGCCCGCAACTGCCCAGGACACCGGCAGCGTCGAGATATGCGTGGTCACCTCGGGCCAGCGCGCCGCGGCCCCCGAACCGGAGCCGGTGATGGCGCAATCGACCACGCCGCGCTCCAGCGCCGAATAGACTTCCGGGAAGCCGATGCTGACCGGCTGCGCCCCCAGCGCCGTGAAGTAGTCCACCAGCGAATTGCCGAAGGTCCGGACGCGCCGCCCGCGCAGATCCGCCATGCTGGTGAAGGGCGCGCGGCAGAACACCACCTGCGCCGGGAAGGGATACAGCGCCACCAGGCGCGCACCGAAGCGCTCGAGGTCCCGGTTGGCGGCGGGAATGATGGCTTCCGCGATGCGCTGCGCGTCGCGGATATCCGGCGCGAGGCCCGCGAGGTCGACGCCATCCAGGATCGGCACGTCGCCCGACAGCGTGGTGAGCGTGCCCGCGCCGATCTCCACCTGGCCCGAGCGCACCAGCCGCACGATCTCGTTGCCTGCGAGGTTGCGCTCCGCATGCGTCGAAAGCGTCACCTGGATGCGCCCGTTGCTGCGCTGCGCCGTGGCGTCGCGCAGGATGGCCTGGTCGACGCGGGTGTATTGCGGCTGCGTGGGCAAGGGCTGCGTCACCGCCACGATGCGCACCGGCGGGCCGGCCGGCAGCGCGGGCGCCTGGGCCTGTGCCAGCGGTGCGGCGAAGATGGCGCAGGCGAATGCCAGGCGCGCGGGGGTGACGGTCTTCATGGAAAGCCTCCTGTTGCTTCGGGGTCTGCCGCCCCGGTGCGGGTCACAAGTCGATCACGATATTCCCGAAATCGTCCAGCGATGCGCGCGCACCCGGCGGCACCAGGCAGGTCGCGTCGTATTCCTCGATGATGCAGGGTCCGTGCCGCGGGGAAGCCAGCGCGGAACGACGCAGCACCGGTGTCTCGATCCATCCCGCCGCGGCGCCGAAATAGGCGCGGCGCGGCGGCAGGGCCGGGCCCTCCGCGACGGCTTGCAGATGGTCGGGCATGCGTGGCCGATCGGGCACGCCGCGGCCGATCACCTGGACGCCGACGATCTCGATGGGTTCATCGGCGCCGGCGCGGTGGCCGTAGGTGCGTTCGTGTTCGGCGTGGAAGCATTCTTCGAGCACCGCCGGCGATGGCATGCCTGGCTCGACCGGCACCGGCAGGTCGAAGGACTGGCCCTTGTAGCGCAGCATCGCCATGCGGCGGATCTCCTGGCGCGCCGAGGCGTAGCCGTCGCGTTCCAGGCGTCCCGCCGCCTCGCGCGCCAGCGCATCGAGCACGCCCTGCATCGCCAGCGGGTCGAGGCTGCGCAGCATCTCCCGCCAGGTGCGCGACAGATGCACCTCCACATCCGAGCACAGCAGGCCGAGGGCGGAGAACACGCCGGCGGATGGCGGCACCAGCACGCGCTTCATGCCCAGGCTCTGCGCCATGCCCGCCGCGAACAACGGGCCATTCCCGCCAAAGGCGATCAGCGCATAGCCGCGCACGTCGCGCCCGCGTTCGGAGGACACCGCCTTGATGGCGCGGATCATGTTGCTCGCCGCGACGGCATGCGCGCCGAAGGCTGCCTGTTCCGGCGCCACGCCGAGCGGCGCAGCCAGGCGTTCCGCGACCGCGCGATGCGCCGCCGCGGCATCGAGCGCGAGCGCCCCGCCGACCAGCGCGCCGGGGTTGAGATAGCCGAGCACGAGATTCGCGTCGGTGACGGTCGGCTGCAGGTTGCCGCGCCCGTAACAGACCGGCCCGGGCGTGGCCCCGGCGCTCTCGGGACCGACCACCAGCCCGCCGCCGGCATCCACGCGCAGCAGGGAACCACCCCCCGCGCCGACTTCCGAAAGGTCGATCGCCGGCACCTTCAGCACGTATCCCGCGCCGGTCAGCAGGCGCGACCCGACCATGATGCCGGCGCCCACGGCGTATTCCGCGGCGCGGCCGACCTCGTATTCCTCGACGATGCCGGCCTTGGCCGTGGTGCCCCCCATGTCGAACGAGACCACCTGCGGCAAGCCACAGCGCAGCGCCAGCGCCCGCGCACCGACCACGCCGGCGGCGGGGCCGGATTCCACGGCGTGCACGGGGCGCAAGGCCGCTTCCTCGGCACCCATCAAGCCGCCGCTCGACTGCATGATCATCAGCGGCGCGGCGATGCCGTCCGCGCGAAGCCGCCCGGACAGGCTGTCCAGGTAGCGCGCCAGGATGGGGCGGATATAGGCGTTGATGACGGTGGTGGAGGTGCGTTCGTATTCCTTCCGCTCCGGCAGGACCTCGTGCGAGAGCGAGACGCTGACATGCGGCGCGACGCGGCGTGCGATGTCGCCGATCGCCCGCTCATGCGCCGGGTTGGCGTAGGCGTGGATCAGGCAGATGGCGATCGCCTCGACCCCCGCCTCGACCAGGGCGATGACGGCGCGTTCCGCTTCCGCGACATCGAGCGGAATGCGGATCGAGCCATCGGCCGCGAGGCGTTCCGTCACCTCCAGGCGCAACTCGCGCTCCACGAGCGGCGGCGGCTTTTCCCAGCGCAGGTCGTACAGCCGCGGCATGCGCAGCGTGCGGATCTCCAGCACGTCGCGGAAGCCGCGCGTGGTGATCAGACCGGTGCGCACGCCCTTGCGCTCCAGGATGGCGTTCGACCCGATGGTGGTGGCGTGCAGCACCTCCGCGACGGCGGCAGGCGAGAGTCCCGCATCGGCGAAGGCCGCCGCCAGGCCCTCGGCGATGGCCCCGGCATGGTCGGCGTCATGCGTGGAGATCTTGCGCGTCGACAGCCGCCCGGCATCGTCGAGCAGCACGATGTCGGTGAAGGTGCCGCCGATATCGACGCCGACGCGAAACCCCGGCCCGCTCATGGCGAGACCTTGTAGTCACGCGCCGCCGCCTCCGGACTGAGCAGCCCGTTGCGGATATCGCGGGCCAATGCCGCCGGGTCGCGCGCCGCCGGATCGCCCCAGCCGCCGCCACCGGCCAGTTCGTGGCGGAACACGTCGCCCTTCAGGAAGGGAATGCAGAATTTCGACGGCAGGTCCTGCCAGGTGCCGTTGCGCAGCAGGTAGTTGCGGGACGCCGCGCCGGGACTGCCGCCGGCCAGGGCGAAGGGGGGAAACACGCGCCGGTCGGACCGGACCTGCAGCACGCCTTCGTCTTCCAGCATACGGTATTCGCGGGCGAAGGGCACGCCGCCGCGGAACTGCCCCGCCCCGGCGCGGTCGGGAACGAATTCGTAGCAGAGGACCTCGATCGGCTGTTCGGCCTCGACCACTTCGATCGACGGGCAGGCCATGTTGGCGAACATGTGCGAATTGCCGTCGAGCCCGTCCGCCCAGGGCCGCCCGCCCCACGCACCACAGGTAAAGTCCACGTAGATGTAGGGTTTGCGCTGCGCGTCGTAGCCGCCGATCGACACGCCGGTATTGCCGCCATCGCCGGCGGCGCCGACGCGGTCGGGCAGCATCTGCGCCAGTGCGCCGAACAGCGTATCGACCATGCGGAAGCCGGTCAGCCCGCGCGCCGCGACGGCCGCTGGAAGCACCGCATGGGTGATGGTGCCCGGCGGCGCGATCACCTCGATGGCGCGGAAATAGCCCTCGTTGTTCGGGATGCCGGTCGGCAGCACCGAGCGGATCGCGCAGTACGACGCGCTGCGCGTGAAGGAGAAGGTCGAGTTGATCGCCCCCTTCACCTGCGGCGCCGACCCCGTCCAGTCCACCGTGATGCCCTGGCCCTGCTTGGTCACGCGCACGCGCAGCGGGATCGGCTTGCCGACCTCCACGCCGTCATCATCCATGAAATCCTCGAAGGACCACTCGCCGTCCGGCAGGTCGGCGATGGCGGCGCGCGTCAGGCGCTCGGCGTAGTCCAGCACCTCGTTCATGTAGGCGGTGGTGGCAGCGGCACCGAAGCGGCCGACCAGCTCGGCGAAGGCACGCTCGGCAATCGTGCAGGCGGCCAGCTGGGCGCGCAGGTCCCCCATCACCATCGCCGGCACGCGGACGTTGCGTTCCAGGATGCCGAAGAAAACCGGGTCCGGCACGCCGCGCGTGATGATGCGCAGCGGCGGGATGCGCAGCCCCTCCTGGTAGATCTCGGTGCTGTCCGACGCGTTCGACCCCGCCACGCGCCCGCCCACATCGGTGTGGTGGCAGATGGTGGCGGCGATCGCCATGCGCGCGCCGTCCACGAAGATCGGCTTGAACACGAAGATGTCCGGCAGGTGCATCCCGCCCTCGAAGGGGTCGTTCAGCGCGAAGACGTCGCCTTCGTGCATGTCGTCGCCATAGCGGCGCATCACCGCCGCCAGCGCTTCCGGGATCGACCCAAGGTGCGAGGGCAGCGTGAGGCCCTGCGCGACCAGCCGTCCTGCTGCGTCGCAGAAGGCGGTCGAATAATCCATGTTGTCCTTGAGAACCGCGGAATAGGTCGTGCGATGGATGGTCAGCGCCATCTCGTCGGCGATGGAGAACAGCGCGTTGCGAAACAGCTCGAAGGCAATGGGGTCGCGGTCCGACCCCTGCGCGGCGTGATCCGGCGTCATGCGCCCTTCCATTGCAAACGTTCGATGCAAGCGTTCGATGCAAGAACCATGCACGCTGAAGCCGATCGCGGATCACTGTCAATGCCGCGCGGGGACTATCGCGCCGCTGCCCGACGCGCCATCGTGCGGCCGCAGCCCCGGAGGATCGACATGAGGATGAGCCGTCGCGGCCTGGTCGCCGGAGGTCTCGCCACGCCGCTCGCCGCACGCGCGCAGGGCGCCTGGCCACAACGCCCGCTTCGCCTGATCGCGCCCTTCCCGCCGGGCGGCGGCGTGGACCTGACGGCCCGGTTGCTGGCCGAACCCTTGTCGCGCGAACTCGGCCAGACGGTGGTGGTCGAGAACCGCGGCGGCGCCGGCGGCGTGATCGGCGTCGAGGCCATGAGCCGCGCGGCACCGGATGGCTACACCCTGTCGCTGACCGGCGCCGGCACCATCACGGCGGGGCCGCATCTGCGCGCGCTGCCCTATGAGGCGCTGGGCCTCGCGCACATCACGCGGCTGGTGCGCATGCCCTTCATCGTCGCGGTGCGCACCGACCTGCCGGCGCGCACGCTGGCGGAATTCCTCGACCTCGCGAAGCGGCAGGAACTGCGCTACGCCTCGGGCGGCGCGGGCACCAGCCAGCATTTGACGGGCGAGTTGTTCAACCAGATGGCGGGGCTGCGCATGCTGCACATCCCGTATCGCGGGACGGGGCCGGCGCTGAACGACCTCGCCGCCAAGGTGGTCGACCTGTATTTCGGCGATCCGGCGACGCTGGCGCTGATCAATTCCGGCGGCGCGCGCGCCATGGCCGTGACCTCCCCGCAGCGCTGGCCGCTGCTGCCCGACGCGCCCGCGGTCGCCGAGGGCGTGCCGGGCTACGAGAGCGAGAACTGGTACGGCCTGGCCGCGCCCGCGGGCACGCCGCCCGACATCCAGCGCGCGCTGCACACCACGGTCCTGAAGGTCATGCGCGACCCCGCGACCGCGCGGCGCTTCGACGAGGCCGGGCTGCACCCGGCGGTGATGCAACAGGCCGACTACATCGCCTTCCTGCGCGCCGATTCAACGCGCTGGGACGGTGTCGTTCGCAGGGGGAATATTCGCATCGATGGGTGAGGCCCGACTGGCCGTCGATATCGGCGGCACCTTCACGGACCTGGTGCTGGAGACGCCGCGCGGCACGCAGGAATTGAAACTTCTCACCACGCCGGAGGCACCGGAACGCGCAGTGTTGGAGGGCGCCAGCGCCATCCTCGCCGCCGCTGGATGCGCGCCGGGCGAAGTCGCGCTGGTGGTGCATGGCACGACGCTCGCCACCAATGCGCTGATCGAACGCAAGGGCGCGCCGACCGCGCTGCTTACCACCGAGGGCTTCCGCGATTCCGTGGAAATGGCCTACGAGCACCGCTTCGAGCAGTACGACCTGTCGATGCAGCGGCCCGAACCGCTGGTCCCGCGCGACCTGCGGCTTGGCGTGCGCGAACGCATCGCGGCCGATGGATCGGTGCTGCTGGCGCTGGACGAGGATGGGCTGCGTGCCACCGCCCGGGGCCTTCGCGCGCGTGGCATCGTGGCCGTCGCCGTCTGCTTCCTGCATTCCTTCACCAACGCAGCGCATGAGCGCCGCGCCGGGGAGATCCTGGCGGAGGAAATGCCGGACGCCACCATCACGCTGTCCTGCGAAGTGGCGCCCGAGATCCGCGAATACGAACGGGCCTCCACCACCATCGCGAATGCCTATGTGTTGCCGCTGATGGGGCGGTATCTGGCAGCGCTGGAGGATGGGCTGAAGGCCGCCGGCATGGGCTGCCCGCTGCTGATGATGATGTCCTCCGGCGGCGTGACCACGGTGGATACGGCGAAGCGCTTTCCCGTGCGGCTGGTGGAATCCGGGCCGGCCGGCGGTGCCATCCTGGCGCAGGCGGTGGCGGCGGAGAACGGGCTCGACCAGGTGCTCGCCTTCGACATGGGCGGCACCACGGCGAAACTCACGCTGATCGACGCGCTGGAGTTCCAGCGGTCGCGATCCTTCGAGGTCGCGCGCGCCTACCGCTTCATCCAGGGCAGCGGGTTGCCGGTGCGCATCCCGGTGATCGAACTGGTGGAGATCGGCGCCGGCGGCGGGTCCATCGCGCGCGTCGACGCGCTGGGGCGGATCCTGGTCGGCCCGGACAGCGCGGGGTCGGTGCCGGGGCCGGCCTGCTACGGGCGCGGCGGGGTGCAGCCCACGGTGACCGATGCCGATGCGGCGTTGGGGCGGCTCGATCCGTCGCGCTTCGCCGGCGGGTCGATCGGGTTGGATGTCGCGCGGGCGGAAGCCGCGGTGGGCGGCGCGATCGCGGCGCCACTCGGCCTGGCGCCACGCCAGGGCGCGGTCGGCATCGCGGAGATCGTCGACGAGACCATGGCCAATGCCGCGCGGGTGCATGCGGTCGAGAACGGCAAGGACACCGCGGGGCGCGCGATGATCGCCTTCGGTGGCGCGGCGCCGCTGCATGCGGCGCGGCTGGCGGCGAAGCTGGGCATCGCAAAGGTGGTCGTGCCGGTCGGCGCCGGCGTGGGCTCGGCGCACGGGTTCCTGCGCGCGCCGATCGCCTACGAGGTCGTGCGCAGCCGGCACATGCGCCTGGATGGCTTCGACGCGGCCATGCTGAACGCGCTGTTCGCCGAGATGCGGGCCGAGGCCGAGGCGGTGGTGCGCATGGGCGCGCCGGAAGCCGCGCTGACCGAAACCCGCACCGGCTTCATGCGCTATCGCGGCCAGGGGCACGAGATCGCGGTGGCACTGCCCGCGCGTGCCTTCGAACCGGACGATGCGGCGGCGCTGCGCAGCGCGTTCGAAGCCTCCTATACGGCGCTGTTCGGCCGCGTCATCCCGCGCCTGGAAGTGGAGGCGATGACCTTCGCGCTGTCGCTCTCCGCCGCGCGGGCACTGCCCGGTCGCGTTCCGGACCCGCCGCCGCGCGCGGCACCTGCCGCGACCGGCACGCGCGACGTCACCGACCCCGCCACCGGCGCGACCGAACCCGCCGCGGTCTTCGAACGCACCGCGCTGGCGCCCGGCATGGCGCTGCCCGGCCCCGCGCTGATCGTCGAGGACGGCACCACCACCGTCGTGCCGCGCGGCGTGAGCGCACGCATCAACGCCCTGCACCAGATCGTGCTGGAGGCCGCCACATGAATACCGACATCCGCTACCAGGTGATGTGGAACCGCCTGCTCAGCGTGGTCGAGGAACAGGCGCGCACGCTGGTGCGCACCGCCTTTTCCACCTCCGCACGCGAGGCCGGCGACATCTCCGCCGGCGTCTTCGACCTGGACGGGCAGATGCTGGCGCAGGCCGTCACCGGCACGCCGGGGCACGTGAATTCCATGGCGCGCAGCGTGGTGCACTTCATCCGCGAATTCCCGGTCCACACGATGAAGCCGGGCGACCACTACATCACCAACGATCCCTGGAAGGGGACCGGGCACCTGTACGACCTGGTGGTGACCTCGCCGGCCTTCCATGACGGCAAGCTGGTCGCGCTGTTCTCCTCCACGACGCACCTGGTCGACATCGGCGGCGTCGGCCAGTCGGCCGAGGGCAAGCAGGTTTTCCACGAGGGGCTGTTCATCCCGCTCATCCCGCTGGCGCGCGAGGGCGTGGTGGATGAGACGGTGATGCGCATCATCCGCGCCAACGTCCGCGAACCCGTGCAGGTCGAAGGCGACGTCTTCGCGCTGATGGCCTGCAACGAGACAGGCGAGCGCCGGCTGTCGGCCATGATGGCGGAACACGGGCTGGCCGAGCTCGATGCGCTGGGGGACTACATCATCACCCGCTCGCGTGCCGGCATGACCGCGGCGATCCAGAAACTGCCCAAGGGCACCTGGAAATCGCACATGCGGATCGACGGCGTGACCGACCCGATCGACCTGCACGCCACCGTGACCATCGCGGAGGACCACATCGCGGTGGACTACGCCGGCACCTCGGCCGCCGTGCCCTTCGGGATCAACTGCCCGCTCTGCTACACCGAGGCCTATACGGCCTTCGGCGTGAAATGCCTGGTCGGCGCCGAGATCCCGAACAATGCCGGCACGCTCGACGCCGTGCTGGTCACCGCACCGGAGGGCAGCATCGTCAATGCGCCCTTCCCCTTCCCGGTCACCGCGCGATCCACCATGGGGCACATGCTGCCCGACGTGGTCTATGGCGCGCTCGACCAGGCGATCCCGGGGCGGGTGCCGGCCGAGGGCACGTCCAACCTGTGGAACCTGAAGCTCGGCGCGGGGCCGGGCTATACCGGGCCGACCGGGCCGGCCTTCATGGTCACGTCCTTCCATTCCGGCGGCACGGGTGCGCGGCCGAACCTCGATGGGCTGTCGGCCACGCCCTTCCCCTCGGGCGTGCGCAACGTGCCGGTGGAAGTGACCGAGGCCATCACCCCGCTGGTGATCTGGAAGAAGGAACTGCGCGAGGGTTCGGGCGGCGCGGGCCGCTTCCGTGGCGGGCTCGGCCAGGTGATCGAGGTCGGGCGGCGCGACGGCGAGCCCTTCGGCATCTTCGCCACCTTCGAACGCGTCAAGCACCCCGCGCGCGGGCGCGCCGGCGGCGAGAACGGCGCGCGCGGCCGGCTGTCACTGGCCTCCGGCGCGGAGCTGAAGCCGAAGGGCTTCCATGTGGTGCCCGCCGGCGAGCGCCTGGTGGTCGAGATGCCGGGCGGTGGCGGCTACGGCGACCCGGCCGACCGCGATTCCGCGGCGGCGCAACGCGACACGGCGCTCGGCTACACGCGGGAGTGAGCGGCACATCGCGCCGCGGCGGAGCCGGTCACCCGCGCCGCGCCCTTGCGGAAAACCGATCCGAAGCCTGCGCGGTTGCGCCGGGCGGCCGCGCGCGGTAACCGCCGCGCCCGTGCCCGACGCCCCCGCCCCGCTCCGCACCGCGGATTTCGACTTCACCCTGCCCGAGGACCTGGTCGCCCAGGCCCCCGCGCGGCCGCGCGATGCCGCGCGGATGCTGGTGGTGCGCGCCGATGGCGTGGCGGATGCCGGCGTGCGCGACCTGCCGTCCCTGCTGCGCGCCGGCGACATCCTGGTGGTGAACGACACGCGGGTGATCCCGGCGCGGCTGCACGCGCGCCGCGGTGCCGCGCGGATCGAGGTGATGCTGAACCGCGCCGAGGGGGCGGGGATCTGGCACGCGCTGGTGCGCAACGCGCGGCGCTTGCGGGCGGACGACGTGATCGCCATCGAGGGCGCGGAAGGCTGCACCGCGAGGGTGCTCGGCGCGCCGCAGGATGGCGCCGTGATGCTGGATTTCGGCCCCGACCAGGCGGCGCTGGCCGTGGCGCTGGAGCAGGCCGGCGAGGTGCCGCTACCGCCCTACATCACGCGCGCCGATGGCCCGCGCGCCGAGGATGCGGCCGACTACCAGACCATCTTCGCCGAACGCCCCGGCGCGGTGGCGGCGCCGACCGCGAGCCTGCATTTCACGCCGGCGCTGCTGGATGCGATCGCGGCCCGCGACGTGGCGCGCGCGACCGTCACGCTGCATGTGGGCGCGGGCACCTTCCTGCCGATGCGTGCCGAGGACCCGCGCGCGCATCGCCTGCATGCCGAATGGGGCGAGGTCACGCCGGACGCGGCCGCGGCCATCAATGCGGCGCGCGCGGCCGGCGGGCGCGTCGTGGCGATCGGCACCACGGCGCTGCGGCTGCTGGAATCGGCGGTGGACGAGGCGGGCCTGGTGCAGCCCTTCCGCGGCCTGACCGACATCTTCCTGCTGCCCGGGCATCGCTTCCGCAGCACCGACCTGCTGATGACGAATTTCCATCTGCCGCGCAGCACATTGTTCATGCTGGTCTGCGCCTTCGCCGGCACGGCGCGCATGAAGGCCGCCTACGACCACGCCATCGCGGCGCGCTACCGGTTCTATTCCTATGGCGATGCCAGCCTGCTGGAGCGCGCGGCATGACGCTGCACTGGAGCCGCGCCGCGACGGATGGTGCCGCCCGCGCCGGCCTGCTGCACACGGCGCATGGCGATGTGCCCACGCCGGTGTTCATGCCGGTTGGCACCGCCGGCACGGTGAAGGCGATGACCGCCGATGCGGTGCGCAGCACGGGCGCGCGCATGGTGCTGGGCAATACCTATCACCTGATGCTGCGGCCCGGCGCCGAACGCGTCGGGCGGCTCGGCGGGTTGCATCGGATGATGGACTGGCACGGCCCAATCCTGACGGATTCCGGCGGCTTCCAGGTCATGTCGCTGTCCGGCCTGCGCAAGATGGACGAGGATGGCGTGACCTTCCGCAGCCATGTGGACGGGTCCAAGCACCGCTTGACGCCGGAGCGCAGCATCGAGATCCAGCGGCTGCTGGGCGCGGACGTCACCATGTCCTTCGACGAATGCACACCGTACCCGGCCACGCCGGAGCAGGCCGCGGTGTCGATGCGGCTGTCGATGCGCTGGGCGGCGCGGGGCCGCGAAGCCTTCGTCCCGCGCGAGGGCCATGGGCTATTCGGTATCGTGCAGGGCGGCGTGTTCCCGGAATTGCGCGCCGAGAGCGTGGACGCGCTGACGCGCATCGGCTTCGAGGGATACGCGGTGGGCGGGCTCGCGGTCGGCGAAGGGCAGGACATGATGTTCAGCGTGCTGGACACCACCGTTCCGCTGTTGCCGGCCGGCAGCGCGCGCTACCTGATGGGGGTCGGCACGCCCGCCGACCTGGTCGGCGCGGTGCGGCGCGGCATCGACATGTTCGACTGCGTGATGCCGACGCGATCGGGGCGCACCGGGCGTGCGTATACGCGGCGCGGCGTGCTCAACATGCGCAATGCGCGGCACGCCGAGGATGACGGGCCACTCGACCCCGATTGCACCTGCCCGGCCTGCGCGCGCCATTCGCGCGCCTATCTGCATCACCTGTTCAAGGCGGGGGAGATGCTCGGGCCGATGCTGCTGACCTGGCACAATATCCAGTACTATCAGGACCTGATGCGCGACCTGCGCGAGGCCATCCTGGCCGGGACCTTCGAGGCGACGGCGGCGCGCATCGAAGCCGCCTGGCGCGCGGGCGAGGAGGAGAAGGCGGCATGAGCGAGGACTACAGCGGCCTGACGCAGCTCGGCCAGCCGACCACCCTGCCGCGCAGCCCGGAAGACGCGGTGCTGGAACGCGTGCCGTCGCCGCATCCCGGCCTGCGGTATTGCGTGCGGTTCACCGCGCCGGAGTTCACGTCCCTGTGCCCGCTGACCGGCCAGCCGGATTTCGCGCATCTGGTGATCGACTACGTGCCAGGCGAATGGATCGTCGAGAGCAAGTCGCTCAAGAACTACCTGGCGTCCTTCCGCAACCACGGGGCGTTCCACGAGGCCTGCACGCTGGACATCGCGCAGCGGCTGGTGGGGCTGCTGGCACCGGTCTGGCTGCGGATCGGCGGCTACTGGTATCCGCGCGGCGGCATCCCGATCGACGTGTTCTGGCAATCCGGCGCGGCGCCGGAAGGCGTATGGATTCCGGCGCAGGAGGTGCGGCCCTATCGTGGGCGCGGCTGACGCCATTCGCGCGCAGGCGCTGTCCCTCGGCTTCGATGCCGTGGGGTTCGCGCGCGCGCATCTGGGCGCGGAGGTGCGCGAAAGGCTGATGCATTTCCTCGCCGAGGGGCGGCACGGATCGATGGGCTGGATGGCGGACCGCACCGAGCAGCGCGCGCATCCCCGGGCGCTGTGGCCGGAGGCGGCATCGGTGGTGGTGCTCGGCCTGAACTACGGCCCGGACACCGATCCGCTGGCGACGCTGGCGGAGACGGATCGCGCCACCGTCAGCGTCTATGCGCGCAACCGCGACTACCATGACGTGCTGAAGAAGCGGCTGAAGGCGCTGGGACGCTGGATGGCGGAACGCTGGCCAGGCGCGGGCATCAAGGTGTTCGTCGATACCGCGCCGGTCGCGGAGAAGCCTCTCGCGCAGGCGGCGGGGCTGGGCTGGCAGGGCAAGCACACCAACCTGGTGGCGCGCGGGCACGGGTCCTGGCTGTTCCTCGGCGAGGTCTTCACGACGCTGGACCTCGGCACCGATGACGCCGAGGCCGACCATTGCGGGTCGTGTCGCGCCTGCCTCGACGCCTGCCCGACGGCGGCGTTTCCCGCGCCGTACGAGTTGGATGCGCGGCGCTGCATCTCCTACCTGACCATCGAGCATCGCGGGCCGATCGATCCCGCGCTGCGGCCGCTGATGGGCAACCGCATCTATGGCTGTGACGACTGCCTGGCGGTCTGCCCCTGGAACAAGTTCGCGCAGGCGCACAGCGAACCGGCCTTCGCGCCGCGCGCCGCGTTGCGCGCGCCGCTGCTGTCGGACCTGGCGGCCTTGGATGATCCCGGGTTCCGCGCGATGTTCGCCGGCAGCCCGGTGAAGCGCATCGGGCGCGACCGCTTCGTGCGCAACGTGATGGTGGCGATCGGCAATTCGGGCGAAGGCGCCCTGCGCGGCACCGCGCAGGGGCTGTGCGAGGACGCCGACGCCACCGTCGCCGAGGCCGCGCGCTGGGCAGCGCAGCGCCTGGAGGACGCGCCATGATGGACGACGCCGCGCTGGTGCTGTTCTCCGGCGGCCAGGATTCCGCGACCTGCCTCGCCTGGGCGCTGGATCGCTTCGCGCATGTCGAGACGCTGGGCTTCGACTACGGGCAGCGGCACCGCGTGGAGCTGGATGTCCGCGATGCCTTCCGCGCCACGCTGCCCGGCGCGCGCCTCGGCCCCGACCACCTGCTGCGGCTCGATGCGCTGGGCGCGATCTCCGAAACCGCGCTCACGCGGGAGGCCGCGATCGCCATGGGGGCCGAGGGACTGCCCAATACCTTCGTGCCCGGGCGGAACATCGTGTTCCTGACCTTCGCGGCGGCGTTGGCCTATCGGCGCGGGCTGAAGCACATCGTGGCCGGCATGTGCGAGACCGATTACTCCGGCTACCCCGATTGCCGCGACGATACCATCAAGGCGCTGCAGGTCGCGCTCAACCTCGGCATGGAACGGCGCTTCGTGCTGCACACGCCGCTGATGTGGCTGACCAAGGGCGATACCTGGCGGCTGGCGGAAACGCTCGGCGGGGCGGCGCTGGTGCGGGCGGTGGTCGAGCACACGCACACCTGTTATCTCGGCGACCGAACCCATCGCCATCCCTGGGGCTATGGCTGCGGCACCTGCCCGGCCTGCGACCTGCGTGCCAAGGGCTGGCAGGACTACGTTGCGGAGAGACTGTGATGGTGTCACCCCGCGCCGAGGGCGTGCTCGCGTTGATCGGCTTCGGCCTGTGCATTCCCGCGGCGAACTGGCTGATCGGCAATGCCGGCACCGTCTGCGTGCCGAACGGGCCGTGCCTGGTGCCGGTCGCGCCGGGGCTGATGGCGCCGTCGGGCGTGCTGATGATCGGGCTGGCGCTGGTGCTGCGGGATTTGGTGCAGCGGCGGCTCGGCGTGGGCTGGGCGGCGGGGGCGGTGTTGGCCGGCGCGGCGCTGTCGGGCTTCATCGCGCCGCCCGCGCTGGTGGTCGCCTCCGCCGTCGCCTTCCTGCTGTCGGAATTCGCCGACCTCGTGGTGTTCACGCCGCTGCAGAAGCGCGGCCTGGTGCTGGCGGTGGCGGCGAGCGGCGCCGTCGGCCTGGTGGTCGACAGCGTGGTCTTCCTGTGGCTTGCCTTCGGCAGCCTGGAGTATCTGCTGGGCCAGGTGGTGGGCAAGGCGTGGATGGTCTTGCTGGCACTTCCGCTGGTCGCGCTGCTGCGCCGCCGCGACGAACGCCGCGGCATCCAGCCTGCCTGAATCGCGCAGGGGGCGGCGCCCCCTCGCCTCACGTGCGCCGCACGTTCCAGAACGTCGCGAAGCCTTCCAGCACCCCGGTGATGTTGGACCGGTACGCCGTCGGCTGCAGATACTGCCCGGTGGGGTAGTAGGGCACCTCGCGCATCGCCTCGAGCTGGATGTCGCGGCAGACCGCCTGCTGCGCCGCCAGGTCCGGGGCGCGGAACCAGGCTTCGCGCAGTTGCTCGATGCGCGGCATCGTCGCCCATCCGGCATAGCCGGCCTCACCATTGCCGCGCAGTGCGATGTGCCCGGCCGGGTTCAGCCAGTCGGTGCCGGCCCAGTTGGTCATGAAGGCGGACCAGCCACCGTCGCTGACCGGGCCCTTGCGGTTGCGGCGCTGGAGCATGGCGTTGAACTCGACCGAGTAGATCTCGACATCGAGGCCGGCCTGGCGGAACTGGTCCTCCATCACCGCGCCCATCGCCGCGTTGGGGGCGGAGGTGGACGGGATCATGAAGACCACCTTCTCCCCGCGGTACCCGGCGTCGCGCAGGGCCTGGCGCACCTTCGCGTAGTCGCGCGGCCCGCGCAGCACATCGAGCCCGGCATCGGAGGCCATCGGCGTGCCCGGCCCGAAGAAGCCGAGGGGGACGTGCATCAGGCTGGTGTCGTTGCCCACCAGGGACTGCATGCAGGATGTCTGGTCGATCGCGCCCCACAGCGCGCGGCGGATCGCCGGGTTGTCGAAGGGCGGCTGCAGGTGGTTGACGCGCACCATGCCGACAAAGCCGGATCTGTCCAGCACGCGCACCGTCACGTTGCGCGCGCGGCGCAGCTGCGGCAGCAGGTCGTGATAGGCGTATTCCTGCCAGTCGCGTTCGCCCGCCACCAGCGCGTTGGTCGCGGTGCTGGAATCCGGCATGACGTGCCATTCGACGCGGTCGAAATGCACGACCTTGGGGCCGGAGGTCCAGGCCAGCGCGCCGTCGCGCCGCGGCACGTAGCCCTCGAACTTCGTGTAGACATTCAGCGCGCCGGGCACGCGTTCATCCGCCTTGAAGCGGAAGGGGCCGGAGCCGATCATCTCCGTCACCTGGCGGAACGGGTCGGTGTTCGCGAGGCGCTCCGGCATCATGGCGCAGACCGGCACCGAGGCCTTGCCCAGAGCGATCGGCAGCAGCGGGAAGGGCTGCTTCAGGCGGAAGCGGATGGTGCGGTCGTCGGGGGCGGAGAGTTCGTCCGTGGCTTCCATCAGCGTGGCGCCGAAGGGGTCGCGCCGTGCCCAACGGCGGATGGAGGCAACGCAATCGCGCGCCAGGACGCGTTCGCCATCGTGGAAGCGCAGGCCTTCGCGCAGCGTCAGGTTCCACAGCCTGCCGTCATTCTCGATGCGATGGCCGTCCACCATCTGCGGCGTCGCCTGGTAGGCGGCGTCCATGCCGTACAGCGTGTCGAATACCATGTAGCCGTGGTTGCGCGAGATATAGGCGGTGGTGGTGACGGGATCGAGCGTCACCAGGTCCTGCTGCGGCGTGAAGCGCAGCGTGCTGGCCGATTGCGCGCGGACCAGGGACGGGCCGGCGAACAGCCCGGCGCCGGTGGCGGTGAGAAGCGAGCGTCGCAGCATGGCGCGGGGTCTCCTTGCGGGCATTGACCGCGACAGCATGCGGACAATGACCCGGTCGGAGCAATCCCCGTGCCGCGGAGCGGCGGAACTCCGCCCGCGCCGCGGAGCGGCGGAAAAGCGCCCGTGCCGCGGAGCGGCCGAAAGGCGCCCGTGCCCTTCGCGGCGTCAGTCCGCGCGGATGTTGTTCTCGCGCACCACGGCGCCCCACTTCGCCACTTCCCGCTGGAGGAAGGTGCCGAGGGCCGCGGGATCGGACATGATGAGCCGCGCCTGCTGCACATCCTGCATGGTGGTGCGCACGCGCTCCTCGGACAGCGATTCCTTCAGCGCCGCGTTCATCCGCGCCACCGCATCCTGCGGCGTGCCGTGCGGTGCGAAGACGCCCCACCAGGCCTCGGCCTCCAGGCCCCGGATGCCGGCTTCGGCGACAGTCGGCAGGTCGGCCAGCGCGGGCAGGCGCTGCGGGCCGAACTGCGCGAAGGTGCGCAGCGTGCCGCCGCGTGCATGCGGATGCACCACCGCGGCCGAGCCGATCATCATGTCGACATGCCCCGCCACCGTGTCGTTCACCGCGAGCCCGCCGCTGCGGTAGGGCAGATGCGTCATGCGCGTGTTCGACTGCCCCTGCAGCAGCACCATGGTCAGGTGGCCGATCGTGCCGTTGCCGGTGGACCCGAAGGACACCGCATCGGGCCGCGCGCGCGCGGCAGCGACGACCTCGGTGATGGATCGGAAGGGCTTGTCGGGCTTGGAGGCCAACACATACGGCGCGCCGCCGATCAGCATGACGGGATCGAGGTCGCGATCGGGGTTGAAGGGCAGTTGCGGGATGAGTGCGGCCAGCGTCGCGTGGCTGTCGAAGGTCAGCAGCCAGGTCTGGCCATCGGGGCGGGCCTTGGCGACGGCATCGGTGCCGATCGACCCGGCGGCGCCGCTACGGTTCTCGACCACCACGGGGGCGCCGAGGCGCTGCGTCAGGCCGGGGGCGACAAGGCGCGCGACGGCGTCGGTGGACCCTCCCGGTGCGAAGGGCACGACGATGCGGATCGAGGTCCCCTGCGCACGGACGGCCGGGGCGGCGAGGATGGCGGCGGTGCCGAGAACAGCGCGGCGGGTCAGGCGGTTCATGGACGTTCTCCCGGTGGCGTCGCCGCAGTGATGCGGCGCGGTGGTGGCAATGCCGCAGTGATGCGGCGCATTGTTGGCGTCGCCCCAGCGATGCGGCGCATTGTTGGCATCGCCGCGGTCATGCGGCGCAATCGTGGCATAGCCTCAGTGATGGGGCGAGCGCGCCGCCAGGGCAAGCCTCAGGTCGCGTCGAGCAGGTCGAGCACGGAGGGGTGGAACAGCGCCTCGGGCGGTATCGTGGTCGCCGCCAGGCCGTCGGCCACGGCGTAGCGGATCATGGCGGCGATCTCGTCGCGGTTGCGCGCGAAGCCGTAGGGCCAGGGGTTGCCGCCCATGGCGGCGATCTGCGCCTCGGCCTCGGCAGCGATCCAGGGCAGCGAGACGCGCAGCACATTGACCAGGCGCAGCTCCGCGATGGACGCGGCCTTGGCCGCGGCGAAGGCGCGGAACAATTCGACCGGCAGCCAGGGGTGGCGTTCCACCACGTCCTTGCGGACGGCCAGGCAATGCATGATGGGGAAGAAGCCGGTGCTGGCGAACCAGGCCTGTTCCTCGGCGCGGGTGTCGGGCCACAGCCGGTCGACCGGCGCCGAGCGATCGAGGAAGCAGCGCGGCGGGCGCGGGCCGATCAGCGCGTCGATCTCGCCGGCTGCCAGCGCCGCCTCCAGGTCGCGCCCCAGCGGCTTTACGTCGAAGCCGTCCGGCAGCGTGATCGCCACGCGTTCGCCGCCGGTGCGCCAGGCGATGCCCCTGGTGTCCACGCCGTAGTGTTCGCGCAGGAAGCCGCGCACCCACAGTGCGGCCGTCTGCTGGTATTCCGGCAGGCCGATGGTGCGGCCCGCGAGATCGGCGGCTGTGCGGATGCCGCGGTCGGTGCGGATGTACACGGCGGAATGGCGGAAGGCGCGCGAGAGGAACACCGGCACGCCGACATACGGCGCATCGCCCCGCGCGGTGGTGACGATGTGGCTGCCCATCGACAGTTCGGAAATGTCGAACGCCTTGTCCCGCAGGGCCCGGCGAAAGATATCCTCCGGCTCGCCTGGGATGAAGGTGATGTCGCAGCCGTTCACGCGGAAGCGGCCATCCATCAGCGGCCGGGTGCGGTCGGACGTGGTGCAGGCAAGGGTGAGCGGAATCATGTGGCCACGAGGTTCCCGGGCGTGAAGGGCATCGCACGCGGACGGATGCCGAGCGCGTCGTGGATGGCGTTGGCGATGGCGGCGATGGTGGGCGCGAGCGACGCCTCCCCGGCCCCGAGCGGCTTTTCCTCGGGGCGCGGGATCAGGCGCGTCTCGACGCTCGGCACCTCGCTGAAGCGCAGGATCGGATAGGTGTCCCAATCGGTGCTGGTCACGGTGCGGGCGTCGAAGCCCACGGCTTCCTTCAGCGCCATCGAGACGCCGTGGATGGCGCCGCCCTCGTATTGGTTGGCGACGCCGTCGGGGTTGATGACCTCGCCCACATCGGCGGCGATCCACAGGCGGCGGCAGACCACGCGGTCCAGCGCCTCGATCTCGGCCGCGACGGCGCAGAACGCTCCGGTGTGCTTGTAGCGCGCATAGGCGAGGCCCATGCCGAAGCTCTCGCGCCGCGTGCGTCCGCGCCAGCCGGCCATGTCGGCGGCCAGCGCCAGCACCTCCCGACCGCGCGCGTCATCCAGGTGGCGCAGGCGGAAATCGAGCGCGTCCTCGCCCGCCATCTGCGCCAGTTCGTTCATCACGGATTCGATCGCGAAGACATTGGCCGGCGCGCCCAGGCCGCGCAGCGCCGAGACGCGCAGCGGCATGCTGGCGACCCGCTTCACGCCGATGGTCAGCTTCGGGATGCGATAGGCCGGCACGGCATTGCGCTGCGCCCCGCCGCCCGAGGCCAGCGGCGGGTTCAGCGCGTTCGGGATCTCACGCGGCGGGTCCATGTATTCGACCGCCAGCAGTGTCGGCAGCGCGCCGCGCCCAGGGCGGGAGGAATGGCCGTGGCTGGTCACCTCCTCGCGCCAGCTTGCGATGGTGCCGGCGCTGTCCAGCGTCGCCTCGACCTCCACCACCATCGCCGAGGAGACCGGCCCCCAGCCGAGTTCCTCCGCCCGCGACCACAGCAGCCGCACCGGCCTGCCAGGCACCGCGCGCGCCGCCAGCGCGGCATCCAGCGCGACATCATCCGCGCCGTTGTGGCCGTAGCAGCCGGCACCTTCCATGTGGCGGACGAGGATGTCGTCCTCCGGCATGGTCAGCGCCTTCGCGAGGTCGGCGCGCAGGTTGTAGACCCCCTGCGAATGGGTCCAGACCTCCAGCGTCGCGCCCTGCCAGCGCGCAACCGCGCAGCAGGTGCCGGTCGAGGCGTGCGTCACGTAGGGGCGGAAGAAGGTCGCGCGCAGGGTCTGCGCGGGCGCGGCGGCGGGGTCGTCGCGTTCGAGGATGACGGCGTGTTCGCCCGGCGCATGGCGCAGCCAGTCGGCCAGGGCGTGCTGCGGCGGCAGGGTATCGGTGGCCTCCCAGGTGCAGAGCGCCGCGAGGCGCTCGGCGGCGTGCTCGGCCGCGTGCTCGGTATCGGCCAGCACCGCGAGGAAGGAGCCGTCGCGCGCGAGGATTGCGTCCGCGGGCAACGCGTCCTTGCGCCAGGCCACCAGCCGCGCGCGCCGCGCCGGCGGGCGTACCACGCGGGCATGCAGCATGCCCGCCAGGCGCAGGTCGTGGACGAAGCGCGCGGCGCCGAACACCTTGTCCGGCAGGTCGAGGCGCGCGGTGGATGTGCCGGCTACGCGGCGCGCCGCGGGCGGCTTCGCGCGCACATCCACGGGTGCATCGCAGTCCAGCAGCGCCGCATCGGCCTGCGACCAGTAGGACGCCACCGCGCGCCCATCCGGCGCGAGGAAGGCGCCGTCCTCGACCCGCAGCGCATCGAGCGGCACGCCGCTGCGCTGCGCCGCCACTTCCAGATGGATGGCACGCGCCGCCGCGGCCGCGTGGCGCAGCGCCATCCCGCTGTCCTGCACCGACAGGCTGCCGGAGGTGACACCCTCGTTCGGGCTTCCCGGCGTGGAGGCCGCCTGCAGGCGCACGCGCGGCAGGGCGACGTCCAGTTCATCGGCGACGATCTGCGCCAGCGCCGTCAGGATGCCCTGGCCAAGTTCCACCTTTCCCGGCGTGACCGTGACATGCCCCGCCGCATCGAAGGCGAGCCAGCGATCGAGCCGCGGATTGGCCATCAGGCTGCCGGGCAGTTTCCCCGGCGGGGCGGCGCGGCGGTCGAGGTCGCTCATGCGCGCATCTCCGCCGCCGCGCGCTTCACCGCGCGGATGATCCGGTTGTGGCTGCCGCAGCGGCACAGATGCGGGTCGAGCGCCGTGCGGATCGCCGCGTCATCCGGGTCGGGATTGCGCGCCAGCAGCGCGGCCGACGCCACCAGGATGCCCGACAGGCAGAACCCGCACTGACCGGCCTGTTCGTCGAGGAAGGCGCGTTGCAGCGCATGGGGTGCGTCGCGCGAACCCAGCCCTTCCACAGTCGTCACCTGGCGCCCTTCGATCGAAGCGGCCGGCAGCGTGCAGGCATAGGCGGGCGCACCATCCACCAGCACCACGCAGGCGCCGCATTGTTCCGCGCCGCAGCCGAAGCGCGGGCCGGACAGGCCGAGTTCCCCGCGCAACACATGCAGCAGCGGCGCACCGGCATCCGCCACCGACACCGCGGCGCCGTTCAGGGTGAAGGCGACCATGCGCATGCCTCAGTTCGCGGTGATGCGGGCGATGCGGATGCCCTCGGCCTGGCGGGTGATGTCCTCGCGCAGGAAGCGGTCGAAAGCCTCGACGGACATCGGGTTCACCAGCGCGCCGGCGCGGGTCTGCGCCTCGCGCGTCGCGGGCAGGCCCATGATGCGGTTGACCTCGGCGGCGATGCGTTCGCGGATCGGCAGCGGGGTCGCCGCCGGCGCCATCAGGCCGAGCCAGATGCTGGCCTCGTAGCCGGGCAGCACCTCGGCCACGGTGGGCGCGTCGGGCAGCAGCGGGCTGCGCCGCGGGCCGGTGGTGGCCAGCGCCCGCACGCGCCCGCCGCGCGCCTGCTCCGTCATGGTGGGAATGGCGTCGAACATCATCGGCACCTGGCCGGCGATCAGCGCCGTGCGTGCCTCGTTCGACCCGCGGAAGGGGATGTGGGTGATCTGGATGTCGGCCATGGCGCGGAAGATCTCGCCCGCCACGTGATAGGGCGTCCCGGGGCCGCTGGATGCGTAGTCGAGCCGACCGGGATTGGCCTTCGCATAGGCGATCAGCTCCTGCAGCGTATTCACGCCGAGCGAGGGATGCACCACCAGCACGTGATGCGCGACATTGATGAACGCCACCGCGGACAGGTCGCGCATCAGCACATAGGGCCGGTTGGGCAGCAGCGTCTCGTTCGCCGTGTGGGTGTTGGACATCAGCAGCAGCGTGTGGCCGTCGGGGGCGGCCTTGGCCACCGCATCGGCGCCGATGGTCCCGCCGGCACCGGGGCGATTCTCGATCACCACCGGCTGGCCGAAGGCCTGCGCCAGCGGTTCCTGCAGGAAGCGCCCGGCCACATCCGCGGACCCGCCAAGGCCGAACGGCACCACGATCCGGATGGGCCGCGTGGGCCAGGCCTGTGCCACGGCGCCGCGCGCCCCTGCCAGGGAAGCCGCGCCCAGCGCCAGCGCCGTCCTGCGTGCGATCATGATCCGTTCCTTCCCATCCCGTGCCGCCATTGTGGCCCGGTGCGGGGGCAGCGCAAGGGTCAGTCCGCCACCCAGTCGGGCACCGGCATGGCGCGGTAGGCGTCGCGCAGGCTGTTCGACCAGCCCTCGCGGACCGACCGGAAATACGGCTCGTCCTCGGTGATGCGCTTGCGCAGCGCCACCACCTGCGTGCCTTCGCGATACACCAGCAGGTCGAGCGGCATGCCGACCGTGAGGTTGGACCGCAGCGTGCTGTCCATGCTGATCAACGCCAGCTTCACGCCATGGATCAACGAGGTCTCCGGCGTCACCACGCGGTCGAGGATCGGCTTGCCGTATTTGTGCTCGCCGATCTGGAGGAAGGGCGTGTCCGCGGTCGCCTCGACGAAGTTGCCGGCGGCGTAGATCATGAACAGCCGCTGCGCCTGGCCGGCGATCTGCCCGCCCAGCAGCAGCGCGACATCGAAGCCGATGCCCTGCGCGCGCAGCGATGGCCCGTCGGCCTCGAACACCGCGCGCACCGCCGCGCCGACCAGCTGCGCGGCGCGGAACATGCTGGGCACGTCGCGCAGCGTGTGGCGATCGCCGTCGAGCCAGACACCCTCCAGCAGGCGATTCCATACCGCCTGGCTGATCGCGAGGTTGCCCGACGACAGCAGCGCCATGACGCGTTCGCCGGGCACCTCCTCGACATGCATCTTCGAGAAGGTCGAGATGTGGTCGACGCCCGCATTGGTGCGCGTATCCGACAGCAGCACGAGGCCATCGTTCAGGAACAGCCCGACGCAATAGGTCATGCGCGCCTCCGCGCCGTCAGGAATGCAGGTAGAAGGCGGCGATCTCGCGGCCGAGGTCGATGTTGCGGTCGATCTTGCGGGTCAGGAAGTCGTGCAGCCCGCCCTCCAGGATCTCCTCGATGCGGGCGAAGCGCAGGCGGGCATGGACCTCGCCGGCCAGGCGATGGCATTCGCCGCGCTTGCCGCCATGCGCGGTGGCCAGCCCGTCCAGCGTTTCCTCGATGCGCGCGTAGCAGGCGATCATGGACCGCGGCAGTTCCGGGCGCAGGATCAGCAGCTCGGCGATCCGCTGGGGCTCGAGCCGCGCGTGATAGACCCAGTGATAGGCGCGCAACGCCGCGACCGACCGCAGGATGGCCTGCCACTGCACATAGGCGACCGCGCTGCCTTCCTCGACATCGCCCAGCGCATGGTGGTGAACGTCGAGCACGCGCGCGGTATTGTCGGCGCGTTCGAGCATGGTGCCCAGGCGCACGAAGCGCCAGGCCTCGTCGCGCAGCATGGTGTCGGCATACGCACCATTGAACAGCACCGTGCGGGACTTCATCCAGTCGAGGAAGACCGGCAGGTTGTCGGGCGCGAAGGTGGCGTCCGAACAGCGCCGCGCCTCGGACCAGGTCTCGTTCACGGCTTCCCACATGTCGACCGTCAGCGCCGTGCGGACCGCGCGGCCGTTGCGCCGCGCCGCCTCGATGCAGGACATGATGGAGGACGGGTTCTCGGGATCGGCGGCCAGGTAGCGGACCACGTTCTCCTGCGTGAGGGGCACGTCCTTGGCGTCGAATTCGGGCTCGCAGCCCGACGCGATCAGCAACGCGCGCCAGGCATTGTCACGCTGCGCCGCGGTGCCGGTCAGGCTGGCGATGCGCAGCGCCACCTGCAGCCCGCGCGCATTGTTGCCGGCGCGTTCGACGTAGCGGCCAAGCCAGAACAGGCTGGCGGCGGTGCTGCTCAGCATCCCGCGCCCCCGTGGAACTGGGACTGGGCCTGTGACTGCGACTGGGTCTGCGATTGCGATTGAGACTGTGATTGGGATTGCGACTGTGTTTGCGTTTGCGACCGCCCGGGTTGCGGGATGTCGGCGGGATCATCCTCCAGCACCCAGGTGTCCTTGGTGCCGCCGCCCTGGGAGGAATTGACCACCAGCGAACCCTCCCGCAGCGCCACGCGGGTCAGCCCGCCGGGCACCACGCGAACCTCCCGCCCGCTCAGGATGAAGGGGCGCAGGTCGACATGGCGCGGCGCGATGCCCTTGTCGGCCAGGGTGGGCACGGTGGACAGCGCCAGTGTCGGCTGGGCGATGTACTCCGCGGGGCTCGCCTTGATGCGCTGGGCGAAGTCGGCGCGCTGTTCCGCCGTGCTGTGCGGGCCGACCAGCATGCCATAGCCGCCCGACCCGTGGGTCAGCTTCACCACCAGTTCGTGCAGGTGTTCCAGGACATAGGCGCGGTCGTCGTCGCGCTCGCACAGGAAGGTCGGCACATTCGCCAGCAGCGGTTCCTCGCTGAGGTAGAAGCGGATCATCTCCGGCACGTAGGGGTAGATCGCCTTGTCGTCGGCGATGCCCGCGCCCGGCGCATTGGCCAGCGCGACATTGCCGGCCTTGTAGGCCGCCATCAGCCCCGGCACGCCGAGCACGCTCTCGGACCGGAACACCTTGGGGTCGAGGTAGTCGTCATCGATGCGGCGGTAGATCACGTCCACGCGGCGCGGCCCCGTGGTGGTGCGCATGAACACCACGTCGTCCTCGACGAACAGGTCGGGGCCTTCCACCACCTCCACGCCCATCTCGTCGGCCAGGAAGCAGTGTTCGTAATAGGCGCTGTTGTAGGACCCCGGCGTCAGGATGGCGACGCGCGGCGTGCCGCGGCAGCCCGGTGGCGCGACGGATTTCAGCGTCTCGAGCAGTTCCTCGGGGTAGTGGCCGACCGGCGCGATGCGATGCGACGCGCAGATGCCGGGGAACAGGCGCAGCATCGCCTCGCGCCCCTCGAGCATATAGGACACGCCCGATGGCGTGCGGCAGTTGTCCTCCAGCACCCAGAATTCGTGCGGGCTGGTGCGCACCACGTCGATGCCGGCGATGTGGGTATAGACGCCGCCCGGCGGCTTGAAGCCGGCCATCTCGGGGCGGAAGGCCTCGTTCTCGCACACCAGCGCGGCAGGGATGCGGCCGGCGCGCAGGATCTCCTGCGGGCCATAGACATCGGCCAGGAACAGGTTGAGCGCACGCACCCGCTGCACCAGCCCGCGCGACAGCGCATCCCATTCGGCGCGCGCGAGGATGCGCGGGATGATGTCGAAGGGGATCAGGCGTTCCGGGTCGCCACCTTCGCCATAGACGGCGAAGGTGATGCCGATGCGCTTGAACAGCAGCTCGGCCTCGTGCCGGCGCTGTTCCAGCGCGGCCCGCGGCGTCGCGGCTAGCCATCGCGCGATCTCGGCATAGGGTCCGCGGATGAGGCCATCGGCGGTCATTTCGTCAAAGGCAGGCGTGGGCATGGTCACCGGCGCGAAATCCTCCGGAGACGAGCCTTGCCGAGCCAAGCCCTTCGGCGCAAGCCCGGGCTGGTTGCGGCGGCCCGGGATGACGACGTTTCTGCCCAGCAAGCGGGCGCCGCCTGCCCCCTGATGGGCAGGCCGGCCCTTCGCGCCTATCCTCGCGGACCGCCTGCCGGAGAGACCGCATGGACCACGCCGCCCCCGCCACCACCGCCGCCGATGCCCTGGCCGCCGCCTTCGCCGGTGCGGGCACGAAGCGCATCTACGGGGTGCCGGGCGGGGGATCGAGCCTCGACCTGATCGCGGCCGCCAAGGCGCGGGGAATCGACTTCGTGCTGGCGCGGCACGAGACCTCGGCGGTGATCATGGCGGCGACGGAAGCAGAACTGGCCGGCACGCCGGGCGTTGCGCTGTGCACGCGCGGCCCCGGCGTGGGCAACGCGGCGAACGGCATGGCGCATGCGGCGCTCGACCGCGCGCCGGTGGTGCTGGTGGCGGATGGCTTCGCGCCGGCCGAGCGCGCCTTCGCCACCCACCAGTATTTCGACCATGCGGCGATGCTGGCGCCGGTGACGAAGCTGCAGGTGTCGGTCGGGCAGATGGCGGCGGGGGACGCGGCGCGGCTGGCGCTGGCGGCGGTCATGGCGGCGCCGCGCGGCGCGGCGTTGATCGAAGTGTCGGGCCAGGCGGCGAAGCAACCCGCCACGCTGCCCGCGGCCCAGCCGGTGCCCGCCCTGCCCGCCCCCGATGCCGCCGCCATCGCTGCCGCGCGCCGCGTGCTGGCCGGCGCGAAGCGGCCGGTGGTGATCGCCGGGCTGGAAGCGGTTATGGCCGCGGAACCGTTGCGCGCGTTGGTCGCGGCCCTCGGCTGCCCGGTGCTGGTCACCTACAAGGCGAAGGGCGTCGTGGCCGACGCCGACCCGCATTTCGCCGGCATCTTCACCTGCGGCCTGGCGGAAGGCGCGGTGCTGGACGCCGCCGATGCGGTCATCATGGTCGGCGCCGACCCGGTGGAGTTCATTCCCAAGCCGTGGCGCTGGCCGGTGCCGGTGATCGAGGTCGCGACCTCGCCGCGCACCCTGCCCTATGCCGTGCCGGCGGCGGCGCTGACCGGGCGCATCGCCTCGGCGCTGGTGGCGCTGGCGGAGGGCGCGGCGCCGTCCGCCTGGCACCCCGCTGAGATCGCCGCCCTTCGCGGCGACTGGCTGCGCGCGCTGGCGAACGACCCGCGGCGCGGCGGCGGCATCGGCCCGCAGCGCGTGGTCGAGATCACGCAGGCCGCGGCCCGCGCCGCCGGCTTCGATCCGCGCGTGGCGGTCGATGCGGGCGCGCACATGTTCCCCGCGACCACCTTCTGGCAATGCGAGCGCCCGGGCGACCTGCTGATCTCGAACGGGCTGGCGACCATGGGCTTCGCGCTGCCGGCGGCGATCGCGGCGGCACTGCACGACCCGGCGCGCGGCGCGCTGGCCTTCACCGGCGATGGCGGGCTGCTGATGGGGCTCGGCGAATTGGCGACGGCGGCGGTGCTGGGCGTCAAGCTGGTGGTGGTGGCGTTCAACGATGCGACGCTGTCGCTGATCGACATCAAGAAGGATGCGCGCGACCTGCCGGCGGGCGCGCTGGGCTGGCCGCGCGCCGACCTGGCCGGCGCGATGCGCGCCATGGGCGGCGTGGGACTGCGCGCCAACACCGAGACCGAGCTGGCCGCCGCGATGGCCGAAGCCTGCGCGGCGACGGGGCCGGTGCTGATCGACGTGGCGGTCGATCCCTCCGGCTATCCCGCGCAGATCAAGGCGCTGCGCGGATAGGTCATGCCAGCGCCGGCACGCGGGCGTGCCAGTCGGTCTCGCGCTGGAAGGCATCCGCCGCCTGCAGCGCGCGGCCCTCCGCGAAGGGGCGGGCGGAGAGTTGCAGGCCGATCGGCAGGCCGCGGTCGTCCAGGCCGCAGGGGATGCTGACGGTCGGGATGCCAAGGTAGTTGAACGGCCGCGTATTGGCGGAGACCGCCATGTGCCGCGCCCAGTTGTCCGGGCTGGCGTCGATGCTGGTCTCGGCGAGCGTCGGCACGCGCATGCGCAGCGTCGGGGTCGCGACGACCTGGTGGCCGGCGAAGGCCTCCTGGCAGAATTGCCGCAGCAGCGGGCCGCGACGCGCCAGCGCCTCCAGGTAATAGGTGCCCGGGATGGCGTAGCCGCCATACAGGCGGCCCGACAGGTGGATCGCGTAGTCGCCCGGGTGTTCGCGCATCCAATTGGCGTGGATGGTGGCCCCCTCGACACGGCTGACCACGGCGACATAGGCGCCGATGGCGCGCAGCGAGGGACACGCGACGTAGGTGATGCTGGCCCCCCGCGCCTTCAGGGCGTCCAGCGCGGCCTCGAATCCCTTCACCACCACGTCGTCGGCGCCATCGAAGAACCATTCGCGCGGCACCGCGACCGACACGCCGCGCAGATCGCCGGTCAGGGCGGCCTCGTAGTCCGGCACCGCCTCCGGCGCGCTGGTCGGGTCACGCGGATCCTGGCCCGAGATGACCGTCATGATCCGCGCCGCATCGCGCGCGGTGCGCGTCAGCGGCCCGACATTGTCCATCGAGAAGGACAGCGGCATCACGCCCGACCGCGAGACGCGCGTCTGCGTGCCCTTGATGCCCGTCACGCCGCAGATGCTGGCCGGCAGGCGGATCGACCCGCCGGTATCGGACCCCAGCGCGGCGGTGAAGAAGCGCGCCGCCACCCCCGCGCCGGACCCGGAGGACGACCCGCCCGTGCAATAGGGCAGGTTCCACGGGTTGTGGCAGTCGCCGAAATGCGCGTTGTGGCCGGTCGGGTTCTGCGCGAACTCCGCCATGTTCAGCGTGCCCATGTCGATCGCGCCGGCGGCGTCCATTCGCTGCAGCACCGTCGCGGTGACCGCGGGCTTGAAGTCGCTGCGGATTTTCGACCCGCAGCTGCTCACGCGGCCGGCACGGTAGTACATGTCCTTGTGCATCATCGGCACCCCGCTCAGCGGGCCGGGCGCGGCACCGGCGGCGCGCGCGCTGTCCTGCGCGGCGGCGGCCTCAAGCGCGGCCTCGCGATCCAGGCGGATCACGGCATTCACCTTCACGTCATGGGCATCGATGCGCGCGAGTGATGCGCGGACCATCGCCTCGGCGCTCGCCTCGCCGCGGGCGAAGGCATCGGCGGATTCGGTGGCGGAGAGCAGCGCGAGGTCGGTCATGCCTGCTTCTCCTGCTCGGCGCGCAGCGCGGCTTCGAAGGATGACGGTTCGTCCTCGAACACGAGCGTGCCGCGCAGCGCCTCGAACTCGGCGATCAGCGCGGGGAAGTCCTCCAGCGCGCGCTGCCCGGCGGGGTTGGGGCACTCCACGCCGGTCCACAGGCGGATCGCCGCGATCATCTCGGGGGTCGGGTCATTGGGCATGGCGGACGGGTCCTTGGCCTTGGGGCGCATCATCCTCGCGCCGGCGGGCGGTGGTTTGCAAACCGCGTGCCCGGCTGGCAGCCTTCGCGCAACGCATGAGGAAGCGACCGCAATGAAGATCGTCGACATCCGCGCCTTCCCCACATCCTTTCCGTTGCCGCCGGGCGGGCCTCGTCTGGGGATCGGCCAGGCGGTGAAGCGCGACGCGGTGATGGTGAAGGTCACCACCGAGGATGGCATCGTCGGCTGGGGCGAGAGCCATCACGGCCGCGCGCATACCGCCATCGCCACACTGATCCAGACCACGCTGCGCAGCCTGATCCTGGGCATGGACGCCTTCGACACCACCGGCATCAACGCCCGCATCTACCAGTACCAGCTGGCGTCCCACGGCATGGGCGCGGCCTGCGCGATGGCGATGTCGGGCATCGACATGGCTCTGTGGGACGCCAAGGGAAAGGCGCTGAACCTGCCACTGTACAAGCTGCTGGGCGGGGCGGCGCGACCGGTACCGGCCTATGCGGGCGGCGTGGCGCTTGGCTACCAGGAACCTGCCGCGCTGATCGACGAGGCGGCGCCGCACACGCAGGCCGGCTACAAGGCGGTGAAGCTGCGCGTCGGCGATACGGTGAAGCACGACGTGGCGCGGATGGAGGCGGTGCGCGACGCCTTCGGCCACGACCTGGTCATCCTGACCGACGCGAATATCGGCTACGACATCGACCAGGTCCGCCAGGTGATGCCGGAGATGGACCGGCTCAACATCGGCTGGCTGGAGGAACCCTTCCCCGCCCACGACCACCATCGCTATGCGCAGGCGCGCGGCTATGGTTCGACGCCGCTGGCAGCCGGGGAGAACCACTTCACCCGCTACGAATTCACCCGCGTGCTGGAGGACGGCGTCATCGCCATCTGGCAGCCCGACCTGTCGAAATGCGGCGGCATCACCGAGGCGCTGCGCATCGCCGCGATGGCCAGCGCCTTCAAGATCCCGATCCACCCGCATTCGTCGATGACCGGCGTGAACCAGGCGGCGTCGATCCACTTCCTCGCCGCCATCGAGAATGGCGGGTATTTCGAAGCCGACATCTCCCGCGCCAACCGGTTCCGCGACGAATTGGGCAGCACGCCCTGGACCATCCGGGCCGATGGCACGGTGCTGCCCAACAGCGCGCCGGGCATCGGGGTGGAGATCGACGAGGGCTTCCTTGCCGCCAACCCAGCGATCGAAGGGCCGGGCTACGTCTAGCCCGCCGCCGCGAACACCGCGGCCGGCGTCAGCACCGTGATGAAGCGGAACCCGGGCGGGGCGGGTTCGACCACGCCGAAGGCGCCCTCGGGGAAGTCGGCCTGCGCGAGCATCCGCCCGAACACGGCCGGCCCGAACACATGGATGTGCCCGACCAGCAGCGTGTTCGTCGCGGGCAGCGGCGGGGTGGCCAGGGCGCGGCGCGCGCCGGCGATCGCGGCCGGGATGTCGGCGGTGTAGTCGTCCGCCACCAGGTCCATCGTCACCTCGACCGGGCCGCCGCGCGCCATGATGCCGGCGGTGTCGGAGGCACGGAACACCGGGCTGGTGCGCACCGGCCGCAGCGGGATGCGCAGCCGCGCCATGGCGGCCGAAAGGGCGCGCGCCTGCGCGATGCCCTCGGCCGAGAGGTTGCGCTGCCCGGCGCGGTCCCCCAGCCGGCCGGTATCGGCCTGGCTGCGGTCGGTGATGGCGTGGCGCATGTAGATGACGTGCCCGCCGCCGCGCAGCAGCCCGACCCAATCGGGCACCACCCCGGACGCCGCCGCCGGCGCCGCGAAGCCGAGGGCCAGGACGGCGCGCCGTTCAACCCGCGGCATGCGGCCGCCCGGCGATCTCGCGGATCAGCTTGGCACGCATCGCGCGGGCGAAGTCGGTGCGCGTCTCCGCGACGATGACGAAGGCGCCGGGGCCTCCGATCACGTTGCGTTCGTAGTGGACGCGCAGCGGTTCGCCGAAGCGGGTGACGGGTGCGACCTCGATCGCCAGGCCGTTCACCGTGATGCCGCGCGCCACGGCGGCGTCGCGCGCCTCGGGCGCCGGCAGGAAGGACCGGATGTCCGGACCATCGCCGGCCACGTCGATCACGAGGTCCTCGCTGCGGAAGGGCGCGGCGGCGATCAGCGCGGTGGCATGCGCGATGGCGTCGCCGATCGCGTTGTAGGATTGGCGCGACCGCGGCGCGGCGATGATCGCCCCGGCCAGCGCGCGGGCCGAGGCGGCGTCGCGCACCGCCATCCAGTCCACCGCCGTGGTGGCGCCGCCCGGGCTGCCCCATTCCACCATGGCGATACCGATGGCGCCGTTCGGCTTCGACGCGATGGCGGCAAGAATGGCGGGATGCGTGACGGAGTCCGCCAGACCCTCGCGTTGCAGCCGGAATTCATCGGCGTCGATCGAGCCCGAGGCATCCATCGCCAGCACCAGCAGTAGGTCCACCGCCGGCGCGGCCTGCGCGGCGACGATCCCGGGCGCCATGGCCCCCGCCATCCCGAGCACGGCGCGCCGCCGCATCGCCTTGCGTTCCATGGCCAGGGAGATGGCGAGCGGCGCTGTGCTCGCAAGGCCCGGCGCGGCGTCGGGGCGCTGCGGCCCATCGCCCGCAGGCGGCCCGGCCCCTCGCCAGGGTCGCCCGCGGCGGGCCGGACATCCGCTCACGCCCGCGCGCACCAATCCTGCCACATGGCACGCCAGGCGGCCTCGATCCGCCGGGCCATGCCGGCGCCATCGACCAGCGCGCCGGGCGCCAGCCGCGCGCGCAGTGCGGCCAGGGCCTGCGGGTCGCGCACGCGATGCACGGCCTGCGCCACGTAGTCCTCCACATCCTCGGCGATCCAGTCGGCGAGGCCGGTGGCGGCGAGCAGCGTCTCGCCATTGCGGCTCATCATGCCGCCCCGGCCGCGCAGGGTCAGCGTCGGGACGCCGGCCAGGATCGCCTCCGCCGTGGTGGTGCCGCCGGGGAAGGGAAACGGGTCGAGCATGAGATCGACATCGGCGTAGCGCGCGAAGTACGCGGGGCGGGCGCTGTGGCCCTCGGTGTCGAGCCGCGCGGCATCGCCGCCGGCCGCGGCGAAGCGTGCGCGGATCGCGGCGGCGGTGCCGGCATCCTCCAGCGCGCGGGATTTCAGCAGCAGGCGCGCATCCGGCAGCGCCGCCAGGATGCGCGCCCAGGCGGTCAGCACGCCGTCGTTCATCTTCATGGGCGCGTTGAAGCAGCCGAAGGTGGCGTGGCCGCGCGCGCGCATCGGCGGCGGGCTGCGCGGCACCGCGAAATCCGGCGGCGTGAGGCACAGGTAGCAGCACGGCAGGCGGTGGACGCGCTCGACATACAGCGCCTCCTCGCCCGGCGGCACGGACACCGCATCGGCGATGATCCAGCCCACCGCGCGCGACCCGGTGGTGTTGGCGTAGCCGATCCAGGATGCCTGCACCGGCGCGGCGCGGTGGTCGAGCACGCTCAGCCGCGTCCCCTGGGTATGGCCTGACAGTTCTACGAGGATGTCGATGCCGTCGGCGCGGATGTGCGCGGCCACCGCCGCATCCGGCACGCCATGCACGCGCCGCCAGCCGTCGAACAGGCCGCGGAAGCGCGCCGTGGTGGCATCGCCCCCCGCCTGGTTCGCATAGGCGACCAGCGTGAAGTCCCGCCGGTCATGCGCGGCGATCGCCGCTTCCAGGAAATAGCCGACCGGATGCGCGCGGAAATCGCCGGAGAGGAAGCCGATGCGCAGCCGCCGGCCGGGGTCGCGCGTATTGGCGAAGGGACGCGCCGCCAGGGGCGGAAACGCCGCGCCATAGGCCCTGTGATCCGCCGCGACCTGCTGCGCCGCCACACCGGGCAGGTAGTTCAGCGCCAGCAACAGGTTGTGCCAGGCCGGGCGGCAGGTGGCGTCCTGCGCGATGGCGGCGCGCTGCACGGCCACCGCCTCGGCGGCGCGGCCCGATTGCAACAGCGCAAGCCCGTGATTGACCTTGGCATCGGCGCGATGCGGCAGCGCCGCAGCGACCGCGGCGAGGTGCGGCACCGCCTCATGCGGACGGCCCAGCGCCATCAGCGCCTCGCCCAGGCTGCTGCGCAGCAGCGGGTCCTCCGGCGCGGCATCGACCGCCGCGGCGAACAGCGGCACGGCGCGGTCGGGTCGGCTGGCCTCTGCCCAGGCGCGCCCGGCGGCGATGCGCAGCGCGGGGTCTCCGCCGGCGGCGAAGGCGGCTTCCAGCACGCACGCCCCGCCGGACGGGTCGCCTGCGTGCGCCAGCAGCACCGCCAGGTTGCTTGCCGCACGCCCATAGCCCGGCCGCAAGGCCAGCGCGGCGCGGAAGGCCGCCAGCGCGCCATCCGTATCCCCGGCATCCCGGCAGGCGATGCCGAGGTTGTTCCGCGCCTCCGGCCGATCGAAGCCGGCGGCGATGGCCCGCCGCCACAGCGCCGCGGCGGCGGGTGCATCGCCGGCCCGGTAGCGTGCCGTCGCGGCCTCGACCAGCGCGGCGGCGTCGCTCACCCGGCGATGGCGTAGGCCGGGCGGCGCGGGTCGGCGCCGGCGCGCACCAGGCCGGCCTTGGGGTCGGACAGCACGGCCTCGACGCAGCCGGCGAGCCAGGTCACGTCCGGCCAGTCCTTCACCTCGTGCCCGCGCGACGCGAGGTCGTCGCGCACCGATTGCGGGATGCGCCCTTCCGCCGCGACGCGCCCGGGGAAATAGTCGAAGGGCGCGAAGGAGGATGGGAAGGCATAGGAGGCGATGCGCGGCGCCTCGATCGCTTCCTGCAACTCCATGCCGAAATGGAAGACGTTCAGCATGACCTGCAGCATGGCCTGGATCTGCACGTCGCCGCCGGGCGTGCCGAAGGGCATGACGCCGCCGTCTTCCGTGGCCAGCATGGCGGGATTGGGCGTCAGCCGGGGCCGCTTGCCCGGCGCAACCCCGGACGGGTGCGCCGGGTCCGGCCGCGACTGGCTGCCGCGGTTGGACGGGATGATGCCGAGCCCCGGCACCACCGGCGAATTCCATGACCCATCCGAGGGCGTCGCGCTGAAGGCATTGCCCCAGCGATCCACCACGGCGACGTAGGAGGTATCGGCCTCGACCTTCGGCAGGTCGGCGCGCACCGGGCCATCGGCGGGCGTGCCCGCGCCCAGCAGCGGTTCGTACATCGACGGATGCGCGCGGTCCGGGTCGATCTGCCGCAGCCGCGCATCGAGGTGCTGAGGGCTGAGCAGCGCATCGAGCGGCACCTGCGTGAACAGCGGGTCGCCGAAATGGTATTCGCGGTCGGCCATCGCCGCCTTCACGCATTCGGTCAGCAGATGCAGGTAGTCGGCGGAGTTGTGCGCCATGCCGTCGAAGCCGGCGCGCTCCATCAGCAACAGCGCCTGCGCCAGTGCCGGCCCCTGGCACCACGGGCCGCAGGTCAGCAGCGTATGGCCGCGCCAGCGGCGTGCGACGGCGGGTTCCAGGCGGGATCGGAAGCCGGCCAGGTCCTCCATGGACAGGAAGCCGCCCTCGGCCTGGATGAAGCGGGTGATCTCGCGCGCGATGTCGCCGCGGTAGAAGGCGGCGTGCGCGGCGGCCAGGCCGGCCATCCGCCCGCCGGTCGCGGCGGCCGCGCGTTCCTGCGCCACCATGTAGGACAGGGTGCGCGCCAGGTCCGCCTGCACGAAGCGCGTGCCGACCACCGGCGGTGCGCCGCCCGGCAGGAAGATCGCGGCGTTGGAGGGCCAGCGCGCGTATTCGTCGCGATGCGCCGCCACCGTCTCGGCCAGCAGCGGATAGACCGCGTAGCCCTCGGCCGCGAAGCGGATGGCGTATTGCGCGACATCGCCGAAGCCCATGGTGCCGTGGTCCAGGCATCGGGCGCGGCCGGCACCACGGTGCGGCGCACGCCGTTGGGAATCTTCCCGCCGTGCTCGCGCATGAAGATGTCGGGCGGCAGGGATCGCGGCCAGTGGCCCAGGCCGGCGATGGTTTCCACCGTGCCATCGGCCAGGCGGATCATGATGGGGGCCACGCCCGCCACGTTCACCAGGTCCGGCAGCAGCACGCCCAGCGCCATGCCGGCGGCGCAGCCGGCGTCGATCGCGTTGCCGCCCGCCTCCAGCACCGCCATCGCGGCGGTCGAGGCCAGATAGTGCCCGGCCGAGACGGCGTGGCGCGGGCCCGACAGCGTGGGGCGGGTGGCGTACATGGCGGGGTCCTCCCGGGTGGTCGGCAAAGCCTCGGCGCGCGGCGGCCATGCGTCAACGTCATGCTGGTGCGTCGCGCGGACGGCTTGGCGCAGGGCCGGCGGGGGCGGAGGATGCGCGCCCTCGAAGGGAGCCCCGCCATGTCCGACCCCGTCCTGCTGTCCATCGATGCCCGCGGCATCGCCACCGCCACGCTGAACCGCCCCGCCAAGGGCAATGCCTATGACGAGGACCTGCTGGCCGCGCTGATCGCGGGGCTCGACCGGCTGCACGACGACCCGGCGGTGCGCGCCCTGGTGATCCGCGGCGCGGGCAAGCATTTCCAGGCCGGCGCCGACCTGGACTGGCTGGCCAAGGCCGCGACCTATGGGCCGGAGCAGGCCTATGCGGCGTCGATGGCGACCACCACCGCCATGCAGAAACTCAACGAATTCCCGAAGCCCACCTTCGCCCTGGTGCATGGCGCCTGCTTCGGCGGCGGCTGCGGCGTGGTGTGCTGCGTGGACGTGGCCATCGCGACGCCCGAGGCGATCTTCGGCCTGACCGAGGTGCGCGTGGGCGTCGCCCCGACCCCGATCAGCACGCACATGGTCCACGCCATGGGCCTGCGCCACACGCGGCGCTACGCCCTGACCGGCGAGCGTTTCGGCGCCGAGGAGGCGCTGCGCATCGGCCTGGTGCACGAGGTGGTGGCGGCCGACCAGGCGGATGCGCGACTCGCCGAGATCATCGACCAGACGATGCTTTCCGCGCCCTCGGCCATCGCCATGACCAAGGAGTCGTTCCTCGGCGCCAACGGGCTGACGCTCTCGGCGCGGGAGATGTCATTGCTGGCGCATGAATCCTGGATGCAGCGGGCCTCGGCCGAGGGGCGCGAGGGGTTGGCGGCGTTCCGGGAGAAGCGGCGGCCCGGCTGGTATCGCTGATGCCGCGACGGCGCCGGCTTTCCGGGGATCCTGGAGGCCCGGCGCCGCCGGCACCCGCCGCGCGTGCAGGCAACCCGCCTTGGACAGCCGCAGGACTTGTCGCCGGGCCCGTCATCGAACCTTCACAAATCTGCAATCGGGAGGTCTTCCCGGGCTCCTAGAAGCGCGCCAGTGGCGTCCCTGCCGGGGCGGACACCATGAGCAACACGCGACGGAGATACGCAGATGAACAGGCGGACCATGCTTCTCGGTGCCGGTGCGGCGCTGACCCTGCCGGCCCTTGGCGCGCACGCGCAGGAAGCCCGCATCACCGGTGCCGGCGCGACCTTCCCGAACCCGATCTACCAGAAGTGGGCCGAGGCGGCGCGCGGCGCCATCAACATGCAGGTCAACTACCAGTCGGTCGGTTCGGGCGCGGGCATCAACCAGATCCGCAACCGCACGGTCGATTTCGGCGCCACCGACGCCCCGCTGAACGCCCAGCAGCTCACCGAAGCGAACCTGCTGCAGTTCCCCACGGTGATGGGCTCGCTCGTTGCCATCGTGAACCTGCCGGGGATCGAAAACGACCAGATGAAGCTGACCGGCCCGATCCTGGCCGACATCTACCTCGGCAAGATCACGCGCTGGAACGACCCGCGCATCGTCGCGATCAACGCCGGCCTGACGCTGCCGAACCTGGCCATCGCGCCGGCCTATCGTGCCGACGGGTCCGGCACGACCTTCGTGTGGGTGTCCTACCTCGCGAAGGTGTCGCAGGAATGGAAGGACCGCGTCGGCGTCGGCACCTCGGTGCGCTTCCCCGCCGGCACCGGTGCGCGCGGCAATGAGGGCGTGGCCGGCACGGTGCGGCAGGTGCGCGGCGCCATCGGCTATGTCGAGAACGCCTACGCCATCACCAACCGCCTGACGACGACGCAGATCCAGAACAAGGCCGGCAACTTCGTGAAGCCGGAGCACGCGACGTTCATGGCGGCCGCGGCGTCGGCCGACTGGTCCGTGCCCGGCTTCGCCGCCGACCTGGTCGAGACGACCGGTCCGCAGGCCTGGCCGATCGTCGCGCCGACCTTCATCCTGCTGCCCACCAACCCGACCGATGCGGCGCGCAACGCGAATGTGCGCCGCTTCTTCGACTGGGCCTTCAAGGACGGCGACCGCCTGGCGCAGGAACTGGAATACATCCCGCTGCCGGACGTGGCCAAGGCGGCCGTCCGGGCCGCCTGGGCCACCCAGTTCGGCGCCTGAACCCCTGGGGCCCGGCACAACGCCGGGCCCCTTCTTCTTCCTCCTGACGGGCAGACACCGTGAGCCAGGCAGCGACAGCTTCAACGCCGGTTCCGGCACGCGCATCGCGCGGCGCGGGCAACATCGGCGATTTCATCTTCGAATGGGCGTGCCGGGGCGCGGGCGTGTTCGTCCTGCTGCTGCTCGGTGCCATCATCGTCGAACTGTTCATCGCCGGCCTGCCGGCCTTCCAGGCCTTCGGCATCGGCTTCATCTGGTCGACCGACTGGGACCCGGTGCAGGAGGTGTTCGGCGCCGGCGTGTCGATCTACGGCACGCTGGTCACCGCGGTGCTGTCGATCGTCCTGGCGGTGCCGCTGGCCTTCGGGATCGCCTTCTACCTGACCGAACTGGCGCCGCCCTGGCTGCGCAGGCCGGTCGGGACCGCGGTCGAGCTGCTCGCCGCCGTGCCGTCGATCATCTACGGCATGTGGGGCTTCTTCGTCATCGTGCCGGCCTTCGCCACCTACGTGCAGCCCACGCTCATCGACAACCTGGGCGAATTGCCGCTGGTCGGCTTCCTGTTCCAGGGCGCGCCCTTCGGCACCGGCATCTTCACCGCGTCCTTCATCCTCGCGATCATGATCCTGCCCTTCATCGCCGCCACCATGCGCGACGTGTTCGAGCAGGTGCCGCCGGTCTACAAGGAAAGCGCCTACGGCCTGGGTGCGACGACCTGGGAAGTGATGCGCGGCGTGGTCATCCCCTACACGCGGATCTCGGTGGTCGGCGGCATCATGCTCGGCCTGGGGCGTGCGCTGGGCGAGACCATGGCGGTCACCTTCGTCATCGGCAACGCCAACCGGATCACCACCAGCCTGTTCGGGCCGGGCAACACGATCGCATCGCTGGTGGCGCTGGAATTCGGCGAGAGCGAGATGGGCAGCCTGAAGCTGTCGTCGCTGCTGGCGCTGGGCTTCATCCTGTTCGTGCTCTCGTTCGTCGTGCTCGCCACCTCGCGCTACCTCCTGCGCTCGCGGCTGAAGGCCTGATCCCATGAGCATCACGCTGTCCTCCGGCGCCGTGCCGGGCCCGCGCAAGGACCCCGAGGTCGCGCTCAGGCTCGGCCGGCGGCGCAAGCGCACCGACCTGATCATCCGCACGCTGTGCGTCCTGGCGACGCTGGTCGGGCTGATCTTCCTCGCCTCCATCCTCACCACGCTGTTCTACCGTGGGTTCGAAGCGATGAACCTGCGTGTCTTCACCCATGTCACGGCCCCCCCGGGGTCCGAGGGCGGCCTGCTCAACGCCATCGTCGGCAGCCTGATCCAGGCCGCGATGGGCACCGCCATCGGCACGCCGATCGGCATGCTGGTGGGCACCTACCTGGCGGAATACGCGCGCGGGTCGAAGTTCGGCGACATGATCCGCTTCGTGTCGGACATCCTGCTCTCGGCGCCGTCGATCCTGGTCGGGCTGTTCGTCTACCAGATCCTGGTGCTGCCCTTCGGCGGCTTCTCCGGGTGGGCGGGCGTGGTCGCGCTGTCGATCATCGTGATCCCGGTGGTGGTGCGCACCACGGAGGACATGCTGACGCTGATCCCGAACACGCTGCGCGAGGCGGTGATCGGCCTGGGTTCGCCCAAGTGGAAGATGATCGTCTTCGTGTGCTGGAAGTCCGCCATGTCGGGCATCATCACCGGCATCCTGCTGGCGGTGGCGCGCGTCGCCGGGGAGACCGCGCCGCTGCTGTTCACCTCGCTGGGCAACAACACCTGGTCGACCGACCTGGCCCGGCCGATGGCGAGCCTGCCGGTGACGATCTACGCCTTCGCGGGGTCCCCCTTCGAGGACTGGATCGCCCTGGCCTGGGCCGGCGCCCTGCTGATCACGCTGAGCGTGCTGCTTCTCAACATCCTGGCGCGCAGCCTGCTGCGCACCCGCAAGTGAGCGGAAGGACCATCACCATGTCGACCACCACCGAGACCAACGCCGCCGAGACCGCCACGCAGGGCTTCGGGGGCGTGCAGGCGCGCTCCGGGGCGAAGCTGAACGCGCCGCGCATCGCCATCAAGAACCTGGATTTCTTCTACGGCGACAACCGCGCCCTGAAGTCGATCAACTTCGACATCCCCGACCGCCAGGTCACCGGCATGATCGGCCCGTCGGGCTGCGGCAAGTCCACGCTGCTGCGCGTGCTGAACCGCATGTACAGCCTGTATCCGGGCCAGCGCGCGACCGGCGAGGCGATGCTGGATGGCATGAACATCGTTGCCCCCGATGCCGACCTGAACGCACTGCGCGCCAAGATCGGCATGGTGTTCCAGAAGCCCACCCCCTTCCCCATGACCATCTACGAGAACATCGCCTTCGGCGTGCGCCTGCACGAGAAGATGTCGAAGTCGCAGATGGACGAACGGGTGGAATGGGCGCTCACGCGCGCCGCCATCTGGAATGAGGCGAAGGACCGCCTCGACAGCTCGGCGCTCGGCCTGTCGGGGGGGCAGCAGCAGCGCCTGTGCATCGCCCGCACCATCGCGGTACGGCCCGAGGTGATCCTGTTCGACGAACCGACCAGCGCGCTCGACCCGATCAGCACGCTCAAGATCGAGGAGCTGATCGACGAGCTGAAGCGCGACTTCACCATCGTGATCGTCACCCACAACATGCAGCAGGCGGCGCGCTGCGCCGACCAGGTGGCGTTCTTCTACCTGGGCGAATTGATCGAGGTGGCGCCAGCGGCGCAGATGTTCACCGCGCCGAAGCATCCCAAGACCCAGGAATACATCACCGGCCGCTTCGGCTGAGCACCGGGAGGACAACGCCATGCCCAACGAACACATCGTGCGCAGCTACGACGAGGACCTCCGCAAGCTGCGCGACCTGACCGCCCGCATGGGTGGCCTGGCCGAGCGCCAGGTGGCCGACGCCACCCGTGCCCTGGTGCGCCGCGATACCACGCTCGCCGCCGAGGTGGTCAGCCGCGATGCCCAGATCGACGCGCTGGAGCGCGAGATCGAGGCCTTCTCCATCAGCGTGCTGGCGCTGCGCCAGCCGATGGCGGCCGACCTGCGCGTGGTGATCGCCGCCATGAAGGCGTCCAACGACATCGAGCGCATCGGCGACTACGCCGCCAACGCCGCCAAGCGGGCCATCGTGCTGGCCTCCCTGCCCTCGATCGGCAGCCTCAACGGCTTCGAGCGCATGGCGCAGCTGGTGCAGGAGAACCTGAAGGCCGCGATGGACGCCTTCGTGCAGGACGACGCCGACGCCGCACGCCGGGTCTGGGAAGCCGACGAGCCGGTCGACGCCATCTACAACGGCATCTTCCGCGAATTGCTGACCTTCATGATGGAAGACCCGCGCAACATCTCCGCGGCCACCCACATGCTGTTCATCGCCAAGAACATCGAGCGGATCGGCGACCACACCACCAACATCGCCGAGCGCATCTTCTACGCCGTGCGCGGCGACAGCCTGCCGGACGAACGCCCGAAGGCCGACCAGTCGGCCTTCGCGGTGGTCCGCCCGGCCGGCGCATAACCCACAAGGAAGCCCCCGATGGCCGAGGCCTACGCGACACTCGCCAAGCCGACCATCCTGGTGGTCGAGGACGAGGCGCCGCTGCTCACGCTGCTGCGCTACAACCTCGAGAAGCAGGGGTTTCGGGTCGAGGAAGCCGCCGACGGGCAGGAAGCGCTGCTGCGCGTGGCCGAGGCGCGGCCCGACCTGGTGCTGCTCGACTGGATGCTGCCGGCGCTGTCGGGCATCGAGGTCTGCCGCCAGTTGCGCCGCCGCCCCGGCACGCGCGACCTGCCGATCATCATGGTCACCGCGCGCACCGAGGACCAGGATGCGGTGCGCGCCCTGGACACCGGCGCGGACGACTACATCGCCAAGCCCTTCGTGATGGAGGCGCTGCTGGCGCGCATCCGCGCCCTGCTGCGCCGGTCGAGCGGCGTGGCGGTGAAGGGCACGCTGACCTATCGCGACCTGACCATGGACCAGGACGCGCACCGCGTGTCGCGCGGCGGGCGGGCCCTGCACCTGGGGCCGACCGAATACCGGCTGATGGAATTCTTCCTGAGCCATCCCGGGCGGGTGTTCACGCGCGAACAACTGCTCGATGCAGTTTGGGGACGCGACATCCATGTCGAGCCGCGCACCGTGGACGTGCACATCCGCCGGCTGCGCAAGGCGATCAACGCCGACCATGAACCGGACCTGATCCGTACCGTGCGCTCGGCCGGCTACGCGCTCGACTCCGAGGATCACTGATCCGCCGCGACGCTTGGCTGGCCGACCGGCATGCTGCGTACCCGCCCGGCGCGCGCGGCATGGCGGATGCGCCGCCGTCCCTTTGCGGCCGCGGCGGCGATCCGGCGCAAGGCTTGCGCGTGCTCCATCCCGGTATCGAGCAGATCCACCGGCGCCGCACCGCGCGCCGTGGCCTCGAGCAGCGCGCGCTTGACCGCCTGATAGGCAGCCTCGGCTGCCTCCGCGGCCTCGGGCGGCCGTGCCGCGCCGATGGGCAGCAGCACCTCAAGGCAGGCGGTCCGCAGCGCCTCCCATGGCGCAAGCGCGGCAAGCCGCGCGGCGGCGGGCGCCGACATCTCAAGTCGCTGCGCGTCGATGGCCATCGCCTCGGCATGCTGCACGGCGCGCAGCAGGTCGGGCAGCCGCCGCACCACCTCGGCCGGCAGTGGCTGGGCGTTCAGCTGTCCGATGAAGTGGCGCACGGCGATGCCGAGCCGCAGCACGCCCTGGAACTCTGCCGGCTCAGGCATCGTGTCGGCAGGCCGCAGGCACGCCGCCGCCAGCCGCGATGCACGCTCAAGCTGGCCCGCCACCTCGCGCACCAGCCCCTGCGCGGCAAGCTCGGGCACCGCCAGCAGCGTCGCGTCCAGGTACCGCGGTCGGCTGGCCGCATCCTCGGCATCCCCGAAGCGCCGCGACAACCAGGACACCAGCGGCCCCGCGAGCGGCCAGACCAGCAGCACACCCAGCAGGTTGAAGACGGTGTGGAACACCGCGAGCACGGTCGGCACCGCTGCCCCCTCCCCGCCCGCGATCCACAGGCAGGCCGCGACCAGCGGGCGCAGCAGTAGCAGCGCCACCAACCCGGTCAGCAGGTTGAACGCCACATGCGCCGCCGCGACCCGGCGCGCCGGGGCAGTGGCGCCGATGGTGGCAAGCAGTGCGGTCGAGGTGGTGCCGACATTGGTGCCGATCACCGCCGCCGCCGCGAGTTCGAGCGGGATCGCCCCGCCCGCGCTCGCCGTCAGCGCAATGGCGATGGCGGCGGAGGAGGACTGCGTCAGCACCGTGAGCACGATGCCCAGGCCCAGGAAACCCAGCAGCGCCAACACGCCGCTGTCGGGCAGGCCGAGGGTGGCGATGCGCGGCGCCAGGTCGCCGAACCCGCGCGCCAGGATATCGACTCCGAGGAAGAAACAGCCGAATCCTGCCAGCGCCTCCCCGCCGCCAGCGATGCGCGTCCGCCGCCCGGCAAACAGCCGCAGCGCCATGCCCAGGCCGATCAGCGGCAGCGCATAGGCCCCGATGTCGAGCTTGATACCGATGATGGCGACCAGCCAGCCGGTGGTGGTGGTGCCGATATTCGTGCCGAACACCAGCCAGACCGCCTGCGTCAGGCTCATCAGCCCGGCATTGACGAAGCCGACCGTCGCGACCGTGACCGCGCTCGATGACCCGACCAGGGCGGTGATCAGGATTCCCGCGGCCAGGCCGCGCAGCCGCGAGCGCGTCCAGGATTCCAGGATGCCCCGCAGCGCGCCGCCCGTCGCCTGCTTCAGCCCCTCGGTCAACAGCCAGGTGCCCAGCAGAAACAGGCCAAGGCCGCCGAGCAGGGTGGGGATGACGGGCATCGCCCGAGCCTAGCCCCTGCTGAGCCGGGCCGACGGCCCGCCCTGCCCGGCCGCGATGCGCGCGACGCAGCGTTCGAAGGCGGCCAGGTCGCGCCAGCGGTCGCCGGCGGCGTCGGCCCGTTCGAAGACCCCGCCGGCGGCCTCGATGCCGCCATCGACCATCAGGTTGTCGCCCAGGCCGAAATCCTCGAGGCCCATCCCCTCGGCATCCTCGAAGCCGCCATCGGCGCGCGGGCGCGCGGCATCGCCCAGGAGGCCGCGGGTGCGCGCCAGGAAATCCGCCGCGACATTGCTGTAGCCCGCCACCGGCCGGCCCAGCGCGCGCATGAAGCCCAGTTCGTACACCGTGCCCACATCGGCCGACGGCCCGCGGAAGGGCGTCAGGTTCGCGATCAGCGCGCCGCAGGAGCGGATATGCGCCTCGTTGCCGAGGTAGATGCGCAGCCAGTAGGGGCGCTCGGCGGGCGGTGCCGCTTCCGGCGTATCGAGCGGGAACACCCCCTCCAGCCCATGCGCGGCGCAGACGCGCTTCTTCGCCGCCGCCACCTCCAGGGCATCGGGCAGGAAGACTTCGGGGCCGGCCAGGTAGACGCGCATCGCGTCGATCCTGCCTTGCCCGCGCCGCCCGCGCCATGTGAAAGGGCGGCCATGGACCTGCAAGCCGAATACGACAACCGCGCCCGCGTGCCGGGCTCCGCCGCCATCCTCGAAGGCTGGGCGCGCGATGCGGAGGCCTTCCGCACAACCTGGGCGCGCAGCCAGCTCGACCTGCCCTATGGGGTCTCCGCGCGGGAACGCTTCGACCTGTTCCTGCCGGAACGCGAGGCCCCCTCGCCGCTCGCCGTGTTCATCCATGGTGGCTACTGGCAGGCGCTGGATCGCAAGGCGGTCAGCCATTTCGCGCGTGGGCTGGTGATGCGCGGCACGGCGGTCGCGGTGCCGTCCTACGATTTGTGCCCCGAGGTGCCGCTGGCCAAGATCATCGACCAGATGCAGCAGCTCTGCGCCGTCCTGTGCGCCAAGACGCGCCAGCGCATCCTGGCGATCGGGCATTCCGCCGGCGGGCACCTGGCGGCCTGCCTGCTGGGCCAGGACTATTCCCGCTTCGCCAAGCCGCTGGGGCGCCAGGTGGTGCCCGGCGCGCTGGCGATCTCGGGTGTCTTCGAGGTCGAGCCGCTGCTGCGCACCAGCTATGGCCCGGCGCTGCGGCTGTCGCCCGAGGCGGCGCGCGTGCTGTCGCCCCGCTGGCAGGACCCGCCGGATGGCGCGCTGCACGCCGTGGTGGGTGCCGCCGAGAGCGACGAGTTCCGCCGCCAGACGCGCGATTTCGCCGAGGCCTGGGGCGCCACCGCCGAGGAACTGCCCGGCGCCAACCACTTCACCGTGCTCGACCCGCTGACCGACCCCGATGCGCCGCTGACCATCCGGGCCGAGGCGATGGCGCGGCGTCTTGCATCCCTGTGACGCTTCGCGCTTAACAGGGGCTGTACGGCAAACAGGCGGGGGGCTTCCAATGATCGGGTTCGGACGGCGCGGGCTTTTGGCCGGATCAACGGCACTGCTGGCGGCCCCCGCGCTGCTGCACGCGCAGCCGGCCGGCGGCGTCAAGATCGGCCTGGTGGCGGTGCAGACCGGCCCGCAGGCCGCGCTGGGCACGCAGCTGCGCGACGGCTTCCTGCAGGGGCTGCGGCACCTCGATGGCAAGCTCGGCGGCCTGACCGCCGAGGTCGTGCACATCGACGACGAACTGCGGCCCGAAGTGGCGGTGACCAAGGTGCGCGCCGCGCTCGAACGCGACCGCGTGGATTTCGTGGTCGGCGTGGTGTTCTCGAACATCCTTGCCGCCATCCTGCGGCCGGTGACGGAAGCCAACACCTTCCTGATCAGCACCAACGCCGGGCCGTCCACCTTCGCCGGGCGTGGGTGCAACCCGTTCTTCTTCACCACGTCGTACAACAACGACCAGGTGCATTCGGTGATCGGCCAGGCCTGCGAGGACCGCGGCTACCGCCGCGTCTTCGTGATGGTGCCGAACTACCAGGCCGGGCGCGACGCGGTCGCCGGCTTCAAGTCCCGCTTCAAGGGGACAGTGGTGGACGAGGTGTATGTCCCCCTCACCCAGCTCGATTTCTCGGCCGAGCTCGCGAAGATCGCGGCCGCGCGGCCGGATGCGATCTTCACCTTCATGCCCGGCGGCCTCGGCGTGAACCTGGTGCGCCAGTACCGCCAGGCGGGCCTCGCCAACATCCCGTTCCTGTCGACCTTCACGGTGGACGAGGCGACGCTGCCGGCACAGGGCGAGGCCGCACTCGGCTTCTTCTCCGCAGCGTCCTGGGCGCCGAACATGGACAACCCGCAGAACCAGCGCTTCGTGCGCGACTTCGAGGCGCAGTTCAACTACGTGCCCGCGACCTACGCCGCGCAGTCCTATGACAGCGCCATGCTGCTCGACAGCGCGATCCGCAAGGTGGGCGGCAACCTGCAGGGCAAGGACGCGCTGCGCGAGGCGATCCGCGCCGCCGATTTCCGCTCGGTCCGCGGGCCGTTCAAGTTCGGCGTGAACCACTACCCGGTGCAGGATTTCTGGCTGCTCAAGGTGGCGCGCCGCCCGGATGGCAAGTTCCAGACCGAGACCGACCGCAAGGTGCTGGAAGCCAACGTCGATCCCTGGGCGGCCGAATGCCGCATGCGCTGACCCGCTTGTGACGACCCAGCTGCTGCTGGTCCAGGCCCTGAACGGCCTGCAGCTCGGTATCCTGCTGTTCCTGGTCGCGGCGGGGCTCACGCTGGTGTTCGGGGTGATGGATTTCATCAACCTCGCGCACGGCGTGCAGTACATGCTGGGCGCCTACCTGGGTGCGGCGCTGGCCGCCGCGACGGGGTCCTTCTGGCTCGGCCTGGTGCTGGCCTTGCCCGCTGCGCTGGCGGCGGGGCTGCTGCTGGAAGTGCTGGTGTTCCGGCATCTGTATGCGCGCGATCACCTGGCGCAGGTGCTCGCCACCTTCGGCGTCATCCTGTTCCTGAACGAGGGCGTGAAGGTTGTGTGGGGCGCGGCGCCGTTGCAGGTGGCGATCCCGTCGCTGCTCGAGGGCGGCATCGAGATCATGCCCGGGCTGCAATACCCGGTGTATCGCGTGGCGGTGCTGGGCGCGGGGCTCGCGACCGGTGCGCTGTTGTGGTGGCTGGTGGAACGCACGAAAGTCGGCATGCTGGTGCGCGCGGGGGCCTCCAATGCGCCGATGGTCTCGGCCCTCGGCGTCGACATCAACCGCCTGTTCACGCTGGTCTTTGCCTTCGGTGCCATGCTGGCGGGCTTCGCGGGCGTGCTGGCGGGTCCGATCTTCTCGGTCGAACCGGGCATGGGCGACAATGTGCTGATCCTCGCCTTCGTGGTGATCGTGATCGGCGGCATCGGATCGATCCGCGGCGCCTTCATCGCCGCGCTGCTGGTCGGGCTGATCGACACGCTGGGCAAGTCGGTGGCGCCCGACCTGCTGCGGCTGGTGCTGGACCCGTCCGCCGCGCGGCAGGCGGGCGCGGCGCTGGCGTCCATGCTGGTCTATGTGGCGATGGCGGCGATCCTGGCGTTCCGGCCGGCGGGGTTGTTTCCCGTCCGCGGCGGCTGATGCGCGAGGCCTGGCTGCCGCTGGCCGTGCTCGCCGCGCTGGGTGTGGCGCCGCTGCTGGGCTTCGGCGGGTCGTATGAACTGACGCTGCTGGCGCGCGCCATGATCCTCGGCATGGCGGCGGTGTCGCTGGCCTTCCTCGTGGGGGGCGCGGGGCTGGTCAGCCTGGGGCATGCGGCGGCGGTGGGGGTGGGCGCCTACGCGGTCGCGATCCTGGATGCGCATGGTGTGACGGACGCCGCGCGGGTCGTGCCGGCGGCGATCGGCGCGGCCGCGGTGTTCTCGATGCTGACAGGCGCCATCGCCATCCGCACCTCCGGCGTGCATTTCATCATGATCACCCTGGCCTTCGGGCAGATGGCCTTCTTCACCGCGTCGTCGCTCGCGGCCTATGGCGGCGACGACGGCTACACGCTGTACAGCCGCACGGAAGTCGCCGGCACGCGGCTGCTCGAGAACCGGCTGGTGTTCCACTACCTCTGCCTCGGGCTGCTGGCGCTGACCTGGGCAGCGTGTGCGATGCTGCTGGCGTCGCGCTTCGGGCGCGTGCTGCGCGCGGCGCGGGAGAATGCGCAGCGCGTCGAAGCCGTGGGCCTCGCGCCCTACCCGTTCCGCCTGGTGGGCTACACGCTGGCGGGTGCCATGGGCGGGCTGGCGGGGTTCCTGCTGGCAAACGCGACCGAGTTCGTCTCCCCCGCCACGCTGTCCTGGCAGCGGTCGGGCGAATTGCTGTTCATGGTCATCCTCGGTGGCGCGGGCAGGCTGTGGGGGGCGATCCTCGGCGCGCTGGTCTTCGTGCTGCTGGAGACCTGGCTCGCGCAGCAGATGCAGCACTGGAAGCTGGTGTTCGGACCGTTGCTGGTGCTGGCGGTGATCTTCCTGCGCGGCGGGCTGGCGGGCGTGGTGGCGCGCCGCCATGGCTGACCCGCTGCTGCGCCTCGATGGGTTGCGCAAGCATTTCGGCGGGCTTGCCGTGACCGATGGCGTGTCGCTCGATGTGCTGCCGGGCGAGATCCATGCGGTGATCGGCCCGAACGGCGCGGGCAAGACCACGCTGATCCACGAGATCACCGGCATCGTCGCACCCGACGAAGGGCGCATCGTCTTCGCCGGCGCCGACATCACGCGCCTGTCGCTGCCGCGGCGCGTGCGCGCCGGCCTCGCACGGACCTTCCAGATCACCAGCATCGTCGCCGGGTTCACCGTGCTGGAGAATGTCGCGCTGGCGGTGCAGGCGCGCAGCGGGTCGTCCTTCCGCTTCATCTGGCCGGCGTCGCGCGAGCGTGCGCTGAACGCTGCCGCGATGCAGGCGCTCGACGAGGTCGGCCTGGCCGACCGTGCCGGACAGCCGGCCGGCGTGCTCAGCCATGGCGAGAAGCGCGCGCTGGAACTGGCCATCGCACTGGCCACGCGGCCGCGCCTGCTGTTGCTCGATGAACCTCTGGCGGGTGCGGGGCCCGAAGAAACCGAGCGGCTCGTCGCCCTGCTGACCCGCCTGAAAGCGACCTACGCCATCCTGCTGGTCGAACACGACATGCAGGCGGTCTTCGCCCTGGCCGACCGCATCTCTGTCCTGGTGTACGGACGCGTCATCGCCACCGGCGACGTGCCGTCCATCCGCGCCAATGCCGAGGTCCGCGCCGCCTATCTCGGCGAGGACGCCGCCTGATGCTGGCGGTCCAGGCACTCGTCGCCGGCTATGGCGGGTCGCGCGTGCTGCACGGCATCGACCTGCGCGTCGATGCCGGCGAGGTGGTGACGCTGCTCGGGCGCAATGGCATGGGCAAGACCACCACCATCCGCGCCATCATGGGGCTGCTGCCGCCCGATGCGGGGCGCATCGCCTTCGACGGCGCCGACATCACCGGCGTGCCGCCGCACCGCATCGCGCAGCGCGGCATCGGGCTGGTGCCGGAAGGGCGGCAGGTGTTCCCCACGCTCAGCGTCGAGGAGAACCTGGTCGCGACCGCCGCGAATCGTGCGGGGGGCGCGCCGCGCTGGACGCTGCCGCGCGTGCTGGCGCTGTTCCCGCGCCTGGCGGAACGCCGGCGCAACCTGGGCGCGCGGCTGTCGGGCGGTGAGCAGCAGATGGTGGCGATCGGCCGCGCGCTGATGACGAACCCGCGGCTGCTGATCCTGGATGAAGCGACCGAGGGCCTGGCGCCGCTGGTCCGCGCCGAGATCTGGTCGGTGCTGGCCACGCTGCGCGAAGAAGGCCAGGCTATCCTGCTGATCGACAAGAACCTCGCCGCGATCCAGCGCCTGGCCGACCGCCATGTCGTGATCGAGAAGGGCCGCGTGGTCTGGACCGGCAGCAGCGCCGAACTCGCGGCTGCGCCCGAGATACGCGACACATACCTTCACGTCTGACCCGAAGCGGGCAAGACTTCGCTCGCGACACGCAGGAGGAACCACCATGACCATCATGACCGCAGGCATCACCCCCGCCGGAGAGGGCGAAGGCGGCGTCGTGTGGAACATCCTCGGCCAGACTTACCGGCCGGTGGCGCATTCGGAATCCTGCTTCGCCTTCGACACGCTGTTCCCGGACGGGACCTTCGTGCCGCCGCATATCCATGCGACGCAGGATGAGTTCATCCGTGTGCTGGAGGGTCGCTTCGACCTGGTGCTGGACGGTCAGCCGGCCACGGCCAAGGCGGGCGACCTGATCCGCATGCCGAAGGGCATCATGCACGGCATCTTCAACAAGTCGGGCGCGCCGGTGCGCGCGCTGTTCTGGGTGAGTCCGGCGAAGGGCCTCTACACACTGTTCACGCGCATCCACAACGTGGCCGATCCGGGCGAGGTGGTACGGATCGCGTCCGAATACGAGGTGGAGTTCCTGCCCCCGCCGGGGTGACCCGAATTCCAGAAAAAGGAGGGGGGCCCGGGGGCGTTCCCTCCCCCGGCCTTACGTCTTCCTTCGCCTCGCGAACTCGCCGAGCATCCGCCGCGGTTCATCCGTCCGCCACGACGCCCCGAAGGCGTCCACGCCGGCGGCGATCGCGGCGGTCTGCGGCAGGTCCTCCCAGCGCCGGATCAGCGCCTTCTGCGCGCGGATCGCCTGCGGGCCCGCTGCCAGCAGCATCGCGACCCATTCCTCGACCGCGGTGTCGAGCGCGCCCGACGGCGCGACGCGCTCCACCAGCCCCCAGTCCAGCGCCTCGGCCGCGTCGATCGTCTCGGCCAGCAGCAGCAGGCGGCGCGTGCGGCCCCAGCCGATCAGCGCCGGCAGCAGCGCCGCCTCGACGACGGACGGGATGCCCACGCGCACCTCCGGCATGCCGAATTTCGCGCCGTCCGACGCAATCCGCATGTCGCAGGCGGCGGCCACTTCCAGCCCGGCGCCGAGGCACCAGCCGTTCACCCGCGCGATCACCGGCACCGGCAGGTCGCGGATGGCGCGGCAGCATCCGTGCACCAGGCGGATGAAGGCGCGCGCGCCCTTCTCGTCCTCGATCGCCGCCATGGCCGTGATGTCGGCGCCGCCGATGAAGGCGCGCGGCCCCGCGCCGGTCAGCACCACGGCGCGCAGCGCGGAGTCCTGCGCCAGCGTCGCGAAACGCGCGGCGAAGTCCTCCATCAGCGGCGGGTTCAGCGTGTTGAGCTTGGCGTCGTGGTCCACCACGACCCGCGCCACGCGCCCATCATGGGTTCGCTGCACATCGATGCGTCCGGCCATTGTGGTCCTCCCTGCCGGCATCCTGCGCCGGGGCGCGCGGGTTGCACAGCGGCCGGCATGAAGCGTTGCGTTGACGCCGTCGCGCCCGCACGGCCTTAACCGCGCCAAACGCCGCGGAGCACCACAGCCTTATGATCGCCGATGCCATTCCCTGGGTGCTGGGCGCCGCGCTGGTCGTATTCCTTGCCTGGCCGCGCCGGCGCCTGCGGATCAGCCAGGTCTATCGCGTCTCGCCGCGGGATCTGTGGGACGCCACCATGCCGCATCCTGCGCGACCAAACCTGTACGACGCGATCGAACGCTACGATTGGGCGCCGGGCTCCGACAGCGCGGCGATGATCCAGTATCGCGGCGCCGGCCGCGCGCATTACAGCCACGACCTGGCCGAGGACCGCCTGCAGGCCGGCCAGTTGATCGTCACGCTGAACGCCGCGGGCGAGGCGGCGGAGAAGATGACCTGCCAGACCGCCATCAGACCCGACCCCGGCGGCGCGCGGCTCGACATGGACATCGCCTTCGAGACGCTGAGCCGGCGCGGCGGCTGGCAATGGGCGCAGCTGCTGATGCGCGGCCTGACCGGCGTCAGCCTGCGGATGCAGATCAACGCCGTACTGGCGAAGTCCGGCGCCTTCGACCGCTACGCCGCCGCGCATGGCGGCGCGCCGGGGGGTGCCAGCGTGCTCGGCATGCGCGTGTCGCGCGGGGCGCTGCTGCTCGCCATCCTTGCCTGCGGCTGGTGGGCCTGGAGCTTCGGGCCGTGGCTGGCGCTGGCGCTGGTGGTCGGGCTGGTGGCGCACGAGGCCGGGCATGTCGCCGTCATGCGTGCCTTCGGCGACCGGTCCAGCGCCTTCTACTTCGTGCCCTTCCTGGGCGGTGTCGCGATTGGGCGGATGAACCACGCGCAGGATTGGCGCCATGCGGCGATGGTGCTGGGCGGGCCGGTGGCGGGTCTGGGCTCGGCGCTGGTGGCGGGCGGGCTGGGCTGGCTGCTGGGCAACGACTTCCTGCTGGCCTGCGGGGCCTTCTTCGCCGCGATCAACCTGTTCAACCTGCTGCCCATCCCGCCGCTGGATGGCGGGCAGCTCGCGCTGATCGTGCTGCGATCGATGGTGCCGGCGCCGGTGCTGCGTCATGTCGGGACGGCGCTGATGGGCGGTGGCTTCGTGCTGGCGCTGTGGTGGGAACTCGGGCTGCTGGCCTGGCTGCTGGGGGCCTTCACGCTGGTCGCGCTGCTGGCGCCGGGCGGCATGGTGCCGGCCGGGCGTGCGGCGCTGACGCGCGGCGGCGCGGCCGGGCTCATGGTGATCGGTGTCGGCCTCGCGGCGCTTCTGGCGGGGATCTATGTCGCGGTCATCGACGGCTACGGGATGTATCCCCTGCTGCGCGCGCTGGTGGACGGGCCCTTCGCGGCCTGAGCGCCGTCAGCGCGGCGCGGCAAAACCCGCCATCGCCGCATAGCCGCCGGCGATGGCCGCCAGTTCCTCGCGCGCGATGACATCCTCGATGCGCGCGAAGCCGTCGGGAGCGCGTTCGCTGACCACGTCCACCACGCGCTCCGGCCCGCCGCGACGGTTGGAGCGCACGATCTCCGCGGTCTTGGGCAGGCGTTCGGCCTCATAGGCCGCCAGTGCAGCGGGCGCGTCCTGCGCCGCCAGCAGTGAAGCGAGACACCGCGCATCCAGCACCGCCTGCGACGCACCATTCGACCCCACCGGATACATCGGATGCGCCGCATCCCCCAGCAGCGTCACGCGCCCCTGCGTCCACCACGGCAGCGGGTCGCGGTCGCACATCGGGTATTCCCAGAATTCCGGCGTGGCGCGCACCAGCGCCGCGACATCCAGGAACGGGATGCGGAAGCGCGCGACGTGCGGCAGCACATCATCGAGCCGTCCCGGCCGCGACCAATCCTCGCGCCGCGGCGGCGGCTTCGTGGCGTCGCCGACCTGCGCGCAGACCACCCAGTTGGTCAGGCGCATTCCCGGCCGCGACCCGGCCGCGATGGGATACAGCACCAGCTTCTCGGCCATGTCGCCGGCGACGATCATCGTGTCGCCGCCCTCGAATTCCGGCCACTCCACCGCGCCGCGCCACATCTGGATGCCGTTCCAGCGGATGCCGCCATCCCCGGGGTGCAGCGCCGCGCGCAGCACGGAATGGATGCCGTCGGCGCCGACCAGCGCATCGCCGCGCGCGCTGCTGCCATCGGCGAAATGCGCGGTGACACCCTCGGCATCCTGCGCGAAGCCCGCCAGCCGCGCGCCCGTCACCAGCGCATCCGGCCCCAACCGTTCCCGCGCCGCGTCCCACAGCACCGCATGCAGATGCCCGCGATGAATGGAGAATTGCGGCACATCATGCCCGGCCCAGGTGCCGCGCGGTTCGACCCAGATCGCCTGGCCGAAGCGGTTCAGGTAGCGCAGTTCGCGCGTGCGCACCGCCACCGCATCCAGCGCCGGCAACAGCCCCAGCGCGGCCAGTTCGCGGATCGCATGCGGCAGGGTGTTGATGCCCACGCCAAGCGGGCGCACCGCCTCCGCCGCCTCGAACACCGTGCAGGGGATGCCGCGTTCGTGCAGCGAGAGCGCGAGCGTGAGGCCGCCCACGCCGCCGCCGCCGACCAGGATGGTCATGGCCGCGCGATCACGCCGCGTCGTCGACCGGCGGCGGCGTGGTGTCCTCGGGCCAGGCGGCACGTCTGGCGGCGCAACGGCGCAGCGCACAGGCCACCAGCACGCCCGCGGCGGCCGTGGTCACCACCGACGCCACGGCCATGCCCGCCATCCCGACCCCGATCACGCGAAGGATCATTGCATCACCCCTTTCCCGTCACGGTAGTATCAACGCCGGCAGCACACGCAAGCCGGGACGCCGTGACGCCGGAAGGATAGACTGACGCCGCGGCGCCGTCGCGGTCACCGCATCGCCGAACGGGAGGACCCCAGAATGACCATCCTACGCCGCGCCCTGCTGGGCGCCGGGCTTGCCACCGCCGCCGCCCTGCCCTTCGCCCGGCTGGAAGCGGCCGCACCCTTCGTGGGACGCGGCGCGCCCGCCTGGTATCGCTTCCGCTTCGGCGAATACGAGGTGACCATCGTCTCCGACGGCGCGCTGCCGCTCGGCAAGGCCGAGGATTCCTTCGTCGGCGCCGGCCCGGGCGAAGTGAACGCCATGATGCGCGCGGCCCTGCTGGACCCGGCCAATGCGCTGCTCGAACAGAATGCGGTCATCCTCAACACCGGCCGCCACCTGATCCTGTTCGACACCGGCATGGGCGACAGCATGGGCGCCGCCAGCCAGATGTTCGGCCCGACCACAGGGCGGCTGCTGCGCAACATGCGCGCGGCGGGGATCGAGCCCGCGCAGATCGACATGGTCGTGCTGACCCACGCGCATTGCGACCATTGCTGGGCGCTGGTGGATGCGCAGGGCAACCGCAACTTCCCCAACGCCCAGGTGGCGATCGCCGAAGCCGACCTGAAGTTCTGGACCGATGACGCCAATATCCGCGGCCCCGCCTTCATGGAGGCCTTCATCCGCGGCGCGCAGAAGAACCTGGCGGCCTATCGCGACCGCATGGTGATGGTGCGCGACGGCGCCGAGGTGCTGCCGGGCGTGACCGCGATCTCCGCGCCGGGGCATACGGTGGGGCACACGATCTACGCCATCGCCTCGGGGCCGCGGGTGATGGTCTATACCGGCGACCTCGCGCACCATCACATCCTGCTGCTGCGCCGCCCGCTGCTGGAATTCGCCTTCGACACCGACCCGAAGCTCTCGGCGCAGACGCGCGCGCGGCTGCTGGAACGCTTCGCCACCGACCAGCCGTCGATCCTGTCCTACCACTTCCCCTGGCCGGGGCTGGGCAACGTCGTGAAGGAAGGCCAGGCCTTCGGCTGGGTGCCGGCGCCGATGGACGTGACCAGCCTGGGGTAGCGATCAGCCCGGCGGGGCGCTGCGGTCCGGGTGCGGCCGCAGCGCGCGGATGCGCTCGGCCAGGTCCGGGCGCCCCGCTTCCAGCGCCATGAAGGCGGCCTCGTCGCGGGCGATCTCGTAGCCCAGGCGGTAGCCCTCCCCCGTCGCCCGGTCGAGGCTGCGGGCGAGGCCGGCGGCGATGCCGCGCGCGGGGTCGGTCATGCGGGTCTCCTGGCGCGAAAAGGCGCCGTTTCGCGCCGCTTCGGGCTTGCCGCACCCGCCCCCCGGGTGCAAGGTCCGGCCGCGTTGGCCGCCCCCCGGGGCTGGCCCGCTACACGCACGCGCTCCAGAGGACAGGCATGGCCAAGATCAAGGTGAAGACCCCCGTCGTCGAGATGGATGGGGATGAGATGACGCGCATCATCTGGGGGTTCATCAAGGACAAGCTGATCCTGCCCTACCTGGACATCGACCTGAAGTACTACGACCTCGGCATCCAGAAGCGCGACGAGACCGACGACCAGATCACCGTCGATTCCGCCCATGCCACCCGCCAGTACGGCGTGGCCGTGAAGTGCGCGACCATCACGCCGGACGAAGCGCGCGTGGCGGAATTCGGCCTCAAGAAGATGTGGCGCAGCCCGAACGGCACCATCCGCAACATCCTCGATGGCACGATCTTCCGCGAACCCATCATCTGCAAGAACGTGCCGCGCCTGGTGCCGCACTGGTCGAAGCCGATCGTCGTCGGCCGCCACGCCTATGGCGACATCTACCGCGCCGCCGAGACCAAGATCCCGGGTGCCGGCAAGGCCACGCTGACCTGGACCCCCGAGGGCGGCGGCGAGCCGATCGAACTCGAAGTGACCAACTTCCCAGCCGGTGGCGGCGTGCTGATGGGCATGCACAACACCCGCAAGTCGATCGAGGGCTTCGCCCGTGCGTCGCTCAACTACGGCCTCGCACGCGGCTATTCCGTGTACTTCAGCCACAAGAACACGATCCTCAAGGCCTATGACGGCGAGTTCAAGGACATCTTCAAGAAGGTGTTCGACGCCGAGTTCGCCGACAGGTTCAAGGCGGCCGGCCTGACCTACGAGGACCGCCTGATCGACGACATGGTGGCCTGCGCGCTGAAGTGGGAAGGCGGCTATGTCTGGGCCTGCAAGAACTACGATGGCGACGTGCAGTCCGACATCGTGGCGCAGGGCTTCGGCAGCCTGGGCCTCATGACCTCCGTGCTGCTGTCCCCCGATGGCCAGACCGTGGAATCCGAAGCGGCGCACGGCACCGTCACGCGCCATTTCCGCGAGCACCAGAAGGGCCGCGAGACCTCCACCAACCCGATCGCGTCGATCTTCGCCTGGACGCGCGGCCTGGCCTATCGCGGCAAGTTCGACGGCACGCCCGACGTCACCGCCTTCGCCGAGACGCTGGAGAAGGTCTGCGTCGACACGGTCGAGAGCGGCTTCATGACCAAGGACCTCGCGATCCTGATCGGCAAGGACCAGCCCTGGCTGAACACCCAGGCGTTCCTCGCGAAGATCGACGAGAACCTGAAGAAGGCGATGGCCTGATCCGCCGGGTGGCGCCGATGCGTGCGGCCGTGAAGCGGTGCGGCACGCTCGGCGCCAACCTGGCGCTGGCGCTGGCGGGCACGCCGGCGCGGGCTAATTGCTTCGACTGGTCGCATGGCCAGGCGGTGATCGAACAGGGTTCGCTGTCCGGCCTGCCGCCCGGAGCGCTGCGCTGGCGGATCGGCCGGGTGCCCGCCGGGGGCGCGCATTTGGCGACCGCGGTGGACCTCCGCTGGACCCTGCCGGGCGGGCGCAGCCGCACCCAGCGCATCTTCGACGGCATGCAGGACGGACGCGTTCTGGTCGACCGCCAGGGCACCACGCTGCGCCTGCGTGTCACCGGCTGCGGCGCCGGCGAAGACCGTTGCCGCGACGTGGCCCTGACCTATGCCTGGGACCGCGAGGCCCAGCGCTTCGCCGGCACCACGCCGGCGGCGCGCGACGCCGCCGCCACCGCCTGCGCGGCGGACGGGGCCACGCCCTGATGCCGCCGCTCACGCTGCTGGATTGGATCGCGCTGGCGGTCTTCGTGTCCTGCTGGGTGATCTATGCCCTGCTGGTGGACCGCATCCCGTCGATCCGCGCGCGCAGCGTGATCGCGGCGATGGACGAACACCGCCGGCGCTGGATGATCGCCGCGCTGCCGCGGGAGAACCGCATCGCCGACATCGCGGCGATCGGCAATTTGATGTCCTCGGTGTCGTTCCTCGCGACCAGCTCCATCCTGGTGCTCGGCGGCCTGGTGGCGATGATGGCCGCACCCGACCTCGGCCGGCGCGTGGTCGCGAGCTTCCCCTGGAGCGCGGTGCCCGACGACGCGATGTGGGAGGTCAAGATCGGCCTGCTGCTGCTGATCTTCGTCAACGCCTTCTTCGAGCTCACCTGGTCGCTGCGGCAATTCAACTATGTCAGCACGCTGGTCATGGCGATGCCGCAGGACCGCGCGGCGATCGCCAGCGCCGAGGCCGCGGCGCGGCTGGCGAACCGCGGCGCGCAGCACTTCAATACCGGGCTGCGGTCATATTATTTCGGCCTGGCGGCGCTGGCCTGGATCATCCATCCGCTGGCGCTGATCGCGGCCAGCCTGCTGGTGCTGCGCGAGTTGCACCGGCGGGAGTTCCGGTCCGTGGCGCGGGATGCGCTGGCGACGATGCGGGTGGAGTGAGGCGCCCGCCTCATCAGGACCGATGTGCCCACCCCCGTAGCAATGCTCACCGCCACCACCGAGCCCAGCGCATCCGTGTGGTTGAACCGCCGCGTCACCCCCGGCGCCGGCGTCACCGCCGCCACCGGCTCGTCCAGCGCCGGCCCCGGCACGAACCGCCGCACCAGCGCCCCGGCCGAGTTGTACTCAGCGATCTCCTGCTCCCCCGCCCACAGGAACCGCGTCGCCGCCGCCCCCTGCACCCGGCTCCGACGCCGCCCCACCGCGTCATACCCATAGGCGATGTTGACCACCCCGCCCGCCGTCTTCGACGCGGACAACAGCCGGTTCTGCGGGTCGTAGCGGTAGCTCCACACCCCATCCCCCGCCAGGTTGCCGTTGCCGTCGTAGCTCAGCGCCGCCGCGCCCACGCTGGTGTACTGGTTCAGCGCATTCGCCACATACCCCGTGCTGCCCGGCACCAGCCCCGGGTTCGTCTCCGCCGGCCGGTACGCCGCGTCGCTCGTCCCCCGCGCAATCAGCGCGTTCTCGCTGTTGTACTGGTACAGGAAGTCCGCCGACGTGCTCGGCGTGAATTCATGCCGCACCAGCTCCACCAGGTCATTGGCGTAGTGGCTGTAGATCGTCGCCGTACCGTTCAGCCGCGCGATATTCGTCCGCCGAGACAGCCGGTCATAAGCATAGCCCGCCAGGGGGCGGCGCTACAATACTTTGCTCCAAAACCACTGTAATATCGGTGACTCTTGTCCTTGGAAATGTAGTTCTAAACGATCCTCAACAGCTTTAGGGCTCCATGAAATAAGTGGCTCCAGGGAACGGCACTCTTCCTTGCTAGCGAGTCTTTCAAAATATCTAGCTTTACCTGGCGAAAATTTATTACTCAAAGGAATTCTTGTATAAATAGACATTTTCCCATTTGAAATGTCATGTCGCGCAAAATCGACTGGATCACAATATTGCTTAGGCACGAAAACTATACCTATGCGCCTCCAGCGACGACGCCACAATATGTCGACGCCAATCTTGAATAAGATAGGCGATTTGGCTATGATATGAGCATCCGATTTGTCGGCTGTTTTATCTCTTATTATATCAAGAAATACCAATAGCGGATCAATCCAAATTGCATAGCAAAATTTGCCGCTCGAGAGGGCGATCTCAAAAATGCTCACGCTTCTATGTTCTTTTTCATCAAGTTTGCGTATCATGCACTTACTCCGGCGCCGGCGATGGCTATGCGCGTCAGCGCGGACCGACCCGCACCCCCGGCATCTGCCCCTGCTGCAGCGCGCAAGCCTCGCGCTGGCTCACTGATGGCGGTGCCGGTGCAGCGGTTCGGGCCCGGCACATCCAGGCGGCGATTGACCGCGAAGGCCTCGCGCAGCGCGCCATCCGCGCCGATCGTGTGGAACACCATCGACACCAGGCAGCACCCCTCGCGGCTGATCGCCACCAACCGCCCCGCCCGGTCGCGCGCGAAGGCCAGGCCGTTGATCTCGCCCGCCCGGCGGAAGCGCGCCTCCCCCGGTTGCATGATCCAGAGATCCCAGGCGCTGTTGGCGTTGTCGCCGATCAGCGGCACCCATAGGTCGGCCGCGCCATCGCCATTGACGTCGCCGAGCGCGGGGCGCGTGCCAGGCAGGTCGGTCTGCACCTCGATCCGCTGCGTCTCGGTCCCGCCATCGCGCACGCGGATGGTCCAGGTCGTGTCGTCCGACGCGGCCTCCAGCACCAGCGGCGCCAGGCCGGGGCGGGCGGCGCGCAGCGTGGCGCGCGCGGCATCCGCCGCCTGGACCAGCAGCGCGACCAGCGCCGCGCCGGCCAGCAGCGCGCGCATCACGCGCGACGCCCATGGCGGGCGAGCACGGCGCGCAACGCTTCGAGGTCGATCGCCTCGCCGGTCGCACGCCGACCGGTCCGCCCATCGCGGCCGATGATGGTGGTCGCCATGGTCAGCGCATTCAGCACGGCTTCCTCCACCGCTTCCGCCGCCGCCACGAACAGGGGCGACATGCGGTCATTGGGCCAGTCGGCGATGATCGCCTGGTGGGCGCGGCGTTCGATGGTGCGCCGCACGCCGGCATGCGTGGCGAAGGCAATGGCGTAGTCGCCGGAGCCATCGCTGAACGCCGCCCCGGTGCGCGCGAGGCCCGCCATGGCGCGCGCAGCAAGACGCGTGAGGTTGCGGTCCGACAGCGGCGCATCGGTCGCGATCACCACCATCACCGATCCATCGGCATCGCCGCGGTCGGTGTGCTCCTTGAGATACCACTTGCCGAGTTCGCGCCCGACCGGGATGCCGTCCATCATCAGCACGCCGCCGTAATTCGCCTGCACCAGCGCGCCGATTGTCCATCCGCCAAGCGCGGCGGGCAGCACGCGCGACGACGTGCCGATACCGCCCTTGAAGCCGAAGGCCATGGTGCCGGTGCCCGCGCCGACGCTGCCCTCGTCGACCGGCCCATCGGCGGCGGCGTCCAGCGCGCCATGAATGTGCGCGGCGGTGACGCCCCGCGCGCGGATGTCGTTCAGCCGGCCGTCATTGGTCTCGCCCACCACGGCGTTGACGCTGACGGCGTCGGGATTGCGCGCCAGCGTCCAGTCGACCAGCGCCTCCACCGCGCGCCCGACCGCGAGCGTGTTGGTCAGCACGATCGGCGTCTCCAGCTCGCCGAGTTCCGCGAGCTGCGTCGCACCCGCCAGCTTGCCGTAGCCGTTCATCACCGACAGGCCCGCCGGCACGCGGTCGGTGAAGGGGTTGCCGGCGTGCGGGATGATGGCGGTGACGCCGGTGCGCGTCGCTTCGCCGTCGTGCAGCGTGACTTGGCCGACCCGCAGGCCGGCGACATCGGTGATGGCGTTCAGCGGCCCCGGGCGGAAGATGCCCGGCGCCAGGCCAAGGTCGCGCGCGCGGACGCGTCCCGTCATCGCGCGCCGCGCGTCACGCCGCGATGCCGTGCGCCAGCGCGTCCCGCACCGCGGCCAGCGCCTCGGCACTCTTGTCGGCATCCGGCCCGCCGGCCTGCGCCATGTCAGGCCGCCCACCGCCACCCTTGCCGCCAACCGCCGCGGAGGCCGCGCGTACCAGCGCCACGGCGTCAGCCTTGCCCTTCGCCGCCTCGCCAATGCCGACCACGATGGACGCCTTGCCTTCGGCGGTGCTGACCAGCGCGACGACATCCGCCGTGCCGCCCTTGAGGATCGCTTCCGCCAGGCCCTTCAGGTCGCGCGCCGGCACTTCACCCAGGTCGCGCAGCGCCACGCGCAGCCCGGCCACGGTCTCGACCTCCGCGCCGCCGCCGCCGGTCGCGAGCTTCTTGCGCAGCTCCGCCACGTCGCGTTCCAGCCTGCGGCGGTCCTCGACCAGCGCGGCGATGCGCCCGGCCAATTCGCCCGGCTGCGCCTTGAGCACCGCGGCGGCGGCGATCAGGCTTTCCTCCATGCCGGCGACATGCGCGAGCGCGGCATCGCCGGTCACCGCCTCCACGCGCCGGACGCCGGCGCTGACCGCGCCTTCGGACAGGATCTTGAACAGGCCGATATCGCCGGTGCGCCGCACATGCGTGCCGCCGCAGAGTTCCAGCGAATACACGCCGTGCTTCTCGACCGCGGCGGGGTCATGGGCCATGCCGACCACGCGGACCTCGTCGCCGTATTTCTCGCCGAACAGGGCCATGGCGCCGGCTTCGACGGCGGCCTCGGGCGTCATCAGGCGGGTGACGACCTCGGCGTTTTCGCGGATGCGCGCATTCACCTCGGCCTCGACCCAGTGCAGGTCTTCCTCGGTCATCGGCACCGGCTGCGAGACATCGAAGCGCAACCGGTCCGGCGCGTTCAACGACCCCTTCTGCGCGACATGATTCCCCAGGCGTCGCCGCAGCGCCTCGTGCAGCAAATGCGTCGCGGAATGATGCGCGCGGATCTTGCCGCGGCGCGTGTGGTCGAGTTCCGCGGTCACGGCCTGGCCGAGCTTCGCCTCGCCCTCCATCACCGTGCCGATATGCACATACAGCGCGCCCAGCTTCTTCTGCGTGTCGCGTACCGCGATGGTGCAGGCGGGTCCGGCCTGGATGATGCCGGTGTCGCCCACCTGGCCGCCGGATTCCGCGTAGAAGGGCGTCTGGTTCAGCAGCACCGCGACCTCGGCGCCGACCGGTGCCGCATCGACCGGCTTGCCGTCGACCACGATGGCGACGATCTCGCCCTCCGCGCTCTCGGTCGTGTAGCCGAGGAATTCCGACGCGCCGACCTTCTCCTTCAGGTCGAACCACACGCTTTCCGTCGCCGCCTCGCCACTGCCCGCCCAGGCGGCGCGGGCGCGCTTGCGCTGCTCGGTCATGGCGGCGTTGAAGCCCTCCACATCGACCGGGCGGCCCTCGGCGCGCAGCGCGTCCTGCGTGAGGTCCAGCGGAAAGCCGTAGGTGTCGTACAGGCGGAAGGCGACATCGCCCGGCAGCGTCTGGCCGGAGCCGAGCCGCGCGGTTTCCTCCGCCAGCAGCCCCAGGCCGCGTTCCAGCAGCGAGCGGAAGCGCGCCTCCTCCAGGCGCAGCGTCTCGCTGATCAGCGATTCCGCGCGTACCAGTTCGGGGTACGCCGCGCCCATCTGCCGCACCAGCGCCGGCAGCAGCCGGTGCATCAGCGGATCGCGCGAGCCCATCATGTGCGCGTGGCGCATCGCGCGGCGCAGGATGCGGCGCAGCACATAGCCGCGGCCCTCGTTGGACGGCAGCACGCCATCGGCGATCAGGAAGGCGCCGGCACGCAGGTGGTCGGCCACCACGCGATGGCTGCTGCGGAACGGCCCGTCGGGGGCCTGCCCGGTCGCTTCGGCCGACGCCAGGATGATCGCGCGCAGCGTGTCGGTGTCGTAGTTGTCGTGCTTGCCCTGCAGGATGGCGGCGAAGCGTTCGAGCCCCATGCCGGTGTCGATCGACGGGCGCGGCAGCGGGTTGCGCGTGCCGGCCGGTTCCTCGAGGAACTGCATGAACACCAGGTTCCAGATCTCGATGAACCGGTCGCCGTCCTCATTGGGCGAGCCAGGCGGGCCGCCGGGGATCTTGTCGCCATGGTCGAAGAAGATCTCCGAGCACGGCCCGCACGGCCCGGTATCCCCCATGCGCCAGAAATTGTCGGAGGTGCTGATGCGGATGATCCGACTGTCGGGCAGCCCGGCCACCTTCTTCCAGATGGCGGGCGCTTCCTCGTCCTCGGAGAACACTGTGACCAGCAGGCGGTCCTTCGGGAGCGAGAAGTCCTTGGTCAGCAGTTCCCACGCATACGGGATCGCCTGCTCCTTGAAGTAGTCGCCGAAGGAGAAGTTGCCCAGCATCTCGAAGAAGGTGTGGTGCCGCGCGGTGTAGCCGACATTGTCGAGGTCGTTGTGCTTGCCGCCGGCGCGGACCGACTTCTGCGCCGTGGTGGCGCGCGTGTAGGGGCGCTTTTCCTGCCCGGTGAACACGTTCTTGAATTGCACCATGCCGGAATTGGCGAACATCAGCGTGGGGTCGTTGCGCGGCACCAGTGGGCTGCTCTCGACCACCTCGTGCCCATTGCGCGCGAAGTAATCCAGGAAGGTGGCGCGGATGTCGTTGCTGCTCGTCATGTCCGATCCGTAGCGACCCCCGGCAGACCGGGCACCGGCAAGGTGTTGACCCAAGGCCGCGACAGGTAGCGCGCGCCGCGCAAGGCGTGAAGGGGCGGCGCGGCGGGAAGACCGCGCGGGGGCGCTGCTTCGCGTTGGCATGGAGGGCCGTCCCGGCATGATCGGGAAGCAGAACACGACCCGGCATGCCGCTGGGCGTTCTGTCGACCGCCTGAGCCCGGTCCCGGCGCGGATCGCCGAGCGGCCCGCCGGGCAGCGGGCGGATGGACCGGAGCTTCTGTGGCGCCACAGCACCCGCCGTGGTGATGGCGCTGCGCTGCGCCCCGTCAGATCAGTCCGGATCGACCCCAGGCGGGCCGCGCTTCGCGTCGCGGCGCAACTCCGCGGGCTTCTCCTGCTGCCGGCGCTCCTTGCCGAAATCCGGCCCGCCTTCCTTGCGTTCGTCGGGGCGCTCGCGCGGGTCGGGTTGGCGCGGCGGCGCCGGCGGTGACGTCTTGGGAAGAACCGGGCGGCGCGGTGCGTTCATCGAAGACCCTCCTGGCGGTTTCAACGTCGCCCACCACAGGGGGTTGCCCGAGCGGCGTCATCGCGCCAGGGAAACTATGAACTTTCGGTAATGTGGAACGAGAGGAACACCCCATGATGCTCCGCCCGCTCGCGCTGGTCGCGCTGATCGCCTCCCTGCCGGCCCTCACCACACCCGCCATGGCGGATGACGATCGCTGCCGCGGCGCGGTCAGCGCCGAGGACGCCATACGCATCGCCCGCACCGCCGGCCTGGTGCGCGTCGAGGAGGTCGATTGCGATGACCGCAAATGGGAGGTCGAAGGTCGCGATGCCCGCGGCCGAGAGATCGAGGTCGAGATCAGCGCCCGCACCGGCCGAATCCTCGACGTCGACCGCGACGACTGACGGGGGTACGCAGCCCCCGCCTGCCGCCGTGCGACAGGGCTATTCCGCCGCGATCGCCTCGTCGTCGGCGCCGCCTTCGCCGGCCAGCATCTGGTCCACCAGAAGCCCGGCCTGGGCACGCACGCGCTGTTCGATGGACGCCGCCATCTCCGGGTGGTCGCGCAGGAACTGCTTGGCGTTCTCGCGCCCCTGGCCGATGCGCTGGCTGTCGCAGGAGAACCAGGCGCCCGATGGCCTTCACGCCGAGGTCGATGAGTTCGCCGACCTTGGAGATGCCCTCGCCATACATGATGTCGAACTCGACCTCGCGGAACGGCGGGGCCATCTTGTTCTTCACCACCTTCACGCGGGTGTGGTTGCCGGTCACCTCGTCGCGGTCCTTGATGGCGCCGATGCGGCGGATCTCCATGCGGACGGACGCGTAGAACTTCAGCGCATTGCCGCCCGTGGTGGTCTCCGGGTTGCCGAACATGACGCCGATCTTGAGCCGGATCTGGTTCAGGAAGACCAGCAGCGTATGGGACTTGCTGACCGACCCGGTCAGCTTGCGCAGTGCCTGGGACATCAGGCGTGCGTGCAGGCCGACATGGGTGTCGCCCATCTCGCCTTCGAGTTCCGCGCGCGGCACCAGGGCGGCGACGGAATCGACCACCAGCACGTCCACCGCGCCGGACCGCACCAGCGTATCGGCGATCTCGAGCGCCTGCTCGCCGGCATCGGGCTGGCTGATCAGCAGGTTGTCGACATCGACGCCAAGTTTCTTGGCATAGCCGGGGTCGAGCGCGTGCTCGGCATCGACGAAGGCGCAGGTGCCGCCCTTCTTCTGGGCCTCGGCGATGATGTGCAGCGCCAGCGTGGTCTTGCCCGAGGATTCAGGCCCGTAGATCTCGATGATGCGCCCCTTGGGCAGCCCACCGATCCCCAAGGCGAGGTCGAGCCCGAGCGATCCGGAGGAGATCACCTCGATCTCGCCCTGCTGGGACTGCCTGGCGCCCAACCGCATGATCGAGCCCTTGCGGCGTCCAGCGCCTTTCCCTTATCCATGCCCTTCCCCCGCTCCAGCGATGGCTTATCAACCATAGGGCGATCTCCTTCAGGCGTCTATCGCCCATTAATCGAGAGACCCCATCGGGCCCCGTGCCGCCCCACCCGCGCATGGCGGGGCGATTCGACGCAAGCGGAGCATGCGCGAAACCGGCCCGCGCATCAAGAACATATTAAGAACAAGCATCCGCCCGGCCAGGCTCGCCCCCGGCGCGTCTCACCCCGGGGGCATGCGCCGGTCCACGACATAGCGCACGCCCTCGGGGCCGATGGCCTCGGCATGCGGCCGGCCATGGCCCATGGCGAAAACCTCGCCCGGCCCAGCCCCTCGGCGGTCAGCGTGATCGCACCTTCGAGGACCAGCGCGCGCACGTCGAAGGGATGCGTGTGCTCGGGCGTCGGCGGCGCGTGGGGCGCGACCGTCGTCACGACCTCGTTGTAGCCATCGCTGCGCAACGCCGCCTCGAACGCCCCGTACTGCATGCTCGTCGCCTCGCGGCGGCGCTTGGGGGAGTCTAGGCCTGCGCCACCGCCGCCGCCAATTCCGCCATGCGGAAGGGCTTCTCCAGGAAGCGCATGCCGCGCCCGGCCAGCCCCTCGCCCACGGTGGCCGCCGCATAGCCCGAGACCAGCACCACCGAGAGCCCCGGCAGCGTCGCCTGCAGCGCCTCGGCCAGGGCCAGACCGTCCATGTCGCCAGGCATGGTCACGTCGGTCACCAGCACCTCCGGCACGAAGCCGGCATCGACCAAGGTCATCGCCGCCTCGGCATCCTCGGCGGCCTGCACGTCATGCCCGGCGGCGAGCAGGGCGCGCCGCGCGAGCAGGCGCAGCGGCGGCTCGTCCTCGACCAGCAGCACGCGGCGCGACAGCGCGGCGACGGGCGCCGCGGCCGGCGCCACCTCGGCCTGCTCCGCCGCCTCGCTGCGCGGGAACCACAGCCGGAACGCGGTGCCGCGCCCGGGCTCGGAGGCCACCGACACATGCCCGCCCGACTGCCGCAGGATGCCGAGCACGGTGGACAGCCCGAGCCCCGTCCCCCCCTGCCCGCGCCGCGTCGTGAAGAAGGGTTCGAAGATGCGCGGCAACAGTGCCGGCGGTATGCCGCCACCCTGGTCGGCCACCGTGAGGACCGCCCAGGATCCCGGCGGGATCACCGCGCCCTGCGCGACCTCCTCCGCCGCCAGGTCCACCCCTGCCAGCCCGATCCGGATGGTGCCGCCATCGGGCATGGCATCGCGCGCATTCACCACCAGGTTCAGCAGCGCCTGGTCGAGCTGCGACGGATCGACGCGCGCGCGTGGCCCCGGCATGGCGACATCCAGCACCAGCACCTGGCGCGCACCCAGCAGGCGCGTCAGCAGCGGCGCCATCGCCTCGATCGCCGAACCCAGCGCCACCACCCGCGGCGCCAGCGCCTGGCGGCTGGCAAACGCCAGCAACTGCCGCACCAGCCGCGCCCCGCGCCCGGCGCTGTCCAGGATCTGGCGCAAATCCTCGGCCGTCTCGGGATCGGGCGTCCGCGCCAGCGCCGCCTCCGCCGCGCCGGAGACGGCGGCCAGGAGGTTGTTGAAGTCATGCGCCACGCCGCCGGCCAGCTGGCCGATGGATTGCAGCCGCGCGCCTTCCTCCATCTGCGCCTGCATGCGCCGGCGCGCGGTCACGTCGACCACGCGCATCAGCGCGCCGGGCTCGCCGCGCAGCGGCCGGCACGCCACCTCGAAGCTGGCGTCGGCGGGCAGCGATTCATTGGCGATGCGTGCCGCCACCACCGGCGGCGCCGGCGGCCCCGCCAGGGCGGCGGCGATGGCGCCCGCCACCGCGGCGCGCGAATCCTCGACGAACAGTTCTGCCCCCGGCAGCCCCGCCGCCGGCGCGGCGCCGCAGAATTCCGCCAGCGCCGGATTGGCCAGGCGGATGCGCCCGGCGGTATCCAGCACCGCCAGCCCCGCCGCTTCCTCTGCCTCGAACAACCGGCGAAACGCCGATGCCTCGTGGTCGCGATCCGTCACGCCGATGGCCCCCGCCCGCCGAGCCGCCAGACATAGGCGATGATCTCGGCCACCGCCTGATAATGCTCGGCCGGGATTTCCGCATCCAGGTCCAGACGGAACAGCGCGCGCGCGAGTGGCGGATTGGACACGATCGGCACGCGGTTGTCCTCGGCCAGGGCCCGGATGCGCGCCGCCACCGCGTCGGCGCCCTTGGCCACGATGCGCGGCGCGGCGGAACTGCCCTGTTCATAGGCCAGCGCCACCGCGAAGTGCGTCGGGTTGGTCACCACCACGGCGGCCTTCGGCACCGCCGCCATCATCCGCCCCCGCGCGCGCTGGTGCCGCAGCTGGCGCAGGCGGCCCTTGATCTGCGGATCGCCTTCGCTCTCGCGCGATTCCTCCTTCAGGTCCTGTCGGCTCATGCGCAGCTTGTGCAGATGCCGCCAGCGCACCCACAGCCAATCCAGCGCCGCGATCGCCGCGAAGGCGGACAGCGCGGCCAGCGCCAGGTCGATGGCCGCCCGCCCGCCGGCGCCGAGCAACGCCGCTGGCGGCAGATACAGCAGCCCCGCCAACGCCGCCGGATCGCCCACCGCCCACCACAGCGCCGCCCCCACCAGGCCGAGCTTCAGCAGCGTGCGCAGGAATTCGATCGCGCCTTCCGCCCCGAACAGCCGCTTCAGCGCCGCCAGCGGATTGATGCGCGAGACCTGCGGCTGGAGCCCCTTGGCCGAGACCAGCAGCCGCGTCTGCAGGAAGGTCGCGACCAGCGCCCCCGCGCCGGCCAGCATCGCCGGCGGCAGCGCGGCCAGCAGGCCGAGCCGGCCCAGTTCCACCGCGGCGACCATCGGCGCGACCTCGTGCGCGCGCGCCAGCACCGCGCGCAGGCCGCGCAGCATCTCGGTGCCCGCGGGCGGCAGCGCGATCATCAGCCCCAGAACGCCGCCGGCCAGCGCGCCGAAGCCCGCCAGTTCGCGCGAGACGGCGACCTGGCCGTCCTCGCGCGCCTTCTCGATGCGCCGCGGTGTGGCCGCTTCCGTGCGGTCTTCGGCCTCGCCACCGCCACCCTGCCCGCCGCCCTCGGCCATGGGTCAGCGCAGCCCGGGCAGCGCGAGAAACGCCGCGCGCGCCGCTTCGCCGAAGGCGCCCAGCAACGCCGGCATCACCGCCCCCAGCAGCGCGAGCCCCAGCAGCACCTGCCCCGGGATCGCGACGAAATACACCTGCACCTGTGGCGCGATGCGCGCGAGCAAACCGAGTGCGACGTTGATGATGATGGCGGCCACCACGAAGGGCGCGGCCAGGCGCAGCGACAGCGCCAGGCTCTCCGCGGCCGCCGCCGCGAAGGCTTCCGCGCCGGCCCCCGCCGGGAAGGGTTCGCCCGGCGGCAGCAGCGTGTAGGACTCCGCCAGCGCGCGCAGCGGGATGGCGTAGAGGCCGGTGGACAGCACCACCACCACGGCGGCCAGCGACAGCAGCCGCCCCGGCGCGGTGCCGAGCCCACCCAGCGCGGGGTCCGGCACCATCGCCTGCGCAAGGCCGAGCAGCAGCGCGACCATCTGCCCTGCCACCGCCATCGCCATCACGATCAACCGCGCCAGGCCGCCCAGCCACAACCCGACAAGCACTTCCAGCAGGATCAGCCGCACCGATTCCGCAGCGCTGTCCGGCGCCGCGGGAAGGCTGGGCGCAAGCCCCGGCAGGAGCACCAGCACCACGGCCAGCCCCAGGCCGAGCCGGATCGACGGCGGCACGTCGTCCTCGCCCAGCCCCGGCAGCACCATGACCGCCGCCCCGAGCCGCGCGAAGGTCAGCACGGCTTGGAAGGCAAGGCCGGGCAGCATGGCCAGGAAGGCGGATTCGTCCACGCGTCAGCCCTTCAGGCCGACATCGACCACCGCCTGGAACAGGCTGCCCGCATAGCCGCGCAGCACCCCCGCCATGAACGGCCCCAGCAACACCAGCGCGCCCGCCAGCACCATGACCTTGGGCAGGAAGCCGAGCGTCGCCTCGTTCACCTGCGTCAGCGCCTGCAGCACCGCGATGACCAGGCCCGCGATGAGCATGAGCACCAGCAGCGGCCCGCCGATCTGCAGCGTGACCCACAGCGCTTCCCGGCTGGCGAGCGCGACCTCGTTCACCGCCGGACCTTTTTCCGGCGCAGGGTGTTCATGGCGTTCCCTCAGATCGGCATGCGCATCACGTCCTGGTAGGCGGCGACCACGCGGTCGCGCACCGCCACGGCGGTCTGCAGCGTCAGTTCGGCACGACCCACGGCGAGCACCACATCGGTGACGCTGCCCTGCCCGCTCAGCGCGCGGGTGGACGCCGTGTCGGCCTCCCGCCCCACCTCGACGGCCTGTTCCATGGCGCGGGTCAGCGCCGCGCCGAAACCCGCGCCGCCCGCTGGCGTGGCGGCATTCGGCAGCGCATCGGCCGCGCGATACGCCGCCGCGGCGCCGGCGGGGGCGAGCGGGATGCTCATCCGCGCAGCGCCTCGATCGTGCGGGTCAGCATGCCGCGGGTGACTTCCAGCACCGACAGGTTGGCGGCGTAGGATCGCTGCGCCTCGCGCATGTCCATCGTCTCGACCAGGCTGTCGACGTTCGGCATGCGGACGTAGCCGCGGGCATCGGCGGCCGGGTGCGACGGATCATGGCGCACCGGGAAATCACCCGACGCGGTGCCGACGCGCGACACCGCCACGGTGGCCGTGCCCAGCTCGCGGTCCATGCGGTTGCGGAAACTGACCGTCTTGCGGCGGTACGGATCGCCGCCGGCGGTCTCGGCCGTGCTGTCGCGGTTGGCCAGGTTCTCGGCCACCACCCGCAGGCGCGTCGATTGCGCCTGCATGCCGGCGGCGGAGATGCGCAGCGCGCGGTCCAGGTCCATGGTCGTGCCCCTTACGTGTTGCGCCCGAGCGCGGTACGGAACAGCCCGAGGTAGCGGCGGTGCAGCCCGACCGCGAGCGCATGCGCCGTCTCGGTATCGGCGATGCGGATCGCCTCGCGGTCGAGTGCCACGCCGTTGCCGTCCATGCTGCGGTCGGGCAGCCGGCGTTCGGCGCGCGCACGTGGGTCGGCACCGCCGGCCGGGCCGAGATGCCTGGCATTGGTCTGCACCATCGCGGCGCTCACGGCCTGGCCGAAGGGCCGCAGGTCCGACGGGCGAAACCCTGGCGTATCGGCGTTTGCGACGTTCTGCGACAGCACGCGCTGGCGTGCATCCAGCCAGCGCATGCGGCTCTCGGCGAGGGCAACGGGGCCGGTACGGGTCGGGTCCATGCATGCTTGCGTCGCACGCCGCCGCCGAAGGTTCGGTTAACGCGTTCGCGCGACCGCCATCGCCGGTCGCCGCCTCCGGCGGCCGGGCTCGCCTGGCTGCCGGCGGCGGCCATTCGGGCACGGTTTCAAGTCTTGCGGCTTCAAGGAGGCTCGGAAAACGCTGCGAGACAACAAACTGGAGCCGCTTCACCGTCTTCGCTTGCGGTGAGGCGGCTCCAAGGCCGCATCGCAACGGCGCGGTAACCATGACCGTGTTGACTGCCGCCCATGGGCAGCATCGCCGAGCACTCCGGAAAGACACGGCAGACCGCCGTGCTGGTCGCCGCCATCGAGGCGATGGAGGCGACCCTCGCCGTTGCGGAGGCGCTGGTCATCGAGCGCCGCCGCATCGACCTCGCGGGCCTCGAGGCCGAGATCGGCCGCATCTGCGCCGCCTCCCTCGTCGTGCCCAAGGGCGCCGCGACGGATGTCCGCCTGCGGCTCGAGGCGCTGGTGCGCGCGCTCGACCGGCTGCGCACGGGGCTCGCCCCGCCCTGACCCACCCACCCCGCCGGCAGGAGGCCGCGGCATGACCCCTGAGACGACACAATGGCTGACCGCGGCCGCATCGCTGCTCGCGGTGCTGGGCCTGGTGCTGCTGGGCGGGCGGCTGCTGCGCGCCAGCGGCTTCGCGCCGACCGCGCGCGCCGGCACGCGCCTCAGCGTGCAGGAAACCCTGGCGCTGGACCCACGGCGGCGGCTGGTGCTGGTGCGCTGCGACGGGCGCGACCTGCTGCTGCTGACCGGCGGCACGCAGGATCAGGTGGTCGGATGGCTGCCGGAGCGCGCCGCATGATCCGCGCCCTGGTGGTGGTCGCGCTGCTGCTGCCCGGCGCGGCGCTGGCGCAGTCGGTCGCGATCGACCTTGGCCAGGCGGGCCAACCCGGCGCCACATCGCGACTGGTGCAACTGACCGCGCTGATCGGGCTGCTGTCACTCGCCCCTTCCCTGCTGGTGATGGCGACCGCGTTCACCCGCATCGTCATCGTGCTGGCGCTGCTGCGCAGCGCGATCGGCGCGCAGGGCATCCCGCCCAACCCGGTGCTGGTGGGGCTTGCGCTGTTCCTCACCTTCTTCGTCATGCAGCCGGTCTTCGAGGCCGCCTGGACGCAGGGCCTGCTGCCGTTGTCCGAGGGGCGCATCGGCGAGATCGCGGGGCTGGAGGCTGCCGCCGAACCCTTCCGCCGCTTCATGGCCGCGCAGGTGCGCGAGGACGACCTGGCGCATTTCCTGGACCTGGCGAACCTGCCCGCGCCAGCCAGTGCCGAGGCGGCGCCCTGGCGCGCCCTGGTGCCGGCCTTCATGGTCGGCGAATTGAAGCGCGCCTTCGAGATCGGCTTCCTGTTGTTCCTGCCCTTCCTGGTGATCGACATGGTGGTCGCCAGTGTCCTGATGTCGCTCGGCATGATGATGCTGCCGCCATCGGTGGTGGCACTGCCCTTCAAGCTGATCTTCTTCGTGCTGGTGGATGGCTGGCGGCTGGTCTCGGCCAGCCTGGTGCAGGGCTTCGTCGGGCTGTGAGCGGGCGCACGCCGCCGGAGACGGCCGGCCCCTAGGCTGCGCGGCACCGACCCGACGGGAGGCCGCGATGAGGCTCTGGCTGGCAGGCGTATTGGTGGCCGTCGCCGCCGTGGCGAGCAGCGGCGCGCAGGCCCAGGATGCGCCACCGAACCCGTTGCAGAGCTGCCTTGCCGACCACGGCGCCTCGCTCGACGCCGCGCCGCTGCTGGAACGCACGGTCGGCGCCGCGAAGCCCGCCACGCCCGGCAGCGCGCCGGAGACCGAGGCCGGCGCGCGCGCCGATGCGCACGGGCTGTACCTGCGCCCGCGCAACCTGGTCGGCGTCTCGGGCCGCTACATCGAGGTCGCGATGCCGCGCCCGCGCGGGCTGCAGACGGACTGGATCAATCTCGAGCTGATCGCCGCGGCGCGCCCGGCCGACACCGGCGCGCCCTCGCGCCAGGCGATGGGGATTTTCGCCCGCTTCCTCACCGACGGCTCGGGGCGCGTCGTCGAGGAGGCGGGGCTGGCGATCGTGCGGGTGGACCTGCCGCCGCTCGGCAGCTTCCTCAACGGCGGTGGGCCGACGCAGCTGCGTGAATCCTGGCTGATCGTCCTGGCGCTGTGCGATGCACGCAAGGCGCAGATGCATGGCTGGGCGACCTATGAATTCGGCGTCGGGTCGTCCTGGCTGGCGGCGGGCGGCACGGCGGTGGTGCTGGTGCTGCTGCTGCTGCTGGCGCTGCACGCCGCAACCGTGGCGCATCGCAGCCTGCTGAAGCGCGTCTGGACCGCCTGCCGGACCGACGAGGACCCGCCCGACCCGCCTCTGCTCTGGCGCTACCGGCGCATGCTGCACCCGGCGGCGATGACCCAGACCGCCGAGGGCGATGCCAGCCTCGGCCGCTTCCAGATCATGGTCTTTACCTTCGTCGTGGTGGGCGTCCTGCTGGTGGTGTTCTTCAGCACCTTCTCGATCCCGGTGCTGTCGGGCGACATCCTCGCGCTGCTGGGCATCACCGCGCTGGGCAGCTTCGGGGCGCGGATCGCGGCGAATTCCGGTTCCGTCTCGACCGCCAATGCGGCCTGGCTGGCCGGCAAGGGCGTGGTGGCTGGCAACAGTCGGCTGCCGCGCATGAGCGACCTGGTGATCGCCGATGGCGAGGTCGACCTCACGCGCGTGCAGGCGCTGTTCTTCACGCTGCTGGTGTGCTCCAGCCTGATCTTCTCGGGCACGGCGGATCTCGCGGGCTTCACCGTGCCGGCGCAGACCATGCAGCTGCTGGGCCTCAGCCAGCTCACCTATGTCGCGGGCAAGGCGATCCCGGCGGAAGGCGTGCGGCGGCTGAACGCCGAGCTGGACGCGCTGCGCGCCGCCGAGAGGCAGTCCATCGAGGCACGGGCGCGGCTGCTCGCCGTGCCGCTGGTAACCGGGCTGGACGATGCCGCGCGCGCCGCGGAGGAAATCCGCTCCGCCGAGGCGCTGGCCCAGGCGCGCCAGCGCTGGACCGATGCCCGCATCGCCGCGACCACCACGCTCGAACCCATCTACGGCGAGCGGCTCCGTGCCGAGCGCCTGGCGCGCCTCGACCCCGGCGCGCCGTGAGCGCGGTCAGCCGCGCGGCAGGTGCTCGGCGATATAGGGCGGCAGGTGGAAGGCGCCGGCATGGATCTCCGGCGTCCAGTAGCGCGTGGTGCCGAGGATGCCGGCGGCCTGCGCGCGCGCGCGAATGTCGTCCACCGGCACGGCGCGGCAGGACGCGTCCTTGCCCGCCCAGCCAAGCGTCATGAAGCCACCGACATAGGTCGGCACTGCGGCCAGGTAGGCCCAGATGTCCGGGAAGGCGCGGCCCCGGCGGATCGAGGTCTCGCGCAGTTCATCGGCCTGCATCGCGGGCACGCCGCACTGGTTCACCACAATGCCGCGCGCGGTCAGCAGGCGGGCGCAGTTGGCGTAGAATTCATCGGTGAACAGCACCTCGCCCACCCCGATCGGGTCGGTGCTGTCGACGATCACGACGTCGAAGGACGCATCCGGCGCGCGCCGGACGTAGTCGATGCCGTCGGCCACCAGCACCTGCGCGCGCGGGTCATCCCACGCATCGCCGCCGATGGCGGGCAGGTGTTCCTTCGCGAGGCGGATCACCTCGCCATCGATCTCGACCATCACGGCGCGCTGCACGGTGCGGTGCTGCAGCACGCGCCGCAGCACGCCGCCATCGCCCGCGCCGATGATCAGCACGCGCCTGGCATCGCCATGCGCCAGCAGCGGCACATGCGCGATCATCTCCTGGTAGGAGAATTCGTCCGCCTCGGTGATCTGGACCACGCCGTCGAGCATCATGACGCGGCCATGCGTCTCGCTCTCGAAGATCAGGATGTCCTGGAAGTCCGAGCGCACCCGCGCGAGTTCGCGCTTCACCCGGAAGCGCTGGCCCCAAGCTTCGTAGAGCGTCTCGTTCACCCAGAGGTCGTAGGCCATCAGGAAATCCCCCGATCATGCGAAAGGGCCGGACGCTGCCGTCCGGCCCTGGTTCTGCGTGTCGCTATGCGGCGCGCTGCGAGCGCGCCGAGGCCGCGAATGCGGCCCGCCGGCAGTCCGGCGAAAGCCAAGGGCCGCGGACGCGGCCCGCCCGGCGCTTGAGGGCCGGCGAACTACCCGATCAGGCCGCGCTTGTGTTCGGCCAGCTGCACGCGTTCCGGCAGGAAGCCGCGCTTGAGCGCCGGCAGCGCCTTGTAGGGGTCGCAGTCGCCGCAGACGAAGATGTCCAGCGCCGCGTAGTCGCGTTCGGGCCAGGAATGGATCGACACGTGGCTCTCGGCCAGCACCAGCACGCCCGACACTCCGCCATTGGGCGAGAAGTGGTGGAAATGCCCGTGCAGGATCGTCGCCCCGGTGGCGAGCGCGGCTTCGCGCAGCACGGCATCGATGTGTTCGGGGTCGTCGAGATTCGTCGCCCCCCACAGGTCGATGATCACGTGCGTCCCGGCGTAGCGAACGCCATTGCGCGCAATGAAATAGTCCTTCTCGGGGTGCACCGATGTTCCGGGTGTCGCTCGGCAAATCCGAGACCATCCCCGGTTGGACGAGAGCATCCATGTGAGGGCTCCTTCCAGCCAGCAGATGACCAGGGCGATCGGGAAAGTCCGATCATTTGGGTCAACGGCCGCGCGATATGCGGCAAGGGGTCCGTGGACGCAAGTGAAATCCTCACCACGGCCGGAAAAACTCCCCCGGGGACCGGAAAAATTGTCGCTCCCCCACCCGGGGGACGCGCAACTCAGCGCGCAACCTGCACGCCCGCCCGCAAGGCCTCCAGCCGCGTCGGCAGCACGCGCAGCACGCCGAGCTCACGTTGCAGGCGCGGCAGGTCGGCCACGCCGCGCAGCGGGTCGGCAGTCAGCAGGTCGAAGGCCTCGGCCAGCGGACCGCCGGCCATGCGCGCGCCATGGGCCTCGCGCAGCGCGACCAGCGAAGCCTCCTCGCCGGCCAGCGCGGCATAGGCCGCGGCGCGGGCCAGCGCGGCGCGGTCCGCCTGGCCGAGCGGCGCCGGGGGCGCGGGCAGCAGGGCCGCCAGGTGTTCGCGCTGGGCAGCGGCAGCGCCTGCCCAATCCTGCGCCTCGGCGCGCAATTCGGCGCGCGCCTCGGCACCCGCGGAGCCGAGGCGGGCCAGCGCCTGCTCCGCCGCCATCCTGTCGCCGCGCCGCGCCAACGCCCGCGCGCGCAGCCGCGTGCGTTCAGTCGCGAGCGCCGCCGGCAGATCATCCCCCCTGCTGCGATCCAGCGCGGCGAGCGCGGCGGTGGGGTCGCCCTCGGCCATGCGCAGCGCCGCCAGCCTGGCGCCGAGCGCGGCGCGCGCCGGCGGTACGGCGCGCGCCGCCGCACGGTCCAGCAGCTCCGCCGCGCGCCCCGCCAGGTCGAGCGCGGCCAGGCGCTCCGCCAGCAGCAGCACCGCCGCCTCGCCGCGTTCGCCCTCCGGCAGCAGCTCGGGATGCGCGTCGAACAGCGTGGTGGCGGCGAGCGGCGGCGCGGTCTCCAGCGCCACGGCGAAGGCCTCGGCGAGTTCGGGGCGCAGCGCGCGGGCCTGGTCGGGGAACACGCGCGCCGCCTCGTCCAGCATCGCGAAGGCGGCCTGGCCGTTGCCGGAGGCGAGGCGCAACGCGGCGATGCGCCGGCGCATGGCCAATTCCGGCGGGCCGCCCCGCCAGGCGAACAGCGCCTGGTCCAGCGCATCGGCGGCGCCGGTCGCATCGATCGCGCCGGACGCCAGGCGCAGTTCCGCGGTCAGCCGCAATGCGGCGGCGCGCTGGCGGCGGTCGCGAGATGCCGCCACGACGCCGTACAGGCGCAGCGCGTCCTCCGCCCGGCCGTCGGCTTCGGCCAGCATGGCGCGCGTGAGTTCGAGCCCTGGCGCGTCCCCGGCCTCGGCCAGCAGGCGCGCGGCGCGCGGCGCCTCGCCGCCGGCAACCAGCGTCTCGAGCACCTGCGGCAGCATCCGCGCGCGCAGCGCGTCGGGATAGACGAGCAGCAGCGGCGCCCCGGCGGCGAGCGCAGGCGCGGCCGCGCGCGCATCGCCCTGCGCGGCCGCCAGCAGCGCGCGCCACAGCGTGAGTTCATCGGAGGCCGGCAGGCGTGGATCGGCCAGCACCCGCGCTTCCTCGGCGCGGCCGGCGAGCAGCGCCGCCGCACCCTGCGCCAGCAGCAGGCGCGCGTCGTCCCGGGCCCGCGGGTCCTCGCGCAGGCCGAGGGCGAGCATGGCCTGCGCCTCCTGCGGCATGCCCAGCGCCAGCAGCGTCTCGGCCACCGCGCGGCGCGGCACGCCGCGCGCCAGCGGCGGCGTTTCGTTCAACGACAGCAGCTGCGTGCGCAGCCGCTCCATCAAGGCCGGCACAGGCGCCACCGGCAGGTCGAGCAGTCGCGACATCGCCACGGCTTCAGCCGGCGGATCGCGCCCCGGCGCGGCGCCGAGTGCCAGGCCACCGCCGGGCGCTTCCACCAGGAATCGCTCGCCCAAGGCGCGCAGCACGACACGGTCGGACCGCGGCAGCACCACGGCGCCCATGATGCTGGGGAGGATCTCGAGCTCGGGCAGGCGGCGCGCCACGCCGATGCCCGGTCCGGGCCGGCGCAGCGTGCCGACCAGCAGGGCCTCCCCGGTCTCGGGGTCGGCGATCGCGAGGGTGGTGCCGAGCGCCTCCGCCGTGATGCTGCCCAGCAGCGCCAGGCGGGCTGGCGGGCCGGGTTCGGGCACGGCCCGCAGCGGCGGTGCATCGGGCGCCGCGGCATCGGGGCGGGCCTCCAGCACCCAGGCGGCGCCGTCGCGCCGGGCGTGCAGCACCGCCGGCGGCGCCAGGCGCAGGCGCACCACCGTGGCGTCGCCGGCGATCGCAGTCACCGCGCTGCCGAAGACGGCGTGCCGTGCCAGCGGCGCGAGGTCGAGCCGCAGCGGCCGGTCGATCACGGCGAGGACCCAGTCGCCGCGACGGAACACGGCAAGGCCGGCCTCGGCGTCCGTCGGGATGGCGAAGGCGGGCGCCCCGGGCAGCAGGCGCACCGGCATTGCGTCGGGCGCTGCGAGGCTGGCTGTCGGCGCGGCCGCGGGGTCGGCGGCGGGCGCGGGCCGTGCCGGGCCGCGCTGGGCGGGCGCTTCGGCGGGAGGGCCGGCACTGGTTTCGTTGCGCGGCGCTTGGTCGGCCGGGCCTTCGCCCGTTGCAGGACCAGGGCGGGCGGATGCCGGCGCGCTGCCAGGGCGTGCGACGGGTCCGGCACGTCCCGCCGGGGCCTCTGCGCTGCGGGGCGGCGCGGGATCAGGAATCGGCCGCGTCGGCGCGGATGGCGCGGCGGATGGCGGCTGCGCTGGCGTGGCGGCAGGTCGCGTCGGCGGCGGCGGCGCCGCGGCGGGAACGCCTGCGCGCCGCGCCTGGGCGGGCGCGGCCGACGGCGGAGCCGGCGCAGAAGCCGCGCGTTGCGGCGCGCCCACCGCCGGCGCGCCGGCCGCCACATCGGGCGGGGCGGCATCGAGCACATCCAGCACGATCCGGTTGCCCAGGCGGAAATGGCGGATCCGCGCGCCGGGCGCGAAGCGCACCACCACCGCGCCATCGGCCTGTTCCACGCCCAGCACGTTGCGCGGCGGGCGTCGCGCGGCGGCGAGGTCCACCGCACCCGGCACCTCGAAGCGCAGCACGACCTGGCCATCCTGCGTTTCGGCCGTGTAGCCAACGCGCGACGGCCAGTCGAAGACCAGCCGGCCGTGGTCGGCATGGCTGCCGGCCCGCAGCGGCACGCGCGGCGCCTCCTGAGCGCGCAAAGGCGCACCCAGCAGAAGCATCAGCGCCAGGGCGGCCGCGATGCGCGGCATCAGTCGAAGCTCGCGAGCAGCCGGTCGATCTCGGCCTGCGAGGTGCCGCCGCCGGGCAGTTGCGGGCCATTGGCCAGTTCCTGCCCCTCGGTGCGCGGGGGCGTCGGCGCCGCCGCCGGCGGTGCGGCGCGGCCGGCGGCATTGGCGACCACCGCCTCGACCCGGGATTCGATCGCCTTCAGCGCGGTCACCACCTTGCCGATGCGCTGGCCGGTGATGTCCTGGAAGGAACACGCCTCGTAGATGCGTGTCACCGCGCCCTGCAACGCCGCCGCGGCCGCTTCCGGCACGTCGGATTGCAGGCGTTCGAGCACCTCGCAGCAATCGAGGATATCGTTCGTCGCCTGCGCCGTGTGGCCGACGATGGCATCGAGTTCGTCGGTGGCGGAGGGGATATGCGCGCCGGTGATGTCATCGACCGACAAGGCCGCGATCTCGGCCTTGGCGCGCGCGATGGTGCGGCCCAGCCCCTCCAGCTCGGCGAGCAGCGTCGCCTCCTTGGCGGTGAGGTCGCCGGACATGGAGCCGAGCACGGCGCGCACCGCCGCCTCGATGCGGTCGTCGCCGGGAATGCCGTCAGGCATGGACCATCACCTTCTCGATCTTCTCCTTCAGCGTCTCGGCGTTGAAGGGCTTGACGATGTAGTTCGACACGCCGGCCTGCTTGGCCGCGACCACGTTCTCGGTCTTGCTCTCGGCGGTGATCATGATGAAGGGCATGTGCTTCAGCCGTGCATCGGCCCGCACCTCCTTGAGCAGGTCGAGGCCGGTCATCGGCGCCATGTTCCAGTCGCTGATCACCAGCCCGAAATTGCCCGCGCGCAGCTTGGCCAGCGCCTCCTGCCCGTCGGTCGCCTCATCCACGTTGTTGAAGTCGAGCTGCTTCAGCAGATTGCGGATGATGCGCAGCATCGTGCGGTAGTCGTCCACGATGAGGACGTTCATGGTCTTGTCCATCGGCCCTTGTGCCTCCTTGGTTCCGAATCAATTCGCCGCGGTGCGCCGCGCGCGGTGGCGCGCGAGTTCCGCCGTCACCAGCCGGGCCTGTTCGGCGCGCATCGCGCCGATCACCGGCGCGGCCTTGCGCTCGCCCATGCGGTCGATGATCTCGACCAGCACCGGCATTTCCAGTTCGTTGAAGATCGCCGCCGCATCGCGCGGGCGCATGGCTTCGTAGGTTCGCACCAGGCCCCGCCAGCCGGCCTCCTCACGGTCGGTGCGGGCACGGTCGAGCGCCTCCAGCCGCTGCTGCAGCGCGCCCAGTTCCTCGACGCGGCGCGCGAGACGCCGTTCGGTCGCCTGCAGCACCATTTCCTGCGCCACCACCGCCTGTTCGCGCGCCTCGATCTCCACGCGGCGGGCGCGCAACTGTTCCAGCAGCGCGCGCTCGGCCACGGTGGCGGGGTCCGGCGCGCTGACCGGCAGCGCCTGTGGTGGCGGTGCGGGCGCGGGGCGGGCGGCGCTGACCGGCGCGGGCGGCGGCGGCGGCGGGTCGGCCGCGCGCGCGGGGGCGACCACCGCCGCATCGCCGCGCAGCAGCCCGATCAGCCCATCCGCCTTCACGACGAACAGGCCCGCCATGGCCGCGATCGCGACCGGCAACAGGCGCGGACGGATCATCAGCCGCCGCCCCGCGCCGCACCCAGCGCCAGGGCGCGCACCAGGTCGCGTTCCGCCTGGCTTTGCAACGCCGGTTCCGGCGCGCGCGGCACCTCGGCGGCCATCGGCCGTCCGGCGCGCACCAGGCCTTCCAGCCGGTCGGCCAGCGTCTCGGCGCGTTCGATCAGGTAGCGCAGGTCGTCGCGCAGCGGTTCGGCGACGGCGGTGCGCTCGGCCACCTGGCGCCCGGCCAGTTCGGCCGAGGCGCGCAGGCGCACCATCGCGGCTTCCGCCATGCGCGCGGCTTCGCCCAGTCCCTGCGCGCTGCCTTCCAGCGCGCCACGGTCGCGGCGGATCTCCCGCAATGCGCGCTCGAGCCGCAGCGCGAAGGGAATCGCCGCCCCCAGCAGCCCCAGCAGCACCAGTTGCAGCGACCATTCAAGGATCGACATGGTTCAGGCCTCCACCCGACGCGTGCGACCGAATTCCCGCCCGATGCGGACGGCCAGGCGCTGTTCCTGCCGGCCGAGCTCGCCCTCGAACATGGCGATGTCGCCGCAGCGCAGGCGCACCGGCGCGCCGGGTGCCACGCCCAGCGCGATGCGGTCGCCGACCTTCAGCGCGAGCACGCTCGACAGCGGCAGCAGCTGTTCGTCGAGCACGACGTCGAGCGCGACTTCCGTCGACCGCAGTTCCTCGGCGAGGTGGGATTCCCAGATGCTGTCGCGGCCGAATTTCTCGCCCATGAACTGCTGCAGCAGCAATTCGCGCACCGGCTCCAGCGTGGCGTAGGGCAGCAGCACTTCCAGCTTGCCGCCGCGGTCCTCCATGTCCACGCGCAGGCGCACCATGACGCAGGCGTTGGACGGGCGGGAGATGGCGGCGAAGCGGGGGTTCACCTCCAGCCGGTCGAATTCGAACTTCACCGGGCACAGCGGTTCGAAGGCGGCGGTCACGTCCTCCAGCACCACGCCGATCAGGCGTTCGACCAGCGTCCGTTCGATAGTGGTGTAGGGCCGGCCCTCGATGCGCATGGCCGCGGTGCCGCGCCGCCCGCCCAGCAGCACGTCCACCACCGAGTAGATCAGCGCGGAATCGACCACCACCAGGCCGTAATTGTCCCACTGCTTCACATGGGCCACGCCCAGCATCGCCGGCAGCGGGATGGAATTGAGGTAGTCCGCGAAGCGCAGCGAGACGATGCCGTCGATCGAGACTTCCACATTGTCGGAGGTGAAGTTGCGCAGCGTGGTCGACATCAGCCGCACCAGGCGGTCGAACACGATCTCCAGCATCGGCAGGCGTTCGTACGACACCAGGCCGGAGGAGATGATCTTCTGGATGCCGCTTTCCTCGGCCGACCCGCCGCCGCCGCCCTCGAAGCCCAGCAGGCTGTCGATCTCGGCCTGGTTGAGCACGCGCGTGGCATCGGGCGCGGGCGCGGCTTCCTCGGGCTGCGCGCCTTCCTCCTCGAGCGCCGCGCCCCAGGCGGCGGCGAGGTCTTCGTCATCGCCCTGGTTCTCCCCTTGGCCGCTCACTGCACCAGGATCTCCACGAACAGCACGTCGGTGACGCGCGGGGCGGGCTGCGTGCTGCCCGGCGGCGGCGTCAGCGCGATGTTGGCGCGCGCCACCAGTTCCTCGCGCAGGCGGTGCGTGCCGGCGGACCCGCGCAGTTCCTCCGGGCGGGTTTCGCGCAGGTAGGTCTGGAACAGGTCGAGCAGCCGCGGCATGGCGGCGGTGATCGCGGCGCTGTCCTCGGCACGGGTGATCTCGAGCTTGCTGCGCAGCTTCACGAAGACCGGGCGGCGCCCCGTGGCATTCAGGTTGGTGACGATCTCGGGCATGTCGAAGAAGGCCGGCGGGCGCGGCGCCGTGTCGGCCGCCGCCGTCCCGTCCGCGGCCGGCGGCGGCGGCCCCATGCCCAGCAGTGGCGGCAGGATGCCGGTGAACCACAGCCCGGCACCCACCCCCACCAGCACGAGCGGCACCGCGAGCATCAGGAGCTTCTTCTTGCCCCCGCCGCCCTTGGCCGCATCAGGTCCTTCTGCCGCTTCCGGCGCCGCCGACATCCACAGCCTCCTGCCGAGGGGCGCATCCTCCGCTGGTGCCGTTAAGGAAGGCTTGCAGCGGGGCCGACCCCAGGGGCGGATGTGCCGTGCACAGGGTGCGTGCTGCCGCCCGCGGGCAGGATTTGCCGCGCGGCAGGGCGTCTGAGGCTGGCACGGCGGTTGCCCTTCCCGTCCCGGCCACGACCGGAGACGCGCCGCATGGATAGCCCGGGCTACATCATCCTCTCGCGCCTCGCGCTGCAGAACCGCGCGACGCAGGTGCTCGCGCACAACCTCGCCAATGCCGACACGCCGGGCTTCCGCGCGCTCCGCCCGGTATTCGGCGAATACATCCAGCGCCAGGACCTCGGCGGCGTCGCGCCCGGCGGGCGGCCCGTGGCCTTCGTGCAGGACCGCGCGACCTGGCGGGAAATGGACAGCGGTTCGATGCAGTCCACCGGCAATCCGCTCGATGTCGCGATCACCGGGGATGGCTTCTTCGCCGTCGAGACGCCGCGCGGCGAGCGCTACACCCGCGCCGGTCGCTTCAGCCTGGGCGAGGGCGGGCGACTGGTGGACATGGAGGGCCATGCCGTCCTGAACACCGATGGCGCGCCGATCGCCTTCGCACCCAATGACAGCCGCATCGAGATCCAGGGCGACGGCACGGTGCGGTCCGAGAACGGCGTGCTGGGCCGCCTGCGCGTGGTGCGCTTCGACAACCCGCAGGCGTTGCTCGCCGAGGGCGACCGCGTGTTCGACGCCGCCGGCGCCGACCCCGTCGCGGTGGACCGCCCCGCGCTGCGCCAGGGCGTGCTGGAGGGGTCCAACGTCCGCCCCATCATCGAGATGACGCGCCTGACCGCCGAACTGCGCGAATTCCAGTTCGCCGCGCAATTCGCCGAGAAGGAAGGCGAACGCCTGTCCACCGCTGTCGAGCGCATCCTGCGCCGGCGCTCGTAAGGATCACACGCGATGCGATCGCTCCACGTCGCCGCCACCGGCATGATGGCCCAGCAGAACAACGTCGAGGTCATCTCCAACAACATCGCCAACATCTCGACCACCGGCTACAAGCGCCGCCGCGCCGAATTCCAGGACCTGATCTACCAGAACCTGCGGCGCACCGGATCGCAGTCGGCCGACACCGGCACCACGCTGCCCTCGGGCGCGCAGATCGGCCTGGGCGTGCGCACCGCCGCGGTCTACCGCATCCCCGAACAGGGCAACCTGCAGCAGACCGAGAACCGCTTCGACATCGCGGTGCGCGGCAATGGCTATTTCCAGATCCAGATGCCCAGCGGCGAGACCGCCTATACCCGCGACGGCACCTTCGGCCTGAGCGCCGAGGGCACCATCGTCACCGCCGAGGGCTTCGTGGTGAACCCCGGCATCACCATCCCGGCCAATGCGCGCGACGTCACCATCAATGCGAATGGCGAAGTGCTGGCCAAGCTCGACGGCCAGGTGCAGCCGCAGAATGTCGGCCAGCTGCAGCTCGCGATCTTCCCCAACGAGGGCGGGCTGGAGGCCGTGGGCGACAACCTGTTCCTCGCGACACCGTCCTCCGGCGATGCGCAGCAGGGCGCACCGGGCACGCCGGGCTACGGCCAGACCATGCAGGGCTTCATCGAGACGTCGAACGTCAATGTCGTGCAGGAGATCACGTCGCTGATCACCGCGCAGCGCGCCTACGAGATGAACTCCCGCGTCATCACGACGTCCGACGAAATGCTCTCCACGCTCACGAGGCTCCGCTGATGATCCGCCGCGCCATCCTCGCCTTGCCGCTGCTCGCCCTGCCGGTCCGCGCGCAAGGGCTGCCCCCCGCCCCACGCCCGGTCGTGCTGGCGGAAGACGCCATGCTGCGCCTGGGCGACATCTTCGAGAATGCCGGCCCGCTCGCCCCGCAGGCGGTCGGCGCGGCGCCGGCGCCGGGTCGGCGGATGCTGCTCGATGCCGCGAACCTGGGCGCCATCGCGCGCCGGCACGGGCTGAACTGGCGGCCGCTGTCGGGCGAGGAGCGCAGCATCGTCGAGCGCCCCGGACGCCCGGTGCCGCGTGATGAAATCGAGGGCCTGCTGCGTGTCGAGCTCGCGCGCCACGGCGCCGATCCCGATTTCGACCTCGACCTGCCGGGCTTCGCCCCGCCGCTGGTGCCCATCGCCGCCCTGCCGGAGGTGGCGCTGGAGGCGACCCATTACGATGCCTCGACGCGCCGCTTCGCCGCCACGCTGGTGGTCGCGGCGGAAGGCATGGCGATGCAGCGCCTGCGCATCGCCGGGCGCGTCGCGCCGACCGTGCCCGTGGTGCTCGCCACGCGCCGCATGGCGGTGGGCGAAGTGGTGCGCGCCGCCGACATCGAGGAACGCCGCCTGCGCGCCGAACGCGTGCGCCCGGGCATGGCCCAGCGCGCCGAGGACGTGGTCGGCCGCCAGCTGCGCCGCCCGATCGGCTCGGCCATGCCCTTCGTCACCATCGACCTGGTCGCCCCGGTGGTGGTCACCAAGAACCAGGTGGTGCTGATGATGCTCGATGCGCCGGGCCTCACGCTCACCGCGCAGGGCCGCGCGCTCGAAGCCGCGGCGATCGGCGAGGTGGTGCAGGTGATGAACCTCGCCTCCCGCCAGGTGGTCGAGGCGGAGGCGATCGGGCCGGGCCGCGTGCGCGTACGCCACGGTGCCGCGCCGCTGCAGATCGCCGGGAGGCGCTGAGCCATGCGCGTCGCGCTGGTCGTCCTGCCGCTGGTGCTTGCCGCCTGCTCGGGTGCCGAGCGGCTGTCGCGCCTGGGTGATCCGCCGGAGATGGCGGGTGTCACCAACCCCACGGCCGACCCGCGCTGGCGGCCGGTCTCGATGCCCATGCCGAACCCGCAGGACCCGCCGCTGGCGAATAATTCGCTGTGGCGGCCGGGCAGCCGCACCTTCCTGCGCGACCAGCGCGCCGCGGCGGTCGGCGACATCATCACCGTGCTGGTAGCGATCCAGGATGATGCCGAATTGCAGAACCGCACCACGCGTTCGCGCGACAACAGCGAGTCGATGGGCGTGCCGCGGCTGCTCGGCCTCGATTCCTCCTATACACGGCTGTTCCCCGGCGGGTTCGACCCGTCGAACATGGTGCAGGGCAATTCCACCAGCGGCGTCAACGGCACGGGTGCGACGCGCCGCAGTGAATCGGTCACGCTGCGCGTCGCCGCCACGGTTTCGCAACTGCTGCCCAACGGGAACCTGGTGGTGACCGGGCGGCAGCAGGTGCGCGTCAATTCGGAACTGCGCGACCTGACCGTTGGCGGGGTGATCCGCCCGCAGGACATCGCGTCCGACAACACGGTGCGGCATGACCGGCTGGCGGAGGCACGCATTGCATACGGTGGGCGCGGCACCATCAGCGACATCCAGCGTCCTCGCGTGGGGCAGGAGCTGCTGGACATCATCCTGCCGTTCTGACGCGGTTCTGCGCCTTGTGTCGCACTGGCACGCTGCCGATCGCGCCGCGCGGCGCAGGCTGTCGGTGACGCCGTCGAGGCTGCCTCCGACGCTGCGGCGGATGCGCTTCAACCCGCGTGTTCGAGCGATGGCGCCAGGAAATCAGCGGCGGCTCGGGCCATGGCGGGGTCCTCGATTGGCTGGCGAAACATGCGGCCCCCGAACCCATCGCGCACGCCAACCAAGAACGAGGGTATAAGGGGGGGGCCTGCCCCCCTTCCGCCGAGCGGTCAGGGTTGGCGTGGCGGCTCCCCCGCGAGGCGGATAAACACAGTGTGCGGACGGTATTTCCAGGCGCGCGGGTCCGGCGACATCGCCCGATACTTCGCCACCACCAACCCGACGCCGAACCTCATGCCGTCCTTCAACAAGGCGCCGACGCAGGACGGGCTGGTGGTGCGCCGCCATCCCGAGACCGGCGCGCGGCACCTCGATGTGCTGCGCTGGGGCCTGGTGCCGCGCTGGGCGAAGGACGCGACCGGCGTGGCGAGACGGTGGCCGACAAACCCGCCTTCCGCGACGCCTTCGCCAAGCGCCGCTGCCTGGTGCCGATGGACGGCTTCTACGAATGGCGCACGGAGGGAAAGGCCAAGCAGCCCTTCGCGTGTTCGCTGCGATCGGGCGAACCGATGGCCTGCGCGGGGGTGTGGGAGGGCTGGAAACAGCCCGATGGCGACTGGCTGCGCACCTATTCCATCATCACCTGCGCCGCCGCCGGCCGCCAGGCGCTGCTGCATGAGCGCATGCCGGTGATCCTGCCGCGGGAGGCCTGGGAGGATTGGCTGACCGGCGAGGACCCCGCCGCGCTGCTGCAGCCGGCCGAGGATGCGCTGCTCGCCTTCTGGCCGGTGGCCGCGCGCGTCGGCCGGGTGGCGGAGGACGATGCCGGGCTGATCGAACGCGACCCGCTGGCGGTGGTGCCGGCGGAACTGGACGATGCCCCGCCCGGCTTCGGCTGACCGCTCAATACCCCGCCGGCAGCCTGCCACCGCGCTGCGTCAGGGATTCGCGCCACGCCTCGATCACCTCCGCCGGCACCAGGCGCCGCAGCAAGGCGGGGTCGAGCACCGCCGGATCGGTCGAGAGCGGGATGATCCGCGGCGCGCCCGTGCCGCGCAGCGTGACCACCAGATCGTCGTGGGCGTTTGGGGACCGCGCGGCGCCGCGCGCCGTCCGATGCCCAACGCGCTCAATATCCTCGAAGCGCACCGCCTCGGAGAAGGGGGTGAACGCCCGGCAGCCCTCGAAAACCATCCCGGTCTGGCTGACCAGGACTCGGTGCGTCTTCTCGCCGGTCACCAGCGCAAAGACGATGACGGGGAGGACAAGCACGCTGACGCCGTAGATCGGCCAGGCGCCAGAAGGCAGCTTCGCTGCCCCGCGCACCCACATGATCATGCCGCCGATGACCATAATCGCATACGCTGGCGCCAGCACGATGCCTGCGAAGTGCGTCGCGATCGCCGCACAGCTGGCACCCTGCCAGCCGCTATCCAGGAGTGTCTGCATCGCCGGGCCGCCGGCGCCCGCCGCCTCAGTCGTCGCGGTGCACCCGCTCCATGCGCTCGTGGCGCTCCTGCGCCTCGATGCTCATCGTCGCGATCGGGCGCGCCTCGAGGCGCCGCAGGCCGATCGGCTCGCCGCTTTCCTCGCAATAGCCATAGGTGCCGGTCTCGATACGATCCAGCGCCTGGTCGATCTTGCTGATCAGCTTGCGCGCCCGGTCCCGCGTGC